>Ga0207873_1000332_pt1 | contig 52965 bp, 50 predicted proteins | sample BGWIniCompost_FD_187373 | JGI IMG/M metagenome (GOLD analysis project Ga0207873, IMG submission 187373) | Cellulose adapted compost microbial communities from Newby Island Compost Facility, Milpitas, CA, USA - BGW Initial Compost (SPAdes)... ...
GGTCAGTCGTGGATGAATGCGAACTCCCGCCGCAGGCAGCAAGTACGAACACAATGATCATGGCACTCGCCGACGCCATGAGGCAATGGTATACATTTCTCGTTCTCATAGGTCGGCGTTGTTTTTGGTGGTGAACAGTGTCGGCTTGAAGCTGATCATCGCCCAGCCCCAGGTAGGCGTCTTTCCGTCGGCAACGCCTTTTACGAATTCGAGTGATTCGGTTTGTCTCATAGCGGACCATCCAACGTTCAACACGACGCCGGGAGCGACATTTAGGACATACACGAGATCGATCTCCGTTCCCAGGGAGGCAGAAAGACTTTCACTCGATTCGTTGATGATGTTTGATTGAGCAAAGAATTGATGGCCATGAACCAACAACGACGACTTCTGTCCTGTTTTGAATTTTGCCCTGGCAAACACGTCTACAATCCCCTTATTCCCATGCGGATTTCCGACGTAAAAGTGGTCCATAAAACCATAAAACTTGTGGTGCGTGCCGTACAGCGGATTGAATCCTTCGTCCTTACCGGATGTGTCAGGTTTGTCGCCTGAAAGAAAGTCGGCACCTACGGATACATTGCTCGGCCGGTTATTCCAGAACGTGGCGTTGATGCCGAACATGTACGCGGCAACATCGCGGCTGGCAATACTTTCACCTACCTGGTAGTATGCGTCGTATTCCAGGCGAGTACTACCGAGGTTCTTTGTTCCGTAAAAGCCGAAGGTCTGTGTGAAGGTGACAGAAGAGTCTGCGGGCGACTGCACTCCGTTGTTCAACAGAAGCACTGACAATCCTGACTGTTTCCAATCTTTGTGGAACCAGGCATATTGCATGGTCTTGTAGTTACCAGCGACACCATAAAAGGTACTGCTGAGCTTTGCGGGTTCCGGAGTGAATGCGTCCTGGTTAAAGGCAACGCCAACATGCAAACGCATACCGTCACCGTTGTATTCATACTTGATAAGATCATGTGACCTGCCCTGCGCCGCCCAATCGAGGTTGCCGAGAATTCGCACATTGTCATAATCCAGTTCCATTCTCCCAACAGCAATTGAATGCATGCTGTTGAACTTGTACGACGCCCATGCTTCGTAAACATTCTGAAGGGATGGATCCGACTTGTATACCTGTGCAGCTGCTCCCCACGTTCGAACATCCTGGAGAGAAAGGCGGACATCAAACTTTTCGGAAACAAAGAGCGCATTCAGGCGCGTACGCTGCTCGACAAAGAATGCTGCGTCAGCATCTTTTGGAAGTACAGTCTTAAACCCATTTCGGTATTCAACTCTTGGTCTGATCTCCGCGGAAAGGGTAAACTGCGCCATCACGTGGTGGCGCGCCACCACGCAAAAAAGAAGTAATAAAAGTGGTAAGCAGAATTTCTTATACATAAATTTGGGCAATTAGTGTAACAACTAAATTTTAGTCCCCTGGCAGAATTCACGGTTCTAAAAGGGGACTTTTCTTTTTCACAGCCGGTGTCAATGCCTTGACTGACCACCAGGGAGTTTCTCAGGCTTCTGATTCTATCATAGGCGGAGGGGTTGGAGTTGGAGACAATCGTAGCTGGGCTACAGAATCGGGTTCAGATAAACTGGCGTGGCGAGTCACAGCCAGCAACATGGCAAGGGCCGATACGGCCGTCACTGCAATTCCTATAATGAATAAGCTTCGCTGGTAAGAGATGTCGTTGGAGGCGAAGAGCATCCCTGCCATTACGGCGCCCACGTTTCCCCCTGCGCCTACAATTCCAGAGACGGCACCAATAGCCCTTTTGTTAATGAACGGCACAACAGCATACGTCGCGCCGTTGGACATTTTGAGGAAGAGCGCAAAGATCAGCATCGCTACGATCGCCCACACGAGAACATCCATGGAGGCGAAGATCATGATGCCAAGGCCTTCGAGAAGAAGAAAGATCGCCAGTATTGTGAATCGTCCTCTGAGACCGTACCTGTTGCCCGCTCTATCTCCGAAGATGCCACCCAATGCGCGAGCAAAGATGTTCATCATCCCGAAAAGGCCCGCTATGATTCCCGCTTCCTTCAGTCCTAACTGAAAATGATCGACGAAATACAGCGTGGCTATGTTGTCGATGGTGATCTCGATACCAAAACATGCGCCATACGCAAGAAAAAGTATCCAGACTCTGTAATCCTTGCACGCACTGAAAAAGCTTGTCTTCTTCTCCGGGGCGCCGTTTGCATCGCGCGCTGCTTCACGCTTAATCTCAGACAGGTTTCCGTCGGGTGTGTCTTTCGTGAAGAAGAAGTAAATGATGCCCAGGGCCAGGAGGGCGAGACCCGGTATGACCATGCTGTATCGCCACGCCTGCTCGTCCGTGTATCCCAAACCGACAAACGCCGCGAAGATCATCGGCATGATCATGAGCGTCGCGCCGCCGCCCATATTGCCCCAGCCGGCAGCTGTTGCGTTGGCCGTGCCAACCACGTTTGAGTCAAACATTACCGACGTGTGGTATTGTGTGATGACAAACGATGCTCCGATTACGCCAATCGCGAGCCGAAAGAGGAGAAAAGATTCATAGCTGTTGCTCAGCCCGATCAACATGACGGGGAAAGATCCCGTGATCAGCAGGACCGAATACGTGATCCGGGGGCCAATCCTGTCACACATCCACCCGATGAGCAGACGGGCGAAGATGGTGATGGCAACAGAGGCGATAATGATGTTGCCGATTTGTGCCTGGGTCAGGCCCAGGTCCTCTCTGACGACCGGCATCAGGGGAGCAATCCCGAACCAGCCAAAAAAGCAGGCGAAGAAGGTAATCCAGGTAATGTGAAACGTCCGCATGGACGTCGTGCGGAAATCCAGCAAATTGATCTTCGTCGCTTTTGGCATAGGCTTCTAAGTAGTAAATACGTAACAAGTATACGTAAGAATTACGTATTTATACTTAAAAAGCCATTCAAAATCTCCGAAAACGAAGGATTATCCGGGAAAATCGATTGCGAAACGTGGCGTCGGGATACGTAAGTGGGAACGGGATTGAGCTAGTACACAAATCGCCAATCGCTGATCGCTAATCGCAAATCAAATCAGGTTCTCTTTCACGACTTTGTTCACCATGTCGATGGCGTTATTGACGCCGAGCTTCTTCATGATATTGAAGCGGTGGGTTTCGATGGTGCGAACACTTTTGCCGAGGACGTCGGCGATTTGCTTGTTCTGTTTGCCGTCAATGACGAGTCGGAGGATTTCTTTTTCTCTTCTGGTGAGGTGATAGGGGTCGCGCGGCAGCTCGGAGGCACTTTTTGACGGCTTTGCATTAAGCAGGCGATTCGCGAGGACATTGGATACTGACCCACTGAAATATTTGTTGCCTGTGCTGATCTGCTTCAGCGCTCGAATGAATTCATTTTTGTCAGTATCCTTGAGCAGGTAGCCGTAAGCGCCGGCGTCAAGGGCCTGGAGGACGTAGTCGTCTGAATCGTGCATGGAAAGAATAACCGCCTTGGTATCAGGTGCAACTTCCGGAAGTTTGGCTGCTGCCTCAAGGCCGGTCATGCCGGGCATGCGAATGTCAAGCACCAGGATATTCGGATGGAGTTGACGGGCCACCTCGAGCGCTTCAGCGCCACTACCTGCCTCGCCAACGACCCGAATATCGGGATCAGACTCAAGCATGGCCTTTATGCCGTTCCGCACCAGCACGTGGTCATCGGCCAGCACGATATTGATTGTACCGTTCATTGTTACGCTTCAACCGCGGCGGAGTTCCGGAGGGGTACGGTAAGCCGCACGGTAGTACCTTCCCCAGGCGCCGACTTAATTTCCAGATTGCCGTTAATATACTCGGTTCTTTCGTACATATTAAAAAATCCACGACCGGAGTCGATGTTGATGTCACGGGCTTCCACGATTTTCTCGTCAAATCCACGGCCTTTGTCGGTTACGGTAATGACCAGGTCATTTTCGTCTTGCTTCAGCAGCACGTCGATTTTGGGTGCGCCTGAATACTTTATAGCATTATTGATGGCTTCCTGAACGATCCGGAAAATGTTGTTTTCCACCTTTTGCGGGAGCCGGTAGGTCATGCTTCCCTCCGTACGGAACTCCAGCGTCGTATCCGTGAGCTTTCCGATCTCCTGAATGAACACGTTGAGTGCGGCCTGCAGGCCATAGTCGCCCAACACGGTTGGCTTCAGGTTGAAGGTGACTTTTCGAACCTCCTTGATCACGTCCTTGATGCCCTGCTTGATTTCTGCCAACCTGCGGACGTTCTTTTCGCCCGATCCGCCGTCCATTGATTCAATCTGGAACTTCAGAGAAGTCAACATCTGACCGATGCCGTCGTGAATGTCCATCGCTATGCGCTTGCGTTCCTCCTCCTGCCCTTCCAGGATCAATACTGAACGGAATTTCTGCTGGTTGATTTTCTTTTCAACCTCAGCGCGATTTTTCTGTCGCATCGTACGTTCAGCATGTTTCTGACGAGTAATATCGGATCCCATCACAAACAACTCCTCCACTTCGTCGCCATTGGCATAGATCGGCACGATGGTGACAGCAACCGCTGTTTCCTGGTTGCCGGCACCGTTGAAGACAACCTCCGTCTGGAGGGTGCGCCCTTCCGACACCTGTTCCACAACGTGATCCATCCAATCATCGCCCAGGCCGGAACCAGGGAACAGATCACACAATCGCATATCCGACTCAAAGTTGTCGATGCCACTCAACTCCGAAAAATTTTCGGCGATGAAAATCACATTTCCACCACGATCGGCCTTAGCAAAGAGTTTTGGATTTTCAACCGGTTCGTTAATCTGGGAAAGTTGTTCATAAGATTTTTCCAGTGAACCGTACAACGCTCCGATCTCTTTCGTCAACTGACGCGCGTTTTGCTCAGAACTGATGAGCTGGTTGATTGTCTTGTTGACCTGCTTCGCTGTTGGCCGGAATACAAATATTAATTCCAAAGCAATTACGACAAGTGAAATCACAAGCAGTGTGTACTCAAGCCTGCTCAACGTTCTAACCTTGGCATGCGCTTCGGCATCGTATTGAAAGACAATCCGATCCATGCCGCTAAGGAAGGCGGCTTCGTTAGTGATGATGCTTTCAATGTGTGGCCTCAGTTCCTGATAATCAGTCAACGGATCAGCCTGCAGCTTTTCGGTGATCTCCCGCCCGTTCGCGTACATCGCTTCGAACGCGGCGCTCGTGCTGCTGAACATCGCGTTTATGGTCTCACTGTTGTTGCCGGGCAGACCCAGGCTGTCGTTACCGTTGAGCAAGCCATCCTGCGAAGATCTCCAGAGTGAAAGAGAGGAAGTGAGTTCTTCGAGAATTTTTTTTCTTTCAGTGGAATCCTGCGCGGGCGACAAAAACAAAGCGGCCTTGCTGATGCGTTGACTCAGCATCCGTTGTCGACCCGCAACGTTAATTACGTGGGAATCCGTCAGCTGCGCGCGAAGGTGACGCTGTATCAACAGCTGTCCCACGAGCAGAGAACAGGCAACGACGCTCAACGCCAGAACATACAACAAACCCAACCGGCTGAAGCGGTTGATACTGTGTTGTGCGCCGTTGAATTTGAGATTCATGTACCGTTCTAAAATTAGGCAAATTCCCGCCTCCGCCGACAAAAAATCCCTGCGAGGGCAGATAACCTATTCTGGCACACCTATGTAAACGAAGCCATCCTCGACTTTCACCGGAAAAACGGCAATGCGGTTTTCCTCGGCGTTGAGACAGTGGCCCGACCTTAGAGAAAAGGTTCTCTTGTGAAAAGGACACGCTACCTTCGGTTCACCTTCCTGCGATCCGATCAAACCTCGCGATAGTACCATCTGCATTTTATGCGGGCATTGATTCTGGCATGCATACCATTCGTTGCGACGTGAGAAATTGAATACAGCAATCTGAAGGTTGCGATAGCGGACGCATGCTCCACCGTTGGCAGGAAAGTCGCTCACACGTGCAGCTTTGAACCACGTCGTCACAGCTGCTCCATCAGTTTGTACAGGTTTCGTTGTCTCCATTTCAAGATTGCCGTAAAGTTTTCTTGTCCCAGTCGACCGGGCACTTCTGTCCGCGCATTTCGACGAACTCCAAAGTTTCATCCGTTTCTTCGCTGTTGACAAAATGCCTGTATTGTGCTCGCAGGTCCGGCGACTCAACAACGCGCTTCCATTCGCATTCATAGTTGTCGATGAGCTCCTGCATTTCCTTCTCGAGCGTTTCACCAATTCCAAGCGAGTCATTGACGACTACATCACGGAGATACTCCAGGCCACCTTCCATTTTGTTCAGCCACGTGGCAGTCCGTGTAAGAGGGTCAGCTGTTCGGATGTAATACATCAGAAAGCGATCAATGAGTTTGACGCAGGTTCCTGTGTCGACATCTGCAACGAGCAACTTAGCATGCTGAGGACGGGCACCACCATTGCCACATACATACAGGTTCCACCCTTTCTCCGTCGCGATGATTCCGAAATCTTTAGACTGCGCTTCAGCGCATTCGCGTATACAACCTGACACCGCACCTTTGATCTTGTGCGGTGCGCGAAGTCCCTTGTAGCGGTTTTCAATGAATATTGCGAATGAGACGGAATCCTGAACACCATACCGGCACCATGTAGAACCCACGCAACTCTTGATGGTGCGCAAAGCTTTACCATAGGCGTGACCGCTTTCAAACCCTTCTGCAATCAACTCTTCCCATATGTCAGGAAGTTGGTCGACCCGTGCTCCAAACATATCGATGCGCTGGCCGCCGGTGATCTTCGTATAGAGGTTGTACTTTTTGGCAATGCGGCCGATAGCGATCAGTTTGGCCGGCGTGATTTCTCCTCCGGGAATGCGAGGAACAACTGAATAGGTTCCCCCACGCTGAATGTTTGCCAGGAATCTGTCGTTCGTATCCTGGATCGTTGCCTGTTCCGGAACAGGTTCATTCCATGCGCTCGCTAAAATGGAGGCGACGGCAGGTTTACAAATCTCACAACCGTCGCCCTTCCCGTGTGAGTCGAGCAGGTCATCAAATGTCCTGGCGCCAGTTACGCGCACAATGTCATACAATTCCTGACGTGAATAGTCGAAGTGTTCGCACAGCGATTTCTTGATCGTATGTCCAAGCGACTCCAGCGTCAGCTTGAGAAGGTCGTTCACGAGAGGTGCACAGCCGCCGCATCCCGTACACGCCCGGGTCGCTTTTTTGATGTCTTCGATCTTTGTCGCACCGCATTCCGTCACCTGGCCGACAATGTCGGCCTTGGTGACGTTTTCACAGGAGCAGATCTGTGCGGTGTCGGGCAAATCACCGACGCCCCCACCTGTCTTTTCAGGGGCGCCGCCAATGCCGATCAAAGTCTCCGGATTTTCCGGAAGAGGCATGCGATTGATCATCATCTGATGTAGCATGTTGTAGGCAGAAGCGTCGCCTACAAGAATGCCGCCCACCAGATACTTGCCATCTTCTGATATGTTGATTCTCTTGTAAATCCCTTTGCGCGTGTCTTTGAATGCGATGGGTACGCTGCCCGGCGTTTCAGCAAAGGGATCGCCGAAGCTGGCCACGTCCACACCGATCAGCTTCAGTTTGGTCGACATATCGAAACCGCGGAACGATCGCGACATATCGCCGTTGAGTTGTCGAACTACAACCTCCGCCATGTCATAGCCCGGAGCGACCAGTCCGTATACCATATTATTGTGCGAAGCGCATTCACCAATGGCAAAGATGGACTCGTCGTCCGTGCGCATGTAATTATCCACAACAATGCCGCCACGGGCAGCTACGTGCAGTCCGCACGCACGCGCCAGTTCATCCCGCGGACGAATGCCCGCAGATATGACAAGCATGTCAACGTTCAGACGACTTCCGTCGCTGAACACCAACCCTTCCAACTTTCCATTTCCCTCGATGGCCTTCGTGCTCTTGCTTGTATGGATGTGCAAACCCAGTTGCTGAAGCTTCATTTTAAGTACATCCGCACCTGCATCGTCTACCTGACGTGGCATGAGTCGCGGCGCAAACTCGACGACGTGCGTTTCGAGACCAAGGTCTACCAGCGCCTTCGCCGCTTCCAGTCCAAGCAACCCTCCTCCCATAACAGCGCCTCGCAACGCTTTTTTGCTGTACGCTTCGATGTGATGCAAATCCTCAATTGTGCGGTACACAAAAACGCCATGGCGCTCCGTACCTTCCATCGTCGGAACGAACGCGGCGGATCCTGTGGCCAGAATCAGGACATCATAGTGATCAGTGTGACCATTGTGTGTGCGGATCGTCTTATGCTTGCGGTTAATCTCCGTCACCAGTTCCCCGGTGTGGAGTTCAATATTGTGTTCTTCATACCATGACCGCGGCGCCATGAGAAGGTTGTCCGCCGTGATCCCGCGGAAGTAGTCGCTGAGATGAACGCGGTCGTATGCCGGGCGCGGCTCCTCACCATACACGACGATTTCGAATGCAGACCCGGCGGCACTATTCCGCAGTTTGTCGCAAAACCGGTAGCCAACCATCCCGTTACCGACCACAATAATTCGTCTCATTCCGTATAATTACGTACCAAAAACCAATATTCGACAGTAAAAATACGTATTTAATGTCGATACGCAAGAATAAAGTACGTAATTTTACGTATACGTTTGCACCGGGTAGCGAACAAGAGGCACTCCTTAGTATATAGGGGTTTTGATTTGCGGTTATCGATTGTCGATTTTTGATCTGCGATTAGATCGCAAACAGCACGCTTACATTATGCAGGACGACAAACTCGCGAGAGCCTTCGAGGCTTTTGATGCCTACAACAGCCAGGATCCCAATCATGAAGTGGATGGAGGGAGATCGTTTCCCAAGGAAGTGCTGTATGCGGAGCGGATGACGCGACGTCTGGCTGCGTTTGCGCCGGAGGCTCCGGATTATGTCAAGCTGGCGGCGCGTTGCCAGCACATTGGCCGCTGGGAAATTCCGCGGTCCAGTTATCCAATGGACCGAAAGGGATACCTCACCTGGAGGAATGAATTGAAAAGACACCATGCTGTCATAGCGGAACGGATATTGAAGTCGTGCGACTACGACGAAGCCACCATCGAACTCGTGAAGTTCCTCGTCTTGAAAAAACAACTTCACACCAACCCCGACACGCAGCTGCTTGAGGATGTCGTGTGCCTCGTCTTCCTGGAACATTATCTGGAAGACTTTGCGTCGCGTAATGAAGAAGAAAAGGTAGTCGACATCCTGCGTAAGACACTGAAAAAGATGTCACCCCGTGCCATCAATGAGGCACAGCAAGTGGTCCAATCAGACAGCATTCGGAAGCTGCTCGAGAAAGCCGTGTCAGTCGCGTAGCTCCTGCGCAATCACAAGAAATTGTCGACTTCGCGATAAGCCCTGATGAGCGCAAGTTCACCTTCCTTGCCGGGGAGGGCATTGCCGTGTTCCATTCCCATCACACCGCGATATCCTTTATTGTAGATGTGCTTGAAGACGTTCTTGTAGTTTATTTCACCGGTCGTGGGTTCCTTCCTTCCCGGGTTATCTCCGATCTGGAAGTAGGCGATCTCATCCCAACACAGATCAATGTGCGGGATCAGGTGTCCTTCATTACGTTGCATGTGATAGATATCGTAAAGGATCTTACAGGACGGAGACCCAACCGCTTTACAGATCATGTAGCTTTGGTCTGAATTTCGGAGGAAGAGGTCTGGCGTATCACTCAGCGGTTCCATGACCATGACGAGGCCGTGTGGTTCAAAGATTTCTGCGCCTCGTTTATAGGCCTCGATCACATTGGCAGTCTGGATGCCAATGGGAAGGTTTCTTTCAAAAAATCCCGGCACCACTGTCATCCATTTGGCATTTACACGCTTGGCGGCCTCGACCGACTTCCGGCACGCGTCCAGAAAGACATCAAGATGCTCCTTCTTGCCCGTGGTCAGGGACACCTTCCAGTTTTCGCCACCATCAACAACAAACACGCCCATTGTCATGCCGAGCTTCGCCAGCTCCTCGCCGATCTTCTTTTGTTCCTCAATGGGCCGGCTAAGAAGGCCGTTATCTTCGATGGCCCTGAAGCCCTGGTCATGCATGAACCGGATCTGATCGATAAAATTGTCGCCGGCGTGATTCTTGAACATTCCCGCGTGCGGCGCATAGTTCAGGTTAAAGGGTTTTCCGGCTAAAGGTGTGTTTTCATCAGCTGCGTTGGCCGCGGTTGCTCCGACCGTCGCGATGCCGGCAGCGGCGGCCACTGCGTTGCGAACGAACTCTCTTCTTTGCATGACAAACAATTATATATTTCAGAATTTAACCTACTCAATTTCCACACGTTCAAAAACCGGAATTGTCCTTTGAAACTCGGGAAGGTCCGCGGCCCTGTCGAAAGTGCTGATCCTGTCCTGCTCTATCCAGTACTCCTGAACTTCGGGATGCTCCCCGACGAGGTCAACCGCCTCCTCGCTGGTCCATTCGAATATCACGAGGATGCGGCCGTCGCGCGCTTTAAGGCCGATGACCTTTGTGTCGGTAATAAAACCATTTCTCCGTAACATTGGAAACGCGGCACGAAGGTGGCTGAGTAGCTCTTCCTCCTTACCTTTGTGCGGTCTGTACAATATGACACCAACGGGGCGCATCTTTTCGGGTTTAAGAATCAATTTAGGAACATTCCAGGAATTATTGAACGCGGACTCCGGAATGAAAAGGATACTATGATTCCACAAAAGAAGATTCATCGTCCTCTTATCGAGGCTGTGGTCCATATACTAAGATCCGTATTTGAAGGCGACGGATATGCTGACCGGGTTCTGGAAGCCACCTTCAAGAATAATCCCAAATGGGGCTCACGTGATCGGAGGTTTATTGCAGAAACAACGTACTCAATTGTTCGTCATTACCGACTACTGAAGGAAAGTGCCATGTGCGGCGATGGCAATTATTATTGCCTTATCGCGGCATACCTGACGCTCAAAGAGTTCGAAATTCCTCCCTGGCCCGAATTTCAGGTCGATCACAAAGCACTGGCTGTGCGGCACAGGGAAATGCTCGACATAAGGAAGGTACGAGAGTCTATACCGGATTGGCTGGACGATCGCGGTGAACGCGAGTTGGGTGAACGATGGACAAAGGAATTGCAGGCACTTAACGAGGAGGCCCATCTGGTTCTGAGAGCCAATACGTTGAAGAATACAGCTGGCGAGCTGCAGCACATTTTTATTGAAGAAGGTATAGAAACGGAACTTGTGGATGGATTTCCGGATGCCCTCATTGTCAAAAAACGACAGAACATATTCAAGTTGAAGTCGTTTCACGAAGGTCGATTTGAGGTGCAGGATGCCGCGTCTCAAATGGTAGCGCCGTTCGTGGATGTGGCACCGGGGATGCGCGTCATTGATGCCTGCGCAGGCGCAGGTGGCAAGAGCTTGCACCTTGCCGCGCTGATGAACAATAAAGGCCGTCTTATCGCCCTCGATGTTGCTGGATGGAAGCTGGATGAATTGCGACGACGTGCACGCCGCGCGGGAGTAAGTAATCTTGAAACCCGGTTGATTGATTCGCCGAAGGTCATCAAGCGATTAGCAGAGAGCGCCGACAGAGTATTGCTCGATGTCCCTTGCTCCGGACTTGGTGTATTGAAACGAAATCCCGATACCAAATGGAAGCTGACCGAAAAACAACTTGAAGAAATCGGAAGGCAACAGGAAGAGATATTGAATGCCTATTGCACAATGGTCCGTCCGGGGGGCGACCTGATATACGCGACCTGTAGTATACTGCCATCGGAGAACGAAAAAAGAATCAGCGCCTTTCTTGAGCGACGTGGAGGCATGTTCGAACGTGTTGAAGAAAAGAGACTGTGGCCCTCAGACGGCTTCGATGGATTTTATATGGTACGGTTGCGGCGAGCGACGCAAACGGGCTAATAGCGTCATTCTCAGCAGGTAATCTACGCTCGTTTTGCCGGACGCATTTTTTGCGGTATTTTTATGCTTGCGGTACTTTTGAACTTTTTAATCTCTTAATATTTGTTCTGCTTGCAGCGCAGCACAAATCCGGCACAAATTTTTGGCCCTTATGCTTTTTAACAGTTTTGCATTCGTAGTTCTGCTGGTCATCACGTTTGCATTGTACTACACGCCGCGATTGTCCCGCTTCCAAGTTCCGATACTTATCCTTTCAAGTCTGACCTTTTATTCGTACAACCAACCCATATTGGTACTGTTGCTGCTGGCATCAATTACGATAAACATCTTGTCAAGCTATGCCGTCACTTACGGGAACCAGAAATACCGCAAGCTCTATGCGGTACTTGGCGTCGTCTTGAATCTGTCCGTACTCCTGTTCTTTAAATACAGTCCGTTATTCGGACGAACCTTGTTCAGGGAAACGAATTCCATTGGAGAATTTCTAATCAGCATACCGCTCCCTGTCGGAATCTCGTTCTTCACGTTTCAAGGAATCAGTCTGGTCGTAGATGTATTCAAGCAGAACTATTTTAAGGACACCGAACTGATACCATCTTCACTTTGGGACCACACTAAGCGGACAGCCTTTTTTATAAGCTTTTTCCCTCAACTGGTGGCCGGTCCTATTGTAAAGGGTCATGAATTCATGCCGCAGATTGAAGTCAAGAAATTCAAGGATATCGACTGGGAAAGGTGCTTCCGCCTAATCGTATTGGGGTACTTTCTCAAAATGGTAATCGCCGATAACCTGAAGGAGTTCACGTTCTGGATCGCGTACCCCTATTTTCAGGGATTTAAAACCATGCAGCTTATTGGGCTGTTGCTTGGATATTCCTTTCAGATTTTTGCTGATTTCGCAGGATACTCACTCATCGCCATCGGCCTGGCAAAGCTGTTTGGATACAACTTCAAAGACAATTTCAACTTTCCCTACATATCCACTTCGTTCAAAGAATTCTGGAAGCGCTGGCATATTTCTCTGTCATCCTTCCTCATGGAGTATCTGTACTTTCCACTGGGCGGTAACAGAAAAGGTAAAGTTCGAACCTACATTAACCTGATGCTTACCATGATACTCGGAGGGCTATGGCATGGTGCCGCCTGGAGCTATGCTGTATGGGGAACATTCCATGGCCTGGCGCTCGCTGTTGAGCGATTCATCACAGACCGGGTAAAACTAAATCCAAACAGACTGATCAACACGCTTAAGGGGCTCATGGTATTCTGTTTTGTAACGCTGGCGTGGCTCCTGTTCAAGTTGCCTGAATTCAGTCATGTAATAGAATACTTTAAGGCCATGTCGCTCAACCAGGGGTTGTTGTCGGGATCATTGCTGTTGTATATCATGCTCTACTCAATCCCGGTAATCGTGTACCACATACACTACCTTGTCCGCGAAAGGAAAGCGTACGAAACCGTCCGACAGGTGGAATATCTGCCGTATGGGCTAATGGTATTCCTGATCATTACGAACAGCGGACCCGCTGGAGCCTTTATTTATTTCCAATTTTGACCATGATCAAAAAATCACTACTGACCGCCGTCGTCCTCCTGTTGCTGCATGCATTGGTCGTGTACCTCTACCCTATATCGAGCACGCAGTATGCATTACAGGGCAACACAATCAAGGCTCAGCAGTTCATATATGGCAGCGCACAGGAAAACATTATCATTGGATCATCGCTGTCTAATCGGTTGGTAATGGATAGTTTGCCCGGAATGAGCAACCTTTCATTCTCGGGGATGGGCATCTTTGATGGGCTAAGCATTCTTAATCACAGCAACGTGACGCCTCGCACCGTGTTCATCGAAACGAACATCATGTCCCGGAGCGAAAATGAACATTTTACTTCATATGTAAACTCTCCCTTACTCCGTCCGGTTAAAAAGGCAATACCTTCCCTTCGCGATGAATACCAGCCGATCGGCATGCTGGGCCAACTCGTCATAAGCATGTTGAAAGAAGATATGGCTGGTGAAGAAGTTATGGATCAGACGGCGGCAACCCAGCAACAAGGTGACGAAACGTTCTTCAAGAAAATACTTGCCATCGAGACCGAAAAACTCAGCAAAGTACCTGATACAGCTGAACTCCTTCCGCGCTTTGAGCAGCTGGCTCTTGAAGTTGAACGTCTGGAAGCAAAGGGCGCGAGGGTAATCTTCTTTGAAATGCCGGTCAACGAGATACTTTGCGATCTGCCCCAACCTCAGGCAATTCGATCGCTTTACCGTAAGTATTTTCCGGAAAGCAAATACGCTTATATATCTGTGCCCCATTGCTCCGGTTATCGGACCACCGATGGCGCTCACCTTGCCGGGGAAGAGGCGACCCGATATACGATGTATTTCAAGACGCATGCGGAAGCATTGCTTGCAAACCAGGACAGGTTGTCAATTGGTTCCGTCACACCTCCCAAATAAGGCCTCAAGAATATCGTCATTATGCGAAGATGAAGCGTTGAGGCGACGCGCGCTTCAACACTTCAACACTTCCACATCAACCCTAAAGCAGACACCGGCTTGCTTTAGGGCTACCTCATAGCTTCCAACCGATTCGGAGGAATAGGCGCAGGTACCGCATTATCAACAGGTTTGATGGATTTCAGGTATGCGAAAATCGACCTGAGATCCTGATCTGAGAAATGGCGGTACATCTCCCAGGGCATGGGCGGCAACAAGGGACGGTTGGTTTCGAGGCCTTTGGCTTTGCCTCTGCGGATGGCAGTCTCGAATTGCTCATACGACCAGTTACCAATGCCGGTGTCGTCGGGTGTCAGATTAGCGGAGAACGACACACCCCATGGGCCTACAAACGCAGTTAACCCCATATCAAACAGCACCCATTGCTGCGCATCATCCGGAATGTCCGGCACAGGCTGCTGGCTGGGGTGACCGGACAATAACCTAGCGGTGTCAATCGCCGGGCCTTCAGGGGTCATTACTTTAGGCGAGTGGCAATCGTGACACGCGCCTATCGTAACCAGGTAAGCGCCACGTTCTATCATTTCGGCGGAATCAGTTGAAGCATAGGATTCGGACCATGTACCATGATCCTCTTCGCTGTGTGAACCACAAGCCGCTATCAGCAACATAGCTGCAACTATCAATACGTTTTGTTTCATTTGAATCATCATAGTTTTTGTTGACTACCTGCCTTAACGCAGCCTGACCCGCGGCCCGTCAACGCGCTGTCGAGGAAGACCTACGCGAAATCACCTAAAACCATTTATCATCCCCGAAAGCAGGGAAAAACCAAAAAAAAGCGCACCTGGTGTAACCCTATCCCGCAAATTCCGTGATAAGCACGTATTGAAAACGGCCATATGATAAGGTCAGTCCGGCATGTGATCCCTGTCTGATGAGTTCAGTTCACAAGTATATCGCCGTCAGCAATCCCGATATCCCGCTTCTTCGTTCGGAATCCAACCCTGATCCACGTATGGGTGTTCTAACCGATGTTTCGGGGCTCATGACGCGCTCATTTGATCCCAACGACCTCCCGAACGGTTATGAAGCACACCTGCACGACATCTACCTGCCCAACGCTACGGTAAGAACATACCGCGGCAAGTTTGCCTACAACGTACGGTTAGTCACAGAAAGCGGCACCAATGGCGAGAATGTAGGAAGTTGTCTGTTCCTCGACGGAAAGATGACCACGGTACTGGATGGTAAAAGTCGCGGTGTCGTCATCAGCAAGGGCCAGCAAAATTTCAAATACGATCCAAACCGCGAGTTCTCACACTGGGGAGACGCTGATACATCGTATCACATCCTCCATTTCTCGATTGATCCCAAATATTTCATCTCCTTTTTGCCACAGGATGAAGCGTGGGCTGACAATCTTATGAACAGAATAATGAGACGCGAACGGATCATCGGCGACAGTCCGGCGTACATAAGTTTGCAGCAGCACAAGGCGATTCAGAATTTGTTCGACTGCCCCATGAGCGGAAAGATGGCGCAAATTCTGATGGAGACTTCGGTTGTTCAAATTGTATTGTGGCAACTGCACGCGTTGTTTCGTGATTCAGAAAGTATGCGACCCTCAAAGGTCGCAGCCCGCGATCGCGATGTGGCAATAGCACTGAAGGAGTATCTTAACGCAACATTCCTCGAGGATCATTCTCTTGTGAGCCTGGCCCGACACTTCGCTGTCAATTCCAACAAGCTCATGTTCCTGTTCAAGAATGTCTTCGGCATAAGCATTTTCGAATACATTAGCGACATGAAAATGGAGTACGCGATGCGGCTCATACGCGATGATCGAAAGTTTGTGACCGAAGCTGCTCGCATCCTCGGCTACAAGAATCCGCACCACTTCTCAGCTGCTTTCAAAAAGAAGTTTGGCATTTGTCCATCCGCAGTCAAGTAGTTGGTAAACCTCCATGGTCTACGTTACACAATTGATCCACGTACGCGAGACAAACGCGACTCTATTTGCTGAGTTCGACACGGCACTGAGCACACTGGTTCAGCGACATAGTGGAATGTTCCTGTTTCGACTTCGACCTGATCCACTCAACCTTATCGCATCGACGATAGGCATTCCGTATGAAGTGCAATTGCTTCGATTCGAGACGGAAGATGGTTTCGATAACTTCATGCGTGACGAGGAGCGAAAACATCTGCTTCTAGCAAAGGAACACGCAATACGTTCTGTCATTTTGATCAAAGGACAACTCGTAGCATCAGCTACGAAGAAGTCGACAATACTCTGACTTTCATCATTCATTCAATCCTGCTGACACACCGTTTGGGCGACAGTTCCCGTTATCTATCGCCGGTTCTCTGCATTACAATAGTCGTCCTCAATAATATTTGGTACCTTTGCTATTCCCTCGAACCAAAGTAAAGTGTATTGCTATGGATGTAATGGATGAACAAAAGCATTGGGATTCGATCGGAAGCAGGTACGACGAGGAAATTTTTGATGTCTTCCGGTTGAACAAGTCGCGCAAACTTCAAAAGTATTTGAAGAAGCATGCGAATCCCAGACACAGAGCAACAGATTTCGGATGTGGAACAGGTAAGTCGTTTCGTTACCTTGCTCCATCGTTCAGTGAAGTAGTTGCCATTGACATCTCACAGAATCTGATCGACATCGCCAGGGAGTCAGGATATCCTAACGTAACCTTTAAGCGTATGGACCTGACCGAAGAAAATCTGGATCTTCCAAGAACAGACTTTGCATTTTGTTGCAATGTCGCCATCCTCCCTGAGCCTGAAGGAAACCAATCGATACTTCGTAACATTCAGCAAACCCTGAAACGCAACGGCACTGCGCTCGTAGTCGTGCCCTCGCTCGAGTCGGCGTTGTACTCTTCGTGGATGCTTGTTGAATGGTACAGACGGGAGGGCGTTGAAACTCACGAAATCCCTGAGTCAGAACTGAGCTATTTCAACGGAAGGAAAAATATCGCCCAGGGTGTCGTGTTTATCGACGGTGTTCCCACGAAACACTATCTGGAAACCGAACTTGAGGTATTGTTCAACAGCATAGACCTAAGCATCGACACGATCGACCGGCTGGAGTACGACTGGAGTACGGAATTCGATTCCCCTCCATCGTGGATGGCCGAGCCTTATCCCTGGGATTGGCTCATAGAATGCCGGAAAAAATAGACTCAAAAATCCGCTGAACTCCAGCGGATTTTTTGCTTTTTAACTATCCTGTACCGGCCTGCCTTTGGTCCCTCCCGCGCATAAAACAAACATCAAATTTGTTTTGAGACCCTTCCGTATTTTCAGTAATTTGTTAATTCCCCTTAGAATCAAAATTGACGAAGATGTCCGGCTTGTGGCGTTTTGCTTTCTGTGCGTTCCTCGCAGTGTGTGTGGTTGACGCTGGTGTCACATATGCGCAACGTATAAAATCCTACGTCCAGGAGATTCCGGGCACGGACGTGAAGTTCAAAATGATCGCTATTCCGGCGGGTACGTTCACCATCGGAAGTCCAGCGGGTTCACCCGGCAGAGAGAGTGATGAAGGTCCCCAAAAGACGATATCCATTTCAGCTTTCTGGATGGGCGAGAAGGAAGTGACGTTTGCCGAGTGGGATCTGTTTTTTAAAGACAGCCAGCTTCCCCAGCAAAAGAATATCGACGGCGTTTCGCGACCTACAGCTCAATACATAGACCTTACGTGGGGTATGGGGCGGAGTCCGAACCATCCCGCGAACAGCATGAGTCAACAGGCGGCAATGGCGTATTGCAAGTGGCTCTATGACAAGACAGGTGTCTTTTATCGCCTGCCCACAGAAGCAGAGTGGGAATACGCTTGTCGTGCCGGCAATCCCGCGCAATATCCATTTGGGAATAGTCCTGAGCAGCTAAAGGAGTACGGTTTCTTTAAGGAGAACAGCGGCGGAAAATACCATGAGACAGGAAAACTTAAGCCCAACGCGTGGGGCCTTTACGACATCCTCGGCAATCTCAGTGAATGGACTCTGGATGAATACGTGGTAAATGGATATGCTAACATGAAGTCCACCGATCCCCTCGCGATTCCAACGCGCAGGTATCCGCGCGTAGCCCGCGGTGGTTCTTATCTCGACGATGCGGAAGAACTGCGCTGTGCGAACCGCATTCCCTCGCGATCGGAGTGGAATCAGCGTGACCCACAGATACCGAAGAGTAAGTGGTGGCTGACGGACGGCATGTTCATGGGATTCCGGCTCGTACGGCCGCTGAAGACACCTACCAAAGAAGAAATCGAAAGATTTTATGAGGCATATCTGGATAAATAGTATGAACTTAGTTATACAATGCCTTCCAGGTAGCCTCGTCTAGTCAAGTATGCCATACACAAAAAACAAACCATTACAATTATGAACTCCAGTGAAAATGAGAATCGCCTTACCCGTCGCTCATTTGTGAAGAACTCCGCTGTGTTAGGCGGCGGTTTGGTTGCTATGCCCTTGTTCTCGAACGCAGGATATTTTACGTCCGTCGACGATACGATCAAAGTTGTTCTTATAGGATGCGGTGGTCGGGGAACAGGCGCTGCACGTCAGGCGCTGTTGTCCAATCAAAACGTAAAACTCGTGGCAATGGCGGACGCATTTCGCGACCGTATCGACAACAGTCTGAAAGCCATCACAGCCGAAGATGACGATGGCGTGACCGTTAAGGATCGCGTGAGCGTGACAGAAGACACAAAGTTCGTTGGATTCGATGCTTATCTGAAAGCAATTCCTCTCGCTGATGTAGTGATCCTCACGACGCCTCCGGGATTCCGGCCGATACATTTTGAGGAAGCCATCAAACAGGGCAAGCACGTATTTATGGAAAAGCCTGTTGCCACCGACCCTGCCGGTGTCAAGAAGGTGCTTGAAGTTGCGGCCCTGGCGAAACAGAAGAAACTCAATGTCGTTGTGGGACTACAACGCCACTATCAGAACTCCTATCGTGAACTCATCAAGAGAGTGCGCGACGGAATGATTGGTGATATCACTTCAGGACAGGTGTACTGGAACAGCGATGGCGTGTGGGTATATAAGAGGCAACCGGGTCAGAGCGAAATGGAATACCAGATGAGAAACTGGTACTACTTCAACTGGCTCTGCGGTGATCATATCGTTGAACAGCACATTCACAACATTGACGTCATGAACTGGTTCAAGGATGCCTACCCGGTGAAGGCGATGGGTATGGGTGGACGACAGGTCAGGACGGGCAAGGAGTACGGCGAAATATTCGATCATCACTACGTGGAGTATCATTACGCCGATGGAACCATTATGAACAGTCAGTGCCGTCACATCAAAGGCACGTATTCAAAGGTAGATGAAACCATCGTAGGAACGAAGGGAACTGTTTACTGTGGCGCTGGTCAGATACAGCTCGGAGGCAAGACGCTGTATGCTTTCGACATGAAGAAGGAAAACAACCCTTATCAGACGGAGCACGACGAACTGTTTGCCGCTATTGCGAAGGGAGAGTACAAGTTTGCTGATGCCGAGAACGGCGCTAAGTCGACGTTGACTGCCATCATCGGAAGACTGGCAACGTACTCCGGGCAGGTCATTGACTGGGAAACGGCGTTGAATTCGGGTCTGAGCATTCAGCCTAAGCGATATGCCTTTGATGCTGAACCTCCTGTCCTTCCCGACGCCGACGGTTTCTATGAGATAGCGGTACCGGGTAAGACGACGTATTTCACGGAGCGGGCAGCTGCTGGAGGAAAGTGATGCAATTCATTTCGGCGGATGCCCTGAGTCGATGAGGCGCAGGGCATCCGCCATTTGTTTGTAACTCTGTCAACTACTGGGGAGGCCTTGGAATATGGGCCTGATCACGTCCATTAGGGTCGGCGGGAGTTACATTTTCTATCTATCTCCCTCGGTCTTTGCTAGCGACGGAGGTAGATAAGCGTTAGCCGAAAATAACCATTTCCCCATCACAATTCTACTTTTTCCCAGACTGCCGGAGGGGCGCCTCCCTACTTTCTTTATCTTGCAGGTTTTACAACGCCTTGAAAATACTTCGTTCCATACCTTCCACCCTTTACAAGATCTGGGTCTTCCTGGTATTTACCGTGTTCATGATCATTCTCCTACCAGGGATCATTCTCCCTTTTTTATTCGGCCAGCGGGCAGGGTGGGTTAGTTACCGGTTTCTGGCGCTTTGGTCGTGGATCTTCAGTAAGCTGAACTTCATTCGCTACAAGATCAGAGGGAAGGAAAACATTGTGCGTGGCGAGTCGGTCATTTATGTAAGCAATCACACTTCCTTTCTGGATATTCCCGGCATCACATTGGCCATTCCGGGTCAATACAGGCCGCTGGCAAAGAAAGAGCTATTAAAGATTCCCATCTTCGGTTGGATCGCAAAGTCGGCATCCGTCATCGTCGACCGTTCTAATCCCAAGAGCCGCAAGGAAAGCATGGAGCGGCTGAAGCGGATCGTCAATATGGGGATACCGATCCTGATTTTTGTAGAGGGGACACAAAATCGAACGAAAGAGATCCTTCAGCCTTTTAAGGATGGCGCATTCCGAATGGCTATTGACACCCAGCGACCGATTCAGCCTATGGTTGTACTGGGCGCAGGTCCACTTATGCCGCCGGGGACGATCGACCTTAAGCCCGGCACAATCCACGTCATCATCGGTGAGAGGATACCTACGGAGGGGTTGACTCCCGCAGATGTCCCGGAACTGAAAGAGAAGACGTTCCACATAATGAAGAGCATGATTGAAGCAGGGCCAATAAAATGAGGCGGTTAGCCAGGTAACCTCCCTAATTCCTGTAAGTTCATAATATTCTTACACGGCTGACGAAGGTAAATTAATTCGGAGCAGGCGGGGCATTTGAGCCTTTTGGCTTTCCGTGGCGCCGACGCGTAGCCAATGCGTTGACCACATGATGTGATAAATAGGAGGCGTGGGGCGCATCCAGAGCGATATTCCTACATCGGGACGAAAAAGGGCGTATGACGGCTTAACTTTGGTGTTTGAGAACTGAAGAGGACCGTTATGAAGAAGCTTTTTGTATTGTTGCCTGCCATTCTCATTACAAGTATTCTCTGCAGCGCACAGACCCTCAATAGCAACTGGATGTCTGATCTTGAAACTGAGTTGAAGGAATTCACTTCATGTGATGACGATATGGACTGTTCGGAGTTTTCGGGCAGAGCGTTGCAGACGGTATACAAGGTCAACGATTTTTATCAACCGCAGGAAAAGCGCTTTATGCGCGTATCAGAAATCATTATCTTTTTGCAAGACAGCAAATCGTGGACAAAGCTCGGGCCGGCATACCAGCAGAATATCCTCAGCCAGGCACAGGAGTACGCTAACAACAAGAAGGCTGTCATCGCAGTGTATCCGGGGGTAAACGGCGCAGGTCATGTTGCGCTGATACTGCCGGGGGAGTTGCAGGCCTCTGGTTCGTGGGGACTCAGCGTGCCGAACTCTGCATCATTTCTGACGATTGACCCTTCAAAATCATACGTTGGGAAAGGGCTTTCGTATGCCTTTACGAAGAATCACCTCAAAGACGTTGTCATCTTCGCGCGTAATTACTGACGCGAATCCATAGTAGTTAACATAGGTTAAGAAGTGCGCCAATTCATCACTGGCGCACTTATTTTTTTTTGCTTTTTCTTGACAAAAGATTCGATCCTTTTTTACTTTATCTGACCAATAGGCCTATTGTTATCATCAATAGAACTTAAAAAAGGACTAACCTCTCAAAACATGAAAACCCTCGTACACCGGCTGGGCTACGGCCTGGCCCTCTTGGTCGTTATTGTTTCCTGTTCTCAGCCCGAGCCAGACGATCCCGTAATTGACACTTCACGCGACGTGGTTGAAGTGAGTGGAGAGTATATGACTGAGTTAATGACAGCATATGAAACGTTTGTGGAGAGTTTGTCGACCGAGGAGAGGAAACGTCTCCAATCTTTCGCAAATACACTAACTGGCCGATCGGCAAGCGCAAATGGACGATCCGCTGTTGAAGCATTCTGCCGTTGCCTGGAAAACCAGGTAAGTTGTTATGCGCGGAGTAACATATCGGAATGCTGTGCCTGTTATGATCCGAGAACACAAGTCGGGCTTTGTGGGCTATACTTTGGTATAGCCTTTTGCAAAGTTGAGGATAGAAAGGTAGAGGCTCCCGACCCGGGAAAGCCTTCAGCACCCAAGCTCCCTAGCGTGAAGATTTATCCTCTACAGCTAAAAGGCCTTGTTGACTACATTGACAGAAATGCCCTTGGAAGGGCAAGCAGCTTAAGTACGGAAAAACTGTCTGACTTTAGGAAACTGTTGTCTAAGCTGTAAGCTGCAACTCAAGCATTGAGGCAGTGCAAACCATACCATTTCTAAATGGATTGTCATGAAAAAGGCGTCGCTTATATTCCTCTTCATAGTCGTTGCACATACGGGAGAATCCCAACTGCGTGTTGATGGGAGGATAATCTTGTCTCATAGGTGGAGCAATACGCTTTACGTTCTGGGTATGGATCGGATCGACATAAATTATGGAACATTGGTGGATAGCATTCGTTTGTCCGATGATGGGTCGTTTGCTTTTACGCTTCAATCCGATACATCCGATTTCCTGCTTTACAAATTTGTACTGGCGCAGAAGGGGAAGCACCGAACCACCACGCTGGCCAGCGCGGATGACAATTATTTCTTACTGGCAAACGCAGAAAATTGCCAGCTTGAATTGACAGCACACTCAGATTCGTTGTACTACTCAGTCAAAATTGCCGGTGGAAGCATCAATCAGTCATTGCTTGTTTACAGGGACTATACAAGACCGATTCAAGAAATTTTGCGCAATAGTGAGCTCCTCATTCAAGATTATTCCGACAAAGCCAAAGGATACCAAAAGGAAATTGTACCCAGACTAATGGATCAGATTGAGGAGTTCAAGCGCAGTGTGACTCATACGCTTGATACAGCCAGTCATCCCTCTGTTGTGTTGGCAGGTCTTATTCATCTCAACTCTGCCTATCTGGGGATGCTGCCGTCGGATGTCATAAAAAAATATCTTCCGAAGATAGAGCACCTTGATTTACCCATCGTAAAAAACGCATTATCACTGGCCGAAAGTATTGTCAGTAACCGGCGCGGCTTGATCCTTCCAGATCTGGCATTCAAGGATCGGAATGGAGACTCTCTTTCTCTTTACGATGTAACCAAAAAACTAACGGTCATTGACTTTTGGGCGTCCTGGTGCAATCCGTGCAGGAAGGCAAACAGAAATGAATTACCCGACCTGTATGAAATATTAAGGAAGGATCCCGAAAAGCAACTAATCTCGATCAGCATCGACACGAATCAGGAACAATGGAAGATGGCGATGGATGCCGACAAGGTGACTTGGCCTCAATATGTTGATAGTGGTGGCGCGTATTCAAAACTGTTGTCCGTGTATGCCGTACCCCTTTACCTGGTTCTTGACGAACAGAAACGAATCATTTACGAAACCATATCTTCCCACCTGTTATTACAATTCCTCTCAAATGTGGATAGTCCGTAGAGGGGTCCTCCCTCTGCGGACCCATGGGTTTTTGTTTATTTGGGCTCCGGGGTCCCCGCTTCCAGGGGGCCCCTTTCTTTGGAGGCGCAAGATCTTGCGTCTCCATTTCTTTGATGAGCATCGTGCTCAACTGTGCACAATTAAATGTGCGCCTCAACAACAAAACAGGTTGACCAACGTATAGGATAAGGCAATCCAATCATTTTAAAACAACCCAGACATTATGGAAACACCCGTGGCAGAAAAACAAATCGCACCTACGCAGATTATGCAGGTGGGGATGGGATTTATGGCCGCGAAGACGCTTCTCGCGGCCGTGCGGTTTGATCTGTTTACGCATCTTGCTGCCGGTCCCCTGACCGGCGCCGAGATTCAGCAGAAACTTGGCCTCCACGAGAGAAGCCTCTATGATTTCCTCGACACGCTTGTCGCCTTGGGTTTCCTTGAACGAACCGGCGTGAAAGAAAATGCACGTTATCATAACAGCGAGGAAGCCGACACTTTCCTTGACAGGAGAAAGCAAACATACATCGGCGGAATCCTGGAAATGGCCAACAACAGACTGTACAAATTCTGGGGCAACCTGGAGGAGGCGCTGCGGACAGGTGAGCCCCAAAACGAAGTCAAAGAAAGCGGAGAATCTCTATTCGACGCACTGTACAGCGATCCAGCGCAACTCAGGGAATTCATCACTGCGATGCGCGGCGCCCAAATCGGTGCGATCATGGCCTTTGCCGAGAAATTCGACTTTTCGCGATACAGCACTCTATGCGACATAGGTGGCGCATCGGGAGCGCTCGCAGTGCAGGTGGCAAGGGCTCACGAACACATGAGATGCATATCAGCCGACCTGCCGGCCGTTCTCCCTATTGCCAGGCAGTACATTGAGGACGCAGGCGTTGGTCACCGTGTCGAGGCTGCCAATCTCGACTTCTTCAAAGACGCGTTTCCCAAAGTCGACATTATCACAATGGGCAACATTCTACACGACTGGGGTCTGCGCGACAAGAAAATGCTGATCAAGAAAGCGTATGACGCCTTACCACAAGGCGGCTCATTTGTTGTAATTGAAAATATTATCGACAACGACAGAAAATCCAATGTAGCCGGACTGCTCATGTCGCTCAACATGCTCATCGAGACCGATCAAGGATTCGATTACACGTTCCGCGATTTTGAAGAATGGGTCACGGAAGCAGGATTTTCAAAGACCGATCTCCTGCCACTTACAGGACCAACATCGGCAGCGATCGCCATAAAATAAGGCTGCCTCAACACCAAGTTGCGAGGACTCAACAATAGTAGAGACGCCCAACCTGGGCGTCTCCCGGGGCGGGCGTCTCCCGGGGCGGGCGTCTCCCGGGGCGGCGTTTCCCGGGGCGGCGTTTCCCGAAGGCGGGAGTCTCCCGAAGGCGGGCATCTCCTGCGAAAAACTCTAACAACCAAAATTTCACTAACCAGATTCTGGCAATCCTATTTTCCTTTCAGACGCTGCACCTCGTCCTGTAATCTCACAACTGTCAGCGCCAGGTGGTCGGCGGGAACGGAGTCCCGGGTTTCAGGTTCCGGAAATTTCATTGAAAAAAATCCTTTGGCACTCCATACCTCCAGTATGTCGTCGGCCTTTACGGGATAGGGCGGATAGGATCTGTTATCAGATACCATTAACAAACGACCCTCCTCCTTCAGGAGATTGTACACGCGCTTGAAGACGATACCTTCATCTCGGGTTACGACAACGTACAGCTTTCCACTTTTTATGGCGTTGGGGTCTTCAACATACTCACCGAAGACGATCGTTCCGGGCTGCAGCGGCAACATCGAATCTCCTTTGAGCTCAAAGGCTCGGTACGTCGCGTTGCGCGGCAGCACCGGGATGCTGATGCGTGGCAGCTCAGCAATGAACTCCGGATCCTGATACCCGTTGAGATACCCCGCCGATGCCTTCTGGGTGACAAGCTCCACGTTTTCCTTCCCCGCAGGATCAACCGTGATGGCAAGCACTTCCCTGCGCGGCATTTGCCATTTCCACTCTTTCTCCGGCAGCTTGCTGAGATCCTTTTGCGTAAGCACGTCCAGGCTTACGCCGAACACCTGCGATATTTTCAGAAGCAACGGCAGCGGCGGCGTAGCGCGACGCTCCTCGTACGCGCCGATCGCCGACTGCTTTAGTCCCAACTTCTCCGCGAATTGTTTTTGCGTAAGGCCCTGTCGGGTGCGGAGGAATTTCAGATTCGAATTAACCATCTTCGGTGTGTTGAAGTGTTGAAGTGCTCAAGTGTTGAAGTTGCTGATGCCAACTCGTCTTAGAGCCAAATGTTATCAAGTGTCCGCAAGTCTCCAGTCGCATTAAAACTCCCCGGATAACAACGTCTTCTTCTTGTCCTTCCAGTTCCACCACTTTAATTTCTCCGGATCGCGCTTTTTGCCGACAGTATTTGCATAGTACACGGCGCAGCGAAAGGTGTAGAGCAGGCAGCGGTCCTGAACAACACCCGCCAGGGCATTGGACTTGTCGTACAGCGCTTCCGGGCTTTTTCCTTTCAAATCCTTCACACTTTTAATCCCGAGACGCATAAGATCAGCGGCAATCGATTTACCTACACCCGGGATTTCCATTAATTCCTTCAACGGTTCCAATCGCAACCGCTCTTTCTGTGAGGTAATGTCCTTCATATATTATTCTTTCCTTAAACACTAATCATCAGGGAGAAGGTGGGGGTTATAAGCCAACTCCCAGTAATTGTTTTCAGGGTCGGCAAAGTATCCGCGATAACCGCCCCAGAAGACCTTTTCCGGTTCGCGGACAATTTTTGCCCCTTTCTTCCGCATTTCATTCATAGCTTCATCGACCTCCTTTTCCGACCGAAAATTGATGGCGAGCGATATACGGTTGAATCCGTGGCCATCCTGAGGAATACCGATATCCTCCGCCAGGTCATCGGCCCCGAAGAGCGCCAGTGTCGTGCCGCCGGACAGCTTAAAGAAAACGACGCCTTCGCTTTCCTGGAATGGTGTCCAGCCGAATGCCTCCTTGTACCATGATTTCATTGCGGGGAAATCACGGACCCCGAGCGTCAGGAGTGTTAATGTTTGTTTCATCGGATCGTCATTCACCAGAGGGTCTTCAACCTTTAGCCACGCGTCGCCCCTGTCCAAATCCGATCCCCGCCGAAATCGGCGGAGACCGGTTATTGGAGCCCGCTATAGCATATCGAGAGCAAAGCTAAAAATTTTAGTCTTTCAGTAAAACATTTAACTAAAATTTTTAGTTAATTAGCTCCATGGATCGCAACATTATACATCTCGACCTGGATGCGTTTTTCGTGGCCGTGGAGGTCAAACGCAACCCGAAACTGAAGGGAAAGCCATTAATTATAGGAGGAGCAAGCCGGCGGGGTGTAGTAGCCGCGTGTAGCTATGAAGCGCGACGCTTTGGAGTGCACTCAGCCATGCCGATGTACCTGGCGTTGCAATTGTGTCCGGACGCTGTTGTTATTTCAGGAGACATGGAAGCGTACAGCCATCACTCCCACCTGGTCACAGAAATCATCGCGGATACAGTCCCTTTATTTGAAAAGGCGTCCGTCGATGAATTCTATATCGACGCAAGCGGGATGGACAAGTTTGTCGGCGCATTCAAATGGGCCGTCGAGCTGCGCAAAAAGATTATTCGCGAAAGTGCGCTGCCGATATCAATGGGGATGTCGGTAAACAAACTCGTGTCCAAGGTAGCGACCGGCGAATTCAAACCCAATGCCGAAAAGTTTATTCCGGCGGGAACGGAGCGCGACTTCCTGGCGCCGCTTACGGTCGACAAAATCCCAATGATCGGAAAGCAAACTGCCTCTTTCCTATATGATATGGGAGTCCGCACCGTGGCAACACTGCGTGAAATGCCGCTGAACTTCCTCGTTAGCGCATTCGGAAAAAACGGGATCGCACTGTGGAAGAAGGCCAACGGCATCGACAACTCGCCTGTCGTCCCTTACACGGAACAAAAATCGATCTCCACCGAGTCTACTTTCGAGGAAGACACGATAAATGTGAAAAAGTTGAAGTCCATTCTAATTGCCATGGTCGAAAAGGTGGCCTTTCAACTTAGGGAACAAACGAAGCTAACGTCCTGTGTGACGGTGAAAATCCGATACGCCAACTTTGACACGGAAACCAAACAGGTGCAGATCCCCTATACGTCGTCCGACCACGTAATCCTCCGGACGGTACTACAACTCTTTGATAAACTGTACACCCGGAGAATGCTGATCCGCCTCGTGGGTGTCCGCTTGAGCGGACTCGTACACGGCAATCACCAGATCAGCCTGTTCGACGATACAGCGGAATCCATCAACCTCTACGAGGCCATCGACCGGATCAAACACCGCCACGGACCGGAAAAAATCACCCGCGCCACGACCCTCGGTGTCAGCCGAAGGGTTCGGATGGAGATGAATTTGTTCAGCGGGAAGCTTCGCTAGTAGGCAGTTGGCCTCCCCATAGCTATCGGAGGCAGTCGGCATTAGTGGGCAGTCGGGTTACAACACTAAGCCTAAGTGTGTCGCATTAAGGGCACTGTGCTCGAAAAACCAATACGCAAAGAACCTGTTGACTCAGGTGTTGAGCAGATGAGTGATAAATCCGGATGCCCGCACCAACTTCAACAGGTCAACACATGCGCAGTTCAACACTCAAAGAGTGACACAAATTGTCAAAAACGGACTGTAGGTTAGCATCATGAAATCGCAGTCAGCAACCATAAAAGAAAAGGACATGAAAACGACGATGATCAAACTGCAGGACTACTCCGTACAAGAACTCTTTTTCGTCATTGCGCCTCCGCCGCATATTCTGAGCGACGTGGCGGTTCTCAAGGACGACGTGCAATACCTTATTGGCCATACGTTTGAAGACCGGTACGCAAAGGGTTATCTCCCCCTCTTCCGGTATGAAGACCAGCACATCGACGACATGCTTCGGTTCGTGGAATCACGCGCCGCACACTTCCGTCCGTTCAACATTTTCATTAAAGACTTCGGCATCTTCTATAATGGATCAAAAAGGTCGATCCACATGGACATCGTGAATAAATACCCGATCCGCGACATCTTTGAAAAACTCGTAAAGGAAGAACCTACTTATACACCCTGCATCACGATCGCGCGGAACCTTTCTGATGAAGACTATCTCAAATGCTGGCCTTACCTTAAAGGCCTTCATTACAGCCAGCATTTCACCTGCGATCGCATTACGGTACTGGCCCGCACAGAAAAAAAATGGATTCATTACAAGGACATCGAATTCGGCATAAACCCGTGGGAATAGATGACGGAGGGCAGAGACACGCACCAGGTATACGAAACAGCGCTGTTCAACGCGTTGAACACGATACGGGATGAACTTGCCCTTCTCGAAAACGTTTCCCCCTACCGCATCATTTCAGACGCTGCGCTTGTCGAGCTTGCAACATACCTTCCTCAAACTCAGGAAGAGTTCAAAAAAATTTCCGGCTTTAATGCTGAGAAGATCAACCGGTATGAAAAGTATTTCCGCGAGACGATAGTGCAGTTTTGCTCCCGCAACGGACTGACCTCACGCGTCCATCTGAAAACTCCACCGCGACGGGACGACTTTGACACAAAGCATTTCAGCCTGGACCTGTTCAACCGGGGCTACTCCATTCCTGAAATCGCAGAACGTCGCGGATTGAAAACCGGGACCATCGAAACCCACCTTGCCCACTACGTTCGCGAGGGGAAACTCGAATTGGAGCGTCTTATTCCCCAGGAAAAAATTGTAACCATTCTTTCAGCGATTGGCGGAGATTCATCGCTGACTGCAATCAGGAAACGCCTTGGCAGCGACTACAGCTACGGCGAAATCCGGTTGGTACTTGCGCACCGCGATTTCCTTCGGGAAAACCAAATGAATGAAGTAAGACACTCGGTAGTTTCATGACGACAAGACATGTACCTCAACTGCCATACTGCGTTCAGCTTCAAGTACGGAACACTAACCGTACAACGCCTGTTCGACGAAGCCCGGCGAAATGGAGTACATAAGCTTGTACTTACAGAAATAAACAACACCGCCTCCTACATCGAAATGCTCCGGCTATGTGCGGAGTACGCAGCCGGGCCAGGGGGGCAATTGACAAAATTCGGAGAGCCCTCGTATCCCCTGGAAGTAGCTGTGGGCGTTGAATTCCGCCGCGACAATAGATTGCTGTATATCGCCATCGCCCGAAACAACAAAGGGTTTGAACGCATCAATCGGTTTTTATCCTATCATAACCTCACAGAAAAAAATTTTCCGGAACGTGCGCCGGAATTCGAAGAGGATGTTTTTATCATTTACCCATTCGGCAACATCGACCCGGAGCAGCTCCGCATCAATGAATACATTGGGGTTCGAAAGAAGCAGCTTAGTCAGTTCAGGCTATATGCTCCTCGCAGAGCGTATCCGGATCGATTCGTCATTCTGCATCCGGTCACATTTTCAGAAAAATCCGACCTCAACGTCCATCGCTTGCTACGAGCAATCGACCGGAACACATTGCTCAGCAAACTCCCGGAACACGATCAGGCATCTCCGGACGAAGTGATGCTTTCCGAAGCAGAACTTATCGTGCAGTTTCGCGACTTTCCCGAACTCATTAACAATACCCGGACACTCCTCGATGCTTGTTCGCTGGATGTCGACCTGGGTACCGACAAAAACAAAAAACATCTCACGGGTAGCGAAGAAGACGACTGGGATATGCTGGTCACGCGCGCGTGGGAAGGATTTCAAAATCGGTACGACGCCAGTGATCCAGTCCTCCGCGAGCGATTTGAACGTGAACTGAATATTATCCGCCTTAAGGGATTTTGCTCCTACTTCCTCATTGCGTATGACCTTATCACGTTTGCCAAAGAAAAAGGCTTCGATTATGTCGGCCGCGGGAGTGGCGCAAACAGCATGGTTGCGTATTGTCTCGGGATCACGAATGTCGACCCGATCGAACTTGACCTTTACTTTGAGCGATTTCTCAATCCTGAACGGTCGTCGCCTCCCGATTTCGACATTGATTTTTCATGGGACAATCGTGACGAAATTTATGAGTATCTGTTCAACCGGCATGGAAAAGACCACGTTTGCCTCCTGGGTACGCACGTGACATATCAAAGACGTTCCGTACTGCGCGAACTCGGAAAGGTATTTGGACTTCCAAACCATGAGATCGACGCCATTGTCGAAGAACCGGACCGACATAAGAAGCGGGATCATATAACAGAGTTGATTTTCCGTTATGCAGAACGGATGCTGGAACTACCGACAAACCTGTCGATACACGCCGGGGGTGTACTGATCACGGAAAAACCCATATATGCGTATACCGCGGTAGATAAACCTCCTAAAGGCCTTCCCGTTTCGCATTTTGAAATGCACAGCGCGGAAGATCTCGGCATTTTCAAGTTTGATATTCTAAGTCAGCGTGGTCTGGGTCACCTGAAAGAGGCAGTACGCCATATCCGCCGCAACCGGGGCGTTGAAGTAGACATTCACCGGTTTAGCGATTTCAAGAAGGACGAAAAAGTACGCAACCTCCTGCGTGAAAGTCGCACAATGGGATGTTTTTACGTTGAGTCGCCCGCAATGCGAATGCTCCTGTCAAAGTTACGCTGCGAAGATTACGTGACGCTTGTTGCCGCCAGTTCTATAATCCGACCCGGGGTCGCGCGATCGGGAATGATGCGCGCCTACATTGAACGTTTTCACGCTGTGCGCAATGGCAAGACGTATGAGTCGATTCATCCAAAGCTGGACGAACTCATGCAGGAAACTTTCGGCGTGATGGTCTACCAGGAGGACGTAATTAAGGTGGCGCATCATTTTGCGAAACTGAGTCTGGCAGAAGCAGATGTTCTCCGACGCGGGATGTCGGGAAAGTTTCGATCGCGCAAGGAATTTGAAAGAGTACGAAATCGCTTTTTTGAAAATTGCCGGAGGGAAGGCTATCCGGAACACGTAATCCAACGCGTGTGGTATGAGATCGAAAGCTTTTCGGGTTATTCTTTTTCGAAGGGGCATTCCGCGAGCTACGCCGTGGAAAGCTATCAAAGCCTGTATCTGAAAGCGCACTACCCGCTGGAGTTTATGGTCGGCGTGATCAACAACTTTGGCGGATTTTACAAGACAGAATTTTACTTCCATGAGGCACGCAGAAGCGGTGGTGTGATTCACGCTCCTTGTATTAACCGAAGCACCTATCTCACGACCATTTACGGAGATGACATTTATATCGGCTTCATTCACCTGAGAAGTCTTGAAACAAAACTTGCACAACGCATTGTAGCTGTGCGGGAGGCTGATGGTCCGTACAAAAGCCTCGATAACTTTCTAAGACGTGTTGACTGCGGACTGGAACAGGTCCGTATACTTATTCGCGTGGGCGCATTCCGCTTTTGCGGAAAATCGAAGCAACGATTGTTATGGGAAGCGATGTTGTGGTTCAGCAATCGGAAAGCACGATTACCCCATACTGCCGAACTGTTTGAAACCGAACCGCAGGAATACCCCCTGCCTACTTTACAGCGGAATCCCATGGAAGACGCGTTCGACGAAATCGAACTGTTGGGTTTCCCCCTCTGTGATCCTTTCCTACTCGTAAGTACGACAGCGTTTGGCAATGTCACGGCACAGGATCTTAACAAACGCTATGGGCAGACCGTGGAGATCCTGGGCTATCTCGTCACCATAAAAGATACAGGCACAAAGGATGGTCTTCCGATGCAGTTTGGAGCTTTCTATGATCGCAATGGCGACTTTTTCGACACCGTACATTTTCCCGATGTCTCGCGGAAATATCCCTTTCGCGGAAGAGGATTTTACTATTTGAAGGGAAAAGTAACGGAAGACTTCGGTGTCGCGACGATTGACGTCATTGCTATGGAAAAGGTGCCATTCATGGACCGGCGTATGGAGCGGCTGGAAGTGCAGATGGAAGTGCAGCGGCAGTGAACATAGGCAGACGCAGAAGTGTTATGATCCCGGGATTTCTTCGCGGATTAATTTTCCCAGCCTTACGATAGCACTTTCGATTCGGTCATTCCAGGGTTCGCCGCAACCAATGCGTATGCAGTTTTTAAAGCCCATTCTTGACGAAAACAAATGTCCCGGCGCGATACCAATCTTGTGACGGAGGGCGCGCCGGTGAAGTTTGAATGCGTCGATCTTCTTGTTAAGCTCAAGCCATAACACGAACCCTCCCTGTGGACGCGTCATGCGCGTGTCTTCAGGAAAGTATTCGGAGATGGCCTGCGAATAACGCAAGGTTTGAGTGTGTAGTGCTTTCCGGAGGTGACGTAGGTGCAACTCGTAGCGACCAACCGACAGGAAGTGGGCAAGCGCAGCCTGGGCAAGCGTGTTCGTCGATAGCGTGTGCATTCGCTTTAGCTTTACAACCTGATCTTTGAATTTTCCGGGAATAACCCAACCAATGCGGTACCCGGGTGCCAGCGACTTGGAAAACGAACCGCAGTGCAGCACGAGCCCTTCCTCATCAAAACTCTTACACGTGCGCGGACGCACTCGGCCATGGTACATCTCACCGTAGATTTCGTCTTCGATGAGCGGGATGTTTCGCTTTGCCAGCATCTGAACGAGATGCTTTTTGTTTTCGTCGGGCATGCAGCTGCCCATTGGGTTATTGAAATTGGGGACGAACAAGCATGCCTTTACGTTGAATTTTTTGATCGCGTCTTCGAGGTAGTCGAGGTCAATTCCTGTTGCGGGGTTGGTGGGCACCTCAACGACTTTCAGTCCGAGACTTTCCATCACCTGGAAGAACGCGTAGTATGTCGGACTTTCAATAGCCACCGCATCGCCGGGTTTAGTGACTGCGCGTAGCGAGAAGGTTATAGCCTCCATGCAACCGGCGGTGACCACGATGTCGGTGTCCTTAAACGTTCCACCCCAGTTGAATGCCTGACGCGCGATTTGCTGTTGCAGCAACGGGTTTCCTTGTACGTTGGCGTAATTGAGGCAGGCCGTCGGCGAGTCGTTAAGCGCACGCATGACCGACTTTTTGAGTTTCGCCATGGGTAAGAGTTCAACGGACGGTACCGCCAAAGCAAAATTGACGAGGTCGGGCGTTACGAATTTGTCGTACACACTGCGGATGACATCGTCCATGCTTACCTCGACCGCATCTTCGGGCGGGGGACCTGCCACGGGCATTTCAGGATAGCGGCGTGGCGTGAACTTGACATAGTACCCCGACTGCGGCCGGGCCTCGATGAGGCCTTTGCTTTCCAGGTAGTAGTACGCCTGGAACGCCGTACTCAGGCTGATGCCCTGTTCCTTGCTCAGTGCCCGCACAGACAGGAGTTTGTCGCCCACCTTGAGGACGTTGTTGTTAATCAGCGTCTGAATCCGGTCGGCTACTTCGATGTATTTGTGATCGGTTTTTTCGAGGGTCGGCATAGGGCCTATAATTGATATGGTCAAAGATAAGGAATTTAAAACTGTTCCGAATGAACTAGGCAACCTTCCTATGGGAAGACCCAAGGCACCGTTAGCATCTACGACATGAACGAGCAAAGGCTGCGTCAACGGTCAAACACTGGAACGCCTGATTTATCCAGGCTCCGTCCTGGATTGTTTTGGGATACGGACATAGAGGTAATTGACTGGGTTGGTCAAAGACTCGATACACCCTCCTGGCTGTTGAAGAACCCTTAATCTATATCCAACAGTAAGTTATGGTAAACTATTTGCAGTCCTGCTCATCTCGTTACCCTTTACCATCCACGCGTGATTAGCTGGTTGCCCCAAAATGTCTACCTTTTAATTTTGTTGCGAAGCAATTCCCGGAACGTTGACAGATGACCGTTTGGATCGTAACTAAAATCCTTCTCGACCGCGACAAGAATGAATTGTCTCGTCATAAGTGCACTGAGACTACCCTCGACTCCCAGGGCAATACACTCGATGAAACTGAATACAATGAAGACGGCAGCGTCGCGTCAAAGCGCATCTACCGTTACTTTGAAGACGGAACAGTTGAAGAGTATGTTGAGTACGACCCCCTGGACGAACTTATCGAACGGCACGACACATCCGGAACGAAGATGGTGAAGTAGAGACGACACGGTTTGAATACGGCGATGGCCACAAAGTCATCAAAACGTTCCGCTATACAGAACTCGGTATGGCAGACACCGCTACGCTGCGCGATGAAAAGGGGAACATCCTCGGATACGAAACGTCAGTATTCAATGAACATGGCGATGTGATTGAGAACATCGAGTACGATGATAAACACAACGAAATTGTGAAGCACGTAGCCGAGTACGACAACGACGGAAATGTCCTGGAGGAACAAAAATTCATCGACGGCGAGCTGACTGAAATAACAGCATACGAATACGACCTGGACGGAAATCTGGTTCTGAAAAAGCAACAAAATATAGAAGACGGATTTGAAATCGTTAATGAGTACCGGTATGATGATCGTGGGAACCGAATATACAACGCCACGTTCCGCGACGGGAATCTCATTTTCGAGAACAAGTGTACCTACGATGACGAAGGTTACCTCAGAACACAGGAGCTGTTCGAGATCGACCCGTGGTCCCGGAAGGTTGAGCGACACGAGCGGCTGATACATGAAAGAAGGTAGTTGAGTTTCAATTCTCCCGCCTGATTCTTACATTAGTTCCCGACATTTGACAGCGACGCCCGTCTGGTACCGTCAATCTTATCCGGATCCACCCATGAAAACCACCGTTTTGATCCTCGCATTCTTCCCAACAATACTTATGTCCCAATCGAACGAGCAAGTAACACCTGCCTTTCTTCAATCCTTCGCGGACGCATTCAACGCGCACGACCTCGACGCAATCATGTCGCACATGACGGACGATTGCGTATTTGAAGCATCAGCAGGGCCGGATGTCGACGGTGAAAAGTTTACAGGTCAGATGCAGGTCCGGAAAGCGTTTGAAGACGTGTTCATCACGTACCCCGATGCACAGTGGAACAATCCCAGGCACTTTGCATCCGGAGACAGGGGATTCTCTGAATGGACCTTTACCGGGACAAGAAAAGATGGAAAGAGGGTCGAAGTAACGGGTTGCGATCTGTTCACGTTCAAAAACGGCAAGATCGCAGTAAAGAACTCCTACAGAAAGAATCGCTCGTAGCTGAGTTGTTGTCTATGAACAAGGATATTCAAGCCCAATCGGTATTATTTCTTTACCTCCCAAAGTCATCCTGTACTCTGACTATATCCTCCTCATCCGAGGGACGCTCCGCGTCCGTGTGCTGCCAGATTTCTGCAATGATGCCCCAATTATCTAGCCCTACAAGACGGTGACGCTGACCTTGCCTAAGTTCAATCTTATCGCCTACAACCAAACGCTGCAATTCTCCTTCCTCGTCGGTATCGCTGGTGATCACACCAGCCTCACCTGATACGACGCGCCAAATCTCGGCGCGGCGATGATGATATTGCCATGACAACCGTTGACCAGGCTGAACGACGAGGATCTTTGGACTGAGCTTACGGTACAGTTGAATCGCAGCGAATTCGATGTCGGGGAAGAAAATACCCGCGAATTCCCGGGCTTGACCTTCGTCAATCACGAAGAATCCTCCCCACGGTCGGGAAAAGTCCCGGTCCACCGCCGTTAACCCAAGACCGGATAAATACTTTTCAACCTCTGCAAAGACTTCCTGCTTTTGTTCGCTGCCAGAAAACTTCAATGCCATACACGCGCTTTTCCGCGCAAAATAACAGTTACAGCGTACCTGCGCACCCCGTGGGCTACATTTTGTGGCCGCATTTGCGTAGCCTGTTCGCGTAAATCCTCCGGTGTCAGCAGGTTATGCCACCTGAACGACCATTTTGAGCGCCGAATAACTTGGGCAAAAATTGTCTTTATAGTACCTTTGAGCCCATTTTTAAAACTTGTGCTATGCCGGGAACCGAACTATTTGGTGCCGAAGAAAGAAAAGAGGTCAACGATGTGCTGGAAACCGGGATACTCTTCCGGTACAACCATGAAGCTCAGCGCAAAAACATCTGGAAGGCACGCGAATTCGAAGCAGAGGTAAGGAAGGTTACGGGAGCCAAGTATGCTCACGCAGTATCGAGCGGCTCTACCGCGGTGTCCTGTGCCTTAGCCGCCTCTGGCATCGGAGCGGGCGATGAAGTCATCGTGCCGCCTTTCACCTACATCGCCACCATCGAGGCTGTATTGTTCTGTGGCGCACTGCCGGTATTTGCTGAAATCGACGAAACGCTTTGTTTGAGTCCGGAAGGTATTCGCGCAGCCATCACGCCCCGCACAAAAGCGGTCTTGCTTGTACACATGTGTGGTGGCATGGCAAGCATGGATGAAATCATGGCCATCTGCCGTGAACACAACCTCACGCTCGTAGAAGATGCGGGTCAGGCATTTGGTGCAAGCTACAAGGGCACGTCTGTCGGACTCTTCGGCAAGTGTGGTTCTTACTCATTCGACTTCTTCAAAATTGCTACCGCTGGTGAAGGCGGGGTGATGGTGACCAACGACGAAACTTGTTACAAACTGGCAGATAGCTATGCCGACCACGGTCATGATCACATCGGCGACAACCGTGGCATGGAAAATCACCCCATCCTGGGGTTCAACTACCGCATCAGCGAATTGCACGCAGCAGTAGGACTCGCTCAGACCCGCAAGGTTCCTCACATCCGCGAAGTCAATCGCAAGCACAAGCAAATACTTCAGGAAGAATTATCAAGCGTTGAAGGTATTGGCTTTTCTCATTTGCCTGACCCTTCGGGCGACTCCGCAACATTCCTGAACCTGTTGTTGCCTGATCCCAAGGTAGCGGAACGCGTAGTAGAAGACCTCCGCCATAACAACGTCGGTGGTTTCAACTACTGGTACACGAACATGTACCACTTCATCAACCAATGGAACCACCTCAAGGAACTTAAGTCGGCAGCTCCCCTGCCCATCCATCTCCTGAAAGCTCCACAAGACTACATGGCGTTGAAACTTCCCAAGTCGCAGGAGGTCGTTGGCCGGTTGATATCGTTCGGTATCCGAGTCACCTGGACAGAGCAAGAAATAAAAGCACTGGCGACTTCAATAAAGAAGAGCGTTCAGAAGGTGTTATCTACTATCCATGCATAAGAACTTTAAGGGTATTGAAAAGACCGTATACGGCCGCGGCAGCTTTGATCAGCTCGGCACTATACTGGACGAAAAGCGCGGTGACAATGATAAGTTCATGTTGTTCATCGTCGACAACTATTTTAAAGACAAGCCGCTCAGCAAACGTATTCCACTCAAGCCGGAAGACGTCATCATGTATATCGACGTTGATCCTCACGAACCAACTACAGATCAGGTCGACTCGATTCGCGATCAGGTACTCGGTTCCAAAGGTCTTCCGGCAGGTGTAATCGGTATCGGAGGGGGCAGCATAATGGACATTGCAAAGGCGGTATCCCTGATGTTCACCAACGAAGGATCATCAACCCTGTATCAGGGTCTTAATCTCATCAAGAAGCCGGGCATCTATCACGTAGGTGTTCCGACCATCTCCGGAACAGGAGCCGAAGTGTCTATGACAGCCGTCCTCACCGGACCCGAAAAAAAGCTGGGACTCAAGTGTGAATGGACCGTATTCAACCAAGTCGTGCTTGATCCGGAGTTGATCGCAACGGTTCCGCGGAACTGGTGGTTTTACACGGGCATGGACACATACATCCACTGCATCGAATCAGAGAATGGCATACTCAATAACGCGTACAGTCACGCTTACGCAGAGCAGGCGCTGAAACTGTGCCGCGATATCTTTCTTGGTCCTGCCAGCGGGCAGACACCCGAGAACGATGACAAACTGATGGTCGCTTCGCTCATGGGAGGTCTCAGTCTTACCTATTCGGAAGTTGGCGTCTGCCACGCGCTTTCGTATGGACTCTCAAAGATTCTGGGTATGCGGCACTGTTTTGCGAACTGCGTCGCGTTCAATCACCTTGAGGACTTTTACCCTGAAGGTGTTCAGGAGTTCCGCACCATGGTCAGGAAACATAACGTCGATCTCCCACAAGGACTGTCGAAAAACTGGAGCGACGAGCAGATCACAGCAATGGCAAAAGTATCCTACAACCTGCCTCACATGTGGAATCATGCTGTGGGTCCTGACTGGAAAGACAAGGTGACCGTGGAAAGCATTGAGGAGTTGTTCAGAAGGTTGTAACTTCGACTATTCAAACGGGAAGATAACATGTCGATAAAGAAGGTAAAGGTAGGCACGATCGAGTGCGGGTCTGATGAGTTGTTTGTAATCTCCGGACCTTGCGTAATCGAAGAGGAGTCTGTCATGATGAAAACCGCGGAGAAACTGAAGGAAGTTTCAGAGCGGTTAAAGGTTAAGATCATTTATAAGTCTTCCTTTCAAAAAGACAACAGAAGCAGCCTTAAGTACTACACGGGTCCGGGACTCGATAAAGGTGTAAAGCTCCTCGCACGCATACGTGAGGAATTTGGATTCCCTGTGCTCACGGATATTCATTATCCTGATCAGGCACGCGCCGCTGCCGACGCTATTGATGTACTGCAGATTCCGGCGTACTTGTGCATGCAAACTGATCTCATGGTCGCTGCTGCAAAGACGGGACGGGTAATCAACATCAAGCACGGTCAGTTTCTCGCACCTGAAAACATGAAGCATCCCGTGACGAAGTGTGTGGAAGCTGGCAACGACCAGATCATACTAACAGAACGGGGCTACACATTTGGCTACAATGACCTCATTGTCGATCCGCGAAGCTTTTACCATATGGGTAAGCTTGGCTATCCGGTAGTGTTCGACATAACCCACTCCATACGCAAGTACGGCATCCCGAGTGCCGATGCGAAGGGCGGAGCAAGAGAGTTTCTCCCTGTGTTGTCGCGCGCGGGTGTGGCTGCCGGTGTGGATGGTGTCTTCATTGAAACACACCCTGAGCCAGACAAGGCATTGTGCGATGCGGCCAGCCAGTTGTGTGTATACGATCTGGAAGAGTTCCTCAAACCACTGCTGGAACTCCATGCAATCGAAGTTAAGTACAGGAACCGGGAGGTTATTCCGGCCTGAAAATCATAAAATACCCTAAATCTAAACTTGCGAATGGAATTATACCTTGATTCTGCCGATATCAATGAAATCGAAGAGGCCTTCAAACTAGGCTTTCTGACCGGCCTCACTACTACTCCAACCTTCATGCATCGGGGCGGCGTTACAGACGTCGACGGACTGATCGTGAAACTTTCCAAGATGGTGCCCGTTCTGCAGATCGAAGCGCTTGGCGACACTGCGGAAGAAGTGCTCAACGAAGCGCGACGCCAACTTGATCTCGGACTGGATCCAAAGAAGACGGTATTCAAGATACCTGTGTCGCTTGAAGGCGTGCGTGCCTGCTACATGCTCCGGAAAGAGGGATTGCTCGTCAACGTTCACCTCATCTATACACTGCAACAGGCATACATGGCTATGCAGGCTGGCGCCACCTACGTATGTCCTCTTGTAGGCCGTCTGCAAGATCAGGGACACGATGCATTGTCCCTCGTCGAACAGTGTGTCTTTGCTGTTGATCATTATGGCTATGACACGAAAGTGATGTTTTCATCCGTTCGCAATGCTGAGCACGTGCGGAACGCGTTGAATATTGGTGTTCATACGATAACCGTTCCCTGGAAGATCATGAAACAACTTACCGAGAACAACTTCACGACGCTCGGCACGGAACAGTTCATCGAACACACCAGGCTGATGACGGTGAAGGTGAAAGATGCCATCAGCGACATCAATCCCACAGTTCTGGCCGACACACCGTTGATGGACGCAATCGTAAAAATGACCGAGTATGGCTTCGGCGCCGTCACCGTTGTCAACAAAGACGGTAGTCTCGTCGGCGTGTTTACGGATGGCGACCTTCGCAGAAAGATCCAGTCTGAAGGCCGGGACGTACTCAAGAAGAAGATGAGCGACTTTACGTACGGAACACCAATCTCCGTAGACGCCAACGCATTGCTTAACGACGCTTCTGCGTTGTTCAAGAAGACGAGCGTTGACACCATTCTCGTCACAGACAACGGCATGCCGATAGGTATGCTTGATATCCAGGATCTCAAAGCTGACACGAGTCGCTAGATGACGGACGTCAGCCGGATCTTTTCCGAACTCGGCGGAGTATTTTGTATTCCTGCAGAGCAATTTAACGCGAAGGTCTCTGCGATAAGGGCCTTCATTTTCGATTGGGACGGCGTCTTCAACGACGGAACCAAAAATCAGAACGGAAGCAGCTCGTTCGGGGAAGTCGACGCCATGGGGTCAAATCTGCTCCGGTACTCATGGTGGTCGCGGCACGGTGTCATGCCGATCGTAGCGATCATGTCCGGCGCGCGAAACGCAATGTCGTTTCAGTTCGGGATGCGGGAGCACACCCACAACATATACTTCAATGTGAAGAACAAGTTGCTCGCTTTCGAGCACTTCGTTGCAAGTCATGGACTTGCCCCGGAATCAGTTGCATTTTTCTTTGATGATGTATTGGACCTCGGCATGGCGGAGAAATGCGGTTTGCGCATCATGATCAATCGCAAGTCAAGTCCGCTTTTTACCCAATTCGTGATCGAGCGAGAGCTTGCTGATTACGTTACAGCAAATTCCGGCGCTAACTCAGGTCTACGTGAAGCCTGTGAATTGATGATGGGGACCAACGGGAATTATAACGAAGTTGTTGAATCGCGCGCGTGGTTCTCAGAAAATTACGCAACCTACCTTCGGGAAAGAGATCAAATCCCCGTATCCTTCTTCACCTGGGACGGCCTGAACATTGTCCCCTCACCGGCACCGTAGGGACATTTTGCGCTAAGCTCACATTTCGGTAAATTGAACTGTGGCCGCAAAAATTCTTGTCCTATGGATGACACCCAACCCTTGAAAAGCCTCGAAGAATGGGAAGATGACCTTCTTCGCCGCTACCCCGATCCCGAGACTATTGCAGTTGGAAAATCGGAAGAGGAGTTCCGTAACTATGACAACCCCGCGAGGGACACCGTGCGCGAATTCTATCGTCTCAATCACACGCACCAGACGTATGAGTTTGTCCTTCAAAAAGAAGCGCAATATCTAACCTTCGACAAAAAAGAAATGCCCGTTTGGGACGCGTTTGATTTCCTCAACCAGTTGGTTGACGATTCTGATCCTGACACCGACCTTGACCAGTTCCAGCATCTCCTGCAGACGTCGGAGGCTATTCGCGCTGATGGTCATCCCGACTGGATGGTGTTAACGGGGCTGCTCCACGATATGGGAAAAGTGTTGTGCCTTTTCGGCGAACCGCAATGGGCAGTTGTCGGTGATACGTTTCCCGTGGGTTGCGCGCACTCCGACCGGATTGTGTATCCTGAATTCTTTGCAGACAATCCGGACAGCAAAGATGACCGATACAACACGAAGTACGGTGTGTATGAACCGAACTGCGGTCTTCGCAATGTGCATATGTCGTGGGGGCACGATGAATATGTCTACCACATGGTGAAGGACTATCTCCCCGAGCCAGCTCTTTACATGTTGCGCTATCACTCATTCTACGCTCAGCACCGCGAACATGCGTATGATCATCTGATGGATGACCACGACAGAGAAATGTTCAAGTGGGTGAAGCTTTTCAATCCTTACGATCTGTACTCAAAAAATCCAAATCCTCCCGACTGGCCAAAGCTTCGTCCGTATTATGAAGATTTGGTGGCAAAGTATCTTCCTGCAACGTTGAAATTCTAATTGGTACTTCTGACCCATAAACAATGTGGGGTCTCACACCGGAGACCCCACCAAGCCAACTATTACAAATTGGATTGCGTTGGGCATGGCTTAGAAAAATCCATCGCGATTATGAGAGGCTAACCATTTCCGAAGCGGTTCCCACATCGCCTGGCGGGCGTTGTCCGCAAGTACGATATCACCGTGACCGAAGTCCAGAATCCGCTTGTCGGGTGGCTGCAACGACACCGTATAGTTTGTTATATCAGTGCTACCTGTCAGGGAAGCGGAATAATGTCCGTATGTGCCAAATCCTCCCTGTGCGCCCAGGTACAGAATCGGTACCCGAATCTCGCTGATATAGTCGTCGAACGTGACGTCTTCTTCATCACATACACAAGCACGCATTTCATAGGTCGTTCGCAGAGGTTGATGTGGAGGCACAGAACTGATTGTTTTAATCCATCGAGCGGGTTGGGTGTACAGCAGTCCGCTGGGAATCGGAGAATTGGGATCCTCAAATTTTCCGCTTACAAAGTGCCATCCCGGTGTGCCGTTGGCGGATTGTGAGGCGCCTACAATTAGTGCCGCCTGATAGTTCGTGAGTCCGTTAAATGGCGGAAGCGGCGAAGCCCCTTTGGGGTCAGATGCTGCAAGGTTACCAACGGTTGCCAGCAGGACGCCTTGTGATGCCTGGTATGTCCCTGCATCGAGCTGCGCCTTAAAGTTGGCAGCAGCTTCACAAACAGATGCCCGCAACTCAGCTGTTTCGCCGCATGGCTCAAATTTCATAAGCTGATCCAGAGCAATGATTCCTTTGATGTCACGAAGTATGGGATGCTCCTGCGTCTCGCGGCCGGCGGCACCATAAACGACACCCACACCGTAGCTATATCCGAGGAGATTCAAACGCCCTACACCCTGTCCGGTGAGACCGCGGATAAGGCGTGCAATGGACAATCCAGCCAGCGCGTGATCAGCGTCGCGTTCAACACCCCAATCCTGCATGAATGAAAAGTCGGTCGTTTCCTGCGGCACAAGCGTCCATGCAAAGTCAAGACCCCACACATCGATATCCCTCGATGCGAGATAGTAAGAGATGGAGGTCTTAGGGTCAGGTGAGTCCGTGCCTGCGTTGAGGAACACGGATTCAAAGTTCAACGACGCACCATGGAGCATGAATACGGCACCACGTGTACGGACCGGACGATTGGGTCGGTCTTCACGAACAACGCGATGTAAGCGTACGATGTCATAAGGCCGGTCACTCAATCGCACCTCAAACACATAATGCGCAATTTGAGACGTTACTTTTTTACGCGTCACCTTGCACTGCTTTTTCCCGCCTTTACGCGCGTTGGCGTCATTTCGGATCTCATTCTGGGTGGAGTTATCGTCTTGAATGTTAATGATTGCACTCTCGGTGGCAGCATCGCCCAGAGTGATTCCACCTTTTCCTGGTCCTCCAACGATCACATGGTCACCATCGGCACCCGTAAGTCCGACGAGCCTGATACCCGCCTTATTAATCGTAATGTTTTCATAGTACTCACCGGGTTCGACATAGATCACGGACCCTGGCTCGGCGGCATCTACGGCATCCTGGATCGAGCCGTCCTTAGGTACGATGATACCCGCGTCATAGAATAGTTCCTCCAGGGCAGCGACCCAATCGCCGTCGTTGCCAGGCGTTACATCAGGACTTGGTATGCCGGAGTCGGATACCGGGTCGTTACACCCGGCGGCAAACAGGAATAATCCAGCCGTCATCAGGCTGATTTTCCATACGGAAGAGAATAGACGTTTTGCTTTCATGGTTAAAGTCTGTTGTCAGGCGTGCACACGCCCGTGGTTGAACTTGATTGACGATTTCAGTGGGCCTCACCGGGGCTTTACAGCGCCCGTGACAAAAGTGGGGAGTGGGGACTGCGGACGTAAATCCCCATGTTGCAATTGATTTAGAAAATGCGGTGCGGGTGTTGCAAACAATTTAGACTATGTGCGAGCCCGTGCGTCAAGGCGAAACGGGTTCACTGTTCATTGCCTGCATGCCAAAAGGAAGATTCAGCTTTTCCATCATTTCCGAAAAGCGGGAATCTTTTTGGAGGGATTTGAGGTTGGGATTCCAGGCAATCCATGGTATCCAGCTCATGCGTTTCTCGTAGGCCTGCTCGAGCCAGTAGAAAGCTTGATCGAGGTCGCCCAGCGCGGCATAGGCTTCCGCGAGCCCCCATGCGTCGTTGCCTCCTGCATTCTTTTTGATTTCCTCAGCAACTCGGATGGCATCGTTTTGTCGGCCGGCAATGGCATAGGATGTCGGCAGAAGCCATCGCCATCTCGGATGCAATTTGGCTGCCTTTTCATGAACGGCGAGGCCCTCGTCCGTCATCCCCTTCGACAGATATGCCGCACCCTGGACAAAAAGGGCGAAATCAGCATCTGGTTCAAAATCCATCACACGGGCGACTTCCGTTAGCGCGAGATCGTTGTCCCCGGTATACCAATACTGACTCGCCAGGTATCCGGAATACAAGGAAAGGAAGGGGTCAAGTTGTACAGCAAGCTTGCTATGCATCCACATTTTATCGAGTTCCCCGAAGAGCATATGGTACCACGCGTAGTGAGTATGCGCTGCGGCGAGGCTGGGATTGAGCTCAATAGCACGCCGGAACTCACGATCCGCCAAATCCCAATCCCATTCATCATAGAGGGCTACAAGCGCAAGGGCGAGGTGAGCCTCTGGCAGACTTTCATCAAGGGAAATCGCCCTGTTTGCCGCCGACTTGGCGCGGGAATATGCCTGATCAATCGTCGAAGGACTGTGGCCGATAGTGCTGTACCCTATCGCCATACCTGCCCAGGGGAGCGGATCAGCGGGATCTGCGTCGATTGCATTCTGCAGGATGGCAATTCCTTTCTCCACTTCCGCGAGGCTGAATTGGTTGATGTGATACATCCCCCGGAGATAGTTACGATACAACTCGGAATCTACTTCCCTGGCCTTCATCACGTTCCTCGACTCCTCTGCGGTTAGGGAAACCTGAATTTCACGCGCAATATCCTGCACAACCGAACTTTGCAGAGTCAGTGCCCTGCGAACGTCTTCGTGGTATTCTTTCGCCCACACATGTCGTTCACGGGGAAACACCTCAATCAACTGAAGTTGAATCCGGACACTGTCGCCAGTTCCATAAACAGAACCCTCAACGATAGCATCTACTCCAAGTTCGCGGGCGATGTCTTGTAATAGCATATCGCGCGAGGGATAGCGAAGGGTTGATGTTCTCGAAATAACCCTCAGTCCGCTGATGCGCCCCAGCTGGCCAATGAGTGCATCATGTATCCCGCTGACAAAGTAGGTTTGTTCATCGCTGCCCGTAAGGTTGTCCAACGGAAGCACAGCCAGCGCAACTTGCCGCGGAGGCGCAGGTCGAAAGGCGTAAAACGCAACGAAAGTCATTGCTGCCGCTAATACAACAGCGCCGGCCAATATGAAGACCCTCTTTTTTCTGTTTGATGAAACGTCAAGCGGCGCTGTTAAAGGCGGCGCCACGACGCCAACCTCCTGCACGGAAGCTGATGCGTATTTGCGCGATTCATTCGGTGGAAATCCGAAGTGATCGTGGAAGCACTTCGAAAAGTAGCTGGGACTGCTAAATCCAACACGGTAGGCAATTTCAGCAACCGTGCCGACGTCGGCTGCGAGCATTTTTCGCGCTTCCTCAAGCCGAATGTCGCGGATGAATTGGCTTACCGACTGCCCTTTCAGTTGTTTGAGTTTTCGGTGAAGCTGAAAACGGCTGATGGCCACCGCGTCCGACAACTCGGCCACACCAAAGTTCTCGTTCTCGAGGTTTTGTCGTACCGCGTCAGTTAATTTCTTGAGAAAAGCGGCGTCGCGCGAAAGACCGATTTCATTTTCCATGACCGTAACAACTGTCTACCACCCATGCAGCCTCCATGGGCAGTACGCACTTATCTTATCTTACAATTTATGAAATAGCAGGCGCAATCCCCTAAGAAACTGGCCCCTGTAGACGACCGCATTACAAAAAACCTACCCTTAAACCGGTATTGAACCGGGATGTAATGATTTTTCGGGGATTCCAGGTTCGCTAAAAGCAAAACTGATATGCTTGAAATTAATAAAACTGAAACTGTTATAACCACGTATTTATAAAAAGTTTTGCGTATCTGAATGATTCTATTGTGAAGAGAGATTTTACCACCCTTGCTGCCTATCTGGCTCTTGCTGCTGTGTGTCTGATATGGGGCACTACCTACCTTGCTATGAGGGTAGGTGTACAGCACTTTCCACCATTTCTTTTTGCCGTCATCCGCCAGCTGGCCGCAGGCGGATTGCTCCTTACTCTGCTGCTGATAGGTCGCAAGTCGAAACTGCCATCGTGGAAAGACATCTGGTATCAATCCGTGGCCGGCTTTTTCATGATCTCGCTTGGCAATGGTCTGGTAGCGTGGGCAGAAGTTCATATTCCGAGCGGAATTGCTGCAGTAATTTGTTCCCTTGAGCCCATAGTGGTTATCCTCATCAGTCTTGGCATTAACACGGGTGAGAAGCCGAACATCCCGATCTTCGTCGGCGCCATGCTTGGGTTTGCGGGCATCAGTACAATCTTCGCGGAAGACCTCGCTCAGTTTTCAAACACAGGATACCTGCTCGGCATCGTCGCAACGTTCGTCGCCATCATCGCGTGGGCTGGTGGAAGCATATGGCTGAAGCACAGAAAGACTCAGACGGACGTATTTATGAATGTCGCCATTCAAATGCTGTCAGGTGGCATATGGGTGATCCCGTTCACGCTTGCTTTTGATGATTTGTCGGCCGTCACATGGACATTCGACGTTGCATTGCCCATGGTCTACCTGGTTGTCTTTGGATCCATCGTTGCATTCAGTTGCTACCTGTACGCACTGCGTCACTTGCCGATCATGATCGTGTCGCTATATGCGTACGTGAATCCGATCATTGCTGTGATCCTGGGATGGTTAATACTGGACGAAAAACTTAACGTTACTATGGGGATTGCGATCGCTCTTACGATTGCCGGAATTTATATCGTCAACCGCGGTCATCAGCTTCGCGATCAGTGGAAGGCGCAGGTGACATCGTAAGCGTTTTAAGGCATGGAACAGTTAAACACAGCGACGGTACAGATAACTGATTTTCGTCCGGAAGATCAACCCTGGTTTGAAAGTCTGAACCGGGAATGGATCGAGAGGTATTTCCGAATGGAGCCAGTCGATATCGAGATTCTGACGCGACCCGAAGAGAACATCATAAAACGTGGTGGTGTCATTCTCATGGCTCGTCAACAGGATTTGACTATTGGTACCGTGGCATTACGATTTGTGAAACCGGCTGTTTACGAATTCACGAAGATGGCGGTCGCACCTGAGTATCGTGGCCGCGGAATCGGCAGGGCTTTGTCGGAAGCGGCCATCGCACGAGCGCGGTCCCTCGGGGCTACGAAAATCATCTTGTATTCCGCCAGAATACTAGAGAACGCAATCAATCTCTACCGCGCATTGGGCTTCGTAGAGGTACCTGCAGACGGTCCCTATCGGCGGAGCGACATCAAGATGGAATTGACACTACATTAACAACCTGCATAACCCCATTAGAATGAAACAACAACGCACCGTTAGCAACGGGCAGGATCCAAGTGCATTAAACATGCCTGACGGCACGCTGCTTCGTGACAAGATGCTTACACCTCACCTGCTTGCCCTGGCATGCACCACCGCGGCGACACAACTAGAGCGGCAACGCGATCTTCATCCAGGCGTCCTGGTAAGCGATCTGCCGCTTCAGGATCTTCCTGAAGAAGGAACAGGAGCAGAATCAGTGTTAAATCTTTTTGTCGAGCGATATGCAGGGCAAATCTCCAACTCCGCAGGTCCGCGTTACTTTGGATTTGTCACCGGCGGAAGTACACCCGCGTCCGTCATTGGTGATTGGATGGTAAGCACACTCGATCAGAATCCTTTCGGCAGCACAGATTCTATTGCTCCACAGATCGAGCGACAAGCCATACACTACCTCAAGCAGCTTCTCAACATCGACGAAGCATACTTCGGATCTTTCGTCACCGGAGCAACCATGTCCAACTTTGTCGGGATGGCAACCGCGCGGCAATGGATTGGAGAACAGCGTGGTTACGATTACAGCGTTGAAGGCATCACAGGCGCTGAACCCATCCAGGTACTGAGCGGATCGGCACACTCCAGTATTTATAAGGTACTCTCCATGGCAGGCATGGGTCGTAAGGCAGTAGTTAAGATCAAGAACCTCCCTGGTCGCGAAGCAATGGACGTTTCTGACCTGGAACGTCATCTGCAACGTGCCAACGGACCGGTCATTGTCTCAGCAAGCGCCGGAACCGTCAACACAGTTGATTTCGACGACCTCGAAGCCATAGGCAGGCTTAAGGAACGATACAACTTCTGGATGCACGTTGATGGAGCTTTTGGTGGCTTTGCGGGTTGTTCGCCGCGATACGCGCACCTCACGCAAGGCATCAACTATGCGGATAGCATAACTGTCGATGCGCACAAGTGGCTGAACGTTCCGTACGATTCCGCCATGCACTTTACAAGGCATCAAATCCTGCAGGGAAAGGTCTTTCAGAATCAGGCCGCATACCTGGGTGGTGACCAATTGAGTCCTGACTTTCTGCATTACACGCCGGAAAATTCACGACGCTTCCGTGCACTGCCTGCATGGTTTAGCCTTCTCGCATACGGTCGCTCCGGTTATGCTGAGATCGTGGAGCGCAACTGTGCGCTCGCAAGCCTGCTGGGCGAATACATCGAACGCTCCCAACATTTCAGGCTCCTTGCGCCGGTCCGCATGAATGTAGTCTGCTTTACCTTGAAGGGAGACCCTACGCAGGCTGCTGTGCATGAGCTTATGAATGCGGTGCGAGACGACGGGCGGGCGTATTTCTCCCCCACTGTCTATGAAGGCGTTCCTGCCTTGCGCGCTGCAGTATCCAACTGGCAGACGGAGGAAAGGGATATCCAGATAGCTTTTGAGGCTCTCGAAGAACTCGCGACCCGTAGCGCGGTGACCTTGTAATCCGAAAACGCAAGTTTTTCGTGTGCTTGTGAATACTTAAAAATATCTTTGCCAACCCCACCGATTTAGAACAATGCAAGTCATGACCACATCGATTCCTGTTGAAAGGACCAAACAATCCAGGATAAGCGAAACCGATTTCAACAATCTCGAATTCGGAAAGTATATCTCTGACCACATGCTCGTTGCCTCTTATGACAACGGCCGATGGAATGAGATGAAGGTGGTGCCCTACGGACCGGTGGCCATGACTCCTGCGATACTTGCTTTGCATTACGGACAGTCGGTGTTCGAAGGACTAAAGGCCTTTCGCAACAATGCGGGCGACATCAGCGTATTTCGCGCGGCGCGGCACAGTCAGCGACTGAACAAGTCGCTCGAGCGGATGTGTATGCCAACTGTGAGCGAGGAAATGTTCATTCAGGGAATCCATGCTCTCCTGGAGGTCGACCAGGAATGGGTACCCTCCTCTCCCGCTTCCCTTTACATCCGTCCGGTGGTCTTCGCCACCGAGTCGCGATTCGGGGTTAAGGTTTCCGATGAGTACTTGTTTGTAATCATGACAAGCCCCGTCGGACCGTACTTCAGCAAGCCGCTGCGTGTGAAAGTGGAAGATCATTTCGTTCGTGCCGCAGAAGGAGGGACGGGATATGCGAAATGTGCCGGCAACTATGGTGGAGCGTTCTACCCGACCATGCTTGCGCGCGATCAGGGCTTTGATCAGGTACTTTGGACCGACGCGCGCAACCACGAGTATATTGATGAAGCCGGGGTGATGAATGTGATGTTCGTTGCCGACGGTAAGCTGATTACACCTTCCCTGAGCTCTGCTATACTTGACGGCGTGACGCGCGACTCCATTCTCCAGCTTGCGCCAACGATGGGGATGCCCATAGAGGAACGTAGAATATCCGTTGAAGAGATAAAGCGCGGTTTGGAACGCGGCACCATTACAGAAGCTTTTGGTGCAGGAACTGCAGCGGTGGTATCACCTATTGCAACGATTACTATTAAAGGTGTCGACTACCAGCTGCCCGAGCCTGGGCCCGACAGCTTCCAGCAACGCGTCAAACGAAAACTGAACGACATTCGAATGGGTGTTGAGCCGGATATATTCGGATGGAACTACATCATCCGCCAGTCGTGACGCAGTCAAGTGTCATTGTTGAATGTCCCTGGAAAATCATGATGCCTTGAGAGCCGTTCGATTCAAAAATCCGCAGGAACCCCTGATCATAGTCCCCATTAAGAAGCCACGTCCCGTGAAGGACCAGGTGCTGGTGCGTCTCCACAATGCAGCACTGAATCATCGGGACATTTGGATCATTCGCGAACAAAAAGAGTCTTTCCCGGAAGGTATCACACTAGGCTCTGATGGGTCTGGTGTCATCGAGGCGACTGGTGAAGATGTGGATCCGATGTATATCGGCCTCAATGTGGTGATCAATCCGAGTCACGAATGGGGCAACAATCCCTTCGTACAGGGTAATTCATTTAAGATACTTGGATTTCCCGATCACGGCACGTTCTCAGACTACATCATTGTTCCGAAACAGTATGTATTTGAGAAACCCGATCATCTCGACTTTGCGGAGTCAGCAGCTGTACCGCTTTCGGGACTTACTGCTTACCGCGCATTGTTCTCGCGCGCGAGACTTCGGGCGAATGAAACAGTACTCATCACCGGCATCGGGGGTGCCGTTGCACTTTGGGCACTCCAATTCGCCGTAACCTACAAAGCGAGGGTGTACGTTACTTCAGGTTCAGATGAGAAGCTGGAAAAGGCAAAAGAACTGGGAGCATTGGGCGCGTACAACTATAGATCCGACGACTGGGCAGAGCGTGCTGAGCGCGACAGCGGAGGCTTCGACATTATCATTGACAGCGCGGGCGGCTCACAGTTCAATAAGCTCGTTGAGATCGCCAAGCCCGGCGGCCGGATCGTAAACTACGGTCGCACCGCGGGAACGATCACCGATATAAACACCCGCCAGTTTTACTGGAAGCAGCTGTCGCTATTGGGAAGCACCATGGGAACGCGTGATGAATTTCTTACCATGCTTGAATTTGTAGAAGGCCACAAACTCAAGCCGGTCGTCGACAGCGTCTTCCCGCTTGAACAAATACAGGACGCAGTCGCGCGCATGGAATCCGGAAAGCAGTTCGGAAAAATCTTGCTCTCCATACGCTGACATCGCGAAGCACCCTGGGAAATCCACGCAAACTCTACCTGGAACATGAATATTGAATATCGGAATGATTATCCGTTGAATGCGTCGCAGTTTATCGACATTCTCCGTCGGTCAACACTCGGCCAACGAAGGCCCATCGACAATCCTGAGCGGATAGAAAAAATGCTTAGGCATGCGAATGTGTTGATCACAGCGTGGGATGGTGATAAACTCGTCGGTGTATCGAGAGCGCTTACTGATTTTTCATTCTGTTGTTATCTGTCGGATCTCGCCGTTGATGAAGCATACCAACGCCGTGGCATCGGCAAACGCCTTATCGAAGAAACGCAAAGAGCGGCGGGCCACGATGCAAAGCTAATCCTGCTTGCTGCTCCCGCTGCTGTGGACTATTATCCGAAAGTGGGGTTACAAAAATTTGCTCACTGTTATATCTCGGTAGGATGAGTGACATATTATACCGCAAGTACACGATCAGCACAGACAAGTCGAGGCTCGATGTCGGCTACATCCATCGCTACATTTCGGATAAATCGTACTGGGCCAGACATATACCCGTAACTGTAATCCACACCTGTATCGAGAATTCGTTCTGCGTTGGAGCGTACCATGGGGAACAACAAGTGGGTTTTGGCAGGCTGATTACGGACTACGCCACATTCGGATACCTGGCTGACATTTTCGTTGACGAAGCGCATCGCGGTCGCGGCATTTCAAAGCAGATGGTATCGCTGATAATGTCGCAGCCCTTTGTCGCGGGATTGAGGCGCATGATGCTGGCAACTCGGGATGCTCACGGACTTTACGCCCGATCCGGGTTCACTGCGCTGAAAAATCCCGACTCGTTCATGGAAGTACATCGACCTGACATTTATGCTCAACATAAAGAACATGGATAATTTGCAGAAGACGGACCGCACGACGATCACGCGGTTGCCCAAACGTGGCAGTTAC
>Ga0207873_1000335_pt1 | contig 52469 bp, 36 predicted proteins | sample BGWIniCompost_FD_187373 | JGI IMG/M metagenome (GOLD analysis project Ga0207873, IMG submission 187373) | Cellulose adapted compost microbial communities from Newby Island Compost Facility, Milpitas, CA, USA - BGW Initial Compost (SPAdes)... ...
AGTTACCCAGGGTGACCGCCATATTGATCCCGCCGGTCGCATTGCTGTGGAACAAGACGGTGGTCCCGTAATATTTCACGTGGTGCGGCCGAACTATCTTGGACCAGCATCGTCGGAGTACCGCTATTTTCTATCGGGTATAAGTGATGATTGGTCGGACTGGTCCGTCTTGAACAACAAAATCTCCATACCCTATTTGCCTCCCGGTGCATACACGTTGCAGGTTCAGTCGCGGGATATTCTTGGCCAGATTCACGAAATGGAACCAGTGCGGTTTACGGTGCGACCATTGTTCTGGAAAAGCACGTGGTTTTATGCGATGGAGTTGGCGGTGTTCGCAATGCTGGGTTGGTTGTCGCTGAAGCTTAGCCTCAGGTATCGATTCGTGAGCCGCATGCTGGCCCTGCTCACGATCATCCTATTGATTGAATTCATCCAGACGTTGGCTGGCCACTCATTTTCTACTTCGAGTCCGCTTGCTGATTTCCTTCTCCAGGTTCTGATAGCGCTTCTCATTCTGCCGGTCGAATCATACCTCCGCAAGGTCATGTTTCGTGAAGGCAAGAAGAGCAACCTGCTCGCTGTAATCGATGATCTGGACCGGCGTGAAAAGGAACGCCAAAAAAGTGCATAACTTCACTCCACTGATCTCCAAAAAATCGCTGGATGCAGTCAACGTTGAAGTACGGTCTGATGCTGGTACTGTGCGGCTATGGATGCACATTCTCGTCCGAGCGGAACCACGAGTATGTGCCCGAGCCCGGCTTCAACCTCGCTAATTCCGATCCCGCCGCCGTGGAGCTTGCCGACAGCGTGATGGCTGCCCTGGGCGGCAGGAGAAGCTGGACCGATGTGCGATACCTCACCTGGGATTACGACACCCTCCGAACTATAACGTGGGACAAACGCGAGGGCAATGTGCGTATCGAATCTCGGCCTGACAGCGTAGTGTACCTGTTCAATCCCTCCACGGGAAAGGGACGCGTCAGTGTTGGCGGACGAGAGATCACTTCGCCGGGCGCCCTCCGCGAAAAACTCCGGGAAGCTGCAGCGCTCTGGAATAACGACTCGTTTTGGCTACGGATAATTTACCAGCTCAAAGGTGACGGGATAACTCTACATTACCTTGGCGAAGCGCGTACCGACACGGCGCGATACAACCTGCTGAGAGTTTCTCTGGAACCCGACACCAATGCCCCGGTTGAAGAGTTCCTCGCGTACGTTGATTTGAAAGATAATCGTATCAGGTTGTGCACCGATTTACGAAATTCGGGCGGAGAATTGGTTTGGTATGGCCCCGGATATCGCCAGCTGGGAAATCTAAGACTTCCTTTGCGGGCAGGCGCTGCGCACAATATCCGCGCGCATCGTACCTTGCCGGACAAACTATTTAGCGCGTTCTGAAACATTCAGGACCTATTCTGAAACATGACCGCAGAAGATCCCCAATTTGACGACCGGTCTGAATACGAAGGCATCATCGTGTTCAGTCGGACGGGTAAGATCATATCTGCAAACGCGGTTGCTCGCAAGTCCTCAGGTTACGGCAAGCGGCTTGTAGGGCAAACGCTTTCATCACTGATTCATCCGGACGATCGTCGACGGTTCTCTCAAACCGTAAAACCCGTTCGTGAGGGAGCGGAACGTCAATGCGAGTTGATGTTCATGCTGCACGACCGCAAGGGTAGGGGCATTCGCGTCCGCGCCTTAGTGAATGCACACGGAAAGAATTTTCGACTAAACTTCGTCGCGCTACCGGCGCCCGACGAGACGGTTGCCAATGCACTCGGGCAACTTGGCGACGAACATGGGCTTGCCACGTTCACAGCGACAGAGGAAGGGCGAATCGATTATGCGAACCGCTCTTTTCTGCGGTTCACGGGCCACACATCAATAAGGAGTCTTCCCGCGCTATCAGGGCTGATAGCCAGTTCCAAATCTTACCGCGCCCTAATGCGAAAACTGAAAGAGGACGGACAGGTACTGGCCGAAGCAACCTCGGTGATTACCAGACGGGGTGAGGGGGCCAGCGTGAAACTGTCGCTCATCGCCAGTCGCGGCGACGGTGCTCCCCGGCGCTACTATGGTACGCTTAGCACGGGTTGTCAGGTTGTTGGACAGGACTCAGTGCTCGGCAAAGTCCTCGATAGTGCTCCGGATCAGATTTTGGCGCTTGATGCAGAGAATCGGTATGTCGTATTCAATGAAGCCCACGCAAGGCTGATGCGCTCTTTGTCAGGCAGGGATATCAGGATTGGTGACAAGATCACCGATTACCTGCCCCGTGAACTCGTGACCAAGGCGCGCAAGGAACTAAAGAAAGCGATTGCATCCGAGCGGTATCAGAAGGAGATCACTTTGCCCAACAAGGTGATCCTCAAAACGTCCTTCCAGGTTATTCGGGATGATCGGAACCGCGCAAGCGGCATTGCAATTTTCGCTGAGGATATCTCCGAAAGGAAAAAGACAGAGCTTAAGCTGAAGGCGTTGAATGAGGAGCTGACGTTCCAAAATTGGCAACTGGCCGCTCGGGAAGAAGACCTCCGCATGGCGATGGATCAGTTGTCGGAACGCAACTTCGAGCTGGACCAGCTGATGTACAAAACTTCGCACGATCTTCGTTCACCGCTGAGTTCCATCCTCGGACTCGTTAACCTCGCCAACCTCGATCCTAATCCGGCGAACCTTCAGCAGTATCTCAAGAAGATAGAAGGCCGCATCAAGAAACTCGACGAGTTCATCAGCTCAATGGTCAACTACGCTCGCGTCAACCGTGGCGAGATTACGATCAGCGAAATTGACCTCGAGAAGATGGTGAAAGCCGCCGTCCAGGAGCTTGAATACCTCGACAACTTCCAGGCGGTAAAGACTACGATCGTGGTGAACAACGGTCACGTGCCCTTTCGCAATGATCACTTCCTCATGAACATCATTGTGGGGAACGTGATCTCGAATGCGTACAAGTACTACAATCCTGAAGTCGACAGCTACCTTCGCATCACAATCGATATCCGTGAGAATCAGGCGACACTTGAATTCGCTGACAACGGGATTGGCATTCGCAAGGAACACCAGGACAAAATCTTCGACATGTTCTATCGGGCGACAGATCGCTCTCAGGGTTCCGGCCTTGGAATGTACATCGTGAGGCAGGCGATTGAAAAAGTGGAAGGCACAATCAGCGTGAAGAGCACGTATGGATCAGGAACGTCCATACGGATAACCGTTCCTAATCTGTAACGACATCTCGCTTCAAACGCACATAGAAGGCAGCTCCCTTGCCCGGTTCAGACTCGCACCACACTTCACCTTTCATCAGGTCCGTGTAACGCTTTACGATTGAAAGCCCAAGTCCTGTGGAATGCTCGTTGCCCGTGGGCTTGGCGCTAAGGCGTTGGAATTTTTGGAATAGCTTTTTCTTGTCGGACTCCGTCAACCCGGGACCCTGATCCCGCACGCACAACTGGACATGGCCGTTGTCCGAACTCAGGCTCACGTTCACAGTCTTCCCTGCGGGTGAAAACTTGATGGCGTTGGAGATCAGATTTTCAACGATTTGGGTGAGGTACAACGAATCCGTCCTGACGATGAGGGGCTCGTCGCTGATGCCGTACGTGAGGCTGATGCTCTTTCGCGCGGCTGCCTTTTCAAATCCTGTGACGATCTTTTTCACCTGGTTGGCCATGTCCACGGGTTCAGGTTTGAGATTGACACGGCTTGACTCAATCGCGTCGATGTCAAGGATCTTGCTGATCATCTGGTTAAGCCTCGACGCGGCGTCCTTGATCTTGTCGAGAAGGTCGATCTGTGTAGGGGTGAGGTTTTGATCTTCCATCTGGATCAGATGGGCAAGGCCGTCTATGTGACCGATGGGAGTTCTCAGGTCATGCGCGAGCACTTTGATGAGGTGATTCTTTTCCTCATTCAAATTCATGAGTTTTTGATTGCGCTTTTCCAACTCAGTTTTCCTCGACTCGATATCCAGACGCTGCGATTCGATTTGCCGCTTTTGCTCGACCAGGACCATCGCAGTCTTCGTGCGTATGCGGTACATCTGGTATATCACGACAAGGAAAATCAGGAAGATGACGATCGCTACAATGAGAAAATTTCTCACACTCGTTTCCCGTCGGATGACTTCTGACTTGCCGAGAAGATCGCGATTCTGGATTTCCTTTTCCTTCGTGAGAAGAAGCACTTCGCGATTGCCACTGTGCATGTAGAGATTTTCGAGAAAGCGATACACATCCGTATCGATGTAGCGTCCCGTAATGGCGTCAATGTCTTCCTTAAAGGCGCTGCTCAGGAAATACTCTTCGGTGGGTGATTGCCAGTCGCTATTCTTCGGATAAATAAAAGAGTAGCCCTCCCGTTTGATGGGAAAGACGTTTTGTCTTTTGACCCTCAACGAGGCATTCCGTGAGAATTCTGCGAGATAGATAGGAAGATCAATAAATCCGAATGCACCGGTTTGTTTCTCTACCGTGCGAAGAATGTTCTCGCTGCTGGGAATGTATTCAATCTTGAAATCGAGCTTTCGTTGATCGCGGATCAGGTGCAGGTCGTGTTCGTATGTAGTCCCCTCAATCGTGATCGCCTTCAGGTTTCTGAAAGCTGCATCGAATTCCGGCGCTGACTTGACTATCGGTACGTCATAGCTGGATATCAGCACCGAAATGTCGGACATATATGGTGGTGTAAAGGCCACCTCGCGTTGCCTTTCCGAGGTGATGGAAAACACAGATGCTCCGAACGTACCGTTCACCGCCTGGTCGCGTACCGTGTTATACGTGTCAACGAAGCTTTCGGCTTTAACCCAGTGTATCGTCAGGTCGATCTTGTACGCTTTCTGGAGGTAGTCCTTGAAGCTGTCCATGATTTCTACCTCGATGCCGCGCATGTCGCCATTGCGTTCCCGGTAGATGAAGGGTCTGGAAGTGTACCAATATATCGTGATGTCTCCCCGGCCGTTATGGTAGACGTCCTCCCATGAATCGGCGTGCGGAATCGACTGGGCATAGGCAGCCTGCGCCAGCAGCGTGAGAACCACAAAAGTAAACCGAGGTTTCATCGTAAACCCACTGAAAACCAATCATTTGTAGGGGTGGTCCGTCAGGGTTTTGCTCTCAGCCTTTAATTCCGCCCACGCACAAAAAGAAACCGCAAAACGTACAGGATGATTGCGGGGTGAATTTCGACCCTTTCTGCTAAAAAAAACTTCATATTTGGACTGGAATATGACACGGTGCAGATAATGAAAAACACTGATCTAATTATCACGGATTTTTACTGGCGGTACGTTGAACCCATCCACGACATCCCCCTTTTTGCGGCACTCGAGCTTTCAGAAAAGCGGTTCGGTGAAGCTCTTGAAGGAATCAGGGAAGAACAGGGACTACATCGTTACCAGCCTGAGAAGTGGACCATCAAGGAAGTTGTAGCCCATATGCTCGATACGGAGCGGATTATGAGCTATCGGGCGTTGCGGTTCGCCCGCAACGACAAGACTCCTCTCGCGGGATTTGAGGAAAAAGATTACGCGCCCGAAGCTAATGCCAACAACAGGGATTTTGCAGGGCTTCGCAACGAGTTCGCAAACCTGAGACGTTCCACCGTCGATTTGTTTCGGAGTTTTACTGATGAAATGATGGAGCGCGTTGGCAGCGCAAACAACAGCCAGCTATCCGTACGCGCGGTGGGATACATCATCGCCGGCCATATGATCCACCACTGCAACATTCTCAACGAACGCTATCGCCCGGGCTTGCAATGAGACGTGCCATTGCGTTATTTCTGGGCGGCATTCTTCTGTACTCCTGCGCATCCGCTCCCAGGTCGATGATCAAGGGGCATCTGCATGGCATGGAGCAATCGTTTCAGGATTTCACCGGTTTCATGCTGTATGATCCTGCGAAAAAGAAGGTGCTCTTCGAACACAACGCATCGCGCTACTTCACACCAGCATCAAATACAAAAATCCTTACCCTGTTTGCAGGACTCAACCTCCTGAAAGATTCCATTCCTGCACTTCGATACATGATTCGTGGCGACTCGCTGATTTTCATGGGCACGGGCGATCCATCATTTCTTTACAAGCAGGTATGCGACAGCAAGGTGTATGAATTTCTTAGCCGGTCGCCCTACCGCCTTTACTATACAGAGCCAATCTGGAACACTGCACCCTTCGGTCCCGGATGGTCTTGGGAGGACTATGACTTCTACTATTCCCCCATGCGGTCGCCCTTCCCGATCTATGGCAATACATTTGAAGCCACTTATCTCAATGGAAAGTTAAGTACGAAGCCTTCGTTTTTTGAAAGGTTCATTGTGTTGAGCGGGGATACTGCAGAATCATCATCGCTCATACGGTCGCCCTACTCGAATGAAACCAAATTTACGCCAGGTAGGCACGACAGGATACGGAATTGGACGAAGCCTTTCATCACCGATGCCTCGATGGTTGCACAATTACTGTCGGACACCCTTCACCGCCCGGTGACGGTCATCAAGCATGCACCGTTCACGTCGTCGCAGGTGGTTTACAGCGTTCCGGCAGATAGCCTGTATCGCGTAATGATGCAGGACAGCGACAACTTCATTGCGGAACAGCTTTTGCTCGTATGTGCAGGAACGCTCAGTGATACTCTGGATCCCGAGATAACTATCAATGCTGTGAAGGAAAATCTTTTAAAGGACCTTCCGGATGAACCTTTATGGAATGATGGATCGGGGTTGTCGCGCTACAACCTCGTTACGCCGCGCTCGGTAGTCGCATTGTGGGAGAAACTGCTTGCTTCGGTGGATCGCCAGCGATTGTTCAGCCTGCTTGCAACGGGCGGGATGTCAGGTACGCTGAAGAATTATTACGTGGCCGAAAAGCCGTACGTGTTTGGAAAAACCGGAACCCTTAGTCATGTTCACTGCCTGAGTGGGTATATTGTAACGAAAAAGGGAAAGACGTTGATCTTTTCACTGATGAACACGAACTATTCCGTACCAACGCGGCGGGTCAGAGAGTCGATGGAGCGCTTACTTGAAATGATCCGTGATCGTTACTAAAAGAATATATGCTGCTGAGTAGAAAATGCATTGCCTTCATTGCGCTGATGAGCGTGACGTTCTTTTGCCCGGGTCAGAACGTCGACAGTCTGGACATCAAGATTGGTCAGATGATACTCATCGGCGTGCCGGGAACCGGCATCGACGATGCTGTCATGGCTGAGATCAGGCAAGGCAAAGTCGGCGGCATATTGTTTTTTGAGAAAAATATCCCGCCCACCAATTCATTCGATGGCTTTAGTCGTGTCATCTGGCAATATCAGCAGGCAGCACCCATTCCGTTGTTCATGTGCATCGACCAGGAAGGGGGGAGAGTGAACCGATTGAAAACGAAATACGGATTCCCGCGCTCGGTGACTGCTGCGGAAATGGGTGCGGCGGAGACGTCGGACACAGTTCGATACTATGCTCGTACAACAGCCGCTACATTAGCGGGGTTAGGTTTAAACGTCAACTTTGCGCCTTGTGTGGACCTGGCGTCAAATCCTGATAATCCCGTTATCGCGAAATTTGGAAGGGCCTTTTCGGCGGACGAAAAGCGCGTAACAGAAAGAGCAGCTGATTTTATTCGCGAGCACCGTAGACTAAATGTGATCACCGTGCCTAAGCATTTCCCTGGTCATGGAAGCTCGGAAGCTGATACGCATCTCGGCATGGCTGATGTTACGACTACCTGGGAGGAGCGGGAACTTGCTCCTTACCGTCACCTTATCGAGCAGGGACTTGCCGATGCCATCATGTCGGCACACATTGTAAATCGAAAGCTGGATCCGGAAGGTCATCCGGGCACGCTATCGAGCGCGATCCTGGATGGTATGCTCCGCAAAAAGCTGGGCTTTGACGGTGTGGTATTTTCGGATGACATGCAGATGCACGCCATCGCGCGTCACTACGGCCTGGAGCAGGCCATTATGCTGGCGATCAATGCCGGCATAGACGTGATGACCTTTTCGAATAACATCGATCAAAGCGAAGAGCGCACGGTAGACCGAGTGCACCGGGTTATCAAGGACTTGGTTCAGTCCGGGAAAATCTCAAGAGAACGAATTGATAAATCGTTTGGCCGCATCATGGCGCTGAAGCGGCAATACTTGGCCGATAATGTTGTCCGATAAACCGCGGAATGTATGAAGTTACGCTGGGGAATACTCAGTACAGCAAAAATTGGTTTGAACAAGGTAATTCCGGCCACGCAACGGAGTAATTTCAGCGTGGTGACAGCCATTTCCTCGCGGTCGAGCGATCGCGCGCGCGAGGCAGCACAAAAGGCCGGGATACCGAAGGCCTACGGCACCTATGAGGAGCTGCTTAGCGATCCCGACATTGACGCCGTTTACAATCCGCTGCCCAATCATCTGCACGTTCCCTGGTCTATCAAGGCGCTGGAAGCCGGCAAACACGTGCTTTGTGAAAAGCCGATTGGGATGGATGCTGCTGAAGCGGAACAGTTGCGCGACGCGGCGAAGCGGTTTCCGAACCTTAAGATCATGGAGGCATTCATGTACAGGCTGCATCCTCAATGGGTCAAGGCAAAGGAACTGGTACAAAGCGGCGCGATTGGCAAAGTGCAAACCATTCATTCCTTCTTCTGCTACAATAACACCGATCCCGCCAACGTTCGGAACATTGCTGATATCGGTGGGGGTGGACTTATGGATATCGGATGCTACTGCATTTCATTGTCGCGATTCATTTTCGCCTCCGAACCCACACGCGTACTCGGTACTATCGAGATTGATCCCACGTTTCGCACCGACATTCTTACGTCGGGACTGCTGGAGTTTGAGAATGGCACAGGAACCTTTACGTGCGCGACTCAACTGCATCCGTATCAGCGCGTGAACATTTTCGGTAATAAGGGGCGTATCGAAATAGAAATTCCTTTTAACGCTCCGCCTGATAAGCCCACGCGACTCTGGTTGCACGATCAGTCCGGAACAAACACAATAACTTTTGACATTTGCGATCAATACACCATCCAGGCTGATGCTTTTGCCCGCGCAGTTCTTGACGATACTCCCGTGCCTACCAGTTTGGATGATGCGGTCGCCAATATGAAAGTGATTGACGCCATTCGGAAAAGTGCCAGCGAGAAGCGTTGGGTGTCGCTCTAAGCAGCGCTTTCAACATGCTCCCATTCCCTGCATTACCTCTGCAAGTGGCGTAGCATTGGGATAGAAAGACAGAATCTTTTGGATCACGCGATCAACGAGCGTATCAGGACAGGACGCGCCGCTCGTCAGCACAATCCGGACCTTTTCCTTTTGCGGAAGAAATGCCGTTGAGACCTGCCGCTCCTTCGTGTGAATGTTAAAGTGATGAATTTCAGAAGGCGAGGTGATCTCTCTTTCGGATTCGATGAAATACGTGTTAAAGGCGCGTTCGCAGAGCTCGACGATATGAGAAGTGTTCGAGCTGTTATATCCTCCGACTACAATGGCAAGATCTGCCGGAGTGTCCAATAGCCTATAGGTGGCTTCCTGATTGTCGTTCGTGGCGTAGCAGAGTGTGTCGCGCGTGTCGGCAAAGTGGTCGCGGAGATTTTCAACGCCGTATACTTTGATCATGAGCTCACGGAAGTAGGAGGCAATCTCCTGCGTTTCCGTAGCCAGCATAGTGGTTTGATTAACAACGCCAACACGTTTAAGATGTTTCTCCGGTTGAAAGCCCTCGGAATAGCGCTGAGAAAAGTCTGAGTAAAATTGAGCGTATGGCCGATCCCCCGTAACGTACTCACCGAGGCGTTTTGCTTCAGCCAGGTCGCGCACAATCACAGATTGACCATGGCTGGCGCTGTGAGAAAATGTCGCGCGTGTTTCTTCATGCCGCGGCCTTCCATGGATGATGATGGTGTATCCGGCGTCGGCAAGTTTTTCCGAACGATTCCAGACCTTCTCAACAAAGGGACACGTAGTGTTGTACTGTTGCACCTGCACGCCTCGTTGGTGAAGGCGTTCTTCTATTTCCAGGGTAGTGCCAAATGCGGGTATGATCACGATATCGTCGGGAAGGATTTCTTCCCAGGGAATGAACTGAGTCCCGTCAGTGTCCATGATGAACTTGATACCCCGGTTGCGCAGGTCGTTGTTTACTTCCGGGTTGTGAATCATCTGACTGAGGAGGAACACCCGGCGTCCGGGATTTTCGTCAAGCGCGCGGTAGCTGATTTCAATGGCGTTTTCCACGCCGTAGCAAAATCCGAAATGGCGTGCGAGGTAAAAGGCTACGGGACCAAAATCCAGACAGCTGGGGCTAAAATCCTGCTTCCGGGGATCCCGCATTCTTCGAATCTCCTTAATCCGGCCTGTGATGGATGACCGGTAATAAACAGGGATGTCAAACTTCTTGATGGCGCTCCTCTCTTTTGTCCCCGTAAAGGTAGCAGAATGTTAAAAAAAGGACCAGGACAACAGTCCTGGTCCTCGGTTCGTTTATGCGGCCCGGGAGAGCATATCTTCCGGGACTCTGTTTTTCCTGACTTCTTTCTTTTCCAGGTCAAACCACATGACCTCTACAGTCTTGTTGCGGATGTACCGAAGTACTTCCATAACCCTGCCATCGATCTTGCTTCTCACTCGCTCACCTTTCTTAAAAAGTCTCCTGCTCATAGCATAAGGGTTTATTTACTTGCGGAATGAATACAGAAACTCCCTGGGGAAATCTTCGTAGGTCCCCGAGAGCGTCACTATTTCACCTTCCTTAATTTTTTCCAAAGCCTTGTTAAGCTCTTCCGGCGTGCTTACCGGAGTTTCGTTCACCTTCGTGATGATAAAGCCTTCGCGAATGTCCGTGTAGCGCGCAATCTTGCCGGTGCCTTTGCTTGTGACAATCACACCGTTCTTAAGATCGAGTTTCTTCAACACACTCGGCTCTGCCGGCTCTACGGTGATACCCAGCGCCGCGAGGCCTTTCCGTTCTTCTGCTTTCACGGCAGCGATCTCGCCCTTCTTGTTCTTAAGTGTAACATTGAAGTCGAGTTCTTTGCCGTTCCGATTGACAGTGACCTTGACCTTGTCACCCGGGCGATGACGCCCGATGGTTTCGATCAGCGCTGAATTGTTTGGTATCTTCAGTCCATCGATCTTCACGACAACGTCGCCGGGCTTGATGCCTGCATCAGCGGCCGCACTGTTTTCCGTGACACTGCGGACGTACGAACCTTCAAAGACCTTCAGGTCATGCTCGCGAACCAGACTGCTGTTGACGTCCTCGATGGAAACGCCCAGCCAGCCGCGCTGGACGACACCATAATTCAGGAGGTCTTCAACAATCTTGCTGACGATATTCGAGGGCACAGCAAATCCGTAACCTGAGTATGCGCCCGTTGGGCTGGCGATCGCCGTGTTAATGCCAAGCAGGCCGCCGGAAAGATCAACGAGTGCACCGCCACTGTTGCCCGGATTTATCGCTGCGTCTGTTTGAATGAACGATTCGATCGCTGTTCTGCCGCCTTCGCTGGAGCTGGGGATAATGTTAATAGCACGGCCCTTGGCGCTCACAATCCCTGCTGTCACGGTTGAGTTGAGGTTGAATGGGTTACCAACGGCAAGAACCCACTGCCCTACCTTAGCTTTATCGGAATCGACAAACGCCAGGTGCGGGAGACCCTTCTCGGCAATCTTGATAAGCGCAATGTCCGTGTCGGGGTCTGTGCCGACGACTTCCGCCTTAAAGCTGCGGTTGTCGTGAAGCGTCACTTCCACGATCTCCGCATCCTGAACGACGTGGTTGTTCGTGACGATGTATCCGTCAGGATTAATTATCACGCCTGATCCAGTGCTTTGCTGCGGTCTGCGATTCATTGGAGGCCAATCGGGACCAAAAAAGAAATCGCGGAACGGGTTAAGATATTGTGTGTCACCGGAGGAGCTGGATCCGCTGCGCGTGGATCGAATATGGACCACCGCGGGTGTCACCTTTTCTGCAACTTGGGTGAAGTCAAGAGGAATAACCTCCCCGGCTTCATTTACGTGATATGCCACCTGGGCAGCCGGGATGCCACTCGAATAGTCCAGGCGGACCGCTGGCTCATCCTTATCCAGGAGTTCATAAGTTCCGATCGTGATCCCGCTACCTAACACAGCAGCTAAAAGCAGTGAACCGAATCGTTTCATATCGCTATCTCTTTAGAATTAGAAATAAGTAAATGCCAAACAAGGCGATGCAAAAACCGGGCAACTTATCAGGGCCGAAATTTTGTCAGCCCTGCAAGAATGCAATTTAATTACGAAATATTTCGGATTTTAGTTTCCCTCATTTGACTAGCGGCTTTCCGGGAAATGACGGCATCCTAACGATAATTAGGATAAAAAAGATCTAGCCAAAATTGCGGTATTTTCTTCCGTAAAATAGACCCCCAGCCAACTTTTACGTTAAAAAATACGTCAGTAGCAATGAACGATGTCGCAGGTTTACCACTCACCTACCCCACCTATGGAAAACAGGCAATCGTCCGAGCGATCCTTGAGGCGCCTGAAGCGGTTGCTGTACGTTTGGGTGATCCTTTTTCTGGCAGCCATGTTGGTTTCCTTCTTTGGCCATGGCATGCTTTAATCGCCAGAATCACTTTCCGGCCGTGAACATGTAGTGCAGTGTTACGTTTAGCATTGCCTTTAGCCCGGTGATCAGGGCTGACTCATCGATCATAAAATCGGGCGTGTGGTGTGAAGGTGTCGTATTAGGATCGAGATCAGGCGGGCGGGCTCCAACAAAGAAGAAAAAGCCAGGCACCTTCTCCTGGAAGAAGGCAAAGTCCTCAGCACCCGTTACGGCATTAATTCGTACAACCTTATCCTTCCCCGCAGCACGCTCCAACGCGGGCAATACTTTAGCCGTGAGTTCCGGATCGTTGTAGGTGACGGGTGTCTTACCGTCAAAAGTCACCTCGGCGACTGCTCCTGCAGTCTCGGCAATACCTGTTGCAATGCGTTCGATCTTTTCATGAACTGTTCGCTGCATCTCTTTATCGAGTGTACGTATCGTACCCGACATCACCGCTTCTTCCGGAATAATGTTTTCGCGTATGCCCGCGTTGATGCGAGCGACAGTAACCACAACAGGTTCATGTGTGAGATCCATCTGCCGACTTACGATCGTCTGCAGTGCGTTGATGATTTGTGCTGAGACTACAACGGGGTCTACACTCATCCAGGGCGCAGCGCCGTGAGCCTGTCGCCCTTTCACCTTGATGGTAAACCAGTCGGATGCTGCCATCATTCCGGCTTCTTTGTAACTGATCGTGCCCAACTTGCTGATGGATTGGATATGCATGCCGAAGATCACATCCACTTTGGGATTTTCCAGCACGCCTTCCTTTACCATCAATTCGGCGCCGCCTTCTTCTCCCGGAGGGGGTCCTTCTTCTGCAGGCTGAAAAATGAATTTCACGGTCCCCCTAAGCTGATTTCGGTTTTGCGCAAGAATTTCGGCGACGGCCATCAGGATCGCGACATGCGTATCATGACCACATGCGTGCATCACGCCCGTCTCCATTCCCGCATACGTTGCAGTCGCAGTCGACTTAAAGGGAAGATTGTTTCTTTCAGTAACAGGAAGCGCATCCATGTCCGCGCGCAACGCGATTACCGGTCCCGGCTTTCCACCTTTCAGAAGTCCTACAACCCCGGTATGCGCAATGCCCGTCTTCGTTTCGATGCCGAGGGACCTGAGATGTTCAGCTACCTTCTCTGCCGTCTTGAATTCCCGGTTGGAAAGTTCAGGGTTCTGATGGAAGTGTCTTCTCCACTCGATGACCTTTGGCTCTATTTCGGCGGCCATCTTATCGATTTTGGATTGCAGGGCTGGGCTTACCTGGGCTTGCACGGTAAAACAAGCACAAAAGAGAGTTAGGGAAAGGAGTCGCTTCATTAGGCTTTCATTAATATGCCGAAAATACACTTTCGGAATGTTTTCCGTAACTTTTGGCGATGGTTGATTTTTTCCGGCGAAATGAAATAGCGGGCTGCCGGCATCGTTTCTCTTTTTTGAACTCCAAATAAAGGTGAGAACACTTCTGCTTATCATATTGCTGGCATCAGCGCAGGCTCAGGTGGTTGCACAGGCTTTTCAGACCGAGGAGCAATTCCTGTCTTCACTGACGCCAAACGGACCCCTTCCTGAAAAGCTGCTCGCCACACGCACGGTCGTGCTCTATCCGCCCGCGCTGACCTGGAAGGAAATGCAGAGCATTCAGCAATCGTTTGCCGACACCGGAATCGATGCAATCGGATGGTTTGATATGGACATGCTGCTGGCCGGCGCTGATGCCTCACGATCGCTGGCGCTCTATCTCACCCGCAGGAATGTGGGGCATCTGGTATTTGTGCAGAAGTCTGCAGATGGATATCGGTTCCTGATAACTCCTTTCAACAGCAAGCCTTCTTTCGTTGACCCGGGTCAGTCCGCATGGACAGCGGAGCATAAAGAACTTGCTGAATTGCTGAAGCATGTTTATCGCACCGCAGCCAACAGTCTGACAAGACAAAATTTCCTCATCAATTCTCATCCCGAAGCTAACCTGGCCATTAATCCGATCGTGGGAAGACGCTCGGAGTTTTTTGCGATCGATCTCAAGGTTGACCAGCTGGCCGTGCCCAAGTTCGGAGACGAAGCGCTTGATGCGCGTCTCGCAGAACTCTTTGCGACCTATCCATTCAAATATCAGCTAACAGAGCCGGGCATGTCTGAGCGTGAGTTGCGCTCGAAAGGATTTCTCTACATTCTCAGGTTCGTTCATGCCCGTGGTTCAATTGCCCGTCAATTACTTGGCTATGATGCCAACAAGGAAGCAAGCGAGTTCACATCTGTAGCGTTTGACGGCACTGAGCCCATTACAAAGACGCTGCCAGCAGACGCGAAAGTTTTCAAGTTCTATTTCAAACACATCGAATCAGGTAACGTCTTCCTCGGAACGAAATGGGATGCCGATTCTAGCTGGGATCAGGCGCTGTGGAATCATTTGATGGCCTTCAAGTCTGAGCTGAAGCTCAATTGACAGCAGGTAGTGGGCAGTTGCCGATTACCGACAAAACGGCTTCCGTCAGTCCGCCAAAGTAAGCAACACAGTGATGCTTGTATAGTAGAGCGTCGTCGTTCCCTCGAAGCCTGAGTCCGTACCGACGATCAACCACAGTTCACCGTTGGCGTTCGTCATTGCGCTGAAGGAAGCGTCGTTGTTACGTTCGACCACGTTGTAATAGCCTTGCAAGGGAGTGGACACATTGCCAACAAATGTCATGTGCTGTCCTCCGCTGAGCTGGTTCCCCTTGTCAATGTTCATTCTGTATTGCCCGTTCACAGCTACTTTGACGGGCTCCATTGGCGCAGCGCCAGCTTTCAGGTAAACGTTTTCACCGGGTGACCCATCGATGTTCGGAGGCGTCTTGGCTGCGTTCGTGGCAAACTTGATTTGAAAAGAAACCTCATACTCTGTCGACGGCTTAAGGCCGTCGATTTTCTTCTTGACGAACATGAAAAGGTCGTCATTGTAATTTGTGCCCGAGATTTTCAAGCCTTTTGCATTGCCCAGATTGGGGGGTAGGGGGTCATGACCGAAATAGAGTCCGTACTTAACGGAGTCTCCTACCGGATAGTCCGCAAAGTCGCCTGTCCATCCATGGTCGCTTTCCGAGAAGTCAAATTGATGGGTTATCAGCAGCAGATCATGCTTTCCTGGTCCCATTTCGCACGACGCAACAAAGAAGAATACGCCGGCCGCTAACAATACACGCCTCATGATTAATGATCGCTACAACCGTTAGACACGGTTGGCCTGGAAACCGTTGGAAGCTTCAGATTTTTCGGCCCACATGCACTAAAAGTATTGCGCTTCCGTCTCCAGGAGAGAACCCGCGATGCCGTTTTTTCGTTTCGGAAACACAAGCGCTCTTGCAGGCTCTTATGACTGATTATACTCAATTTGAAAAAGTTCCTTACCGCTCCGTTTTTGGACTCAAACGCCTCGTTGAATTCTGGGAGAAAAAACTCAGCGAAGGGCCGAAAGTGGCATGGACAAACGAACTCCTCGAAAGGATTTCCAACTCCCCTCTGAAGGAACCCCTTGAGGACGGGATTCCAGCCGGGTATCAGGACCTGGTGGAATTCATGCTGGGCGCCGCATTCCCCTACTCCATGGGTAGCGCCGACCTGGCTGCTGCCGTGGTTCCTTTTGCCCGAGAACCTTTTTACAGCACCCCCGCCTTTAGAGACCTCCTGGGCGGACGGAATCTCGAGGAAGACATCTGCATCAACGTGCCCGGCGGAAAGTATGCCGTTGCGGCTACCCTCCAGGCAAGCCTGCAAATCCTGAAGAAGTTCTATAAGCCGGACCTGGACTTTGACCGTCCGATGCTGATTACCATCACGGATCAGGAGTCGGGACTGGAAAAAGTCTATAAAATTCAGGTCGACAACCGTTTCTGCGATATCATAGCCAAACGGGAGCCGGATCCTATCGATCCGCATGTGCTCAAATTCCTGACTGAAAAAATATACGACCTCGATCTTCTGCTGCAGTATATACGCCCTGACAACTTTGAGTTCCACGGTTTCCTCATCATGCGACTGACGGATGTCACGCAGGAGGAGATGCTGTCGGCCATTAAATATGAACTCATTGCCAAAGACTCCATTGGCAATCCTGAAATATTCCGTTCCATTCAACAAAAGCTGCGCTCGATCATGGAGCAGCCCGACCTGAGAGTTGGGCTCGCCTACTTCGATCCGAATAACAATCTCGTGCTGAACAACAGCTCAACCGACTGCTGGAAGAGCGTGACAGGTTATACACCCGGTGGGTGCGACTACGCTGGTTCTGTGTATGAGAGAAGCTGGGTAGAGAAGCGATGTATTGCCATTGACGATGTTGCTTCCTATCCATACAGGTCACGCGTGGAAGACGGTCTCCTTGTCGCGGGTGTCCGGAGCGTTTTGCTTTCACCACTGGTAGACGGCGATGAGACCATCGGACTGCTTGAACTTTCATCGCCGCGTCCCGGCATGTTGACCGCTACGAGCGCAACGAAACTGGAAAATGCACTACCCATGTTCACCGTAGCGGTGAAGCGCGCAAAGGCAGAAATGGAAACGGGTATTCGCGCGCTCATTCAGGAAGAATGCACAGCGATACACCCTTCCGTGCAATGGCGTTTCTTCCAGGCGGGACTGCGTTTGTTGAATCAACGGCGGACTGATCCCACCGCACGCCTGGAGGAGATCGTGTTCAACAACGTTTATCCGTTCTTCGGGATGATCGATATTCGAAATTCTTCCCGTGAGCGGAACAATGCAATTCAACTCGATCTCCAGGAAAACCTCCAAATGGCCGCCACGGTTCTGGGTCATCTTTCCAGTAAGGCAAGTTTGCCCCTGCTCGACGAGCTGATCTTCCGGATTGGAAAGCACCTGGCGCTGTGCAAGGGCAATCTTTCTTCAGGTGATGAAGTGCGAATACTGGAATTCCTCAAGGGAGAAATCCACCCGGTGCTGGACCACTTCGCTGAAGACGAAACACTGGGCAAGTGGATACAGGATTATAAGGCACAACTCGACCCTAAATTCGGAGTTGTTTACAAGCGCCGTGGGGCGTTTGAAGACAGCCTGAACAAGATCAATTCATTCGTGGCGAGCATCATCGACCAGGCAGAGGAAAGCGCGCAACGAATGTTCCCACACTATTTTGAAAAGTATAAGACGGATGGTGTCGAGTTCACGCTTTACCTGGGTGATTCGCTTGTGCAGGACAGAAAGTTTAATGAGTTCTATCTTCGCAACTTCAGACTTTGGCAATTGATCCTGATGTGTTCAGTGGAACAGCAAATCGGCCTGATACGACCTGAGCTGAAGACGCCGCTGGACATTACGCAACTTATCCTCGTTCACGATCAACCAGTAACCATTCGCTTCCGTCCCGATGAAAGACGCTTTGACGTTGACGGCGCGTATGATATTCGCTATGAGATTATCAAGAAGCGGATCGACAAGGCGCGGATCAAGGACGAAAAAGATGAAATGCAACGACTCACCCAGCCCGGCAAGATTGCGATCGTATACAGCCAGCCAAAGATGGCACAGGAGTACAAAGAGTATTTCAGCCACCTGCGCAGCAAGAACCTGATCACGGGCGAAGTAGAAGATCTCGAGCTCGAGGAACTGCCGGGAGCCATCGGCCTGCGTGCGCTGCGCATTACCGTTGCACAGCCTCAGGCTCCCAGAAATATCCGGTCAGAAAAGGAACTGCTCAAAGATATTGAGCACGCAGTGGAGCTCAATTGATCGCCTATTGATTAAAGTTTACTATTGCTTACAAAAGCGATCTTCTTGCTATCGGGTGACCAGCTTGGCACGTTGATCGTTCCCTGCCCTCCGTAGATGTAGGCAATCGTTTTGGGCACACCGCCGCTCGCCGGCATCAACCGCAGATACACGTGCTTGTAAAAGGGGTGGTCATTTGGGTTGATGTCTTTCGGAAACGACAGATACAAGATCCATTTTCCGTCAGGGGAGAAGTGCGGAAACCAATCGTTGTATTCGTCGAAGGTCACTTGCTCTTCATCACTACCGTCGGCTTTCATCCGCCAAATTTTCATGGTACCGGTGCGTACCGAATTGAAGTAGATGTATTTTCCATCGGGACTGTATTCGGGACCATCGTCCAGTGTCGCAGTCTCCGTTAACGGCGTTTCCTTTTTCGTCGCGATGTCGACAGCCCAAATGTTGTACTGGTTGTTTCGCTGGCCTGTAAAGATCAGGCGCTTCCCGTCCGGCGACCATCCATGCAGGTATGAGTGGCCTGCTGATTCATCGGTGATCTTCGTCGGATTATCCGAACCTTCCACGGGAAGAATGAAGATCGTTGACGTTCGTTTCTCACCGACGTGATGGCTGATGCCAAGCATTTTGCCATCGAAGGAGAGCACGTGGTCGTTGTTGTTCTGATTGGCAAAGCCAGTATTCAGTTTCGTGATTTTTCCGGTCGCTAGTTCGTACTTGTACAGAAGGCCCTGAGCGTTGTAGATGAGGTATTTGTTGTCAGGTGTCCAGTTGGGAGCCTGAAGCGATATCGATTCGCTGTGCAGGACCCTGCGCACGCCGGTTTCGATGTCCATGACTTCGATGTGGCTGCCGATGTAGTCGCGGTAAGGCACAAAGTTTTTATCCGCAGGAATGATGATACGCACGTTCCGGAAGATCGCCTTCTCGATGACGTCCTCCACGTGTGAGCAGATGAAAAGTCCCGCATACACCTCTTCATTGAGCTCAACTTCTTTGGTGACGGACTTGTAATCCTGTCCGAACGTTGCAGCAGAAAAAGTAAATGTATTTCCGCTTCGTTCGAGCTGGATATGCGTAGGATGATAAACCGAGAGCTCAACTTGGTCGGTAATGCCACCCTTCTGGCTTCGGTACTGAAGGCTTGTAAGAATATCACCGTGAACACAGGCATCGGCATACCTGGAGTCGGTAGATAAATCATCTCTTGCGATAATGCCAATCTTGCGGTGATCGGCTGTGCCTTCGCCGATAAACTCGACGGTGGCTTGTATGATGAAATCGCCCTTGATCTTCTTCCACAGGAAATGAAACTGATCGGCATTTGCCCACATGTTGATTCCTGCGCCGGTCACTTCATAACTCTGATCTTCCGGATGGTATACGGCAGAGCCTTTCAACTTAGGATTGCCCACATCCTCGTGATGATCGAAAACTCCGATGGGCTGAAGCTGCGCGAAAAGGGCAAAGGGGGCTGACAGAAGGCAGATGACGACAATCCCTTTACGGATGGTCGAGGGCGTTACATGCGTGTCCATGGTTTGCGGGGGTTAGGGGCGGTTTGGGGGCATCAACATACCACGGCAGGGACGGTCCCCAAAGCGGTATGGGATAGAAGGTTAAAACAACATAGCCCCCGGCAATTGCCGGAGGCTATGGAGAGGGAATCGACTGAAATCAGGTATTAGTATCCCGGATTCTGAGGGAAATCCTTGTTGGCGTTGAGGTTGAGGGCCTCCTGAGGAATCGGCCGCAGTATTTTGTTCTGACCGTCAATACCCTTGAACGGATCAGGAATGTTGCGCACGTCTTTGTTGTACTGCATCACGCGTTCGACGAGCTTGCCTGTACGCTTCAGGTCGAACCACCGATGAAATTCGCCGATCAGTTCCCGAGCGCGTTCGTCGAGGATTTCATCCATTGTAACCTGATCGGGTGATGTGAGTACCAGCGTTCCTGGTGTAGCTTCCGCACGCTCCTTGACGGCATTCAGGCGATCCATGGCGAGTTGTGCGTTGCCCGACTGGAAGTATGCCTCAGCAGCGATGAGGTAAGTTTCCGCCAGGCGCGCCAGATAAACATCGCGAGCGCTTGTACCTTCTCCGAATACTCCCGGCCTCGGATCATCAAATTTCCGAACATCGGGCAGCATGTTGTCAAAGTACTGTATCGGTTGCTCCCAACGGTTCACAATCGGATCGCCCGGTGCTGAGATTACTTCATAGGGGAGGATGTCGGTCTCTGCGCGGTTGACCGGGTCAGCAGCGCGCCAGGCTGTTGTGTCGGCAAGTTGCCATTTGTGCGGGAAGTAACGCAGGATCTTTAATGAAGACTTGTCGGCGACATCGTAGAAGTCATAATAGCGAGCGTAGATCACTGTCATGAATGAACCTTCCCAGCGCAGATCGTTTTCATTGAACAATTCGTGAACGTAGGCCGAAGGAATCAGGCTGTAGGAACGCCACGGATAACCCTGCTGCAGACCTTCTCCTCCGTGATACGGACCAAAATACGAAGCTTGGATGCTTCCCGGAATGTCTTTGTCAAGGTCAAGCGAAGCCGGGTCGTATTGAATTGAAAATAACACTTCGGAATTCTTTTCGTTGCCAGGCCAGAAAAGATCGTGAAACGACACAGTCTTCAGATCATATCCGTTGATCGCTTCATCTGCATATTGCGCCGCCTTCGAAAAATCATCTGTCGCAGCAAACGATTCATAGCCACGGGTAAGGTGGACCTTGGCGAGGTAATGGCGGATGGCACGCTTGGAAATGTGACCGAAGTCCGGAGACTCTTCCACAAGGCTTAGTGCTTCATTGAGCTCGCTGATGATGAACGAGTATATGGTTTGGGCGCTTTCACGTGTGAATTCCGTCTGGGGTGTTGTGATCGCCTCTGTTACCAGAGGAACGCCGCCGAATGACTGTACCAAAAGGAAGTAATAGTAGGCACGCAGAAACTTGATCTCACCAGTATGGACGGGCACTGTGCTTACTTGCTCCGTCTTGTCGCTATAGTAGATTCCGACATTGCATAACTGTATGGCGTTGTAAAGCGTGCGATAGAATGTCGCCACTGCTCCTTCGCTTGAGGACAGGGTCTTGTAGGTCGTTAGCCCGGTAGGTCCGGTACCACGACCGTCAACGTACATGTCTGTCCCCGACATGAACATCCATGGCTCACTGTATACGTCGCGCAACGTTGAGTACGTCGCGTTTACCAGGTTCTTGAACCCGGATTCGGTGGCATACAATTCATCAGCAAGCACATCAGTCTTGTTGACTTCATCGAGGTAGTCGTCGCAGTTCGACAGGATCAGGAGGCTGAATACTGCGAAAATTATCTTTTTCATTGCTTCTCGATTTAGGAGTTAGAACTTCAGATTTACACCGAACTGATACGTGATTGAACTTAGCCCTCCATTACTGAGGCTGGCATCGGCCCATTCCGGATCGAATCCGTCATAGTCGGTGAACACGAATGGATTGAGAATGTTGGCGTATACCCTCAGACTCCGTATTCCGATCTGACTGACCAGTGCAGAAGGGAAGGTGTAACCGAGCGTTATGTTCTTGATCTTCGTGAAGCTTGCATCACGATAATATCCGACTTGCGAATTCCTCCAGTAGATGCCTGCGTTCTTCGGTTGCGGATAAAAGTTGACGTGGCGTGTCGGTGTGACAGGGTTTTCCTGCATGTACCAGTCGATGTTAAGCTTGGCCCTTCCCCTGTCTTCGTGATTTGTGTACTCAGCGTGGAAGGGACTGTACACAAAGACACCCTGGCGCGTGATCAAGGATGCGCTCAGATCGAAGTTCCGGAACGTTATCGTGGTTGTGAAGCCTCCGGTCCAGTCTGGAAGTTTCGAACCCAGCATTCGTTTATCGTCTTCATTGATGATGCCGTTGTTGTCGAAATCGACAACACGACCCTGCCCTTCAGACTGACCATATGCGGTAGCCAGATCCGTTTCATCCGCCTGCCATACACCATCCATTACCCAGTTGTAGTAACTGTTCAAAGGATAGCCAACCCGAATCAGATCGTCTGCAGAATAGCCATCGTTTGCGTCTTTGTAGATTTCGTTTGTGTCCTCATACAGTGCGGTGACCTCGTTGTTGTTTTTCGAGAAGTTGAACGAGGTTGTCCAGGTCACTGCATCGGTGGAAATATTTATCGTGGTGAGGCTGATTTCAAAACCTTTGTTGGTCACTTCGCCGATATTCTGAAATACCGTCCCGTATCCTGTTTCAAGAGGCAGTTGCCGTTCGATGATGAGGTCTTTGGATACTTTATTGTATACATCGAACGTTCCGATTACTCTTGATTGGAGCAGCGCGAAGTCCAAACCGAAGTCCAGCTCGCTGGTGCGTTCCCATGTGAGGTTTGAATTCGCGATACCATCAACACGTATGCCGTTGGCGCTGCTGCCACCAAAATCGTAGAATACGCCGGTCCCTGCTGTGGCGAGCGTTGCATAAGGATCTACCACCTTGTTACCCGTAAAACCATAGCTGACACGTAGCTTCAGCTCGTCAAGGAATGACGCGTTGTCCAGGAAAGATTCTTCCGACACACGCCATCCAATGGCAGCCGAGGGGAAGCTTGCCCACTTGTTGCCTTCAGCAAGCACGGACGCACCGTCCCAGCGATTGGACAAGGTCACGAGATACTTGTCCATGAAAGAGTAGTTCAGACGTAACGCGTATGAGAGAATAGTTTCCCTGGTGTAGCCACCAGCGACTTGCAAGGTGGACAAATCACCACCGGATCCTACATTGTAAAAACTCTTGGCACTCATGTCCATTCTATCCTGTGCGACATAGCTGAAATCGCGCCGGAACATGTTCATGGCGAAAAGTCCCATGAAGTTGAACGAGTGATCTTGAACTTGTTTGTTTACAGACACCTGGTTGTCCCAAACGTAGGAGAAGTCTTCCGTGTCCGTCATTTCGCCGCGAGGCTGTCCCCCTACTCTTCCTTCAGAATCGGTGCCAAGGAAGACTCCTTCGCGACGGAAGCGATAGCGCGGCGCGAACGTCGACCTGAGTGCCAGCCATGATACGGGAGCATATTGCAGGTAGACGTTACCTATTGCGTTGAAGGTCTTTGTCTCCTGATTGGCGTTGGCCATGTCCACCAGCGGATTGACAGAACTCGTGAAGTTGATGTGATACTGGTTTGTCGTGCCATCGACGAGGTCTTTCCCGGGTTGAATGATGATCTCACCATCTTCCGTGTTGTAAGGACTCATGAGGGGGTTCATCCTGAATGCATTAACCATGGCGTTGGGTGCGCCTTCCTGGAGGTCAATAAGCGCCAGGTTCAGGTTGATGCCCCCCGACCACTTGTCATTGATCTGGTGATTGATACTTGTCTTGAAGTTGTATCGCTTATATTTTTCGCGGATCACATTGCCTTCTTCTTCCTGATAGCCAACTCCAAAATTGTAGCCCATCTTTTCACCTGACCCTGACAGCGATATCCAATGGTTTGCCTGCTGTCCGTCGCGTGTTACGAGCGATGGCCAGTCGGTAAAGTCATTCTCGTCAAGACGGCGTTGCATTTCTTCACTGTCGACATTGAATCCCGGGTCGTTGGGGACGGGATTTCCGCGGGTGATAGCTTCGCTGATGTAAGCATCCTGACGCCAGTTCATCCAGGTATCGCCATCCATGAACTCGGGAAGTCGCGCTACTTTTCGCACGCCGTAATAACCGTCATACGATATGACAGCCCGATCGCGAACACTGGAGCCTTGCTTCGTTGTCACGAGCACTACACCGTAAGCGCCGCGAGATCCGTATATCGCTGTTGAGGATGCGTCCTTAAGGATATCGATACGTTCAATGTCCTGAGGGTTGAGGAATTCAATGCCATCGGTGATCACGCCGTCTACAACGTAGAGAGGACGTCCACCTTCAATGGATTGCTGACCGCGTATCTGAACGTTAAAGCCTGATCCTGCACGACCCGATGCATTGGAAATGTCGACGCCGGCAACTTGTCCCTGCATTGCCTCGAGCGGATTGAGCGCACCGCGCTGAACGAGTGCGTCATTATCAATGACCGCAACTGATCCCGTGAGGTCTTTCTTCTCAATGGTACCGTAGCCCACAACCACAACTTCCGACAACTGCTGCGCGTCCTGGGTGAGCGCAATGTCGATGACCGAACGAGAGTTGATGGGTACTTCCTGTGTCGTGTATCCGATGAAGGAGAAGACGAGTACAGAGTTTTCATCTGGTGCGTTCAACGAATAGCGGCCATCGCTGTCAGACGTTGTACCTGTACTGGTTCCCTTGACGAGCACGTTAACGCCGGGAATCGGATTGCCGTCAGCAGCGTCTGTAATCCGGCCTGAAACCTGGAACACGGGAACGGTTCGCAGATTCGCTTGACGGCGCGGAATAATAAGATTCAGATTCTCGGTGGAAGGAGTTGCACGTAATGGTTGCAGGACACCCTGATCAGGGCCCGCGGAGGCTTTCAACTTACCAGAAACGCCAGGTTCAATGAGGTAAAAGCGATCGCCGAGCTTCCTGTAGACCAGATTCAGCGGCGTCAGGAGATTGTCCAGGGCTTCTTCAACAGAAGCGGCCTCCAGATCCTTTGCTGGCACCGACTTATTCTCGACCACATGATCGAGGTAGCCGAAGCGCACGTTGAATTTTGCCTCCAGCTCCTTAAGCATTCGCTTCAGCGATTTTTGCGCTACCGTCGGCGAAGTGGGACCATCCACGGCATAGGCCTTTGCGTCGGCCCACTCCTGGGCATTGGCAGGGGTCTGCACAAAGCAAAGCAGGAGAATGGATAGCGAGTAGCTTAACCATTGTAGTAACCTTTTCATAAGGGTGGGGTTTACGTGTTTAAGTTGGTTATCGTATTCAATGTTCACCTCCGCCCCGCGCGGAGATTACGATCGCTTCATCACCTTTGCTGAAGTCCACTCCGTATGTTTCGGAGAGAACATACAATACTGTATCAAGATCCACTGTCGGTATCGTACCGGTGAACGTCACATCTTCCAACTCACCGACGTGGTTCACGACATCGTATCCGTAGTTGTCTTCCAGAATCTGCATGATGTCCTTCAATGTGGATTGCTGGAAGATCAGTTGATTGGAAGTCCAGGACGTGTACAGCTTTGGATTTACCTGTCGCGTAATAAAATCATCCTGTCCTTCCGACAGCTCGGCAAGTTCTCCCGGCTCCATCGTAATGGCCTTTTCCTTCGCATCATCGCTGGTCAGTCGTACCCGACCGGTGTTGAGCACGACTTGCGTCTTCCCCCTCCTGTTCAACACATTGAATGTGGTACCTAGTACCTCCACGTTCACATTCCCGGTGTGAACGAGAAACTTCTGTGATGTTTCTGATTTCGTCACTTCAAAGAATGCCTCTCCGTTCAGCCATACTTCACGATGTTCGTCTGTGTCCCATGCAGGTGCGTAGCGGAGCGTAGACCGGGCGTTAAGGGTAACAACGGACTGATCAGGCAGGACCAATCGCTTTCTTTCACCGTACCCGGTGTGAACCATCACGTGGTCGGCTGTTTGCATCAGGTAGAAAGCTGTCCCGGAAACCACGGCGATAAATAATGTCGCGGCCACCGCAAGCCAGCGCGGGTTTACTGCCCTAGTGGATCGTGTGGTGTTGTCCGCGACTTCTTCGCGGATTGAAGTACGGATTCGATTAAGGATAGCTTCAGCGGGGATAGCTTCGGGCGGTGTTTTTCTGAAGTCCACAGCCAGTACCAGCTTTCTTGCCTCAAGCACCAGGTGCTTTCGGTCGGGGTGAAGGATCATCCACTGCTCCCAAAACTGGTCTGCCTCGGATGTCGGCTGCTTTACCCACGACAGGAAAAAGTCATCCTGAATAAAATCCGCAACGGTAAATTCCTCGTAGCGTCTCATGAAATGAACGGAGTAATTGATTCGTATCTATAAGGGCCGACCCATGCCCTTTTTTATCCCATGGCTGTTGGGATTTTTTTGGGAAATTTTTTCGAGGGGCTATACCCTTAGGGCCTCCTTCAGCGATCCCAGGGCCCGGTACATGAGTTTGTACACGGATCGCGTCGAGATGGTCATGAGTTCGGCGATTTCTTCGTAGGTCAGGCCATCATAAAAGCGCAGAACGATCGCCTGTTTTTCTCGGGGTGAAAGGCCGTCGATACCTTTCTGAAGGCCGGGGAGTTCTTCGGCAGGGGCATCTGATTCCGAATTCAGGGCCGCGGGGTTGATGAGAAGTTCGATGTCGTATTGGTCGCCGGAATTCTTTTGAGCGATTCGGCCATTCCTGCGGAGATTTTTCATTAAGCGGTTACGGAAGCTCTTTAGCAGGTAGAACTTCAACCGCTGTACCGGCTTATATCGACTCCGCTGCCGCCACAGCTCTACAAAGAGATCGTGTATGCTGTCTTCGATCAGTTGCTTGTCGTCCGTGAGCCTTTCCCCATAGTGGTACAGATCGGCGACATACATTTTGTAGAGGGCAGTAAATGCGAGCTCACTTCCGTTCCGGAACTCATCCCAGATTTGTTCCGGATTCCAGTCGCTGGCAGGGCGACCCATTGCCGCTACCGGAGGGCTTCGATGCGGGAGGTTTACTTCCATACCTTGCTGGCAAGATGGTTGAGATATACTTCCAGGTTGGTGTACCCACCTGAGGTTGTCATCTGCGCATCGTGCGCATAGTCTGACCGTAAGCCCATCTTCTTTTCCCATTCATCGGGCATGCCGTCGCGGTCTGTGTCCGTAGCCACCTTGCCTGGCCGGAGATCGGGCCACCCCCCGACATCATGCTGGGAATCGATAATGCCTTTGTGTTCACATCCAAAGCGCGCAGTCCCAGTGCGCACTTCTTCGACAACGCGCGCGTCCGCACGATCACGATGATCGCTCGCGCCCGCATGATCCAGCACCAAGTCGAGTGCCTCTTGTGCGTTGAGTGTATTTACCGGGGTGACCTGAAAGGGCGCGTTTGCTATCACGGAATCAGGGTGGTCGCATGCAACGCCTTTTCGGTTGTCTTGCGTGACCTCTGCGTTACCCTCTACGATGTTACCAGCCACATAGAATTTTCCATACGGTTGATAGGGTTGGATAATGCGGCTGCGTACATCCCTTGGCGTGGCTGGGCCAGGTTTGTAATAATTGTTGATGATATTATGTTGACCACGCTCACCTGCATAAGAGGAGTTGCTCATCCAATTGTAGATGACGTTGTTTCGGAAGTCGACGAGTTCCTTTTCCGGCTGGCCGTGATAGCGCGCGCCGCAGAATCTCGGAAGTCTGCTGTTGTGGTGTGCGAGGAGGTTGTGATGAAACGATGCGCCCATGCCGCCCCAAATTCCGCCGTATCCATGGTCGCCTTTGCTATGGACCGAGTGATTAAGGCTTTCGCTGATGATCGACCATTGCAGGGTGAAGTTCGTGTTGTCGTAAAACGTCGCGCACTCGTCGGTTGCCCAGCTCATCGAGCAGTGATCGATAATGATGTCGCGATGGCCGATAGCTGTGAGGGCGTCGCCTTCGCGACCGCTTTTGTCGCCAAGCCTGAATCGAAGGAATCGAATGATGACATTGTCGGCGTCAATGATAAATGGGTAGTTGCTGATACACACGCCATCGCCTGGTGCAGACTGTCCTGCGATCGTCACGTTGCCTTCACGCAGGACGAGGGGAGATTCAAGTGCAATGGTGCCGGTTATTTCAAATACAATCGTGCGAGGTCCTGGTGTTTGAATTGCCTCGCGCAAACTGCCTGGTCCTCCGTCGTTGAGGTTTGTTACGATCAGCGTCTTGCCGCCGCGCCCACCGGATGTGTACATGCCGAAGCCTTCGGCGCCCGGAAAGGCGGGCAGTTTGCCGTCTGCCGCTGCTCCAACTGGTTGGAGCAGCAAGGATTGTAGCGTCAGCAGTATCGGCATGGCAGCCGGCATGATGAGGGGGTTTGCTGTCGAGATGCGACATCGGATGCGCAATCGATTGCATAATATTGCCTTTATCGGGAATTCACAAGGATTTTGTGGGAAAAGGTTTGACGTTGGAACATGGATCGGGCAGAGCGATGTAGTGCGCAACCGATTACACAGCCTAATCGGTCATTGCCTGCTTTGACAGCGCAGGCCCTTTAATTCCCTAAGGGCATCCAGCGCGCGGCTCCAGCCTTCGAATAAGTTCGTCGTAATCCAACACCTTCACGGGTAAATCGGGACCCGCGCGTAAGACCTTCTTGTGAACAAGGGCGCGAGAGGGATTACTCCAGGACACTCTCAATCTCATCCATTTTTTTTGCGGAATACTTACCCGAGGTAGCGTAGACGATCTTGCCAGATTCGTCAAGGACGAAGAAATACGGAATGTCCTTCTTTTCGAAATCGAGCTGCTCCTTGTATGGCTTTAACTCACCCTTGTAGAAGAGAATGTAAGGCAGCAGGTTGGGATCAATGTTTTTGGCAGCCTTCTTTTTTGCTGTGCCTGTAGCTGCAGCATTTACGCCCGTAAACATCGGGACGAAGTAGACATTCACATCGTAACCGAACGACTCAAACAAACCTTTGTTCTTTTGAATGAACTTTTCAAAAACAGGCTGGAACCAGGAGTTGAGTTCATCTTCCGATTTCTTCGAATATGCGAGACCAAGAAGGGTGTACTTCCCCGCAACATCTCCGGGCAACATCACTTTCTTGTCTTCAATCGTCTCGGCTTCCATCGCCGGAAACTGTTTTCCGATAACTTGTGCAAAATCAGGTGTACAAATCGAAAGCAAGAAAAGAACAATCAGCAACGGTCTCATAACAAAAAGTTTGATGGTAGTATCTTGAAAAATAGAAAATTCACGGGTGTCCGTATGGACCAATACCAAAAACGTGCCTGCTTTTTCGGTAAACGACTGAATTAACAGATGCAGAAGCGGTCGCAAACGGAGATCGCTGCCCTTGAATCTACAACTGCATCTGCTACTGATTCGTAGTCACCCACCTTGTCTTCTCCGAAACAGGCCTCCTCTTCCCCTCACGCACTGCCGTCTTCGGCACGCCTACGTGAAGAAATCCGAGCAGCACATCGTTTTCAGAGAATCCAAATTGTGCAACCGCGCCGTCGAAGTAGGTGATACCACCGGTGCTGAAGTAACAGCCAACACCATAAGCAGCTGCAGTGAGCTGCATGTTCTGCATAGCGCAAAATACAGCTGCAGCTTCTTCAATGGCAGGAACCGATTCTGCAGGATCGCGCTTCATGATCAACGCGATAATGTGTGAAGAAAGCAACGGCTTCTCCTGAAGATTGCGATAACGATCTTCGCGAAACGTGCCATCAGCAGTTGTGTACGATTTATAAAACTCCGATTGAATCCGCGCCAGCGTCCTCAAGCCTTCTCCCTTGAAGACAATAAAGCGCCAGGGCTCTGTCATCTTGTGTGTAGGTGCCCAGTTTGCATTTTCGAGCATGCGTTCGATTACCGCATCGTCGACGGGTTCTCCCGAATATTCTGCCTGAAAAACGGACCGTCGATTTTTTATGAGTTCGCTTAGTTCATCAACATTCATGACACCAAAGTAAGAAGAAGACTTAAAAAAGAAAGCTGCCTGTTTCTGCAGGCAGCTTTCCGAAATCGGGTTGTTAATATCTATTTGATTTTGAAGGCGGCTCGCACCTTATCGACATAATCCAGCTTTTCCCAGGGGAACAACTCCACCTTCATTTTCTTTTCGTTGCGTTTGCCTTTGTTAAAGACTTTCTCGACAACGCGAGGCTCACGACCCATGTGTCCATACGCCGCTGTTTCAGAATAAATCGGCGTGCGCAGCTTGAATCGTTCTTCGATGAAGTATGGCCGCATGTCGAAGAGCTTCTCAACCTTCTTAGCTATCTCGCCATCGCTAATGTTGACCTTAGACGTGCCGAACGTGTTGACATAAAGCCCGACGGGCTTCGCAACACCAATGGCATATGCTACCTGCACGAGAACCTCATCGCATACGCCGGCGGCAACCAGGTTTTTCGCGATGTGACGTGTCGCATAAGCTGCAGAGCGGTCCACTTTGGAAGGATCCTTACCGGAAAACGCACCTCCGCCGTGAGCGCCCTTGCCGCCATACGTGTCAACTATGATTTTCCTCCCGGTAAGTCCAGTGTCACCGTGAGGTCCGCCGATAACGAACTTACCAGTAGGGTTTACGTAGTATTTGATGTTGTCGTCGAAAAGTGCCTGCACGCGTTTGGGAAGTTTCTTCTTCACGCGCGGGATAAGGATGTTGATTACATCATCCTTAATTTTCTTCAGCATCGCATTATCTTTCGCGAACTCGTCGTGTTGCGTCGACAGAACGATCGCGTCAATTCTGAGCGGTCTATTGTCATCGCCGTATTCAATCGTCACCTGCGACTTTGCATCAGGTCGCAGATAGGTGATTTCTTTATTCTCTCTTCTCAGTGCAGCCAGTTCGCGGAGTAACAGGTGAGCGATTTCCAGCGGCAACGGCATATAATTGTCCGTTTCGTTCGTGGCGTAGCCGAACATCATACCCTGGTCGCCTGCACCCTGATCTTCCTTTTTCTTTCGTTCGACACCCTGGTTGATATCCGGAGATTGTTCGTGAATGGCTGATAATATTCCGCAGCTGTTTGCCTCAAACATGTACTCGCTGCGCGTGTAACCGATCCGGCGGATCACTTCGCGGGCAATATCCTGAACGTCGAGATAAGCATCCGACTTGACTTCGCCGGCGAGCACAACCTGACCAGTAGTCACCAGCGTTTCGCACGCAACTTTTGAGTTGGGATCGTAAGCGAGGAAGTAGTCGATGAGAGCGTCAGAAATCTGGTCCGCTACTTTGTCCGGATGTCCTTCAGAAACGGACTCCGAAGTAAACAAATAAGGCATACTAAATGGCTGAGTTAATAATAGCTAAGGAGATATACAGGCGGCAAATTTAGGCTAATTGTCCTAATTCGGAAAATGACGGAAGTTGCGCCTCAATCCCTTTTTTAATGACCGTTGTTATTGCATTCAAAGGAAAGCGCTTATCAGGAAGACCGCCGGGAGCCTTGGCAATGTTGGGGGATTCTTCTTCCATTGCCTGACGGTCAACGTCCTGACATATTCAGATGACCCGGTGAGGGCGGACGCCACGCAAAGACGCGTTTCGTCCGAAAGGGTCGACAACAGGGTCTTGAGCAATCGATTGTTGCGATAGGGCGTCTCTATAAAGATGTGTGTTTGTCCCGTGCGGCGCGAGTCCTTTTCCAAATCCCGAATGATGCGTGTGCCTTCACGGGTTTCCACAGGTAGATATCCGTGAAAGGTGAAATGCTGGCCATTCATTCCTGAGGCCATTAAAGCCAGCAGGATCGACGACGGCCCAACCAGTGGGATAACATCGATTTTATGTTCGTGAGCAAATCGTACGGCCAGCGCCCCAGGATCAGCAACACCAGGGCAACCTGACTCCGTTAATACACCCATCGGATGGCCATCGAACAAAGGCTGGAGGAGCGCAGGCAAATCGCTGTATTCTGTGTCCTTATCCAGCCGCTCGAACTCGAGACCCTCTATAGTGTCATATATTTTGAGACTTGCCAGATACCTGCGCGCTGTCCGAATATCTTCTGCAAGAAAATGACGCATAGAACGCAGCGCGTCCTTAACCTGATTCGGTATAACTTTGTCAGCGGTATCGGCCGCGATGACATTAGGAATCAGATACAGTTTGCCGCGGCGACTCATTTACGAAAAGATAAACAGATATGGGGATAGGCAAGATACTGATGTTGGTTGGTGGAATACTCCTGGTTGCCGGGCTGCTCTTTCATTACTCGGAAAAGCTTGGGTGGTTTGGACGCCTGCCTGGTGACATCGTGGTGGAAAAGGAAAACTTCAAGCTGTACATCCCAATCACAACAAGCATACTGTTGAGCATCCTCCTCACTGTCATACTCTACCTGATCAATCGCTTTCGCCATTGAGTTCCCTGCCAAAAGCTTTAACGAGATCCACCAGCTCACGGGGTTTTTCTGCCTGAACCCAATGCCCCGTATCAAGGGTTTCTAGCCTGGCGGCCGGGAACAGTTTTCGGATGTCTTCGAGGTCGTCGTCGGCCACGTAGTTTGACCTGCCCCCCCGGACAAAGAGGGTCGGTCCCGGGAAAACGGAACCATTTCCCACCCCTTTACTGACCTCTGAAATATTGCGCGAAATGGTGTCTAAATTCATTTTCCAGCCAAATCCGCCCGACGGTTCGCGCTTCAGGTTTTTGAGGAGGAATTGACGGACCGGAGGTTCCGGGACGTACGGGGCCAGGGCTTCATCTGCCTCCTGTCTCGATGTCAGTTCAGCCAGGGGGAGCGCCAGCAATCCCTCCACAATCCTGTCGTGCTGATCGGGGTAACGCCGCGGGGCGATGTCAATCACGACGATTGCTGACGGAAGGTCCGGCTGACGCAGGGCGAGGGTCATGGCAGCTTTTCCACCCATGGAATGACCGAGCAAAATGGGCGACGAAATACCTTCAGCGTCGATGAGTTCAACCACGTCATCCGCCATGACATCGTAGTTGAATTCATCGCTGTGCGGTGACTGGCCGTGATTGCGAAGATCCACAAGGTACACGTGAAAATTTTCGGCGAGCATCTTCGCCTGGGGGAGCCAATTGTCCGATGAACCGAAGAGGCCATGCAGGATTACAAGGTTGGGTCCATCGCTTCCTTCCTCCCGGTAAAATAATTTCATAGTTCAAAGGTAAGACTGAAAATTAATTTCGGGCATTGGTATATTTGGCCTTTTATCAAAGCGTGCTATGGAGTTAGTAGACTACAACTATGTGATACAAAAGATTCCGGTAGAAGACATCTGCCGGGAGTTTGGAACTCCGTTGTACGTCTACGATGCCGATAAAATTGTCAATCAGCTTAAGACGCTCAAGGGCGCCTTCTCCGGGGCCGACGTCCGAGTCAAGTATGCTGCGAAAGCGCTGACCAATGTGTCTGTACTGAAGTTGCTGCGAAAGCACGGCGCAGGTATTGACGCAGTTTCAATTGAAGAAGTGCAGATCGCTATCGGAGCCGGCTTCAAGCCCTCCGAGATTATGTACACACCGAATTGTGTAGGCTTCGATGAGATACGCGAAGCCGTGAAGCTTGGTGTGTCGGTGAACCTCGACAATCTGTCGTCACTGATGAAGTTCGGCGAGACGTACGGGTCTGAATACCCCTGCGGTGTACGGCTCAATCCGCATATCCTTGCCGGCGGCAATTACAAGATCTCCACCGGTCACAGCAACTCCAAGTTCGGCATCTCAATCTATCAGTTGCCGCGGATCATGGAGACAGTTTACAAGTATGGCATCAGGATAAATGGTCTCCATGTGCATACAGGGTCCGACATCTCTGAAACGGATATCTTCCTGAAGATGGCCGACATTCTTTTCGGCGTTGCCCGCGATTTTCCAGATCTGCGTTTCCTCGATTTCGGCAGCGGATTCAAAGTCGCGTATAAAGAAGGTGACATCACGACGAACATCTACGATCTCGGACTTCGCCTGAGCAAAGCGTTTGGAGAATTTTGCGAACAATATGGACGCAAGCTCGAACTGTGGATCGAGCCGGGTAAGTACATTGTCAGTGAAGCGGGGATCCTATTCGCGCGTGCGAATGTTGTTAAGGCAACACCAAGCGTTACGTTTGTTGGCCTGAACTCAGGCTTCAATCACCTGGTTCGGCCCATGATGTATGATGCGTACCATCATATAATCAATGTTTCTAACCCAACGGGATCAAAAAGGCTGTACACTGTTGTTGGATACATTTGTGAGACCGACACGTTTGGTGCGGACAGAAAGCTTAACGAAGTACGTGAAGGCGATACCATCGCAATCCTGAATGCCGGCGCCTACGGCTATTCGATGGCTTCAAACTATAATTCACGGCTTCGACCAGCTGAAGTAATGGTGATCAACGGCGAAGCGAAACTTATCCGAAAACGCGAAACCATTGATGACCTGCTCCGCGGCCAGATTGAAATAGATGTATGAGTAAACGTTTCCTGATAGCGCTCATCACTCTTTGTTGCTTCGCGGTCCCTGCAACTTCGCAGATTCTGAAGAAGGTCAACTGGACCACAGAGATCACATCTACTGATGTCAAGGTGGGCGACGAAGTGGAAATCATCTTCAATGCCACCATTGACCCCGGGTGGTATATCTACTCGGTTGATTTCGACTACGACTGCGGCCCTATTCCCATGACGGTATCGTATGATAAAGTCGCGGGCTTTGAGATGGTAGGGAAGTTGCGTGCTCCGGGCGATAAGGCTAAGCACGACAAAACCTTTGGTTGTGACGTCAGGATATTTGAGAACACCGGACAATTCAGGCAAACACTCAAGATTCTTTCCTCTGAAGCATCAACGATATCAGGTAGTTTCGAAGGCCAGGTCTGCTCGGAGGCAGAAGGTTTGTGTGTTCTGTATGATGGAGAGTTCAACTTTAAACTCAATATCACTGGCAGTACGTCGTCGTCTGCTATCCGGACAGAACCGACACCGCGCCAGGAGGAGCCTGCTGTCGCGCAACCCGTAGGGCCTGCTGCGGCCGATAGCGTTACCGTTACAGAATCACCGTCAACGGCGGGCCCCAATCGCGGACCTGTACTTGATCCATCGATTCTCGAAGGCGAAGCGTCTTACGGAACCAGTTCATTCGGCGCGCTCCTTCTCGTGGCGTTTCTCGCAGGCTTTGCTGCGTTGTTGACGCCTTGTGTTTTTCCGATGGTGCCGATGACGGTGACGTTCTTTCTGCGCGACAATCAAAGTCGCGCGGAAGGAGTTCGCAAGGCCTCGCTGTTCGGTATTTCCATAATCGCGATCTACACTATCGCAGGGACCTTGTTTGCCGTGCTGCTGGGAACAGATGGATTGAATGCGCTGGCGACGCACTGGGCGCCCAACCTTTTTGTATTTGTCATCTTCATCGTATTTGCTCTGTCATTCTTTGGCCTGTTTGAAATCACCGCACCGCATCAGCTCGTGAACAAGGCTGACCAGCAAGCGGAGAAGGGCGGGCTGACGGGCATATTCTTTATGGCGGCAACGCTCGTGCTCGTCTCGTTCAGCTGTACCGTGCCCATCGTGGGGAGCGTGCTGTTCCTTTCCGCGGGAGGCGAGATCATAAAGCCCATCGCTGTGATGTTTTGCTATTCGCTGGCTTTCGCGCTTCCGTTTACATTTTTCGCCATGTTTCCGGAGCTCATCAAGAGCCTGCCGAAATCAGGGAGCTGGCTGAATTCGGTAAAAGTCACGCTGGGTTTCCTCGAACTTGCCCTGGCCCTCAAGTTTTTCAGCATTGCGGATCAGGCGTACCACTGGGGACTGCTGGACCGCGATATTAACATTGCGCTCTGGATTGTAATTTTTGCCCTCCTCGGATTCTATCTGTTGGGTAAGATTCGTCTACCCGGCGACGCGCCCCTCGAAAAGATTGGAATTGGGCGCCTGCTTCTCTCCATTTGCGTTTTCACGTTCGTGATTTACCTGACACCCGGACTTTGGGGAGCCCCGTTAAAAGCCCTCGCCGGCTATTTACCACCCATGCATACGCATGATTTCAACCTCGCCCAACGCACCGGATCAGCCAGTCCGGACCCGGCATGCGAGGAACCCCTTTACAGCGATTTCCTTCACCTGCCGCACGGCCTGACGGGCTATTTCGACTACGATCAGGCCCTGAAATGCGCCAGGCAGCTCGATAAGCCATTATTTATCGACTTTACCGGGCACGGATGCACCAACTGCCGCGAAATGGAGGCAGTGGTTTGGTCCGACCCGCAGGTGCTCGAACGGTTACGGAATGACTTTGTCATCGTCGCCTTGTACGTCGATGATAAAACTCTTCTCCCCGAATCGAAATGGTACACGTCGAGTCACGACGGCAAGGTTAAGAAGACCATCGGGAAACAGAACGCCGACCTGCAGATCACAAACCTTGACAACAACGCACAGCCGTTCTACGTGCTGGTGGGCAAAGACGAGCGGGTGCTTGCCTGGCCTTATGCTTACGACCGCAGCGTGCCTCGTTTCGTAGAGTTTTTGGAATCGGGTAAGCGCAAGTATCGTGAGCTGTATCGATGAGTTAGATGGAGTGGGACCAGGTCGGATTTCAGGTCGGAAAGCTCCGGCGTGGTTATTTTTTTGAATTTTTTAGACTAATATTACTGCGAGCCAACTAATACAGCAGGGATGCTAACTTTGTGGCCTTAAATATTTTTTGATTTTGTAAGACCTCTTTCATGAAAAGACTGCCGATCCAGCTACTGATCTCCGCTCTCACCTTTTGCGTTGCCGTTCTTCTCGCCGTGGTCCTCGGATCCAGGACCGATTTGATTTCGGACGTAATGGGAGATCCCGATTCCGATTCACTGCACATTGACATTGAGATAAAGGAACCGACCGTACTCTACGGTATGTTTGTCGATGACCTTGTAGTAATCGAAGATAAGATCAAGCGGAACCAGTTCCTCGGAGACATCCTCATGAGCTACAACGTACCGCCAAGCCTTATCCATCAGCTGTCGATGGTCTCGAAGAATGTCTTTGATGTTCGAAAGATTGCCCCTGAAAAGAAGTATACTGTGCTTTGCACGCCTGACTCAACAAAGACAGCCCGCGCGTTCGTGTACGAACCCAACCCTCTTGAGTACGTTGTGATCCGATTCGACGACACGCTGTCGGTAGACCTTCAGCGTCGTGAGGTGACGAAAGTAGAAAAGAGCGTTGCCGGTGTCGTCAATAACAACCTGTCTCAAACCATTGAGTCGCTGGGTATCTCGCACGAGCTAACGAACATGTTCGTGGACATTTTTGCCTGGCAGGTGGATTTTCAGCGTTTGCAGAAGGGCGACAAATTCAAGATCATCTACGAAGAGAATCAGGTCGAAGGTAAGTTTGCCGGCATCAACCGGATACTTGCCGTGTACTTTGAACATTTTGGCAATCCTTACTATGCATTCCCTTACGATCAGGGCGAAGGCGTAGACTTCTTTGACGAGGAGGGTAAAAGCCTCCGGAAAGCGCTGCTGAAGTATCCCATTGAATTCACGCGGATCAGTTCCCGCTATTCGCTGAGCCGCTTCCATCCGGTGCGGAAGGTTTATCGTGCGCACCTGGGAACGGATTTCGCGGCGCCGACAGGCACGCCTATTCGGTCCGTTGGTGATGGTGTCGTACTGGAAGCCCAGTACACGTCAAACAATGGCAATTATGTCAAGATCCGGCACAACAGCACCTACACCACGCAATACCTCCACATGTCGAACATCGCCAATGGCATTCGAGCCGGTGTTCGCGTTCGGCAGGGGCAAACGATCGGGTATGTAGGAAGCACAGGTCTTGCAACCGGACCCCACCTGTGTTATCGCTTCTGGAAGAACGGCGTGCAGGTCGACGCGTTGAAGGTAGAGTTGCCTCCTTCCCAGCCTATAGCGGATGAACACCGCGCTGCTTTTGAAACAGTTGTTAATGGACTGACAGGACGGCTGAATGCCATTCCGTTCCCGGAGGTTCTGGAAGATCCGATGGCCGCCCTGAACTGAGCTCGCTTTTTTTGCGAAAATCCGGAAGCGTCGAGTAATTTTCCCGCGCTGATTTCAGTTAGGGAAGTGTACTTAATGTTACCGGTATTCTGAATGCGGCGTCTGCTTATTCTCTCGTGCGTACTGTTATCGCTTCCGCTCCACGCGCAGAAGGTAGCGCTTGTTCTCAGTGGAGGAGCCGCGAAGGGGCTCGCGCACGTCGGCGTCATTAAGGCGCTGGAGGAGAATGACATCCCTATCGACTACATTGTCGGCACCTCGATGGGAGGCATCATCGGCGGAAGCTACGCTGCGGGCATGAGCCCGTACCAGATCGAAGACATTGTCACCTCGGAAGACTTTCTTCGACTCATCCGCGGGTTGCCGCGCGAGGGGTTTAATTACTACTACCACAAAGACGCTGACCATCCGGGATTCCTTAAACTCGACCTGTCGCTCGACTCCACACTGAACGTGCAGCTTAATTCGAGTATCGCAAATGATGTTTCCCTCAATTTTGCTTTGACGGAGATAATGGCGCAGGCTTCCGGCATCTCACGCAACAACTTCGACAGCCTCTTTGTCCCGCTGCGGGTTGTCGCCGCCGACATCTTCACGCAACAGGAAGTCATCCTCAAGAGAGGTTTGCTTAGCGATGCACTCCGGGCGACGCAGACCGTCCCCTTCTTTTACAAACCCATCCGCGTCGATGGGCGCTATCTTTTCGATGGAGGCGTGTACAATAATTTTCCCGTCGACGTAGCAACCAAAGAGTTCAACCCCGATATCATTATTGGCGTTAACGTCTCAACAAAGATTTTTACCGAGTATCCGTACGAAACGGACGACCGGCTTATCAGCAATTCATTGATTTATATGTTGCTCGACAAGTCGGATCCCACAGCCATTGGCGATCTGGGCATCTACATTCAACCAAACATCCGCGGGTACACTTCATTTGATTTTGAAAGGGCTGAAAGTCTGATCGACAGTGGGTACGTCGCGACGATGCGAAAGATGGACGAGATCAAGGCGAAGATCGCGCGTCGTGTATCCTGCGATGAGCTTTCGGAACGACGGAATGAATTCAACAACCGTGGCGTTCCCTTCATCTTTGATGGTATACGGTATCAGGGCTTCACGGAAAAGCAAACCCGTTACATTAACCGACTGTTTGGCATCAGACCTGACAGGCCGCGCCTACTATTCTACAGGGATATACTCAGCGGCTACTACGAGTTGGTGTCCGAGGAATACTTTCACAATGTAGTTCCGAGCATTTCGCTCGATACAGCGACGAATCACTTTGTGTTGAACCTGGCGCGCCGACCGCAACAGAATTTTCAAATCGACTTTGGAGGTGTCATTGCAACACGCAACATCAGTAACATCTTCCTTGGTGCTAGTTTCTATCGGTTCAACAAATCATTGCTTCAGACATCAGTAGGTTTTCAAACAGGAAGCTTTTACAAATCGGCCACGGCTCGCATGCGAGTTGATAACCCGTTCATTACAAAGTTTTACATCGAACCCTCGGTAACATTTAACAGCTGGGATTATCTCGAATCCGAAGACTTGCTCCAGGATGTTACGGCGACGGTTTTGCGACGAGTGAACCGAAAAGCTGCCGTAGACTTCGGTTGGCCAGTGGGGCGGCATCTCAAAGCATCGATTCGGGTTGAGGGATTCAGCAATCTGGATCGCTATTCAAATGACACAACCTTTACCAGCACTGCTATATTGGATGAACTCAAGATTAAGGGTATTAAGGCCGGCATCGGACTGAGCGCCAACGACCTTGACAGGAAACAATATCCACGCCGCGGAAAGGCTATGAGCGTAGCCGCTGAATATTTTTCGCTCTCCGAAGATTACCTGCCGGGTAACACCGCTGTTAACGCCACACCCTTTTATGGAAGGCACAATTGGTTTCGCTTACGCCTCTCTGCTGAGCAATACTTCAATGGAGGGTTTTACCATCCCGGCTATATCGTGGAAGGGGTGTTCTCTAATCAGCCGTCGTTTCAGAATTACAGAGGCACAATCATCAATGCGCCGACATTTCATCCGTTGCAGGACAGCCGGACGTTGTTGCTGGAGAAGTTCCGATCCTTCAATTACGTAGCTGGGGGTATACGCAACATCTTTGTCCTTAAAAACAAGCTTGACTTCAGACTGGAGACTTACCTCTTCAAGCCCCTTGACTATTTGTCCTCAGATGAGAACCAGGATGTGCAAAAGATCAACGACGTGACCAAAGCATACCTCGCCGCGTCGGCAGGATTAGTGCATCATTCACCAATTGGGCCAATAAATCTGAGTGTGAACTACTACGACGACAACCACAACAAATGGGGTGTGCTGCTCCATGTTGGCTTCCTTCTCTTTGATCGCCACTCCCTCGAATAGAGGGGTTTACAGGCTAATTCGTATCACTTATTTTTGTCCCATTTTAGGCCGTTTCTAGGCTGAATTTTGAAATTTTGACTAAGTTTAACTTTGAATTCCTAAAACACAGGCATGAAGAAAATTCTACCTCTCATCATACTTGCCGGCGCGTATGCAACGACGGAAGCCCAAGTGGTGCAGTGGGCATCAAGTGTCCTGGAGGTTTCCTCCGAACTCACCCCGGTTCAGTATGGCGCCTATCAGGCATTGGGCAAACCCAATGTGCTTCCCGCGGGTGGACAGAATCCTAATGCGTGGACGCCAAACAAACCCAATCGCAAGGAATTCATAAAGCTCGGGTTCAGTAACCCGATGAGCATTCGACAAGTTGCCATTGCGGAATCACACAACCCTAGCGCGTTGTATCGTGTATTGTTGTATGACGAAGCAGGTAATGAATATGAATTGAACGTACTTAATCCGAGTTCAATCCCGCTTAAGGGAAGGATGCTGAACATATTCACTGAACCTACACCGTATAAGGTTGCCGCGGTGAAACTGGAATTTGACGGCGCTGCTGTTCCCGATTACTTTGCTATTGATGCTGTCGGTATTACCGACTCCAGCTATCCGATCATTGCTGATATTCCAAAGCCGCAATTGCTCGCTTCGGGAATCGTGATTGAAGCGCTTGACGCAAATATAAATACTGATGTGAGTGAGTTGAATCCGCTCCTCTCTCCTGATGGGAAGACGCTGTACTTTAGCCGTAAGAATCACCCGGAGAACGTGGGTGGCACAAGCGACCTCGAAGACATCTGGTACTCTGAGCTGGATTCAACCGGTCGTTGGACGCTGGCCAAGAACCTTCGGCAATTCAATAATGCAGGCCCCAACTTTATCAATACGATAAGTTCGGTAACACCTGATGGACGTTCCGCAATAATTCTTCTCGGCAACAAGTATTTGCCGAACGGCAAGATGATGGCAGGTGTTTCGATCAGCTCTAACGTAGGGGGTACGTGGTCAACACCAGTTGCCCTGGAGATCGAGAACGACTACAACTTCAGCGACAAGGCGAACTACTTCCTCGCGAACAACCGCCGCACACTGCTCATGTCGGTGGAACGTGAGGATTCATACGGTGGTCGCGACCTCTATGTGTCGTTCATGAACAGCGACAGCACCTGGACAGAACCGAAGAACCTCGGTGATGTCATCAACTCGGCTGGCGAAGAATCGGCGCCGTTCCTTGCACTTGATGATCAGACACTCTACTTCTCATCGAATGGCTTCAGTGGATATGGAGGAAGTGACATCTATGTATCCAAGAGGCTTGATGACACGTGGACGAACTGGTCTGAACCTGAAAACCTGGGCCCTGAAATCAACTCGCCCCTGGAAGACTTGTTCTTCAACATTCCGGCAAACAGCGAGTATGCGTATTACTCAAGGGGTGTCACGGAGACCAACACGGACATTTATCGTGTGAAGCTCCCCATCCTCAAGAAACCTGAAGTATGGGTAACGGTACGCGGCAAGATTGTGGATGCCGAAACAGGCCAACCTATTGGTGCGAAGGTGGTGTATGAACGACTTCCCGGCGGCGAGGAAACTGGTATCGCTCAGACTGATCCGGCAACCGGAGAATATGAAATCCGGATTCCGGGAGGAAGCATATACGGGATTCGTGCTGAAGCGCCAGATAAGATTTCAGAAAGTCAAAACCTTGACCTGACGGGTATAACGGAAGATCGCATTATCGACGTGCGTGATTTCCGCCTGGGCAACATACGCGTTGCGGACATTGCGAAGGACGTCACGATAACGCTGAACAACGTATTCTTTGATTTCGATAAGGCAGATTTGAAGCCGGAAAGCTATCCTGAATTGGACCGGATCGTTCGCCTCATGAAGGAACGGACAGACATGGAAATTGAGGTTTCCGGCCACACCGACTCAATGGGCCCCGAATCCTATAATCAGGGCCTCTCCAGGCGCCGGGCACAGGCGGTAGTTACCTACCTCTCCCGGAACGGAATTAATACGAGCAGGCTCAAAGTAACCTACTTTGGAGAAAGCAAACCGATCGACAGCAACGAAACAGACGAAGGCAGGAGTAGAAACAGGCGAGTGGAGTTTAAGATCCTCAAGTTATAGCGCGTAAACCCATGAATTATGGCTTCGACTTTACTAAGACTTGTCTTCCTGCTGGCAGCAGCCGTGCCTTTATTGGCCCAGGAAGCCGACAGCCTGACTTACGCGGAGGGCATGATCCTGAGCGCTGAGACCCGCCAACCCGTAACAGCCCGCATCGTATACAAAAGCTTGCCTTACGGTAACCGTATTGGGATCATCAATGGCAGCAAGTATGAATTTGCCATGTTCGATAACGACAAGTACTCCATCGAAGTCATCGCCACCGGTTATGCTCCTGCAAAGTATATGCTCGACCCTGCGGACACGAACGAAAACCGCCGCGTGATCCGCGATATCGAACTTGTTGCAGGAACCAATCACGTCCACACGCCCGGTCAGGTCATGCTTCTCAGCAACCTGATCTTTGAAGTGGGGAGGTCGAGAATCACGCCGGAGTCTTATCCCGAGCTGGACATTGTCGTTAGCATGATGCGAGAAAACGCCAACATGATCATTCAACTCGAAGGTCATACCGACTACCAGGGTGATGCCGCCGAGAACATGAAGCTTTCGCGGCAACGCGTCAAAGCAGTAAAAGACTACCTCGTTTCGAAGGGCATTGCCAAGAGCCGCATTCATACCAAAGCTTTCGGAGGTACCATGCCGCTGTCCCGCGACAACACACCAGAAGCGCACCGCATGAACCGACGCGTGGAGTTGCGGATTCTCGACAACTAATCATATTGTAAACAATGGAATGATAGTAGAGACGCCCCAACCTGGGCGTCTCTCATCATCCCTGGGCGTCTCTCAAGTTATCGTCCGGCGTCTCTACGCGTTTTGTGACGCGCCAAACAATCACGTTTCATTTCGTTACATTAGGGGATGATCTCGACAGATCCGGACGTCCTTCCTATGGAAACCATGCGGGCCAGCGCGCTATCGATGCGGCGTGAGCCGATAAGCGCGAGGAAGAAAAGGCTGCGTAAACTCAAACGATGGATCCTCGACAATCAATCAGAATTGGAACGCGCCGCTGCGGCTGACCTCGGAAAACCTCCGATCGAATTTGCAGCGGTTGAAATACTCAATGTCCTCGAGGAGATTCGCACCATCCTGAAGAACCTCTCGCAATGGACGAGTCCTGTCCACGTTCCTCCGTCGCTGGCAGTGATCGGAACGTATTCGGAGATTCGCTATGAACCCAAGGGCCTTTGCCTTGTAGTCGCGCCCTGGAATTTTCCCTTCCTGCTGGCTGTACGTCCGATGGCGTCGGCCATCGGTGCGGGAAACGCCGTAGTTGTCAAGCCATCTGAAATGGCTCCGGCTATGTCGGCATGCATTGCGAGAATGGCATTGGAATGTTTCAGCGATTCAGAAGTACGCGTAGTAGAAGGGGGGTTGGAGGTGTCTAGACAGCTGATGACTTTTCCTTTTGATCATATCTTTTTCACTGGCAGTCCGGCAGTAGGCAGCATTGTCATGAGTGAAGCCGCAAAGAATCTTACGCCGGTTACACTCGAGCTTGGCGGCAAGTCACCCTGCGTCGTCACCTCATCTGCGCGGATAGACGAAGCGGCGTTGCGTATAGCCGTGAGCAAGTTCACCAATGCAGGACAAACATGTATAGCGCCTGACTATGTTCTTGCACACGACAAGGTCTATGATCGGCTGGTCGACAGGATCGTTTTTCATACAAGGAAGCTGTTCCCAAATCCGGGCTCGTATACGCGGATCGTATCGGACAAACATTTTGCACGTCTGGCCGACCTTATTGAAGCTTGCAGAGCGGAGGGGGTGACTGTTGCCCTGGACGGCGCGCCTGATTCCCGGCAGCGGTACTTTCCGCCGGTAGTGTTACGGGATGTGAGTATTGAATCCACGATCATGAAGGAGGAGATCTTCGGCCCTATCCTGCCGATACTGCGGTTTCGGGATTTGACGGAAGCAGAATCGACCATCAACCAGCACCCAAAACCGCTGGCTTTGTACATTTTTTCCGACTCCGGGCACGAAACTAAGCAGCTGGTGTCGTCGACTTCGTCGGGCGCGGTCTGTATCAACGATTGTGCGATTCATTTCTTCCATCCTGGCCTGCCTTTTGGGGGTGTGGGCAGAAGCGGGTTTGGAAGAGCACACGGCCATGCAGGCTTTGTGACCTTTTCCAATGAGAAAACTGTTATTAAGCAACGGCACGGAATAACTGGTGCGTCGTTGTTGTATCCACCCCACACCGCGCGGAAACAGCGCCTGCTGACAAAGTTTATGGCGTTGTTTTATCGATAATACCGGAGGGTTCCCGGAGAAACGAAACGCTTTTGCACACGGCTTACTAATTTTGCACTATTTACCTTAGTCACACGACCATGAATAAAGTTTTGAAATGGACCCTGATCATTCTGGGTAGCTTTTTCCTCATCATCCTGCTGGCTGCTTTTATTATCCCCATAGCCTTCAAGGATGATATCCGAAAGGCCGTAGACGCGGAACTTGCCAAGTCGGTCAATGCCGACATCGTTCTGGATACCGACGATTTCAGTCTTTCGCTCTTTCGCCATTTCCCGAACGTCACCGTTCAGATGGAAAACCTGGGTGTGATAAACCGCGAACCGTTCGAGGGTGAAGTGCTTTTTGCGACGGAACGCCTCGAAGTTGTAGTGAATCTGTCTGAGATTCTTTTTGGTGATAAGTTGAGTATTAATAAAATCGGGCTCGTTCGACCTATCATCAATATCAAGGTGCTGGAAGATGGAAGAGCCAACTATGACATAGCAATACCCTCGGCGGACACCGTTGCAGACGAATCCAGCGGTGAGTTTTCTTTTGCGATCAACCGATGGGAGGTAACTGACGCCGATGTCGTATATGACGACAAGTCCATTCCGTTCACGCTGACATTAAAGGGATTGAACCACGAAGGAAGTGGTGATTTCTCAAACGTGGAGTTTGATCTCACAACGCATTCCACAGTTGACACACTTTCGGTGGCGTATGACGGTACGGAGTACGTAAGCAACAAGAAAGCACAAATCGATGCCGTGCTTGGTATTAGCGAGAATTATTCACTTTACACCTTCCGGCAAAATGTGGTCAAGGTAAACGACTTCCTTACCACTTTCGATGGGTGGTTCAGGATGAATGAGGACAACTACGAAATGGACATTTCCTTCAAGACGCCTGAGAACACGTTCAAGAGTTTGTTGTCCCTTGTGCCGGGAATGTATACGAGCAGCTTTGATGGTATCGAAGCGGATGGCGATGTTGCCTTTAGCGGAATGGTGAAAGGAACCTACAGCGAAACGCAGATGCCGGCGTTTAACATTGCGCTGCAAGTGAACGATGGAAGGTTTAAGTATCCTGATCTGCCACAGCCGGTTGAAAGAATTAATGTCGACCTCGTAGTCGACAACAAGGACGGTGTGATCGAAAATACTTCGATCGATCTGAAAAAATTCCAGATGAATTTTGGATCGAATCCCGTGGAAGCGCGTGCAACCATCGCGAACCTTCGCGACTACCGCATGGACGCGAACGTGCTGGCGCAGGTTAACCTCGAAGAGCTGATGCGCGTGTTCCCGATGGAAGGACTGGAGCTAAAGGGTAACTATACGCTCGACCTGAAGGCGAATGGTGTTTACGACTCCGTGCGAAACATTATGCCATCAATCGATGCCAGCATGGTACTCGCGAATGGCTACGTGAAATCCGATTCGCTGCCGGCGCCGCTGCAGGATCTGAAATTCAAGGCAACGGTGAGCAACCAATCGGGCAAGATGCAGGATACACGCATCAACGTACAAGACTTTTCAATGGTCCTCGAAGGAGAACGATTAACAGCGAATCTCGCGCTTGAAGACCTTGTCGACTACAAGTGGGATCTCGATCTGAGAGGCGCTGTCAATCTCGAGAAGATGATGAAATTATTCCCGCAGGAGGGCATTACGCTCGCGGGGAAGGTAAACGCTGACATCACCACGAAAGGCCGGTACTCCGACCTCAAGGCAGAACGGTATGACCGAATGCCGACAAGTGGGTCGGCCTCTCTCGAAGGGTTTACCTATGCATCCAAAGACCTTCCTTACAAGGTGGCGATAAGCCGCGCTGCTATGAATTTTGATCCGCGCCAGATCAACCTGAAGGAACTCAATGGTACGATTGGCAAGAGCGATTTCAGCGTAAACGGATCCGTGCTTAATTACATTGGCTACGTGCTCGGCAAAGGCGAGACCATTCGCGGCGTTGTCAACTTCAATTCAAAATTGCTTGACCTGAATGAGTTCATGACGGATGGAGAGGAAACAGAATCCGACACGTCAAGCTATGGTGTGATTCCTGTTCCTAACAACATCGATTTTGTACTCCACTCTTCTGTAGGTCGTGCGCGGTTTATGGATTTCAACATCACGGACGCGAGTGGTGATATTGTCGTGAAAGATGGCATTGCGAATCTGCGTGGGTTGAAGTTCAAGATGCTGGGCGGATCGTTCGCGATGAACGGCACCTATGATCCCCGGGATCTCGCACATCCGAAATACGACGTCGATGTCAAAGTTGAAAGCCTGTCGATTCAACAGGCTGCGCAGTCCCTTACCCTTGTGCGCACTTATGCACCGATTGCCGGACTGGTACAAGGAAACTTTTCAACCGACTTCAAGCTCAGTGGTGAACTTACGCAGACTATGATGCCGAACCTGGGTACGGTAAACGCGGAAGGTCTCATTCGCATAGCGCAGGCTGCGCTTACGCAATCCAAACTTATTGCGGGCGTGACGTCGCTGACAAAGCTTGATAACACAGACCAGGTTACGCTACGTGATGTGCTGATGTCAGCCACGATTACGAATGGCAGGCTGAGTGTCAAACCGTTCGATGTGAGGATTGGCGATTACAAAACATCAGTGGCCGGAAGTACAGGTTTGGATGGTTCTATCAACTATACCCTCACGATGAATGTGCCTGCCGGAAAAGTAGGTTCGCAGTTGCAATCCTTCATTAACAAGAACACGGGATCGAACAATCCCACCGATGTCGTTCCGGTCACCATCGCGCTCGGTGGTGCCTACGACAACCCTCAATTCCGCCTCATCGCGGATGAGCAGAAAGACCAGGTTAAGGAAGCCGTAGCGAGCGCCGCCAAGGAACAGGCCGGCAAGGCCATCGGCGAGGCGGTGAAGGGCACTGAGGCTGAGGAGCTGGTGAAAGGCATTCTGGGTGGAGGTAAGAAGGACTCGACAGCCGCAGGGGCCGCCACTGACACGGCAAGCACCGCAACAAAACCTGACGTGAAGGAGCAAATCCAAAATGAAGCCCGGAAGAAGATCCAGGACCTGCTGAAACGGAAGTAACCTGAGCCCATTTGGCCGACTTCAGACACCCGAAAAACGCGGTTTTTCGGGTGTTTTTTTCTGTTTTTCGAGGTAGTAACCGTCCTCTACAACCTTCCACCGGCGCCATATTCCTCCTGTCGCCGGAAACCTCTCCCGACCGGCATTTCCCTATGTGCAAGGCCTTTTGCAGGTATTCAGTGCTAACCAACCAACATGCCTATGAAAAGGACATTTTACGTGCTGATTGCGTTTTGGCTGTTGTTTACGGGTGTTGCTCTGGCCGGAGGCGGTGGCAAGGGCAAGAAGCACGAGAAATCGTGCGACGAAAATGACTTTTCTACCCGCGTAATCGAAGCAAAAATCAAGGATAACGGCTGCATCCGTTACACGCTGGAGATTTCTCACGACGGGAACGTCTCCCATGCACTGTCACATTATACCGTCGCATTGTCATGCGGCAAGGCGTACCATGTAACCAACTCTCAGGGTTGGAAGATTGAATACGGGTACGACAAGAAGACCAATCTGACCGGATTCAAGATCGACGACATTCCGAACTTCGGCGAAACGAAGCTTAAGAAGTTCACCGTTTCCTTTACAGTATGTCAGGACAATGGCCGGCACTGTTCGACGAAGGAGGGATGCTGCTATCCCATCGTTGCTTACAAGGCGGGACAATGTATTTACTACGACAAGCTTGAAAATGCTTGTCCGGCTCCTCCCGATGATCCTCCGGCTTCTGAGTTGAAGGCATCGCTTGAAGTTCAGCAAATTGATTGCCATGGAAACGAGAATGGGTCAATCCTTGTCAAGGTAGAACAAGGTAAAGAACCCTACACCTACGCGTGGTCAACCGGCGCTACGACTCCAGGCGTTGATGGTCTTGCGGCTGGCAATTATGAGGTGACAGTTAAGGATGCTGCTGGTTCCGAAGTGAAACTTTCAGCAACGATCACCGAACCAGGTGCAATTGAGGTTGCTGGTGCCGTAACGAACGAAGGCTGTAGCAATGGCAATGGCGCTATTGACATTACAGTGTCCGGAGGAACTGCGCCCTACACGTATAAATGGAGTAACGATCAGACGTCGGAGGATCTTGCAAATCTGCACGCCGGTACCTACACAGTAACGGTGACCGATGCAAAGGGCTGTGAGATAAGCAAGAGTTTCGAAATACTCAACCAGGCACAGCTAACGGTTACGCTACAGTCCACACAACCCTCTTGTGGTGTGAAGGATGGGTCAATTACGGTCACAGTGAGTGGCGGTACAGAGCCATACACGTATGCCTGGTCCAACGGTGCTACTACAAAAGACCTTACGGATATAGGCCCGGGTAATTACACTGTAACAGTGACAGATGCCAATGGCTGCTCCGCCCAGCGCGCGGTGAGCATTAAAGAGAACAACACCCTTAAGCTTACATCCAACGTTAAGACAACAAGCTGTAATGACGATGGGTCGGGTGCTATTGACCTTACCGTCGAAGGCGGCACGGCTCCATACACCTATACCTGGGACAACGGACAAACCACTGAGGATATCAGCGGATTGACCGAAGGATTTTACCGTGTGACCGTCAGGGATGCGGCGGGCTGCGAAGTTACCTCCATCATCCGCGTCAACAGGAAGACCTTCGTTGTCAATCAGCAGGTGACACAACCTGCATGTGATGGCTCTTTTGGTGGTTCGGTTCAATTGTTCCCCGTCAACACAGGAGAAACTTATACGTATCAGTGGAGTCATGGACCGACGACGAGCAGCGTTTCCGGACTTGAGCCGGGCATCTATGAAGTGACCGTTACTGATGGCTCAGGTTGCAGTCGCACGATTCCTATCGTCATCCAGGAACCCACAGGAATAGCGGCTAGTGCCACTGTTACCAACACGCAGTGCAACGCAGAAGGCGCGTTTAACATTGACCTTACTGTCAGTGGAGGAACTGCTCCGTACACCTACGAGTGGTCGAACGGTGCTACTACGCAGGACTTGAGTGGGGTTAATTCTGGAACCTATACGGTGACAATTACCGATGCCGGTGGTTGCAAAACGACACATGAGCTTCAGGTAAGCGGAACACCGCCTTCATGGTCGTGTACGATCAGTCCTTCAGAAGGTGAAGTGGTCTGCAGTTCTACCGGAAACATTCTCAATTCGGCTGTGGCCGGCGCGGATAGCTATCAGTGGTCGGTGACGAGCACGGATAACCAATGGGTGATCACTGCAGGCAACGGAACATCGTCTGTGACCTATACGGCCGGTGGCCCCGGAAGTACGGCAACCTTTACGCTGACCGTTACCAATGATGGATGTACGCAGACTTGTGAGTATGTAGTTACGTCCTGCAAGGATAATGAAGAGGAACCTGGTGACCCTGGAGAGGATCCGGGTGAAGATCCCGGAGAGGATCCCAATGATCCCGGAGAAGACCCTAACGATCCGGGCGAAAATCCCAATGAGCCCGGTGGCGGCAACGAAAGTTGTGAAGACTGCTTGTGGACGGAGATCGTCAGCGTCGAACGCGACGGCTACTGCAGGACATACACTATGCAGGTGAACACGAACGGCGCATGTCGCTACGACCTCTCACACTGGACGATAGCTCTTCCATGTGGCAAGCCGAAGTACTATTCGAACTCGGAGGGCTGGAAGATGGAGTATGGTAAGGATCCGACTACAGGCCTCTATGGGCTGAAGGTGGACGATATAGATAACTTCGGAAAAACACCTGACTCATTTACTGTGACCTTCACGATCTGCGCGTACGACAGTGATTGTAAGGATGAACTCAGCGACTGGAAGCCGAAGGTTGGTTACAAGGCTGGCCAGTGCGTAGCGTACGACAGACTGGATGGCGCTGATGATGTTGAAGAAGATCCTGACGGTCCGATATGCAGGGCTTATCCTAACCCCTATGTCGACAGGATGTGCTTTGAGTGGACCGCAGACCGTGACGACGAAGTATGGTTGGATCTTCTCGACATGAATGGCAACCACGTCAAGCAGCTTTACTGCGGTAAGGTGTATCGCGGTGAGCGCTACAGAGTGGAGTGTAGTGATCTGACACAGTCGATGTACGTATATCGATTCAAGTCGAGACACAAGACATCATACGGAAAGATCTGTAAGATCAGGTGATGATGGGTTGAGGCGATTTGAAAAAGGAAGCCCCGACAATGAGTCGGGGCTTTTTTATTGCTGTCAGGCCAGTTGAATTTCCTCACCTTCGCGGTTGAGGAATTTGAATTCGGTGATAGCGAGGGAACTGTCCTTTTCCATGCGCAGCCAGCGCTTGTATTTGAAATACCAGCGCATGCGGATGGAGATGAGGCCATGGGTGAAGTATGCGTAGAGGTACGGATGCAGCGCCAGCAACAGGTACCGCTCGTTCTGCTTCGTGATCAGGTGTTCGATATACTTTTCGATCTGATCGGACACGAGAATTGAGGCGGTGATTTTCCCGGTGCCGTTGCACGTCGGGCAGTTCTCCTTTGTGGTAATATTCATCTGCGGCCTTACGCGTTCGCGCGTGATCTGCATGAGGCCGAACTTGGAGAGCGGCAGGACGGTGAATTTCGCTTTATCGTCCGCCATCTCATCCTTCATCGTCTTATAGATCAACTTCTTGTTTTCAGGGTTTTTCATGTCAATGAAGTCGATGACGATGATACCACCCATGTCGCGAAGGCGAAGTTGTCTGGCAATTTCTTTAGCGGCCTCGAGATTTACGGAGAGTGCCGTGGTTTCCTGGCTTTCCTCCCGGTTCGATTTGTTGCCGCTGTTTACGTCGATGACGTGGAGCGCTTCAGTGTGCTCAATAATGAGGTAGCCGCCGCCACGGAGGCTGACGGTTTGCCCGAACGCGGTTTTGATTTGCCGCTCTATTCCAAAGGCCTCGAAAATCTTGGCCTTGCCGTTGTAGAGCCGTACGATTTTCTCTTTTTCCGGAGCAATCGTCCGGATGTACGATTTAACCTCGTCGTAAATTCTCTTATCGTCAACCTGTATGCTGTCGAACGATTCGTTGAGAAGGTCGCGAAGCAAGGCGGACGTCTTGCTGATTTCGCCAATGACCTTGTCACGCGGATTGGCTGAGACGAGGCGCTTCATTCCATCTTCCCAGGTCTTCACAAGGTTGCGAAGGTCGCGGTCAAGTTCCGCGACGTCCTTGTTTTCGGCTACCGTCCTGATGATGACTCCGAAGTTGTCTGGTTTGATGGACTGCATGAGCCGGAGAAGGCGTTTACGCTCCTCACTGCTCGTAATCTTTTTCGATACGCTTACGGCATTGGAAAAAGGTACCAGTACCAGGTACCTCCCTGCCAGGGACAACTCACAGGATAGTCGTGGTCCCTTCGTGGAGATAGGTTCCTTGACAATTTGAACCGGGATAACATGGCCCTTTGCCAACTGTTGGCTGATCTTGCCATGTTTGTCGATATCCGATTCAAGCTTAAATTTTTCCAGTTTGATACCATTGATCTTGCGGTTGCGTACCAGCTTCGTGAACTTTTGCAACGAGCTGAATTGCGGCCCGAGATCTAGGTAATGGAGAAACGCATCCTTGTCGTATCCGACATCAATGAAGGCAGCATTGAGTCCCTGGACCACTTTCTTAACGGATCCAAGGTATATATCGCCAACACTGAATTTGCTTCCTCCCTCGTCCTGGTGAAATTCTACAAGCGTCTTATCTTTTAGAAGGGCTATCCGACAT
>Ga0207873_1000338_pt1 | contig 52048 bp, 47 predicted proteins | sample BGWIniCompost_FD_187373 | JGI IMG/M metagenome (GOLD analysis project Ga0207873, IMG submission 187373) | Cellulose adapted compost microbial communities from Newby Island Compost Facility, Milpitas, CA, USA - BGW Initial Compost (SPAdes)... ...
GCGGTGGTTCGACCCCCGGGACCACCTCGACGCCGCCCGGCTGGCCGTGACGACCCTCCACGTGGTGCACGGGGTCGACCACCCACGGCAGCTCACCTTCGATGCGGCCCCGCACGTCCTCGACCTGCTGAGGCCGCCGCCGTGACCGCCCCGCCGCCGCCGTCGCCCGTGGTCCTGGCGTCCGCCACGACCGCACCTGCACCCGAGCGACGCCGGAACGGCGGCGGCAGCCGGGCGGACCGGTCCCACCCCCACCCCGATCTCATCCCATCGGGCTGATTGCGCGGCGGGCCTCGCTTCCTACCGTCAGGGTGCCCGGATCCTCGGCACCCGTCCGACCACGGGTCCGGGGAGCGACGGAGAGGAATGCGCATGTCACGAACCATGGACCCCGACGCGCCCGGCCTGTCGAACGACGACGAACCGACCGGCTGGACGGGGTGGATCGCCTTCGCGGGCGTGATGATGATCATCGGCGGCGGCCTCAACCTGCTGTACGGCATCGTCGCCGCCGTCAACGACGAGTGGGTCGTCTGGACCAACCGGGGCGACGTCTACCTGGACGTGTCCGAGTGGGGGTGGATCCACATCGCGCTCGGGTCGATCGTCCTGCTCAGCGGGATCGGCGTCTTCACCGGCAACGTCCTCGCCCGGATCGTCGGCGTGGTCGTCGCCAGCGTGAGCCTGATCGGCAACTTCATGTTCATGCCGGCCTACCCGCTCTGGACGCTGACCGTCATCACCATCGACGCGCTCGTCATCTGGGCGCTCACGGCGCACGGCCGGGAGATGCGACGGGCCTAGGAGGCCCCCGCCGACGGCCGCGAGGGCTTCCACCACTGACGGCGCCACCGGGTTCATCCCCCGTGGGGGATGTGCGCGCCGGCCGACCAGTGCTGACTGCACGGTGAGGTGACGCCGTGAAGCGAGAGCACCAAGAGCTCCTCCGGAGGCTGGCGCTCAACGACGAGGGCGCCCTGACCGCGCTGCTCGGGACCTCGCTCGCTGCGACGGGACCCGGCGGGCTGGACGCCCGGACCGCTGCGCTCGTGCGGCTGGCGGCGCTCGTCGCGCTCGAGTCGGCCTCGGCCTCGTACCAGTGGTGCGTCGCCGGCGCGCTGGCCGCGGGGGCCACCGACGACGAGGTCGTCGACGTCCTGTCGGTGCTGGCGCCCGTCGTCGGCGCCCCCCGGGTGAGCTCGGCCGCGCCGGAGGTCGCCCTCGCCATCGGCTGCGACCTGGGGATGCCGCCCGAGCCGAGCGGGGCCTGACCCGGAGCCTGACCCTCCACGTGGCACCTTGACCACTCATTGCGGCCACAGCCGCCCGGACCTACGCTGCCGCGGGTGGGCAGGGCCGTCGGTGCCGAGGCGGGCACCCGGGATCTCGACCCGGCGAGGTGGTTCGGGTCCGACGTCGTCTTCGAGGAGTCGAAGCTCCGCCTGCCGCCCACCCACGGGGACCCGGTCGTGCGGTCCCGCCTCCTGGCCCGGCTGGAGGAGGCGGGGGACGTGCCGGTGCTGGCCGTCGCCGCCCCGCCCGGCTACGGCAAGACCTCGCTGCTGCGCCAGTGGTCCGCCCGGGCCGAGGCCCCGGTCGCCTGGCTCTCGGTCGGCGAGGAGGACAACGACCCGGCGGTGCTGCTCGCCTACCTCGCCGCCGCCCTGGCTCGCGCCTCGCCGATCGACGCGGCCAGGTTCCGCCGCCGGATGCCGCCCGGGACACCGGTCCCCGTCATCGTCGCCCAGCGCGTCGCGGCCGCGCTCTCCTCGACCGGGCCGGTCGTCCTGGTCATCGACGGCGCGGAGGAGCTGCACAACGACCAGTGCCGGGACGCCGTCGCCGAGCTCGCGTTCCGCCTCCCGCCGACGGCCCGCCTCGCGGTCGGGTCCCGGGGCACGCCCCCGCTCCACGCGTCCCGGCTGCGCGCCCGCGGGGCGGTCACCGAGGTCGGCCCCGACGACCTGGCGATGGACCCGACCGAGGCCCGCGCCCTCCTCGCGGGCAGCGGGGTCGCGCTGCCCGACGACGAGCTGGCCGAGCTCGTCCGACACACGGAGGGCTGGCCGGTCGCGCTCCACCTCGCCGCGCTGGCGCACCGGCGCCAGGGGCGCCTCCGCACGCCCGCCGCCCCGTTCACCGGGGACGACCGCCTGATGGCGGACTACCTGCGGACCGAGCTCTTGTCGCACGTCCCCCGCGGGCGGTCGGCGTTCATGATCCGGACCTCGGTGCTCGACCGCCTGTCGGGTCCGCTGTGCGACGCGGTGCTCGGCACCCGGCGCGCCGGTCGGCTGCTGCAGGAGCTGGCGACCGACCACCTGGTCGTGCCGCTCGACAACCGGGGGGCGTGGTTCCGGCACCACCGCCTGTTCCGCGACCTCCTCCGCGCCGAGCTCGCCCAGCGCGAGCCCGACCTCGAGCCCGTGCTCCACGCCCGGGCCGCCCGGTGGTGCGAGGCGAACGGCCTGCCCGAGGCGGCCATCGGCCACGCCCAGGCCGCCGGCGACGTCGACCGGGTCGCCCGGCTGGTGGCCGGGCGGGCGCTCGTCGCCTACGCCGACGGGCGCCTCGGCACCGTCGACCGCTGGTTCCGCTGGCTGGACGAGCGCGGGGCGCTGGCGACCCACCCGCCGGCCGCCGTGCTCGGCGCCGTCCTCATGGCGCTGATGGCGCAGCCGGCCACGGCCGAGCGGTGGGCGGCGCTCGCCGAGCAGGCGCCGGCCGCCACGACGATGCCGGACGGCACGCCGATCGCCGGGTGGCTGGCGCTGATGCGCGGGCTGCAGTGCCGGGGCGGGCTCGCCCAGGTGCGCCGCGACGCGGGGTTGGCCCGGGTCCTCCTGCCCCCCGGCAGCCCGTGGTGCGTGTCCGCCGCCGTGGCGGAGGCGACGTCGTGGCTGCTCGACGCCGAGCCCGAGCGGGCCGACGCCCTCCTGGCCTACGCCGTGGCGGTGGGCCGGGACGTCGGCGTCGGGCCCGCGACGGCGGTGGCCCTCGCCGAGCGGGCGATCGTGGCCATCGCCCGGGACGACTGGGACGACGCCGAGCGGCTGGCCGGCCGGGCCCTCGCGGCGGTGCACGACGACCACGTCGGCGACCACGGCTGGGCCGCCCTCGTCCACGCGGTCGTGGCGCGCACGGCCGCCCACCGCGGCGACGTCGGCCGGGCACGGGCGAGCCTCGCCGAGGGGACCCGCCTGCGGCCGCAGCTCACCCACGCGGTGGCGTTCCTGTCGGTGCAGACGCTGCTGCAGCTGGCCCGCGCCTGCCTGGCGCTCGCCGACGCCGCGGGCGCCCGGGCGGTGCTGCGCGACGCCGACGACGTCCTGCGGCTCCGCCCCCAGCTCGGGAGCCTGCGCCGGGAGGCCGACGAGCTGCGGGCGACGGTCGACACGCTGCAGGTCGGCGCGCTGGGGGCGTCGTCGCTGACGACCGCCGAGCTCCGCCTCATCCCGCTGCTGTCGACGCACCTGTCCTTCGCCGAGATCGGCGAGCGCCTGTTCGTCTCGCGGCACACGGTGAAGACCCAGGCCATCTCCGTCTACCGCAAGCTCGGCGTCTCGTCGCGCAGCGAGGCGGTCGACCGGGCGCAGGAGCTGGGGCTGCTCGGGCGGTAGCCGGCCCGGTCCCGGTCCGGGGGTTTCACCCGGTCCGGACGATGCGGCCGCGGCGCCCGGGACGTCCGATGGGGCCATGACCGGCGGCGCGCGCCCTCGGATGCAGCTGCGTGACCCGGAGGGCGACCGCCGTCGCCGGCTGCGGCAGCTCGCCGAGCCGGGCACCTGCGTCGCCCCGACCCCGCCGGGCGCTGCCCGGTGGGGCGAGTCGAGCCTCCTGGACGCGCGGACCGCCGCACTGGTGTGCCTCGCCACGCTGGTGGCACTGCGGGGCGGCCCCGCGTCGTACCGGCGGGGCGTCGCCGACGCCCTCGCGGTCGGGGCGGGCGTCGACGACGTGGTCGCCACGCTCGAGGTCGTGGCCGGCACGGTCGGGCTCGCCCGGGTCGTCGCCGCCGCCCCCGACCTGGCGCGCGCCGCGGGCTACGACCTCGACCGCGCGCTGGAGGACCGGGACGAGCCGCCAGCCGGGGAGGCGCCCGACGGTGCGACGCCGCCGTCCGGGACCGGCGGCTGACCCCGGCGGCGCGGCCGGGACGGCCGGCCCCGTCGAGACGGCCGCGACGGCGGGGCCCGCGGCCCCCGCCCGGGCGGGCGCGGTCCTGACCTCGCTGATCCTCGTCGCCTCGGTGGCCAACCTCAACCTCGCGGTGGCCAACGTCGCCCTGCCCGCCATCGGCACGGCCTTCGACGCCTCGCAGACCGAGCTCAACCTGGTGGCGGTCGCCTACTCGCTCGGGCTGGCGGCGTCGGTGCTCTACCTCGGCGCGCTCGGCGACCGCCACGGCCGCAAGCAGATGCTCGTGCTCGGCGTCGTGCTGGCGGTCCCCGCCTCGGTGCTCGCCGCCTGGGCGCCGTCGGTCGGCGTGCTCGCCGTCGCCCGCCTCGCGGGCGGGGTGTCGGCGGGCCTCGCCTTCCCGACGACGCTCGCCCTCGTCACCGCGCTGTGGGCGGGCCCGCGGCGTACGAGGGCCATCGCGCTGTGGTCGGGCATCGGCGGGGCCATCGCGGCGCTGGGACCGCTGTCGGCCGGCGCGTTGCTCGACCACGTCTGGTGGGGTGCCGTCTTCCTCGTCACCCTGCCGCTCGCGGCGGTCGCCCTGGCCCTGGCGCTGGTGTACGTGCCCAGCCACGTCCACGAGACCTCCGACCCCGTCGACGACCTCGGCGGGGTCCTCTCGGTGGTGCTCGTGGCGGCCCTGGTGCTCGCCATCAACCTCGCACCGGTGCCCGGCGAGGGCGCGCTCGCCGCCGGCCTGGCGGCCGTGGCGCTGGCGGCCGGGATCGCCTTCGTGGTCCGCCAGCGCCGCACCGCGTTCCCGCTGTACGACCTCGACGTCGCCCGCCGCCGCGTCTTCTGGGTGGCGGCCGCCGCCGGGATCATCGTCTTCGGCGCCCTGATGGGCGCGATGTTCGTCGGCCAGCAGTTCCTGCAGAACGTGCTCGCCTACTCGGCGGTCGAGGCCGGTGCGGCGATCCTCCCCGCCGCGGTCTGCATGGTCCTCGTCGCGCCCCGCTCGGCGAAGCTCGTCGACGCCCGGGGCTCCCGGGTGACGCTGCTCGTCGGCTACGGGTTCTGCGTCCTCGGGTTCCTCACCATGCTGCTGCTGTGGGACGAGAGCAGCCGCTACTGGGAGGTCGGGCTCGGCTACGCCCTCGTGGGCGTCGGCGTCGGGTTCGCCGGCACGCCCGCGTCCCACTCGCTCACCGGGTCGGTGCCCGTCCGCCGGGCGGGCATGGCCTCCGGCACGGCCGACCTGCAGCGCGACCTCGGCGGGGCGATCATGCAGTCGATCCTGGGTGCCGTGCTGGCCGCCGGGTACGCCTCGGCGGTGGGGAGCGCGATCGCCGGGTCGCCCGACCGGGCGAAGATCACCGACGGCGTCCAGAGCCAGCTCCAGAAGTCGTTCGGCAGCGCATCCGACGTCGCGCAGCAGCACCCGCAGTACGCCGACGAGATCACCGCTGCGGCGCGGTCGTCGTTCCTCGACGGCGCGAGCCGGGCCTACCTCGCCGGGATCGTCGCCATCCTCGTCGGCGCGGCCCTCGTGCTCCTCGCCTTCCCGGGCAGGCAGGGCGAGCGGGACCTCCTCGCCCGCTACCACGAGGAGGACGCCGCGGACGCCGCCGGCGCGCTCAGGCCGTCCCGTCCAGCCGCGCCAGCAGGTGGTCCCCGACGCGCAGGGCGTTCGCCATGACCGTGAGCGCGGGGTTCACCGCGCCGATGCTCGGGAAGAAGCTGGCGTCGACGACGTAGAGGTTGTCGAGCTCGTGGGCCCGGCAGTCGACGTCGAGCACCGAGGTGGCCGGGTCGGTGCCGAACCGGCACGTCCCCGCCTGGTGCGCGCAGCCCGCGACGGGGATCTCGGTCCGCAGGTAGGCGTTGCGGGGGATGAGGTGGTCGGGGTGCATCCCCAGGTGGCCGAGCATCGAGCGGAGCTGGCGGTAGAGCCGGCGGCTCGCCTCCCGGTTGCCGGGCGTGTAGCTGAGCCTGATGCTGCCGTCGCGGACGAGGGTGACCCGGTTCTCGGGCCGGGGCAGGTCCTCGGTCGACAGCCAGAAGTCGACGGCGTGGCGGGCGACGTCGCGCAGGAGGCCGGTGGGGGCGAGCCGTGCCTCGATCGGCTTCTCGCCCCGGTACATCTCCTCGGTCGACTTGCCGACCATCTGGATGTTGCCCATCGGGTGGTCGAAGTCGGGGCCGCCGAGGTAGAAGTCGTTGAGGCCCAGCGTCTTCTGGAACACGGTCGGGTTCGGCTCCCGCGACAGGGCGAGCACCGCCTGGCTGTCGTGGAACACGAAGTTCCGCCCGACCTGGTCGGAGCCGTTGGCCAGCCCGTTCGGGTGCCGGTCGTTCGCCGAGGCCAGCAGCAGCTTGGCCGAGTTCGCCGCCCCGCAGGAGACGACGACCACGTCGGCGGTGAACGTCCGCCGCTCACCGCCGTGGTCGACCACGACCTCGGTGACCGTCCGGCCCGAGGCGTCCGTCTCCAGGCGCAGGGCTCGCGCGTCGGTCAGGAGCGTGACGTTCGGCTGCAGCAGCGCCGGGCGCACGCCGTGGACCTCGGCGTCCGACTTGGCGTGCAGCGGGCACGGGAAGCCGTCGCAGAACTGGCAGCGCACGCACGTGCTGGACGGCATGTCCGCCGCGTCGAGCATGACGCCGCACGGGGCGTGGAAGGGGTGGTGGCCCGCGGCGGCGAGGTCGTCGGACAGCTGCTGGATCCGGGGCTCGTGCGCCAGGGCGGGGAACGGGTAGGGGGCGCTCGCCGGGGGCTCGGTCGGGTCCTCGCCCCGGGCGCCGTGCACCTGGTACAGCTGCTCGGCCTGCGTGTAGTACGGCTCCAGGTCGTCGTAGGAGATCGGCCAGGCCGGCGAGATGCCGTCGTGGTGCTCGAGCCGGCCGAAGTCCTCGCGCCGCAGCCGGTAGAGCGCGGCCCCGTAGAGCTTCGTGGCCCCGCCCACGAAGTAGTGGACCTGCGGCTGGAACGCCCTGCCCCGGGCGTCGTACCAGGTGTCGGGCGAGACGTAGCGGGCGTCGACGAACACGTCCTGGGCCGACCAGTTCTCCGGCTCGCGCCGCAGCCAGTCCCCCCGCTCGAGCAGCAGGATGCGCCGGCCCGAGGGCGCCAGGTGGCGGGCCAACGTGCCGCCGCCCGCGCCGGTGCCGATGATCACGACGTCGTAGTGGTCGCTTGCCGACGTGTGGTGGTCCGTGCGCGCGCCAACGGGAGGTGGGGACATCCGTTCTCCGCTCTCGACCACCTCGACGCTACGGACGGCGGGGCCGCCGAGCGTCCCCCGATCGGGATGAAACGCCTCCCCTCCCGCCGCTCGTTCATCCCCGCGGCGTGATGCGCCGGGGCGCCGGGCGCGGGACGGTCGGGACGTCCGCACGGCCGGGGTGAGGCCGGCGTCCGCAGCAGGAAGGGGCAGACCGATGACCACGCCGTTCCGTGGGAGGATCGAGGTCGACGACCGCGACTCGGTGCCCGACTGGACGCCGTACCTGCAGCCGGTGGCGCCGCCGGGGTCGCCGAACGTGCTCTACATCGTGCTCGACGACGTCGGGTTCTCGGCCATGGAGCCGTGGGGCGGGCTCATCGAGACGCCGAACGTCAACCGGCTCGCCGCCTCGGGGCTCACGTACACCAACTGGCACACGACGGCGCTGTGCTCGCCGACCCGCTCGTCGCTGCTGACCGGTCGCAACCACACGACCAACGGCATGGCGTGCATCGCGGAGGCCACGACCGGCTACCCCAACTCGAACGGCCACATCCCGTTCGAGTGCGCCACGATCGCCGAGGTGCTGGGCGAGCGGGGCTGGAACACCTACATGCTCGGCAAGTGGCACCTGTGCCCGTCCGACGAGATGAACATGGCCTCGACCAAGCGCAACTGGCCGGTCGGCCGGGGCTTCGAGCGCTACTACGGCTTCCTCGGGGGCGAGACCAACCAGTGGTATCCGGACCTGGTCCACGACAACCACCCGGTCGACCAGCCGGCGATGCCCGAGGACGGCTACCACCTCACGACCGACCTCACCGACAAGGCGATCGAGTTCGTCAAGGACGCCAAGGCCGTCGCCCCGGACAAGCCGTTCTTCATGTACTTCTGCCCCGGCGCCACGCACGCGCCCCACCACGCGCCGCGGGAGTGGATCGAGCGCCACGCGGGGCGGTTCGACATGGGGTACGAGCGCTACCGCGAGCTCGTCTTCGAGCGCCAGAAGCAGCTGGGCATCTTCCCCGAGCACGCCGAGCTGTCGCCGCTGAACCCCTACGCCGGCGAGACCAGCGTGGACGGCACGCCGTGGAACCCCATCGACGTCGTGCGCCCGTGGGACTCGCTGTCCGACGACGAGAAGCGCCTGTTCGCCCGCATGGCCGAGGTCTACGCGGGGTTCCTCGCCCACACCGACCACGAGATCGGCCGCCTGCTCGACTTCCTGGAGGAGACGGACGAGCTCGAGGACACGATCGTCGTGCTGGTGTCGGACAACGGCGCGAGCGGCGAGGGCGGGCCGAACGGGTCGGTCAACGAGAACAAGTTCTTCAACGGCATCCCCGACGAGGTCGAGGAGAACCTGCGGCAGCTCGACGACCTCGGCTCCCCGGCGACCTACAACCACTACCCGGTGGGCTGGGCCTGGGCGTTCAACACGCCGTTCAAGATGTGGAAGCGCTACAACTTCGAGGGCGGCGTCGCCGACGCCATGGTGGTCTCCTGGCCCCGGGGCATCGACGCCCGGGGCGAGCTGCGGCACCAGTTCCTCCACGCCACCGACGTCGTGCCGACGATGTACGACCTCCTCGGGGTGGAGATGCCCGAGGTCGTCAAGGGCTTCCCGCAGGTCCCGCTGGAGGGCGTCAGCTTCCGGTCGACGTTCGAGGGCGACGACGTCCCGACCCCGAAGGAGACGGGGTTCTTCTCGATGCTCGGGTCGCGGGCGATCTGGCACCGGGGGTGGAAGGCGGTGAGCGTGCACCCCACGCTCGCCGGTTGGGGCCACTTCGACCGTGACCGGTGGGAGCTGTACGACACCGAGGCCGACCCCACCGAGTGCCACGACCTGGCCGCCGAGCACCCTGACAAGCTGCGAGAGCTCGTCAACCTCTGGTTCCACGAGGCGGGCAGGTTCAACGGGCTGCCCCTCGTCGACCGCACGGCGGTGGAGATCCTCGCCGACCCCAGCCGGCCCCAGGTCGTGCCGCCCCGGGACCACTACGTCTACCACCCGGGCGCGGCCGAGGTGCCGGAGTCGGCCGCGGTCGACATCCGCAACCGGAGCTACAGCATCGCGGTCGGCGTGGACGTCGAGTCGCCGGACGCGTCCGGCGTGCTGTTCTCGCAGGGCGCCCGGTTCGGCGGCCACGCCCTCTACGTGAAGGACCGCAGGCTCCGGTACGTCTACAACTTCGTCGGCAGCAAGGTGCAGACCGTCGAGTCGTCCCGGGAGGTCCCGACCGGCGAGGTCGTGCTCGCCGCGGTGTTCGAGAAGGAGGGCGACGGCCTGCCGACCACGGGCACCCTGTCGCTGTACATCGACGACGAGAAGGTCGGCGAGGGCCGGATCGTGACCCAGCCGGGCAACTTCTCGCTGGTCGGCGAGGGCCTGAACGTGGGCCGCGACCCCGCCGAGCCCGTCACCGACGACTACCCGGGCACCTCGCCGTACGCCTTCACCGGTGGCACGATCCGGGAGGCGATCGTCGACGTGTCGGGCGAGCCGTTCGTCGACCTGGAGAAGGAAGCGATCGCCATGTTGGCGCGGGAGTAGGGGGTCACCCCGACGTCACCGGCTGGGTGACCACGAGGATCGCCCCCACGACGAGGCCGACCCCGGAGAGGCCGAGCAGCGCCGCCCGGGCGCGCTGGTAGCTGAACCGCTCGGAGACGGCGGCGAAGAACAGCGACGCCGCGAAGAACAGCGTCGTCGCCGTGTAGGTGTCCGAGTGGCCGTTCGCGTCCTCGCCCGCCCGGAACCGCGCGTCGGCCCGGGCCTCGAGGTCCTCGGCGGCGCGGTCGTCCGCGAGCCGGTACTCGGGCATGGCGAACGGGGTCGCCGGCGCGTCCGGGTCGGTCAGCGGGTCCAGGGCGCTCCACGCCTCGAACGCCGGCTCGAACTCGTCGCGGAACCGCGCCCGGTAGAAGTCGGCCAGCTCGGTGTCCCCGTCGATGGCCGCGTCGATGTAGTTCTCGAACACGCCCAAGTCGGCCAGCCGCAGCTGGTTCGCCTCCGTGCGCTGCTGCGCGGCCCGGGTGCGGAGCGCGGACGCCTGGGTGTAGTCGCTGGACTGGATGCCGTCCCACAGCGAGGCCTGGTAGCTGCTCCAGGCCGTGGCCAGGGCGGCCAGGGCCAGCAGCAGCGTGGCCAGGACCTCGACGTGGCGCTCGTGCCGGCCCACGCCGCCACCGGTCCGGTCGTCCGCGCCCCCGCCGCCATCGCTCGCCACGGCCCCGTCGGTGGGCGCCGCCTCGGTTGCCGGATCGCTCACGATCGACCCTTTCGTCGCGGTCGCGCCCGGCACCCATGAGACGGGCGACGAGGGCGCGCCGCATCGTCCGGTGGGGATGAACCGGCCGGCCGGGGCGCCGGACGGCGGCGTCACCCCCGACGGGTGATGACACCCGCCGGCGGACGCCGTCACATGGGGCCATGCCACGAGCACCGGCCCGCGCCTCCGACCTGCTCGCACCGGGGCCCCCGCCCGACCCGGACATGGCCTGGGTGCCCGGCGGGTCGTTCCTCATGGGGTCCGACCGGCACGACCCCGAGGAGGCGCCGGCCCGGCGGGTGTCGGTTGCCGGCTTCTGGATGGACCGGTGCGCGGTGACGAACACCGAGTTCCGCCGCTTCGTCGAGGCGACGGGCCACGTGACGCTGGCCGAGCGCGCCCCCGACCCCGCCGACCACCCCGGCGCCGACCCGGCGCGGCTGGTCCCGGCGTCGGCGGTGTTCGCGCCGCCCGCCCGGCGGGTGCCGCTCACCGACCCCTACCGGTGGTGGGCCCTGGTGCCCGGCGCCTCGTGGCGCCACCCCCGGGGGCCGGGCAGCTCGCTCGCCGGGCTCGACGACCACCCGGTGGTCCACGTGGCGTGGGAGGACGCCCTGGCCTACGCGACCTGGGCCGGCAAGGAGCTGCCGGGCGAGGCCGAGTGGGAGCGGGCCGCCCGCGGCGGCCTGGAGGGGGCCGAGTACGCCTGGGGCGACGAGCTGACGCCCGGCGGCCGCCACATGGCCAACGTCTGGCAGGGCGAGTTCCCCGTGCGGGACCTGGGCCTCGACGGCTACCGCGGCACCGCCCCGGTCGGGTCGTTCCCGCCCAACGGCTACGGGTTGTTCGAGATGACGGGGAACGTGTGGGAGTGGACCGCGGACTGGTGGTCAGCGGCCGGCCGGCACGGTGGCGAGGCCCACGCCTGCTGCGCCCCGGCCGATCCCCCCGGCGCCGCGCGCGACCGGTCGGTCGACCCCGGCGACCCGGCGAGGGTGCCCCGCAAGGTGATGAAGGGCGGGTCGCACCTGTGCGCCCCCAACTACTGCCGCCGCTACCGCCCGGCCGCCCGCCTGCCGCAGCCCGTCGACACCGCCACGTCCCACCTCGGGTTCCGCTGCATCGTGCGACCGCCGGTCACGCGGTGAGCGCTCGGCGCAACGCCCCGACCGAGACCCAGTAGCAGGCCACCAGCCACGGCACCGCCACCGGGACGGACCACCACCGCCCGTCGGCCACGGCGCCCCACAGGGTCCCGAGGACGCCGAGCACCCCCCACGCGGCGGCCAGCAGCGCCACGACCCCCCAGGCCGTCCGGCGCGACGTCTCCCGTGTCCCGTCCCCCCTCGGCACCCGACCAGCGTAGGTCAGTCCGACGGCGCCGGCAGGGCGTCGAACAGCTGGCGGACGTAGGCGTCCACCATCCGGCGCTCGTAGCCGCGGAAGGCGATGCGGAACCGCGGCAGCTCCGCCGGCCGGGTCGTCGCCGACTCCAGCTCGTCCAGGTACTCGTCGACCTGCTTGCGGTCGTAGCCCCGCAGCACGATCACCCACTCCGGTCGCACGCCCAGCTCGCCTCCTGGCCGGCCGGGACGAGCGGCCTCCGCCCGAGGTCTCGGAACTTCATGGCGGAGATCCTGCCAGACTGGCTCGGGGGGCAGGGCTCGAACCTGCAACAACCAGCTCCAAAGGCTGGCGTTCTACCAGTTGAACTACCCCCGACCGGTCGCCCCACCGTACCCGGCGCGCCGGCCCCCGGTCGCCGCCTCCCAGCTTGGAGGCCGCGCGGGGCGCCCGGTAGTGTGGCGGCCCTCATGGGCTCACTCATCAAGAAGCGCCGCAAGCGCATGCGCAAGAAGAAGCACAAGAAGATGCTCAAGCGCACCCGCTGGCAGCGCCGCGCCGCCGGCAAGTAGTCGCCGCGCTCGACATCTCCCGAACCGCAGGTCGAGCGCCCCCTGGTCGGGCCGCTCGTTGCGCGTCGGGGTGCGTCCGGCGGCGGTCCGGGCGTCGCGCCGCCCGGGTCAGGCGGGGCGGACGGGCGCGACGCGCGCCTGCGGCGGGACGGCCGGGCGGGGCCGGCGGGCCACCACCGCCACGGCACCGGCGAGCGCCAGCGCCACCGCCGGCACCGGGCCGACGGCCGCGCCCGCGGCCACGGCCAGCACCGCGGCCTGCGTGGCCACGATGCCCCGCTGCGCCGCGGGCAGGGCGTGCTCGAGCCGCCGGTGCAGCGCCACCATCCGCTCGGGCGTCGTGAGCCGGACGCCGAGCAGGATGGCCAGCCCCCGCACCAGGCCGAACCCGGTCACCACCGCGAGCGCCGCCCACGGCGAGGCGGTGAGCGCCGCCAGGGCGATCATCAGGTAGACGGCCGATGTGGTCACGTAGGTGGCGAGCCCGACGCCGATCTGCCAGCCGAAGCCGCCCGCGTAGACCCAGCTGCGGAACTGGTCGAGCCAGGTCTCGTTCACCTGGCGGGTGTGGGCCGGGAGCCGGAACCCGCCGAGGGCGAGGTCCGACGCCAGGGTGACGGCGGCCAGGACCGCGGCGACGCCCAGCCGGGTCTCGGCGGGCAGGTCGAGCGCGCCGACCCCCGCCGCCAGCGGCACGACCAGCAGCCCCAGCGTGGCCCCGCCGAGCACGGCACCGGTCACGAACCAGGCGACGCTCGTGGCGTAGCGGTTGCCGCGGGCCTGCTCGCCGAGGGGTGTGATGGTCGACAGCATCGACAGGCCGCAGGGCGACCAGGTGGAGCGGGCGGCGGCGGCCACGGCGACGGTGGCCGCCAGGACGAGCAGCAGCGTCGACATGGCGCGGATGTTACGCACCGAGCGTGGCGCGATCGTGCCAATCCGCGCTGACCAGGGCTGCGGTCAGCCGTAGGCGGGGACGGTGCGGGTGACGATGCGCCCCTCGCCGGGGAACGCGCCCTCGACGAACCAGGTCGAGCCCGACCCCGCCAGCCGCGGCGTCCGCCCCGTCGCCTCGCCGAGGGCGTCCCGGTAGGCGGCCAGCCGGGGCTCGACCGCCAGGGCCGCGGGCTCCAGGTCGTTGCCGCCCTCGCCCCGGGGGCCACCCAGCTCGTCCCACTTGGCGTACACCGCCGGCGTCGGGCAGCCGAACGGCGGCACGAGCAGCGTGTAGGTGCGGGGCTCGAACGGCAGCGGCTCGACCACCTCGCCGATGCCGGTCACCCGGGCCCGCCCGCCCCGCACGCAGAACGGCACGTCGGCGCCCAGGCGCACCGCCACCTCGAGGTCGTCGCAGCCGGCCCACCGCAGAACGGCGGCGGCGTCGGCCGACCCGCCCCCCAGGCCGCCGCCCGGGGGGATGCGCTTGCGCAGGATCACGTGCGCCCGCCGGCCGACCGCCCGCAGCGCCCGGCTGACGAGGTCGTCGCCCGGGGCGGCACCGCCGAGGTCGCCCTCGACCACCTCGACGCCGTCGCCCTCGCGGAACTCCAGCTCGTCGGCCAGGTCGAGGCTCACCATCTCGGCGTCGATCAGGTGGTAGCCGTCGGCCCGGACGCCGGTGACCCGCAGCGAGGTCGTCAGCTTGGCCGGGGCGGTGACGACGGTCAGCCCGGCTCCTGGTTCCGGTGCAGCCACACGCCGACGGCCAGCAGCACGCCGGTGAAGAACACCCCGGTCCCCAGCTCGGGCATCGAGCCGAAGAAGCGGTCGGCGAAGTCGCCGTAGTCGTCGTCCGCCAGCACGTAGAGGAACTTGAGGGCGTACAGGCCCAGCACCACCCAGGCGCCGATGGCCACCAGCTTGGCCAGGTCGAGCGGCTTCCTCGGTGCCGTGTACCCGGCGTAGGGCTGCTGCTGGTAGGGCTGGTAGGGCTGCTGCGGGTACTGCGGCGCGGGCTGGCCCTGGTCGCCCGACTGCTGACCGTACGGGCCCTGCGGGTTGCTCATGACCCTCCACCCTGCCACACGGCGCGGGCCAGCCTGTCCCACGCCGCCAGGTCGAGCTGCTCGGGCCGGGCCTGCGGCGACACGCCGGCCCGCTCGAAGGCCGCGGCGTCGACCAGCCCGGCCAGCGACCGCCGCAGCATCTTGCGCCGCTGGCCGAACGCGGCCTCGACCAGGCGGAAGAGCCGGTCGGGGTCGGTCGCCACCCGCGGCGCCGGCAGCCGCCGCAGGCGCACGAGGGCGGACTCGACCCGGGGCCGGGGCACGAACACGGTGGGCGGCACCCGCCCGACGACCTCGGCGTCGGCCCGGTAGGCGACCTTGACCGAGGGGATGCCGTAGGCGGGGTCGCCGGGCGCGGCCGCCAGCCGCTCGGCCACCTCGCGCTGGACCATCACCAGCATCGACGTGATGGCCGGCACCTGCTCGAGCAGCCGGAGCACGAGCGGCGTGGCGACGTTGTAGGGCAGGTTGGCGACGAGCGTCCACGGACGGTCGGCGGACCCGTCGCCCAGCAGCTCGTCCCAGTCGAGCGTCAGGGCGTCGCCGTGGACGATGCGCACGCCGTGGGGGGCGACGACCCGCTGGAGCACGGGCAGGAGGTGGCGGTCGAGCTCGACGGCGGTGACCTCCGCCCCCGTCTCGACGAGCGCGAGCGTCAGCGACCCCAGCCCCGGGCCGACCTCCACCACCCGGTCGCCCGGCCCGACGCCGGCCAGCCGGGCGATGCGCCGCACGGTGTTGGGGTCGGCGACGAAGTTCTGGCCCAGGGCGCGGCTGGGCGCGAGGCCGAGCTCGTCGAGCAGCTCGCGGACCTGCCGCCGGCTGAGGGTCACACCGGGAGGCTAGGGGCGCCGGCCGGGCTCACCCCGCCAGGCGGTAGACCCGCTCGGCGTTCTCCCAGCTGGCCCGGGCCACCACGTCGACCTCGACGCCCATCGCCCCGGCGACCGCCGCGCCGACGAGCGGCACCAGCGCCGGCCGGTTCGGCCTCCCCCGGTGCGGCACGGGCGCCAGGTAGGGGCTGTCGGTCTCGACCAGCACCCGGTCGAGGGGGCAGATGGCGGCGGCCGCCCGCACGTCGTCGGCCCCCGTGAACGTCACGATGCCGGAGAAGGACAGGTGCCCGCCCCGGTCCAGGCAGGCCCGGGCCTCCGCCGGCCCGCCGGTGAAGCAGTGGAACACCGTGCGCTCGGGCACGCCCTCGGCGTCGAGCACGGCGAAGGTGTCCTCCCACGCCTCGCGGGTGTGGACGACCAGCGCCAGGTCGTGCTCGTGGGCCAGGGCCACCTGGGCGGCGAACACCTCGCGCTGCACGGGGCGGGGCGAGTGGTCGTAGTGGTAGTCGAGGCCGCACTCCCCCACCGCCACGACGCCGGGCTCGCCCAGCAGCTCGGCGATGCCGTCGAGGCCGTGCTCGGCCTCGTGGGGGTGCACCCCCACCGTCGCCCACACGACGCCGGGGTGGCGGGCGGCGACCGCCACCGCCTCGGCCGAGCGGCGGCGGTCGGTCCCGACCGTGATCATGCGCTCGACCCCCGCCGCCCGGGCCTCGGCGACCGTGGCGTCGACGGCCGCCGGGTCGGGCGGGCCGTCGCCCTCCCAGCCCAGGTGGCAGTGGTCGTCGGTCCAGCGCGGCGCCACGGCGGCTCAGGCCGACGGGGTCAGCCGCGGGAACAGCGGCGCCCCCTTGGTGACCGGCAGGCCGCCCGGGTAGCCGCCCCAGGCGGCGGCCGCGGGCAGCCGCTGGTCGGACGGCGAGCCGGGCAGGCCGATCCGCCGCCACGCCTCCTCGGACGCGGCGGGGATGGCCGGGCTGGCCAGCACCGACACGATCCGCAGCGCCTCGAGCGCGTCGCCGAGCACCGCCTCGACCTCGGGGCCCGGGTCCATCTTCCAGGGCTCCGTGGCCTCGAGCAGGGCGTTCGTCTCGCGCACCAGCCGCCAGGTGGCCTCCAGCGCCTGCGAGGGCGCGAACTCGTCCCAGGCCCGCGCCGCGGCCTCGTAGGCCTCGGCCGCCACCGGGGCGAGCGGGCTGTCGGCGCGCGGCGCCGGGCCGGTGCCACCGCACTTCTTGCCGACGACCGTCGCCACCCGGGACAGCAGGTTGCCGAAGTTGTTGGCGAGGTCGCCGTTGTAGCGGTCGACCATGCGCTCGTAGCTGAAGTCGCCGTCCGGGCCGACGGGCACGTCCCGCAGGAAGTGGTAGCGGAAGCCGTCGACGCCGAACTCCTCGACCAGGTCGGCCGGCGCGATCTGGTTGAGGCGGGTCTTGCTCATCTTCTCGCCGCCGACGAGCAGGAACCCGTGGACGGTGACGTCCTGCGGCGGCTCGAGGCCGGCGGCCAGCAGCATCGCCGGCCAGTAGACGCAGTGGAAGCGCAGGATGTCCTTGCCGATGATGTGGTGGCTGGCCGGCCACCAGCTGGCGAAGCGCTCGTCGTCCTCGCCGAAGCCGATGGCGGTCAGGTAGTTGACCAGCGCGTCGAACCAGACGTAGGTGACCTGCGACGGGTCCCACGGGATGGGGACGCCCCAGGTGATCGAGCTGCGGCTGATCGAGAAGTCCTCGAGGCCGCCGCGGATGAACCCGAGCGCCTCGTTGCGCTTGGTCTCGGGCCGGACGAAGCCGGGGTGCTCGGCGTACCAGTCGAGCAGCGGCTCCTGGAACCGGGACAGCTTGAAGAACCAGTTGTCTTCCTTGACCCGCTCGACGGGCCGCTCGTGGATGGGGCAGAGCTCGCCGTCGATCAGCTCGTCGGGCGTGTAGTACGCCTCGCAGGCCACGCAGTAGAGGCCCTCGTAGGTGCCGAGCTCGATGTGGCCGTTGTCGTAGACGCGCTGCAGGAACTCCTGCACCGCCCGGTGGTGGCGCGGCTCGCTGGTGCGGATGAAGTCGTCGTTGGAGATGGCGAGCTGCGCCCACGCGTCGCGGAACCGCTCGGCGGTGACGTCGGCCCACTCCTTGGGCGTCATGCCCCGCGCCTCGGCCGCGCGCTGCACCTTCAGGCCGTGCTCGTCGGTGCCGGTCAGGAAGAACGTCTCGTCACCGAGCAGGCGGTGCCAGCGGGCCATCGCGTCGGCGATGACCGTCGTGTAGGCGTGGCCGATGTGGGGGGCGTCGTTGACGTAGTAGATCGGGGTCGTCACGTAGAAGCGGGCCACGGGCTCAGGCTACTGCCGGTCGCCACGGTCCCGATCACGAGTTCCACCGCCGGTGCCGGGCCCGTCCACCAGCCCTCCGGGGCCGTCGGCCACACTGTCGTCGATGGACAGCCCCGGCGTGGGGGTGGGTAACCTGGCCCGACCGATCAGCCGGGGCCACCCAGGGCGCGAAGCAGCTGAGGGCGCGCCCGCCGAGGTCGCCGCGATCCTGGAGGAACGACCCTGAGCCCTTCGCAACGACCGCCGTCCGGGCGGCGGGCGAGCGATCGCGCCGCTGCCGAGCGGGCCGCCCGCGCCCGTGCCGAGCGCGACCGGGGGCGCGGGGGCCGGGGCGCGCCCCCGCCCGACGCCCGGGGCGACGCCCCGCCGCGCCGGGCCGCCGGCGACGGGACGCCGCCGGCGTGGCAGCAGCAGCTCAGCGGCTGGCGGGGCGGCGGGGCGCCGCCCGATCCCCGCGCCCGCCGGTCCGGCGGCGGGCGCCCGGCGTGGGACGCCGGTGCACCCCCGGCCCGCGAGCCCGGGCGGGGCCGCGGCTGGGCGACCCGCGACCGCCAGCCCCCGCCCCGGCGGGGCGCCGACGACTGGGACGACGACCTGGCCGACCCGAGCGAGCTGTCCTCGTGGCGCCGGCGCCCCGCGCCGGGACCGGCCGAGCCGGCGCCGACCGGGCGGCCCCGTCGTGCCCCCGACCCCCGGCGGGCACCCGACCAGCGCCGCGCCCCGGACCCCCGCCGGGCGCCGGGACCGCCCCTCGCCGGGGCCCGGCGCCCCGGCGCCGCGCCCCCCGGCGCCGCACCTGCGGCCCGCGCCCCCGGGGCGGGCCGGCGGGGTCGCCCGGGCGTCCCCGACCCGGTCGGCGCGGACGTGCCCACGGGCCAGGTCGAGGCCGTCGGCGCCGCCACCCAGGTCCTGCAGCCCGAGGCGCCGGAGGCCGCCCCCGCGCCGACCGCCGACGGCGGCCCGCCGCCCGGGCCTGGTCGCGCGCGGGCGCCGCGGGGCCGGCCCCGCGCCGACCGGCGCCGGAGGGCGGCCGAACCCGGGCCGCGCCCCCAGCTCCCCGACATGCCGGCCCTCGACGGCCTGCGGGCCGTCGCCCTGCTGGCGATCCTCGCGTTCCACCAGGGCTTCGACCTCGCCGGCGGCGGGTTCCTCGGCATCTCGTCGTTCCTCACCCTGTCGGGCTTCCTGCTCGCGACCTCGATGCTCGCCGAGTGGTCGCAGAACGGCCGGCTGGCCCTCGGGCGCCTCTGGCTGCAGCGGGCCCGCCGCCTCGGCCCGCCGCTGGTGCTCACCCTGGCCGCCGTCGTCGTGCTCCAGGTCGTCCTGCGCGTCGGCTCGGGGCCCGGCTACAAGGTCGACGTCCTGGCCGCCCTCGGCCAAGCGCTCAACTGGCGGTTCGCGCTGTCCGACGACGGCTTCGCCCGGGTGCTCATCGACCCCTCGCCGGTCCAGCACCTGTGGGGGCTGTCGGTCCTCGCCCAGCTGACCCTCGTCCTGCCGCCGGTCTTCGCCGGCGTCATGCGGCTCACCGGGCGGCACTGGCGCCTCGCCGGCGCGCTCTTCGGGGCGGCCGCCGTGGCCAGCTTCGCCGGCGCCGCGTTCGTCGCCGACCGGTTCGGGAACGAGAGCTGGGCCTACTTCGGCACCCACACCCGGGCCGGCGAGCTGCTGGTCGGCGTCACCCTCGGCTTCGTCGTGCTCAGCCCCGCGGTGCGGGGCATCGTCGGCTCGCCCCGGGGCCTGGCCGCGCTGCGCTACGGGGCGCCGGCCGCCCTGCTCGTCCTGGCCGTGCTCTGGTCGACGACGGGCCTCTACAGCAGCAACCTCTTCCGGGGCGTCACCGCGCTCAACGCGGTGCTGACCGCCTGGATCGTCTTCTCGGCCACCGTGCCGGGCCCGCTCACCACCGCGCTCGGCAGCCTGCCGCTGCGCACCCTCGGCCGCCTCAGCTACGCGGCCTTCCTCCTCCACTGGCCCCTGTTCCTGCTGCTCGACCACGACCGCATCGGGCTCGAGGGGCCGCCGCTGTTCCTCGTCCGGGTCGCGGCGACGCTGGTGGCGGCCGCCGCGGTGACCTACGGCCTCGAGCGCCCGGTCCGCCGGCGGGTGCCGGAGCGCACGGCGGGCGTCGCCGTCGCCGGGGCGCTGGCCGTGGTGGCCGCCGCGGCCGCCGTGCTGCCCGAGCAGCCGCCGCCCGGCGTCCACCTCGCGGTCGACGACGGCCGGGGCGCCGGCGACCTCGACGTCGTCGTGCCCACGGGCGACGAGGTCGCCTCGGTGGTGGTCGTGGGCGACTCGCTCGCCGCCTCCCTCGTCCCCGGCTTCGAGGCCTGGAACGCCGAGCACCCCGACGAGCAGGTCCGGGTGCACACCCACGTCGCCGAGGACTGCCCGCTGTCCGCGCCCGGCCCGGTGCGCCTGGCGGGCCGGACGATCGGCGAGGACGTCGCCTGCCTCGGCTTCGAGGCCCGCCTGCCGATCCTGCTCGAGGAGGCCGACCCCGACGTCGTCGTGGTCGTGCCCAGCGTGGCCGACCTGGGCGAGCGGGAGATCGACCGCGAGTGGGCGCACCTCGGGGACGTCGTGTTCGACGACTGGCTGTGGCAGGAGCTCACCGACCTCGCCGGCACCCTCGAGGGCGCCGGCGTGCCGGTCGTGTGGACGACCGCGCCCCACGTGCGCCTGGCGCCGGCGGACGAGGGCGACTGGACGACGGTCGCGGAGAACGACCCCGCCCGGGTCGACCGGCTCAACGAGATCGTGCGGGCCGTCGTCGCCGGCCGGGACGGGTCGGTCGTCGCCGACCTGGGCGCCTGGGCCCAGCGCCTGCCCCGGGGCGAGTTCGGGCCCGACCACCGGGCCGAGGGCCGCGACCTCACCGAGGCCGGCGCCACCAGCGCCGTGTCCTGGCTCGTGCCCGAACTGCGGGCCGTCCTGGACGGCGGCGACGGGGGTGAGGACGCCGCCCCGGCCGACGGCGGCTGAGGTCGCCGAGGGGGGCCGGTGGCGCGCATCCGCGTCGAGCGGGTCGTGGACGCGCCGCCGGCCACGGTGTGGGACCGGCTCGCCGACATCGCCGACCACGTCAGCTGGATGGCCGACGCGGTCGCCATCCGCTTCACCGGCGACCGGCGCCGGGGCGTGGGCACGGCGTTCACCTGCGAGACGCGCGTCGGCCCGCTGCGGACGCTCGACGTCATGGAGGTCACCGACTGGGAGGAGGGCCGCCTGATCGGCGTGCGCCACGCCGGCGTGGTCACGGGCACCGGCCGCTTCCTGCTGGGGCCCGAGCCCGGCGGCCGCAGCCGGGTCGTCTGGGAGGAGGACCTGCGGTTCCCCTGGTGGCTCGGCGGCCCGGTCGGCGCCGTGCTCGGGCGCCCCGTGCTGCGGCGCCTGTGGCGGGGCAACCTGCGCCGGCTGGCCGAGCGGGTGGCGGCGGGCTGACCCGGCGAGCCGGCCCGCGCGACCGGACGGGCGGGCGGCCGGGGCGCCCGGTCAGGCCCGGGACCCGTCCGGCGGCGAGCCGAGCCGGGCCCGGACCTCATCCACCGTGGCGGCCAGCCGCTCGTGGTGGGAGCCCGGCCAGTAGACGCGGCCGCAGCCCCGGCACCGGCGGAAGCGGTCGTGGTACCGCCGGGTCAGCGGCTCGAGCCGGTCGAGCACCGCCTCCTTGGGCACGTCCTCCAGCACGTCCCCGCAGACGAGGCACCGGGTGAAGGGGGCCAGGCGCCCGGCCAGGTCGAGCCGGGTCAGCACCTCGACGGCCTGCTCGAGGGCGTCGTCCGACCGCACGAACACCCCGTGGGCCACCCGGTTGCGCTTGAGCAGGCCCCGGTCCCGGGTGACCAGGATCCGCTCCTCGGCCTCGGCGACGGCCGCCAGCTCGTCGTCGTCGAGGTCGGACGCCCAGCGCACGTCGAAGCCCAGCAGGCGGAGGAGCCGGGCCAGGCGCCCGAGGTGGACGTCGAGCACGAACCGGGGCTCGGGGCGCGGCGGGTGGAGGCGGGGCAGCGGGCCGAGGTCCAGCCGCCGGAACGCCGGGTAGACGGCCACCCGGGCCCCCGGTGCGGGCCGGTGCGAGAAGTCGACGACCTCGCCGTCCACCACGACCAGCTCGACCTCCGAGTGCGGCACGCCGACCGCCTCGATCAGGTCCTTGACGGTCTGGTGGGGCAGGTGGGGCCGGCGCACCGGGCCGCCCCGCCGGTCGGGCGGCAGGAAGTCCTGCAGCTCGGCGTACAGCCGCAGCTCGACCTCCGCCCCGCCGGCGTCCGGCGGCGCGTCGAGGCCGGGGGCGGCGGCCACCCGGTCCTCTAGGCGCTCTGGGCGACCACCAGGCATCCGGCGTACAGCGCGCCCGCCCCCGCCAGGCAGATCAGGGTCGGCACCCACCGGTTGCCGAGCCGGGGCCCGAGCTCCCAGAGCACGAGCCCGCCGGCGAGCCCGGCCAGGAGGCCGCCCACGTGGCCGCCCACCGAGATGCGGGGCAGCGTGAAGGTGAGCACCAGGTTGATGACGAGCAGCGTGCCGATGCCGGTCTGGAACGGGTTGATGCCCCGCGACCGCATGGCGACGACCGTGGCGCCCATGAGGCCGAACACGGCGCCCGAGGCGCCCACGGTGACGGCCTCGTTGTCGAGCACGAGCGTGAGGAACGACCCGCCGAGCAGCGACAGCACGTAGAGGGCGAGGAAGGCGGGCTTCCTGACCGCCGGCTCGAGCAGCAGCCCGAGCTGCCACAGCAGGAACATGTTGAAGCCGACGTGGACCAGGCCGATGTGCAGGAAGCCGGCGGTGACCGGCCGCCACCAGTCGCCGGCGGCGACCGCCGGCCCGTAGAGGGCCCCCTCCGTGCCCCACCGCCCCAGCTCGCCGGCGCCGCCGTCGGAGAGCATGTCGGCGACGAAGATCGCCAGGTTGAGGGCGACGAGGACGGCGGTGACGACCGGGGTGGCGTGCACCGTGCGGGCCGTGACCACCCGCTGGCGACCGCCCCGGGCGCACTCCGGGCAGTGGAACCCCACCGACGCCTGGTGCATGCACGCCGGGCAGATCGGCCGGTCGCACCGCTGGCAGATCACCCCGGCCCGGCGGTCGGGGTGGCGGTAGCAGGTCTGCACGTCGGTGGTGGCCACGGATCGAGGCTAGTGCCGGCCGGCTCCGACGCGGTCCGGGGCTCAGGCGGCCAGGTCGCCGCCCGTGCCCTCGACCGGCTGGAGGCGGCGCCGGCCGATCCGGTCCCGCAGCGCCCACTGGGCGCCGAGCCCGGCGAGCGCCAGCGCGCCCGCCGCCCCGAAGCCGCCCCGCTCCCCCGCCAGCGACACGACGAGGCCGACCATCGAGGCGCCGAGGGCGGTCGACAGGTCGAAGAAGACCGAGAAGGTCCCGACGGCGTGGGTGCGCTCGCTCTCGGGCGCCGCCGCCATGACCGCGGTGAACAGCGAGGGGTAGAGCAGCGACATGCCGACGGCGAGGGCCACCGCCGCCAGCCAGACGGCGGCCATCGTGCCCCAGGCGGCGACCAGCCAGATGCCGGCCGTGACCGCGGCGAGGGCGATCGTCGAGCCCCGCCGCCAGCCGAGGCGGTCGGGCAGCCGGGCGCCGACGATGCGGACGACGAGGACGAGGCCGGCGTAGAGGCCGAGCACGCCGCCGACGCTCTCCTGGCCGAGGTCCTCGGCGTAGAGGGGCACGAACGACGAGTAGGCGATGAACGGGACGAGGCCGAGGAAGAGGATGACCCCCGGCCACACGGCGTCCGGCTGGAGGACGCTCCGCCGGGGCGCGTCGGCGACGGTCCGGCCCCGCGGGATCCAGACGGCGGCCACCGCCGCCAGCGCCGAGCACCCCGCGAGCACCACCCACACGGTCGTGAAGCCGTGCTCGACCAGCGCCTCGCCGATCGGCGGGCCGACGGCCAGGCCGCCGTAGAGGGCGATCGAGAAGTACGACGCCGCCTCGCCCCGCCGGTGGTCGGGGGCCAGGTCCTGGGCCGCGGTGGCGACGCCGACGAACATGGCGGCCTCGCCGGCCCCGGTCACGAGCCGGGCCAGCACGAGGATCCACAGCTCGGTGGCCGCGGCGTAGAGCAGGATCGACACCGCCACCACCGCGGCGCCGGCGACGGCGAGGACCCGCCGGCCGTGGCGGTCGCCCATGCGCCCGACCCAGGGCCGCAGCAGCGCGGCGGTCACCGCCATCGAGCCGACGCCGACGCCGACCGCCAGGCCGTCGCCGTCCAGCTCGCGCTCGATGAAGCGGGGCACGGTGGGCACGAGCGCGCCGATGGCGACGAAGTAGGCGAACGCCGCCAGCATCACGACCGCGAACGGCGCGGTCAGCAGGCTCTTGTCGCGCTCGTCGAGCGGTTGCGGGGGGACGTCGTCGAACACAGCGGGCGCCAGCCTGCCACCGGGCGGGACCTGCGCACCATGTGGGACCGCCGCGGGCCCCGGCCCGTCAGCGACCGGCGGGCACGAGCCAGCGCATCGCGAGCGGCGGCAGGGTGAGCACCGCCGAGTCGGGCTGGCCCTGCCAGGGCGTGCCGTCGGTCGTGACCTCGGGCTGCACGACGCCGCTGCCGCCCCAGCGCTCCTCGTCGGTGTTGAGCACGTCGACCCAGCGGCCGCCCACCGGCAGGCCCAGGCGGTAGCCGTGGCGGGGCACCGGCGTCAGGTTGGCCACGCAGGCGACGACGCCGCCCCCGCCGGGCCGGGCGCCGGCGGCCGGCCCTTCCGGGCCCGAGCGCAGGAAGGCGTAGACCGAGTGCTCGCGGTCGTCGGCGTCGAGCCAGGCGAAGCCGGCCGGCGTCGTGTCGCCGGTCCACAGCGCGGGGTGCTCGACCTCCAGCCGGTTCAGCTCCCGCAGCAGGTCGCGCACGCCGGCGTGCATCGGGTCGGCGAGCAGGAACCAGTCGATCTCCCGGTCGTGGCTCCACTCCCGCTCCTGGGCCATCTCGGCGCCCATGAACAGCAGCTGCTTGCCGGGGTGGGACCACATCCAGGCGTACAGGGCCCGCAGGTTGGCGAAGCGCTGCCAGCGGTCCCCGGGCATCTTGCCGAGCAGCGAGCCCTTCATGTGCACGACCTCGTCGTGGCTGAGGGGCAGCACGAAGTTCTCGCTCCAGGCGTAGGTCAGCCCGAAGGTCAGCAGGTCGTGGTGCCACTTGCGGTGCACGGGCTCCGTCGAGAAGTAGCGGAGCGTGTCGTGCATCCAGCCCATGTTCCACTTCTGGCTGAACCCCAGCCCGCCGGCGTCGACCGGCCGGGACACGCCGCCCCAGGCCGTCGACTCCTCCGCGATCGTCAGCACGCCGGGCAGGTCGCGGTGCAGGACGGTGTTCAGCTCCTGCAGGAAGGCGATGGCCTCCAGGTTCTCCCGCCCGCCGAACCGGTTGGGCACCCACTCGCCCTCCCGCCGGGAGTAGTCGAGGTAGAGCATCGAGGCGACGGCGTCGACCCGCAGGCCGTCGACGTGCATCTCCTCCAGCCAGAAGCGGGCGCTGGCGACGAGGAAGTTGCGCACCTCGTTGCGCCCGTAGTTGAACACCAGCGTGCCCCAGTCGGGGTGGTGCCCCTGGCGGGGGTCCTCGTGCTCGTAGAGCGCCGTGCCGTCGAACCGGGCCAGCGCCCACGCGTCCCGGGGGAAGTGGGCGGGCACCCAGTCGATGATCACGCCGACGCCCCGCTGGTGGAGGCGGTCGACGAGGGCCCGGAACCCGTCGGGGTCGCCGTGGCGGGCGGTCGGCGCGAAGTAGCTCGTGACCTGGTAGCCCCACGACGGCACGTAGGGGTGCTCGGTGGGCGGCAGCAGCTCGACGTGGGTGAAGCCCAGGTCGGTGACGTGGTCGGCCAGCTTGTCGGCCAGCTCCTCGTAGGTGGGCAGGCGCCCGTCGGGGTGGCGCATCCACGAGCCGAGGTGGACCTCGTAGACCGCCATGCGCTCGTCCCACGGCCGCGAGGCCGCCCGCCGGGCCATCCACTCGTCGTCGCCCCAGGTGTACGAGGAGCGGAACACGACGCTGGCGTTGGCCGGCGGCACCTCGGTGGCCCGGGCCAGCGGGTCGGCCCGCAGCGTCGTCGACCCGTCGGCGCCGACGACCTCGAACTTGTAGCGGTGGCCGGGGCGGGCCTCGGGCACGAAGATCTCCCACACCCCGGAGGCGCCGAGGGCCCGCATCGGGTGGGCGCGGCCGTCCCACCCGTTCCAGTCGCCGACCACCCGCACGGCCCGGGCGTTGGGCGCCCACACGGCGAAGGCCGTGCCCTCGACGTCCTGGTGGACGCGGTGGTTGGCGCCCAGCACGGTCCACAGGCGCTGGTGGCGGCCCTCGCCGATGAGGTGGAGGTCGAGCTCGCCCAGCGTCGGCCAGAACGACCAGGGCTCGACCACCGTGTGCGTGCCGCCGCCCTCCCACTCGTAGGTCACCCGGTACCCCGGGGCCGGGGCGCCGGCCAGGCGGACCTCGAAGACGCCGGCGTCGTGGACCCGGCGCATGGGGCGGCCGTCGAGGGTGGCCGCCGAGGCGCCGGGCCGCCACGCCCGCACGACGACGCCCTCGCCGTCCCGATGGACGCCGAGGACCTGGTGGGGGTCCCGGCAGGTGCCGGAGACCAGCGCGTGGACGGCGGCGGCCACCTGGCCCCCGTGGTCGGTGGCGGTCACGGCGTCGGGCTGAGCGCCCGCTGCACGGCGGACGCGGGGATGTCGACCATGTCCGGGCGGTGCGCCAGCTCGTAGAGCACCTCGTAGACGGCCTTGTCCAGGGCGAAGGCCCGCAGCACGTCCTCCCGGTCCCGGTGGCTGGCCGGCAGCAGGCCCTCGACGCCCTCGACGCTGTGGTAGCCGTCGAGGAACGCCTCGACGGCCCGGGCCTCCCAGGCGGAGGCCAGGTCGACCAGCTCGATGTCCATGTCGCGGCCCCGCTCGGCCAGCGCGGTGCGGGCGGCGTAGTGGAACGACCGCACCATCCCGGCCACGTCCCGCAGCGGCGAGGACACGACCGTCCGCTCGCTCGGCGGGCGGGCGGGCTCGCCCTCGAAGTCGAGGACGAACCAGCCGGCGTCGGCGAGCAGGAACTGGCCGAGGTGCAGGTCGCCGTGGATGCGGAAGGCCGGGCCCGGGTCCTCGACGGCGAGCAGCTCCCGCAGCGTCGCCTCGACCGCCGCGGTGTCGATGAGCGACCGGGGGGAGACCCGCTCGCCGCCCAGGTCGACCTCCCCGCTGGGCACCCGGGCGAGCTGGGCCCGGAAGCCGTCGAGCCAGGCCGCGGGGTCGCCCTCGGTCGTGCCGAAGGCGTCGGCCATGGCCACGTGCAGGCGCCCGGTGACCACGCCGAGCGCGTGGGCCTCGGGCCGGAAGTCGCCGCCCGCGTCCTCGGGCGCGAGCCGGTTCCCGAGCATGTCCCGCAGCGACGTGTGGGCCAGGTCCCAGCCGTCGGTCGAGCCCAGGAGGTACTGGCGCACGACGGCGAGGTCGGCGTTGCCGTGGCGCAGCTCGGCCAGCTGGGGGACGACGTGGGGGAAGCCCCGGTCGCCGAGGATCCGTGTGATCTCCACGTCGGGGTTGGGCTCGTCGTGGACCCGGCGGAAGAGCTTCAGGATGAGCCGCTCGTCGTAGACGATCGAGGTGTTCGACTGCTCGACCGGCAGCGGCCGGGCCATCTCGGCCGACTCGTCCGGCGCCACCCTGGCCAGCACCTCGAGCGCCAGCTCGGGGTCGACCAGGGCGTCGTAGAACACCCACCCGTCGGCCTCGCCCACCGTCGAGCGCTCCTTGCCCTGCAGGAAGTCGAGGTCGCAGGGTGCGGGGCGGCCGCCGAGCACGACCTGGTAGACGGCGGTGCCGCCGTCGGCGTGGGTGGCCTCGACGAGCAGCCACGCCAGCACGGTGTCGCCCTGACGGACGTCCAGGGGCGTGATCCGCACGTCCCGGGGCGGGTCCTGGCCGGCGAACCACCGCTGCCGGGGCAGGTACGCCACCAGGAAGGGGGCCAACGTCTCGGACAGGTCGTCGAGGTGTGGCACGACACCTGCCTAGCACTCCCGGCGGCCCGAGCCGACGGTTCCCCCGCCCCGGGCGGGTGACCAGCGCCGACCCGCCACCCGCCGGCTCACCCCGGCGAGGGCTCGGCGGCCGGCTCCGCCGCGGACTCGCGCAGCGACACCGGGTGGTGGGCGGGGCGCCAGTCGACCGAGGTCGTCCGCCGGTGCACCTCGGCATCGATGCGGCGTGCCACGTCCTCGACGAACGAGGTGAGCGACTGGCGGGCCAGCCGGCGCCCGATGAGGCCGTCGCCGAAGCGCCCGACGGGGCCGAGGGGCACCGTGTAGGTGCCGGCGACCATGAGCAGCGTCGAGCCGCCGTCGGCCGGGCTGGCCGTCAGGTGCCCCTCGAAGACCGGGAACAGCCGGTCCCGTCCGGTGGCGCGCCAGTGCAGCGGCAGCGACAGGATGGCGTCGGTCACGTGCGGCGACCCGATCGTGATCTCGACCGCCTGGCGGACGGCGCCACCGCCGCCCAGCTCGACGCCCAGGGACGACCGGAAGCGGCGGGCCGCCCGGTCCTCGGGCGTCACGATCTCGGCCACCATCGCGCCGGGGTCGTCGGCCAGGACCTCGCGGACCTGCTCGAACGGGGCCGACATCGTGGTGGATGCTTCGATGGCGCGCTTCACCGGGGCCAGTGTGGCGATCGCCACGGCCGCCCGGTAGGGCCGAAGGTCACACCTGCGGCAGCGGTACCCGCCAGGTCACCTGCGTGCCGCCCAGCTCGGCCTCGGTGAGCTCGAACGACCCGCCGCACCTCTCCGCCCGGGCGGCCATGTTGCGGATGCCGTGGCCGCCCCGGGCCGCCGGGTCGGCGGGCAGGCCGACCCCGTCGTCCGCCACCGTCAGGCGCAGCTCACCGCCGGTCGCCTCGACCGCGACGTCGACCCGGCTGGCCGCGGCGTGGCGGGCGACGTTGCTGAGCGCCTCGCGCAGGGTGGCGAGGAGGTCCTCGCCCAGCTCGGTGCCCACCGCGGTGTCGAGCGGCCCGTCGAGGAGGACGCGGGGCTCGAAGCCCAGCGCCCGCACCGACTCCCGCGCCAGCGCCAGCACCCGGCTGCGCAGCCCCTGGTCGGCGGTGAGCGTGTCGGACTCCAGCTCGAAGATGACCGAGCGGATGTGCTTGACGGTGAGGTCGAGGTCGTCGACGGCGCTGCTGATCCGCCCGATCGCCTGCTCCGGGTCGCTCTCGACCAGCCGGGTCGCGCCCTGCAGCGACAGGCCGAGCGCGAACAGCCGCTGGATCACGGTGTCGTGCAGGTCGCGGGCGATGCGCTCGCGCTCCTCGATGAGGGCCAGGTCGCGCACCCGGGCGTGCAGCCGGGCGTTGTCGACCGCGACCGCCGCCGCGGCCGCCAGCGCCACCGCCAGCTCCTCGTCCTCGTCGGTGAACTGGTCGGCGGTCGTCTTGTCGGTGAGGTAGAGGTTCCCGAAGACCTGGCCCCGCACGACGATCGGCACCCCGAGGAACGAGCGCATCTCCGGGTGGCCGGGCGGGAAGCCGGCGCTGTCGGGGTGGCGCGTGAGGTCCGGCAGGCGCAGCGGCTTGGCGTCGACGATCAGCAGGCCGAGGATGCCGTGGCCCTCGGGCGGGTGCCCGATGGCCTTGTGGACCTCCTCGTCGACCCCGACGGTGAGGAACTCGGTGAGGCGGGTGCCGGACTCGTCGAGGACGCCGAGGGCCCCGTAGCGGGCGTCGACGAGGTCGGTCGCCGTCTCGACGACCCGGCGCAGGATCGTCGGCAGGTCGAGCCCCGACCCGACGGTGAGGATGGCGTCGAGGAGCCGGCGCCGCAGCCTGGGGTGTCCCTGGATCTCGGCCACGGGGCCAGGGTACGGCGGCGGCGCCGGCGGGACCGCACCCGGGCGCGGCGGCGGCCGCCCACCGGCCGCCGCCGGGGGCGGCTCAGCTCGCCGCCTCCTCCGGCGGCTGGTCGACGAGCTCGAACCAGTAGAACCCGTGCCCCGGCAGGGTGACGAAGTAGGGCAGCTCCCCGATGGGCGGGAACGGCACCCGGCCCATCAGCTCGATCGGCACCTTGCCGGCCAGCTGCTCCATCATCAGCTCGCACGGCTGCGGGAACCGGGACAGGTTGTTGACGCAGAGGACGATGTCCTCCTCGCCGTCCTCGCCGATCCCCCGCCGCAGGTAGGCGAGCACCGACGGGTTCTGCGCGTGCAGCATCTCGAAGTCCCCGATGGCGAGGACCGGGTGCTGCTTGCGGACCTTGATCAGGCGGCGCAGCCAGTGCAGGAAGCTCGACGGGTCGCGCTGCTGGGCCTCGACGTTGACCGCCTGGTACCCGTAGACCGGGTCCATGAGCGGGGGCAGGAACAGCTGGGCGAAGTCGGCCCGCGAGAACCCGCCGTTGCGGTCGGGGCTCCACTGCATGGGCGTGCGCACGCCGTCGCGGTCGCCCAGGTAGATGTTGTCCCCCATCCCGATCTCGTCGCCGTAGTACATGATCGGGCTGCCCGGCATCGAGAACAGCAGGGCGTGGAACAGCTCCGCCTTGCGCTCGTCGTTGTCGAGCAGGGGGAACAGCCGCCGCCGGATCCCCAGGTTGAGCTTCATGCGGGGATCGGTGACGTACTGGCTGTACATGTAGTCCCGCTCCTCGTCGGTGACCATCTCGAGCGTCAGCTCGTCGTGGTTCCGGAGGAAGATGCCCCACTGGCAGCCCTCGGGGATCTCCGGCGTCTGGGCCAGGATCTCGGTGATGGGGTGCCGCTGCTCCTTGCGGACCGCCATGAACATGCGGGGCATGAGCGGGAAGTGGAAGCACATGTGGCACTCGTCGCCGTTGCCGAAGTAGTCGACGACGTCGGAGGGCCACTGGTTGGCCTCGGCCAGCAGCACCCGGCCGGGGAACTCGGCGTCGACGGTCTTGCGCAGCCGCTTCAGGTACTCGTGGGTCTCCGGCAGGTTCTCGCAGTTCGTGCCGTCCCGCTCGAACAGGTAGGGCACGGCGTCCAGCCGGAACCCGTCGAGCCCCAGGCTCAGCCAGAACCGGACGACGTCGAGCATCGCCTCGGCGACGTCCGGGTTGTCGTAGTTGAGGTCGGGCTGGTGGTGGAAGAAGCGGTGCCAGTAGAACTGCTCGCGCTGGGCGTCCCAGGTCCAGTTCGACGGCTCGCTGTCGACGAAGATGATGCGGGCCTCGCTCCACCGCTCGGGGTCGTCGCCCCACACGTACCAGTCGGCCCGCGGGTTGGTGCGGTTCTGGCGCGACTCCTGGAACCACGGGTGCTGGTCGGACGTGTGGTTCATCACCAGGTCGGCGATGACCCGGATGCCCCGGCGGTGGGCCTCGTCGAGGAAGTCCGCGACGTCGTCCACCGTGCCCGACTCGGGCAGGACCGAGAAGAAGTCGGAGATGTCGTAGCCGCCGTCACGCAGGGGTGACTTGTAGAACGGCAGGAGCCAGAGGCAGTCGATCCCGAGCCACTCGAGGTAGTCGAGCTTCTCCTTCAGGCCGGGGAAGTCGCCGAAGCCGTCGGCGTTGGAGTCCATGAACCCGCGTACGGCGACCTCGTAGAACACGGCGCGCTGGTACCAGCGGTGGTCGCTCGGGTCGATCGGGGTCGGCATCGCGCACAGAGTTGCACACGCGAGCGACCACGGGTGCCGCCGGTCCCGCCGCCGCGGCGGGCGGTTTCGGCCGGTGGGCTAGCCGAGCAGCAGCACGAGGCCGATCGCGGCAAGGACGACGATCGCCACGACCAACCCGATGACGAGCGGGGTGCTCGAGCGCTCGGGCGGGGCCTGCCCCTCCTCCACGTAGGCCCGGAACATGGCCGTGTTCGCGCCCGGGTCGTCGAGTTCGTCGGGTGCCATGGCGGGCATGGTACGCAACCCGGCCGACCGCGCGGTGGCTCTCACTCGTGGCGCTGCAGCTGCGCCACGGCCCGCTCGACGTCGGCACGGGACGGGCGGGGCGGCGGCGGCCCCGGCGCGATGGCCACGTGGTCGATCGTGCCGGTGAACGGGAACGGCGGCCGGTAGGCGTCGACGACCGGCAGGCCGGCGTCGCGGCCGACGAGCAGGCGGGCGCCGCCGATCTGCCACCGGAAGGGCAGGTCGGCGGGCAGCACGAGGCCGGCCACCTCCTCGCCGTCCACCTCGAGGCGGACCGGGCCACCGCCCGCGCCGGTGCGCTCGTAGGCGACGGCCAGCTCGTGCCGCCCCGGCGGCAGCGGGGCGGTGGCCCCGGCCACGTGGGCCTCGCCGAAGAGGCTGAAGGCGACGGCCGGCCGGCCCTCGACCACGTAGACCGCCCAGCCGTTGTTCCAGTCGCCCAGCGCGCAGACGACCCCCTCGGCGCCGCCCTCCGGCACCTCCAGCGCCGCGGTCAGGCGGAAGCCGCCGCCCATCGGGGGCAGGAAGTCCTCGGCGACCCCGCCGCCACCGGGCCGGTAGACGCCCGGCGAGGGGGCCGGGTGCGGGCGCGGCTCCATCGCCACCGCCCGCCCGACCAGGCTGTCGTCGAGCGGCAGCACCTGGTTGCGCCCGGCCTCGTGCCACCAGAGCCGCTCGAGCTCGGCCACCTTCTCGGGGTGCCGGTCGGCGAGGTCGTGGGCCTCGGCGAAGTCGCTGTCGAGGTGGAAGAGGGCCCAGCGGTCGGTGGCGAAGTCGTGGCTGCCGGGGACCCGCTCGCGCTCGACGGTGATCTGGGGGCCGACGTGGTCGGTCGTCGCCTTCCAGCCGTCGTGGACGATGGCCCGGGACCCCACGACCTCGAAGTACTGCGTCGTGCGGGGGCTGGGGGCGTCGGGGTCGGCGAAGGTCGGGCGCAGGCTGGCGCCGTCCAGGGACAGCTGGTCGACGCCGTCGACGGTGGCGGGGGGCTCGACGCCGGCGACGTCGAGCACCGTGGGCAGGACGTCGACCGCGTGGCAGAACTGGTCCCGCACGGCGCCCGCCTCGCCGGCCGGGATGCCGGCCGGCCAGTGGACGATCAGCGGGGTGCGGACGCCGCCCAGCCACGAGTACCGCTTCCACAGCCGGAACGGGCAGTTGCCCGCCCAGGCCCAGCCCCAGGCGTAGTGGTTGTAGGCCCGGGGCCCGCCCAGCTCGTCGACCCGGGCGGCCAGGGCCTCGGGGTCGTCGAGCATGTCGTGGGTGAAGAGGTGCTCGTTCAGCGACCCGTGCGGCCCGCCCTCGCCGCTCGCGCCGTTGTCGCTCAGCAGCAGGACGAGCGTGTCGTCGAGCTGGCCGGTGGCCCGCAGGAAGTCGAGCAGCCGGCCGATCTGGGCGTCGGTGTGGGTGAGGAAGCCGGCGTAGACCTCCATCATCCGGGCGAACACGCGCCGCTGCCCGGCCGGCAGCTCGTCCCAGGCCGGCACCCACGGCGGCCGCTCGGTCGGCGTCGTGCCCTCCGGGACGACCCCGAGCTCGAGCTGGCGGGCGAAGGTGCGGTCCCGCCAGGCCTCCCAGCCGTCGTCGAAGCGGCCCCGGTAGGCGTCGATGTACTCGGCCGGCGCCTGGTGGGGCGCGTGCATCGCCCCGGTGGCGAACCAGCACAGCCAGGGCTTGGTCGGCGTCGCCTCGTGCTGGTCCTGGATGAAGCGGATCGCCCGGTCGACGAGGTCCTCGGTCAGGTGGTAGCCGTCCTCGGGCCCGGCCGGCGGCTCGACGAAGCCGTTGTCGCAGACGAGGTCGGGCACCCACTGGTTGGTGTCGCCGTTGAGGAACCCGTAGAAGCGCTCGAAGCCCTGGCCCAGCGGCCACTGCGTGAACGGGCCCGACGCGCTCTGCTCCCAGCGGGGCGCGAGGTGCCACTTCCCCACCGCGAAGGTGCTGTAGCCGGCGTCGCGCAGCAGGCGGGGCATCCCGGCGGCCGAGCGGGGGATGCGGCCGTCGTAGCCGGGGAAGCCGATCGGCACGTCGGCGACGAAGCCCATGCCCACCCGGTGCTGGTTGCGGCCGGTGAGCAGGCAGGCCCGGGTGGGCGAGCACAGCGCCGTGACGTGGAAGCGGCGGTAGCGGAGACCGCCGGCGGCCAGCGCGTCGATCGCCGGGGTGTCGACGTCGCCGCCGAAGCAGCCCAGCTGGGCGAAGCCCAGGTCGTCCAACACGATGACGAGGACGTTCGGGGCGTCCGGCCCGGGGCGCGGCACCGGGGTGAACGCGGGGCGCGACTCGGCGATCGTCGGGCCGATGACGGCTCGGGCGGCGGTGGCGGCGTCCACGTGCTGTGCTCCTCCCTCCCCGCGCCCGGCCCCCCGCCGGGCGCGGCCCGACGGCACGCTACCCGGGTGCCACCCGCGGCGCCGCAGCCCGCCGGCCGGCTCAGGGGCCGAAGCTGATGATGTGGGCCACCTGGCCCTGGGTGGGGTCGAGCCGCACGTAGGGCCGGTTGCCCTCCCAGATGTAGGTGTCGCCGGTCAGCTCGTCGGTGGCCTCGTAGGGGCCGTGCCAGGGCAGGCCCACGGCCCCGAGGTCGAGGTCGAGCAGCGTCTCCTGGGGGTGGTGGGGGTCGACGTTCACGACCACCAGCACGAGGTCGCCCTCGGCCCGGTGGCCCCGGGTCCAGACGAGGAAGCGGTCGTTGGCCGAGCCGTGGAAGCGGATGTTGCGCAGCCAGCGCAGCGCCGGGTGGCGCCGCCGGATGGCGTTGACCTTGGCGATGAACGGCGCCATGGAGTCGGGGCGCGACCAGTCCCGGGGCCGCAGCTGGTACTTCTCCGAGTCCAGGTACTCCTCGTTGGTCTCGCTGGCCGGCTCGTTCTCGTAGAGCTCGTAGCCGCTGTAGATCCCGTAGTTGGGCACCAGCGTCGCCGCCAGCACGAAGCGCATCATGAAGGCGGCGGGCGGGCCGTGGCGCAGCGGGCCGGAGAGGATGTCGGGTGTGTTGGGCCAGAAGTTGGGCCGCATGTAGTCGGCCGTCGGCCCGTGGGCCAGCTCCTCGACGTAGGCCCGCAGCTCCCAGGGCTCGGTGCGCCAGGTGAAGTACGTGTAGCTCTGGGTGAAGCCGACCTCGGCGAGCTTGGCCATCACCTTCGGCCGGGTGAAGGCCTCGGACAGGAAGATGACGTCCGGGTGGTCGCGGTGGATCCGCTCGATCAGCCAGGCCCAGAAGGCGATGGGCTTGGTGTGCGGGTTGTCGACCCGGAAGATGCGCACCCCCTGGTCGATCCAGAACCTCAGGATGTCCCGGCACGCCTTCCACAGCCGGGCCCGGTCGGCCTCCCGCTCCGGCCAGAAGTTGAGCGGGTAGATGTCCTCGTACTTCTTCGGCGGGTTCTCGGCGTGGCGGATGCTGCCGTCGGGCCGGCGCCAGAACCACTCCGGGTGCTCCTTCACCCAGGGGTGGTCGGGCGAGCACTGCAGCGCGTAGTCGAGGGCGATCTCGAGCCCCAGGGCCTCGGCCTCCTCGCGGAAGCGCCGGAAGTCCTCGAGCGTGCCCAGCTCGGGGTGCACGGCGGTGTGGCCGCCCTCGGCCGAGCCGATGGCCCAGGGGCTGCCGGGGTCGTCGGGGCCGGCGTGCAGCGTGTTGTTCGGGCCCTTCCGGTTGGTCACGCCGATGGGGTGGATGGGCGGCAGGTAGACGATGTCGAAGCCCATCTCGGCGATCGCCGCCAGCCGCTTGGCGGCCCCGGCGAAGCCGCCCTCGCTACGGGGGAACATCTCGTACCAGGCGCCGAAGCCGGCCAGCGGCCGGTCGACCCACAGCTGGAAGCCGGTCGTCGTCACGTCGGCGTCGGGCACGCCGGCGACCAGCGCCGCCACCTGGTCGTCGAGCCCGGCGTTGAGGCGCACGTGCAGGCTGCACGAGGTCCGGCGCAGGCCGGCCACCGCGGCGAGCACCCGCTTGCGGGGGCGGCTGCGGAGCTTCTCGGCCAGCTCCTCGAGGATGCGGGCCCCCTCCTCCAGCTCGACCTCGATGTCGTCGCCGGCGGCCGCCTTGATCTCGACGTCGTGGCGCCAGGTGGCGAACCGGTCGCGCCACGCCTCGATCACCACCTCGTGCCGGCCGACGTCGTCGGGCACGATCGTGCCCGACCACCGGTCGTTCACCTCGGCCCGCATCGGCGCCGTCTGCCACCGGGACCGGCCGGCGCGGCGCCAGCGCACCCGGGCGGCGAGCAGGTCGTGGCCGTCCTTGAAGATGTCGGCCGACACCCGGACCTCCTCGCCCACCACCGCCTTGGGCGGGAACTGCCGGGAGGGGGTGGCCGGGCGGACGTCGTCGATCGTGATGCGTCCGAGCACGCCTAGAGGCTACGCAGGGGCCGCGGCGTGGCGCGCCGGGGGGCCCGGGTGGCTACGGTGCGCGGACGATGAAGGCCCTCCGCAGCTTCACCGTCCGCCCGACCCTGCCCCGCGAGCTCGCGGCGCTCGAGGAGGTCGCGTTCAACCTGCGCTGGTCGTGGGACGACCAGACCCGTGACCTGTTCCGGTGGGTCGACCCGGACCTGTGGGACGCGAGCGTCCACGACCCGGTGCGGCTGCTCGGCCTCGTGTCCCGCGAGCGCCTCGACGCCCTGGCCCGGGACGCCGGCTTCAAGCGCTTCCTCGACGAGGTCCACAGCGAGCTGACCCGCTACCTCGACGGCGACCGGTGGTTCCAGACCCGGGGCGAGAGCCCCCTGCGGATGGTCGCGTACTTCTCGCCGGAGTTCGGCATCGCGGAGGCCGTCCCCCAGTACTCGGGCGGGCTGGGGGTGCTGGCCGGCGACCACCTGAAGTCCTGCAGCGACCTCGGCGTGCCGCTCGTCGGCGTCGGCCTGCTCTACCGCAACGGCTACTTCCGCCAGAGCCTGGACGCCGACGGCTGGCAGCAGGAGCGCTACCCGCTGCTCGACCCCCACGTCATGGCCCTCACCCTGTGCGACGGCGCCCGGGTCGAGGTCGACCTGGCCGGCGTGCCGCTGCAGGCCCAGGTGTGGAAGGCGTGCGTCGGCCGGGTGGCGCTGTACCTGCTCGACGCCGACATCGAGGACAACCCGGACGAGGTCCGGCAGGTGACCGACCGCCTCTACGGCGGCGACGTCGAGCACCGGCTGCGCCAGGAGATCCTGCTCGGCATCGGCGGCGTCCGGGCCCTGCAGGCGGTGGGCGTCGACGCCCAGGTGTTCCACACCAACGAGGGCCACGCCGGCTTCCTCGGGCTGGAGCGCATCCGCCAGCTCGTCGTCGACCACGGCCTCAGCTACCCCGAGGCCATCGAGGCCGTGCGGGCGGGGTGCATCTTCACCACCCACACGCCGGTGCCGGCCGGCATCGACCGGTTCCCGCTCGAGCTGATGCACAAGTACTTCAGCTCGTGGGCCGAGGAGGTCGGGGTGACCATGGACGAGCTGATCGCCCTCGGCCACCGCCCGACCGACCCGCCGGACGAGCCGTTCAACATGGCGGTCATGGGCCTGCGGCTGGCCGGGCGCAGCAACGGCGTCGCCCAGCTCCACGGCGCCGTCAGCCGCGAGATGTTCGGCGACCTCTGGCCCGACCTCGAGCGGGACGAGGCGCCGATCGGCTCGATCACCAACGGCGTGCACGCCCACACCTGGGTGTCGCCGGAGATGGCCGACCTGCTGTCGCGCTACGTGCTGCCCGACTGGGACGAGGCCGGCCCCGACATGTGGCAGCGCATCCACGAGGCGCCCGACGACGAGCTGTGGCGCGCCCGCGAGCAGGCCCGGGAGCGCATGGTCTCCTTCGTCCGGCGCCGGCTGAAGGAGTCGGCGGTCGCCCGGGGCCTGACCGGCTCCGACGTCGACTGGATCGACGAGGTCCTCGACCCCCGGGTGCTGACGATCGGCTTCGCCCGTCGCTTCGCCACCTACAAGCGGGCCACCCTGCTGCTCTCCCAGCCCGACCGGCTGCGCGCCCTGCTCCTGTCGCCGGACCGCCCCGTCCAGCTGGTCTTCGCCGGCAAGGCGCACCCGGCCGACGAGCAGGGCAAGGAGATGATCCGCCAGATCGTGTCCTTCGCCTCCGACCCGGCGATCCGCCACCGGTTCGTGTTCGTCGACGACTACGACATCGCCGTGGCCCGGGCGCTCTACCAGGGCTCGGACGTGTGGCTGAACAACCCCCGCCGGCCCCAGGAGGCCTGCGGCACCTCGGGCATGAAGGCCGCGCTGAACGGCGGGCTCAACCTGTCGATCCTCGACGGCTGGTGGCACGAGATGTTCGACGGCGAGAACGGCTGGGCCATCAGCTCCGCCGAGGGCATCGAGGACCTGGCCCGGCGCGACGCGCACGAGGCCGGCGCGCTGTTCGACCTGCTCGAGCGGCAGGTCGTCCCGCTGTTCTACGAGCGCTACGGCGGCCCGGTCCCCCGCCGGTGGCTGAAGAAGGTCCGCAAGTCGCTGGCGTCGCTCGGCCCCAAGGTGACGGCGTCGCGCATGGTGCGGGACTACGTCACCGAGCTGTACGAGCCGACCGCCGCCCGGGCCGACGCGCTGTGGGCCGACGGCATGGCCCGGGCCAAGGCGCTCGCCGCCTGGAAGGAGCGGGTGCGCGAGGAGTGGCACGGCGTCCACATCGACCGGGTCGACGGCGACCCGACGGTGGCCGACCTGGGCGGCACCCGGCGGGTCGAGGCCGTCGTGTCGCTCGGGGCGCTGTCGGCCGACGACGTCGACGTCCAGCTCATCCACGGCCCGGTCGGGCAGAGCGACGAGCTGACCTCGCGCGAGGTGGTGTCGATGTCGGTCGCCGGGCCGGCCGAGGACGGCCACGTCCGCTACGCCGGCGAGTTCGAGACCCGGCACGCCGGCCGCTACGGGTTCACGGTCCGGGTCGTGCCCCGGCACCCCGACCTCGCCAGCTCGGCCGAGATGGGCCTGGCCGCCTGGGCCGACCGCTAGCCGCCCGCCTCGCCGCCGGGCGGCGCCCACGCCCCCGGCCGCCCGGGGGCGGGCGGCGGTGGCGGCGCGGGCCGCGTGGCGGCCGCGGGGCGGGCGGCCGCCACCCGTCCGCCGGCGGCGGCGCCAGGACGAGGTGCTGGACGTTGCCGATGGCCGCGTCCTGGCGGGCGGTGAGCCGCCAGACCATGACCATCGCCGCGATCGCCGCCACCACGAACAGGAGCGCGGCCAGCGCCGCCCACCGGTCGGCGCCCGCGGCCTCGGACAGGACGCGCCGGACGTCGCGCGGCCCCGCCCGCCACAGGTCCGGGTGGAGGATCCACGCCACCCGGTCGACGACGGTCGCCAGCCCGAACGGCACGGCCCACCAGACGACGAGCCCGGTGCCGGCGCCCGGCCGGTGCTGGGGACCGACCGGGACGTAGGGCTCGACCGCCCGGTTCGCCCCGGCGATCTGGGCAGCGGGGATGACGAGGTTGGCGACGGGGATGAACCAGCCGCCGATCGCCCAGCCGGGGCCGAGCCCGTCCGCGCCGCGGGCCAGCGCCCGGGCGTTGAGCGCGTGCAGGTGCTGCCAGGCGACGAACACGATCGCCGTCGCCGCGCCCCCGATCGCCCAGCCCGTGGAGGCCAGGTTCACGAGCCCGTCCGCGTCCTCGAGCCGCCGCACCGCCGAGAACCCGGCGCTGCCGTCCCGCACGTCGTCGAGGACCGTGGCACGGTTGAGGCGCGCCGCGGCCAGGGCCAGCGACAGCAGCGCCATGAGCGAGAGCGTCACCAGCGCGCCGGTGGCCACGCCCCGGGCCGACCGCTCGGGCGGCAGGGGGTGGATCGGCGACGCCCACCGGCCGTGCGAGAACGGCCCGGCGGGCGGCGGCTCCGGCAGGCGCGCGGGGTCCCCGAAGGTGTTGGTCATGTCGCCCCCCTCCCGCGAGATCGGCGTGCCCTACCGCCCCACGAACCGGGCCTTGCCCGGGCCGTGCTCGCGGAAGCTGGCGATGCCGATGCGAGCGTCCTCGGTCTCGAACACCTGGGCGAACAGCCGCTGCTCGAGGGCGAGCCCGTCGGCCAGGCTCCCCTGCAGGCCCTCGTCGATCGCCCGCTTGGCCAGCCCCTGCGCCACCACCGCGCCCGAGGCCAGCTCGGCCGCCAGGGCCAGCGCCCGGTCGTGCAGCTGCTCGGGTGGGACGACCTCGTCGACGAGGCCCATGGCCAGGGCCTCGGCGGCGTCGACCTGCCGGCCGGTGAGGATCAGCTGCTTGGCCTTGGCGGGCCCGACGAGCCGGGCCAGGCGCTGGGTGCCCCCGCCGCCGGGGATGATGCCGAGCAGGATCTCGGGGAGGCCGAAGCGGGCCCGCTCGGAGGCGATGCGCAGGTCGCAGGCCAGGGCCAGCTCGCAGCCGCCACCCAGGGCGTAGCCGGAGACGGCGGCGATGACGCAGCGGGGGATGGCGGCCACGGCGTCGAGCGCCCGCAGGAAGGCGGCGCCCACCGCCCGGCCCTCCTCCGGCCCGTCGAACTCGCCGATGTCGGCGCCGGCGGCGAAGATCCGGTCGCCGCCGGTCACGACGACCGCGCCCGGCGGGTCGTCGGTCAGGCGCCGGGCCACCGCCTCGAGCTGGCCCAGCAGGGCCGTCGACAGGGCGTTGACCTTGGGGTTGTCGAGGCGGACGACCGCGACGCCGTCGTCCCGCCGCTCCAGGTGCACGAGGGTTGCGTCGGCCATCGCCGGGACCCTAGTTGGGCCCGGTCCACCACCCCGCCTTCCGGCGTCCCTCACGTCGTGTCGTGCACCTGACGGACGCCGGAACCCGGGGGGTTGGGGGCGGGCGCCCGTGGGGTCAGGGCCGGCGGTCCTCGGCCAGCAGCTCGTCGGCGGCGGTCCAGGGGTCGAGGTCGCCCTCGGCGACGGCGGCGACCAGCTCGGCCGCCCGGGCGCCGGCGCTGACGGCCCGGGCCCGCTCGAGCATCCGGGCCGTCACGAGGCGGGTCACCTCCTCGGCCGCCCGGCGCCGGCGCCGCTCGACCAGCTCGCTGGTCGCCTCCAGGTGCGCCCGGTGGTCGAGCACCGCCTGCCACACCTCCTCCACCCCCTCGCCGGTGGTGGCCGTGGCGCAGAGCACCGGCGGCTGCCAGCCGCTGCGGGGCTGGGCCATCGCCAGCATCCGCCGCAGGTCGCGGGCGGTCTCGTCGGCGCCGGGGCGGTCGGCCTTGTTGACCACGAACACGTCGGCGACCTCCATGAGCCCGGCCTTGTTGGCCTGCACGGCGTCGCCCCAGCCGGGGTTGACCACGACCATCGTCGTGTCGGCGTGCCCGGCCACCTCGACCTCGACCTGGCCGACGCCCACGGTCTCGAGCAGCACCCAGGGGAACCCGGCGACGGTGAGCACCCGGACGGCCTCGGGCGCCGACACGGCCAGCCCGCCGAGGTGGCCCCGGGTCGCCATCGACCGGATGAACACGCCCTCGTCCAGCGCGTGCTCGCCCATGCGCACACGGTCGCCGAGGATGGCCCCGCCGCTGAAGGGGGACGACGGGTCGATGGCCAGCACCGCCACCCGGTCGCCCCGCCGACGCACGACGCCCACCAGCGCGCTGGTCAGCGTCGACTTGCCGGCCCCGGGGGCGCCGGTGATGCCGACCGTGTAGGCGTCCCGCCCGAGGCCGTGGCCGGCCCGGCCGACGGCGCGGGCATCCTCGCCGCCCCGCTCGACCATCGACAGCAGCCGGGCCAGCGCGGCACGGTCACCGGCGCGGGCGGCGTCGAGCAGCTCGGCGGGGCGGGGGCGCGGCACGCGTCGGACGGTACCGCCGCGGGCGGTCAGAGGCTGACCGAGGACTCGGCGGGGGTGCTGACGTCGACGACCTCGGTCACGCCCGGCACGCGGTCCTTGAGGATGCGCTCGACGCCGGCTTTGAGGGTGACCGTCGACGCCGGGCAGGCGACGCAGGCGCCCACGAGCTCGACGGTGACGACGCCGGTCTCCTCGTCGACGCCGCGCAGGAAGATGTCGCCCGCGTCCGCCTGGATGGCGGGGCGGATCAGCTCGATGACCTCGCGCACCTTCTCGGTCTCGACCACCTGGTCTCCTCGTGTCGCGGCAGCGCCGACCGATGCTGTCAGAGCCCGCCGCCGAGGAGCAACACCCGCCGGGGCCGGCGTGTTCCCGTCCGGCGCTCGGACCTAGCATCGCCCCGGTGTTCGCCCACGCCGCCGGGGCGGCCGCGATCGACGCGCCCGTGTGGCTGGTGGCGTACGGGGCGGGCGTGGTGGTGCTGCTCGTCGCGGTCTCGCTGCGGTCCCGGCTCGTCGCCGGGACGCGCCCGCGCGGCCACCCGCGGGACCGGCCGCAGCCGGCCGGCCCCGGGCCCGGCGACGGTCCCGACCGGCACGACCGGCGGCCGGCGGCTCGGCGGGGGTGGCGGGCCGCCGGTCCGGCGCTCGGTGTGGGCGCCCTGGTGGTCGTGACCGTCGCCGCGCTGGCGGGCCCGCCCGCGCCCGGCGCCAACCTGGCGCCCCCCGCCGTGCTCGGCGTCGCGTGGGTCGGGCTCCCCCTCGCCTGCGTCGTCGCCGGCGACGTCGTGGGCTGGCTCGACCCGTTCGGCGCCCTGGCCCGGGCGCTCCCCGGTGGCCGACGGGCCCGGCCGGCCGCGGCCGCCGACCCCGGCACCGCCCCACCCCGGGGACCGGCGTGGACCGCCCCGGCGCTGCTCGCCGTGTGGGCCTGGTGGGGCCTCGCCCACCACGACGCCCGCGACCCCCGGGCGCTCGGCGCGCTCCTGCTCGCGCACACGGCCGGGGCGGTGGCGGGGGCCCGGCGGTGGGGGCCGGCCTGGCTGCGGCGGGGCGAGGTCCTCGGGGCGCTGAGCGCCGCCGCCCGCCGCCTGCGACGGGCCGAGCCGGACGGCGACGAGGCGCCCACGGCCGCACTGGTCGCCGTGGGGCTCGGCGCGCTGGCCTTCGACCTGTTCGGCGGCACCCGGGCCTGGGTCGACCTGGCCGGCACGGCCAGCGGCTGGGACCGCACCGCCGTGGCCACCGGGTGCCTGGCGGTCGCCGTGGCCGCGGCGGGGTTCGTCGTCGCCGCCACCCGCCGCCTCGCCGCCGTGTGCGCCGGGACGGCCGGCGCCGCCCCGCGGGCCGCGGGCGCCGCCACGCTGGCGTGGGCGGCCGTGGCCGCGGGCGTCCTCCTCGCCCACGGCCTGACGCTGCTGCTCGTCGAGGGCCAGCTGGCGCTCGCCCTCGCGTCCGACCCGCTCGGCCGCGGCTGGGACCTGCTCGGCACGGCCCGGTGGACGATCGACCACAGCCCGCTCGCCCCCGGCTGGGCGGCGGCGATCCAGCTCGCGGCCGTCGTCGGCGGCGGCGGGGCCGGCGTCGCGCTGACCGCCCGGGCCCTCGACGCCGAGCGGGCCGGCGGGCTCGGCGCCGCCGCGGCGCTGCGGACGCTGTGGGCGACGGGCGCCGTGCTCGCCGCGACGACGGCCCTCGGCGCCGCGGTGCTGGCCGCGGACCTGGGGTAGCGGCCGGGCCCCGGGTCTGCCAGCCTGGATCGGTGACCGCGGCGCTGCTCGCCCACCAGGGGGGTTGGGACGAGGTCCTCATGGTGCTCGTGCCGATCGGCATCTTCGCCCTGCTGCTGAAGGTGGCGAACAGCCGCGCCGGCGGGGCGGGCGACGACCGGCGCGACCGCCGGTAGGGGTCGGGCGTGGCGCGCCTGACCGTCGACCACGAGCACGACGCGGCCACCCTGGACCGGCTGCTCGCGCCCCGCGACGACGTCGTCGCCGAGCGCCGGGTGGACGGCGGCGGCACCCTGGACGGCGGCGACCCGGGCGGGGGCGGCGCCGACCCGGCACCCGACGGCGACCGCGGCGTCGTGGCCCGCTTCGCCCTGGCCCACGGCCCCTTCGCCCGCTACGAGCGCACGGTCGAGGTCGGTGGGGGCCGGATCACCGAGCGGTTCGACTACTCCCTGCCGCCCGGCACCTGGCCGTTCCTCGTGAACCTGCCGATCCGGCTGGCGCTGCGGCGCCCGCCCCGCGGCGGCCGGCTCCCCTGGTGGTACCCGCCCCAGCGGCCCGACGCCCGGGCCGCCACCGTGCTCGGGCTGCTCGCCACCCTGTCGCTGGTCGTCGGCTACCACGGGACGCTGCTGACCCAGACCATGACCTTCGCCGCCGACGAGTTCGGCGCGGACACGGCCGCCCAGGGCGACGCCTTCGCCGCGGTGCGGCTCGGCGGCATCCTCGCCGTGGCGCTGGGGGCGGCGGCCGACCGGCGGGGCCGCCGGCGCATCCTCACGCTCGCCCTGCTGGTGTCGGCGGCGGCGACCGTGGCCGGCGCGTTCGCGCCCAACCTGGCGGCGCTCGCCGCCACCCAGACGGTCAACCGGGGGGCGTGGGCCGCCTCGAGCATCATGCTCGGGGTCATCGCCGCCGAGGAGATGCCGGCCGGCGCCCGGGCCTACGCCGTGAGCCTGCTGTCCATGACCGGCGCCCTCGGCGCCGGCGTCGCCCTCTGGCTGCTCCCGCTGGCCGACCTCGGCCCCCGGACCTGGCGCCTGCTCTACCTGCTGCCCCTGCTCTTCGTGCCGGTGATCCTCCGCTTCGGCCGGCTGGTGCCCGAGAGCCGGCGCTTCGTGCGGCCCCACCGCGACCTGCCGCTCACCGGCCACCGCGGGCGCCTGGCGCTGCTCGTCGGGGCCACCTTCCTGCTCAACGTGTTCACCGCCCCGGAGTCGCAGTTCCGGAACGAGTTCCTGCGGGACGACCGGGGGATGTCGGCGGCGATGATCTCGCTGTTCGTCGTCGTCACCACGACGCCCGGCTCGATCGGCATCGTCGTCGGCGGGCGGCTCGCCGACGTGCGGGGCCGGCGGGTCGTCGCCGCCACCGCCGTGTCGGTCGGCGCGGTGCTGCTGGCCGCCTCGTTCGCGACCGCCGGCGGGGCGATGTGGGCCACGGCCCTGGTCGGCGGCATCTTCCTCGGCGCCCTCGTGCCGAGCTACGGCACCTACAGCGCCGAGCTCTTCCCCACCTCGCTGCGGGGCCGGGTCGGGGGCATCACGAGCATGTGCGCGATGGCGGGCAGCGTCACCGGCCTGGTCGCGGCCGGCCGCCTGCGGGACGCCGTCGGCTCGTTCGGGACGACGATGGGGATCCTGGTCGCCGCGCCGCTGGCCATGGCCCTCGTCGTGCTCCTGCTGTTCCCCGAGACCGCCCGCCGGGAGCTGGAGGACCTCAACCCCGAGGACCGGACCGGCGCGACCGGCACGGCGCACCCCGGCGACGCCGGGACCCCCACGCCACCGCCGTCGGTCGCCGCCGGTTAGCATCGCCCGCCATGACCCGCACCAGGCCGGGGCTGGCCGGTGCGCTGCTGGTGCTGCTGCTCGCGCTCGCGTGCTCGGGTGGCGACGATCCCGACATCGCGGTGCCGGGCGAGCGCGCCGGGGCGCCCGAGGACGCCGGGGAGGACGCCGACGACCCGGCCGTCGACCCGTTGCTGGGCGAGACGTTCCACGTCGCCCAGGCGGTCGACGACACGCTGGTGGTCCGGGAGGCCGCCCAGGAGACCAGCGACGAGCTCGTCACGCTGTCGGCGGCCGACGAACCGAGCGGCCTGATCGTCTGCCTGGTCGAGCAGCAGATCGGCGACTGGCTGCAGGTGCGGCTGCCCACCGGCCCACCCGACCGCACGGGCTGGGTCGCCCGCGACGACGTGACGCTCAGCCGCCACCGGTTCCACATCGAGGTGTCGCTCGGCGAGCGCACGCTCACCCTCTACACGGGCGAGATCGAGGCGCTGTCGGTGCCGGTCGCGGTCGGGCCCGACGCGCCCGGGGCGGGCGAGGTCCGCTACATCAAGGAGCTCGTGCAGGTCCCCGCCCAGGCCCCGACCTACGGCCGGTTCGCCTACGGGCTGTCGGGGTCGACCACGACGCTCGAGGCGCTGACGGCCGGCGAGGGCGTCGTCGCCATCCACGGCACGCCCGACGAGTCGCGGCTGGGCGGCGCGGTCGACCGGGGCGCCGTCGCGGTGGGCGACGACATCCTCACCCGCTTCGTCGAGACCATCGGCCTGCCCCTCGGCACCCCGGTGCGGTTCGTCGAGTAGCGACCGCCCGCCGCTACAGCGACGCCAGCCAGTCGCGCACCGCGGCGGCGACCTGCTCGTCCGCGCCCTTCAGCTCGTGCCGGGCGCCCTCGACCCACACGTGGGTGACGGGGCCGGGGATGGCGGCGGTGTGGGCCTCCAGCTCCTCGGGCGAGCCGAACGGGTCGCGGGTCCCGGAGACGAACAGGCACGGGACCTCGATGGCCGGGAAGTGGTCGACCCGCAGCCGCTCCGGCTTGCCCGGTGGGTGCAGGGGGTAGGCGACGAGGACCAGCCCGGCGGCCGGCAGCCCCTCGGCGACCGCCAGCGAGCACATGCGCCCGCCCATCGACCGCCCGCCCAGCGCGACCCGCTCCGGCGGCAGGCCCGTGCGCTCGGCCAGGGCGGCCGCCTCCTCCCGCACGCAGGCGACGAGCTTCGCCGGCCGGTCGGGCGCCCGGCGCCCCTCGCGCCGGTAGGGGAAGTCGGCCCGGGCGACGGGGAGGTCGACGGCCTCCTCGATGGCGACGAGCGAGGGGTGGTCGGCCCCCGTGCCCGCGCCGGGGAACAGCAGCAGCGCGCCCGCGGTCACGGCCCGGTCACCCGGCCAGCAGGATGCGGCGGGCCTCGCTCAGCTCGGCGAGGCGGTCGGCGGCGGTGGCCCGGTCGCCCCCGTGGTCGGGGTGGGCGGCCCGCACCAGCGCCCGGAACCGGCGCTGCACCTCGCCCCGGGCCGGCCGGCGGCCGCCCTCCAGCCCGAGGACCGACAGCGCCCAGCCGACCGGGTCGCGGTGGGCCGCCAGCGACCAGGGCTGGGTGCGGGACACACCCGACAGGTGGGCGACGAGCGACCCGTCGATGTCGCCCGTCCACCGCATGGCCTTGCGGATGGCGGCCATGACGACGCTGCGGGGCCCGAGGGGGAGGCCACCCGCGGCGTAGACGGCGGCCAGGATGTGGTGCGCGGGCGAGCCCTTGTCGTCGATCTCGAACCGGACGTCCTCGCCCTCGCCCCACAGCAGGTGGACGCTGCGCTGCAACCCCACCCGATCGGTCTGGAGCCGGTGGCGCAGCCGGGGCTGGGGGATGCGGTAGCCGGCCTCGAGCTGGCGGGTGAGGCGGTCGAGGTCGTCGAACAGCTCGGGGTCGAGCAGCGCGATGTAGGCGGCGACGACCCCGCCGAGCAGGATGCCGCCGAACCCGGGGGCGGGCGAGACGGGCAGGTCGCGCTCGCCGAGGGCCAGCCGGCGCGTGGGGGCGATGGCCCGGGAGTGGAAGACCTCGAGGCGAGCGAGGATCACCCGAGCAGCCTAACGGCGGCGCCCGGCGGCGATCCCGCCCGGCCGGGGCTCAGACGTAGGGGCGCAGGGCGCTGCGCAGCTCGTCCGCCCGGGCCGTCACCGCCTCCTCGTCGACGGTGTCGGCCAGCAGCAGGTCGCGCAGCGCCGTGAACCGCTCGCACACCGGCCGCCAGTCGTCGACGTCGAGCCCGTAGGGCGGGCACTCGGGGTCGAGGTCGCCGACCTCGTCGAGGACGGTCGTGACCCCGTCGGGGTCCTGCGGGTCGCGGCGCAGCCGGTCGGCGGCCACGAACACGTCGCCCAGCAGCTCGGCGTCGACCGCGCCGGTCGTCGGCTCGTCGCCGACCAGCTCGTCGACCAGGGCGTCGACCGCCTCCTCGTCGTCCTCGTCGACGAACAGCTCGTCGCCGTCCCAGGCGTAGGGGATGCCGGCGGCCGCCAGGCGCTCCTCCAGGACCGCGACCGCCTCGTCGTCCCACTCGCCGAGGTCGTAGGCGACCTGGTCGCGCTCGGCGTCGAACGGCTCGCCGGGCAGGCCGGAGAGCGAGATCCCCTGGTCGTCGCCGTCGTCGTCGTAGGGGTCGGAGACCTGCCCCACGGGAGGCCATTCAAGCAGGGCGAGTATGGTCGCCGCATGGTCGAGAAGCAGCCACCGGACCGCAACCTGGCCCTCGAGCTCGTGCGCGTCACCGAGGCGGCCGCCCTGGCCGCGGCACGCTGGATGGGCCGGGGCGACAAGAACGGCGCCGACCAGGCCGCGGTCGACGCCATGCGCATCGTCCTGGAGACGGTCCCGATGGACGGCGTCGTCGTCATCGGCGAGGGCGAGAAGGACGAGGCGCCGATGCTCTACAACGGCGAGCGCATCGGCGACGGCAGCCCGACCCTCACCGACATCGCCGTCGACCCGATCGACGGCACGACGCTGACCGCCCTCGGGCGGGGCAACGCCATCTCGGTCATCGCCGTGTCCGAGCGGGGCACGATGTTCGATCCCGGCCCCTGCGTCTACATGGAGAAGATCGCCGTGGGGCCGGAGGGGGTCGGCGTCATCGACATCGAGCGGTCGCCCTCCGAGAACATCGCCGCGCTGGCCGAGGCCAAGGGCACCTCGCCGCGCGACATCACGGCGGTCATCCTCGACCGCGACCGCCACGCCGACCTCATCGCCGAGGTGCGCTCGACCGGGGCCCGCATCCGGCTCATCCCCGACGGCGACGTCGCCGGCGCCATCTCGACGGCGTGGCCCGACTCCGGCGCCGACATCCTCTTCGGCATCGGCGGCACGCCCGAGGGCGTCATCGCCGCCGCCGCGCTCAAGTGCATGGGCGGCGAGCTGCAGGGCAAGCTCTGGCCCCGCAACGACGAGGAGCGGCGGGCGGCGATCGACGCCGGCTACGACCTCGACAAGGTCATCCGCACCGACGACCTGGTCGGCGGGGACAACTGCTTCTTCGCCGCCACCGGCATCACCGACGGCGAGCTGCTCCGGGGCGTGCGCTTCACCCGGCAGGGGGCCAGCACCCAGTCGCTGGTCATGCGGTCGAAGTCGGGCACCGTCCGGCTCGTCAACGCCCAGCACCAGCTCTCGAAGCTGGCCCGCTTCTCGGCGATCGACTTCGCCTGACCGCGCCCGCCCGGGTCAGACGCGGCGGGCGACCCGGGCCGCGATCCGGCGCTTCAGGCCGCGGGGCACCGGGCCGGCCGCCGCGACCAGCACCTTGTTGAGGACGCCCGGCACGCACCAGGGGCGGCCCGCCCGGGCGGCGGCCAGCGCCCGGGCGGCGACGTCCTCGGCCGACATCCAGGCGACGTCCGGCACAGGACGGCCGCCCACGCCCGCCCGCTCGTGGAACTCGGTGCGGGTGAAGCCGGGCAGGACGGTCGTCAGCGTGACGCCGGTGCCCTCCAGCTCGCCGGCCACCGACTCGCCGAAGCTGGCGACGAACGCCTTGGTCGCCCCGTAGGTGGCGTTGCCCGGCGTGGCCTGCAGCCCGGCGACGGACGAGACGTTGAGGATCGCCCCGGTCCCCCGGGCGGTCATCGCCCGCACGGCGGCATGGGTGAGGCGCACGACGGCGGTGACGTTGACCGCGATCTCCTCCAGCTCGGTCTCGACGTCGAGCTCGGCGAGGTCGCCGTAGGTGCCGAACCCGGCGTTGTTCACGAGCAGGTCGATCGGGTGGTCGGTCGCCGCCACCCGCGCCGCCACCGCCTCGAGGTCGTCGCGGCGGGCCAGGTCGGCGGGCAGCACCTCGACCCCGACCGTGGGGTGGGCCTCCCCCAGCTCGGCGGCCAGCGCCTCGAGCCGGGCCCGGTCGCGGGCCACGAGCACCACGTCGCTGCCCTCGGCGGCGAGCTGGCGCACCATCGCCCGCCCGATGCCCGACGACGCCCCCGTGACGAGCGCGGTGTGGGTCATGGCCGGCGAGCCTAGACGGGCCGCGCCCGGCGGCTGAGGGGTGCGTCGGCGATGGGCCGCCACACCCGGTCGCGCCCCTCCTCCAGCAGGTGGACCGCCTCGATCCGCACGTCGACGACGTAGTCGGCCAGGGCGGTGACGGCCGCCCGGATGCGGTCGGGGTCGAGCTCGTCGGCGACCGTGACGTGGGGGACGAACGGGTGGGCGAGCGACCGCTCCAGCGGCGGGACGAACACCCGCGCCCGCAGCTCGGCCAGCCCGCCGAGGGCGCCGTCGACCGCCAGGTAGACGACGGGGTTGACCGGGTGGAACGTGGCCGCCGGCCCCAGCCGCAGGTCGAGGGGCGGCACGGCCCGGGCGGCCTGCCGCAGCACGTCCAGGGCCGCGCCGACGTCGTCCTCCCGCACGTTCACCGGGGGCACGAGCGTGAGGTGGGGCGGGATGCGGCGGCGCGACGGGTCGCCCAGCGCCCGGCGCAGGCCGTCGACCTCGACGGCCACCGGCGGCGGCACGAGCAGGGCGACCCCGAGGCGGCGGCGCGGCACGGATGACCCGTTCCCCTACCCGCCCTCGGCCATGCGGGTGGCGGCCACCAGCGGGGCCACGTCGTTGTAGGTCACCTCGACCCCGGGGGGCAGCTCGGGCTCGTAGGCCCGCAGCCGCTCGATCAGCGGCCCGGTGTGCTCGGGCGCGGCGGCCCAGAACCGGGTGACCTCGAAGTAGGCGTCCGGCGACCGCCACTCGGCGACCCGGATCCACTCGGGCGGCACGTCCCCGCCCAGCGAGAAGTCGTAGGTCACGACGACCTCGACGTCGCGCCGCTCGGTGAGGTCCCGCCAGAACGCGGCGTCGGCCCGGCCGTCCAGCCGGGCCTCCAGCACCTCGTGGTCGGCGAGGCCGTAGACGTCGGTCAGCGGTCCGTCGTGGTAGAGCGAGATGTAGCCCAGCTCGCTGATGGCGATCGGCGCCTCGCGGTAGGCCTCGGCCAGGAAGCGGGCCACCTGGTAGCGCTGCTCCCAGGTGATCGCCGCCTCCCGCGGCGCCGACAGGGTGGCCTCGACCTGGTGGGCCGCGGCCGGGACCAGCAGGAGCACCACCGCCCCGGCCGGCAGCCCGGCGAGTCGGGGGGCGAGGGCCGGCAGCAGCGGCAGCACCCGCAGGACGGTCCACGTGCCGAGCCCGTAGAGGTACCCCTGGTAGCGCAGCGAGGCCTCGACGGCCCCCAGCTCGGCGTGGACGAGGATCGCCACCAGCGTCACCGCCGCCGGGAAGGCCGCCCCGCCGGGCACGACCCGCCCCCGCCGGCGGGCGACCGCCGTCGCGGCGAGCACGGCGACGGCCACGACCGCGAAGGCCACCAGCAGCGGGTCGCCCACCAGCCGCTCGAGCGCCGCGGCCGGCGACCGGCGGGTGTCGCCCCGGTCGCCGACGCTCTTCAGCACGACCGAGTTGGGCAGCAGGCCCTGCCCGAAGGCCAGGCTCACCGCACCGACCCCGCCGACCACGGCGGCGGCGGTGGCGGCCAGCGCGGCGACCGCCCCCACCCGGCGCCGGGCGGGCGCCGGGGGCGTGTCCGGGTCGCGCCACGGCCCCAGGCCGGCGACCGCCAGGCCCACCGCCAGCGCCACGACCACGCCGCCGGTCTCGTAGCGGGTCGCCGTGGCCGCCGCCGCCAGTGCGACCGGCGCCCAGCGCGGCACCGGGACCCGGTCGGCGGCCCGGGGGCCACCACCGGCCCAGCGGGCCTCGACCGCCGTCGCCAGCGCCAGCACGAGCGCGGCGTGGAGCGTGTGCTCCATGCCCATGAAGGCCAGGCCGGGCAGGAACGCCAGCGCGACGACGGCCGCCACCACCGCGAGCGCGTCCAGCGGGCGGCGCCGTCCGGGCCGCAGCGCCGCGAGGTCGTCCCGCAGCAGCCACACGACCGCCACCGCCGCCGCCACGGCGAGCGCCAGGGGCACCAGCTCGCCGGCCGCACCCCGCACCAGCCACTGGGTGGGCGCGAGCAGCACCGTCCACAGCGGTGACGACGAGGCCGACTGGAACTCGCCGGCCACGACGCCCCACGTGCCGTCGTGGGCCAGGCGGCGGGCGACGGCGAGGTGGATGGCCGGGTCGTCGATCGGGTAGACGAACGTGCCCGAGGTCAGCCAGGTGGTCGCCGCGTAGAGGGCGACCACCGTGACGACGACCGTGACGGCCGCCAGCCGGGCGGCCGGTGTGCGGAACCCCATGCTCCTGCCCCGAGGAGCACGAGGTTAGGACACGGCGGCCAGGTTGCCCGCGGTCTGGAGGCGGATCAGCGCCCGGCGCAGGGCGGCCTCGGCCTCGGCGTCGCGGGCGGCCCGCAGCCGCTCCTCGGCCCGCTCCTTGGCCCGCTGCGCCCGCTCGACGTCGATCTGGCTGGCCAGCTCGGCGACGTCGGACAGGATCGTGACGGTGTCGTTGGACACCTCGACGAACCCGCCGTGGACGGCGACGAGCTCGTCCCCCTGCGGCGTGCGCAGGGTGGCTGTGGCGATGGCCAGGGCGCCCACGAACGGGGCGTGCCCGGGCATGAACGCGATCTCGCCGCCGCCGAGCGTGCGGACGACGACCATCTCGGCCTCGCCCGAGTAGAGGATGCGCTCGGGCGAGACGAGCTCGACCCGCAG
>Ga0207873_1000340_pt1 | contig 51794 bp, 50 predicted proteins | sample BGWIniCompost_FD_187373 | JGI IMG/M metagenome (GOLD analysis project Ga0207873, IMG submission 187373) | Cellulose adapted compost microbial communities from Newby Island Compost Facility, Milpitas, CA, USA - BGW Initial Compost (SPAdes)... ...
TCCCTCCACATCTCGGCACGGCAGCACGGGAACCGCCACCCTCATGACCATTCCGTCACCTTACCGACCCCGCCTAGGTGCTCGCGGTGCGTACGGGTGGGCAGGTCGCACTAACCTCTCCTTGTCGAGTTCCGCCAGTTCGGTCTGGCCACCTGTGGCGACATCAACGGAACCGACGCTGCATCCAGAGCGGACGTCGAATCTGCGAGCAGCTCCTCGACGCCATCGGCATCCGCACCGCCTCAACCGCATCTGAGACAGCGGACCGGAAGCCTTCCCCACCCGGGAGCAGCTGGAGAGCCCGCATAGCCAGCAAATGGGGCCTATAGCGAGGCACGACGGCGACGCAGGTTCCGATCCGAATCAGCTCGGTCGCCGCCGCTACCGAAGCCAGGATTACCCATGGATCGTAGATCGGAGGAGGATTGTCCTTGACCGGGAGCCCATCCCACGTGAAGTAACCGTGCCAGCCTGCCCGTTCGGCCACCCATGCCAGCTCCGCAGCATGGTGCGGATTTCGAAAGACTCCCCAGTTGGGAGGAGCGATCCCGAAGCGCAGCGGAGGGTTATCCATCGATGCTGCGGGTATGCCGGATCATCGCGTTAACGCTACCTAGGACTGGGTTTCGACGGTGAATGTGTCGTGGCCCCATTCCGACGCTGCGTGCAAAGCCTGCCGCAGCAACGCGGCGGCGATCGTTATCACTCACGAGCCTGAGCCATATCGCGCACTCTTGACAGCGCATATCCGGCATTGTGTCGGTGCTTGAGGTCCAAGAACATCGCTTCGTCGGGCAGATCGATGACACGATGGAGCAAGCGTCCAGCCCAACGGGCGGCGCTGCCGCAAACTAACGCCGAGTCGAAGTGAAGTGTGGCGAACGAGGCATCGACCCGTAGACTGACGCTGTGCGTTTCATGCTGCCGTCTCTCATGAGGCCCCCTGGTATGTCGCTCGCTGCCTGGAGGCGGAGGTGACGAGCCAAGGAGAGAGCTTCGACGCGCCTCTCTCTAACCTGCAGGAGGCATTAGAGCTGTATTTCGAGGATGAACCTTTCCCCGAGGGGATCGAACCTCCGATCATCGCACCCGTTAAGTCCCGGCGTGAGCCCGGCCTTGCCCGTCGTCTCGGCGGAGAAGTCATCCGAGTGTTGGAGAAGGCCGGATTCGCTCAGGTCAGCCAGCGGGGGAGCCACGTCAAACTTCGGAACGATGCCGACAGGACGGTGATTGTGCCACTCCACCGAGAGCTGGCACGAGGAACGCTGGGCTCGATCCTGCGCCAGTCAGCGGTGTCCGTTGACGAGTTCCGCGGTTGCTCTGAGTTGCCCGCGATCGCGGGGTCGTCCTGCTCGAGTTGCTCAGTCGCATAAGAGGTGTCGACGCTTCGTCACCGACGCCGAGTCTGCGGAGAGTCTGCGAGAAGTTCAGAAACAGCGCGAAATGCTGAGAACCGCTGAGTCGAAAAACTCAATGATTCCAAGGGTTTTCAGCCCACCAATTGGGAGCAGAAGCCAATCTTGCATGGCATGCAAGGGGTCACGGGTTCAAATCCCGTCAGCTCCACATGAGGGCCGCCTGAAAGGGCGGCCCTTCTGCTTGTCGAAGGCCGCCCGACGAAGGGAGCTGCTTCGGGTCCCGCATCCATGCACGAAAACCAGCTGACGATCACGACCGAGGTCGTCCGCAACCTCGTCGCCGCCCAATTCCCGGAGTGGGCCTCTCTCCCTGTCGCTCGCGCGCAATCCACGGGCACCGTGAACGCCATCTTTCGGATCGGAGACCGGCTGGCGGCTCGTTTTCCTCTCCAGTCGCGTGACGACGTCGACGCGGTGCGCCAGTGGCTCATCTCCGAAGCCGATGCTGGCCGGGAACTCGCCGCCCACACCTCGTTTCCCTTGCCTGAGCCGGTGGCGATAGGAGAGCCCGGGTTCGGCTATCCCCTTCCGTGGGCGGTGCAGACCTGGATTCCCGGCGTGACCGCCGCCGAGTGCGACCCCTCGGGATCCGACGCTTTCGCCCGCGACCTGGCTCAGTTCATCACCGAAGTGCGCAGTATCGATGCCCGCGGCCGGCGGTTCTCCGGCCAGGGGCGCGGCGGCGACCTCCGTTCACATGACGACTGGGTCGAAATCTGTTTCGATCGGAGCGAGGGCCTCCTCGACGTGCCGCGGCTTCGCCGCATCTGGCTGCGATTGCGCGAACTGCCACGGGAGTCGGACGACGCCATGACCCACGGCGACCTGATCCCTGGCAACGTCCTAGTGGAGGACGGCCGGCTAGCGGGCGTTCTGGACGTCGGCGGTGTCGGTCCCGCCGATCCCGCAATCGATCTAGTCGGCGGGTGGCACCTGCTCGACGCAGAACGCCGCGGGATCCTCCGGGACGAACTTCGGTGCGGAGATCTCGATTGGGAGCGTGGCAAGGCATGGGCCTTCATCCAGGCCATTGGCCTGGTCTGGTACTACCTACGCACCAACCCAACGATGAGCCGAACCGGTCGACACACTCTCGACCGGATCCTGGCCGACGAGCCGGGGCCATGACCGACTTCAGGATTCCAGGCGGATCACTTCGTGGATCGCGCTCGCCGAGAGGCCAGGAGCGGTACCACCGGCGATGACGTGGATCGCCCCTTCGAGGGTGACGACCGCCAACCCATGTCGAGCTAGCTCCAGTTCGGCCACCACCTTCCACGATCCGTCGATGAGACATTCGACCGAGCCGATCGTCCCATTTGGTTCTTCGCCCCCGGTCACACAGGGTATTTCGCCCACGGTCGTGGCGCCGATTCCGCCCCTCGCGTGGTTCAGTGGCGGTGCCTCCTTCCACTCGCCCGCTTCGAGGACTTCCACCGTGTTCTTGTTGGTCTCGAACGCATCGAGCCGCCCGCCGATGGCATACACCCGATCACCTACGGCGGTGGCGGCGAAGTGCTCTCTGGGTTCCAGGAGGTCCGGTCCGGGCTCCCACGCCGGGGCGCCCGGTTCGAAGATCTCGGTAGACGCCAGGAACTCGGCGTCAGGCCCGACACCTCCCATGGCGATGAGCCGGTCGCCGGTGGAGGCAACCGCCAGAGCGCCTCGGGCTGTGTTCAGTTCCGGCTCTGGCACCCACTCTTCGTCGTCGGGTCCCAGGCTCCACACACCCGCCTGAGGAATCCACCCGCCGGTGCCGGGATTCGAGTAGCCGCCGACGAGGTAGAGCCGGTCCCCGAGAGACGTCAGGGTGGTGTGGTGGAGGGGAACCGGGAGTGCGGGGCCGTTGTCCCACGAGTCGGTGGCGGGATCGTATAGGAACGTCTGGTCATTCGTGACGTTGGACGGGTGGAGGCCGCCAACGACGACGATTCGCCCATTCCACACGGCTCCGGCCACTTCGCTCAGAGCGAACGGCAGGGGCGCTGCTCGGTTCGATCGAGTGGAGGGCGTGGTGTCGACCGCGGTGCTCGACGGCGTGGTCGTCGAACGAGTCTCGGTCGGTGTTGTTGTCTCGACCGCTTCCCGCGGTACCGAAAGCTCATGGGTGGCGACGCTTGTGGCAGAACTGCCGCCGGAAGCGCACGCCGCTCCCAATACCAGAGCCATGGCCCACAGGAACAATACGAGTGTCCGGTAACGAGTCACTGAATCGGCGCCCATCGATCGCCTCCTGCAGTCGTCCTCGTCGGCGAGAAGCTCATTGCATCGATTACGACGTGGTCGGCGAACTGGTTCGTCGGTGGCACGGCGTTTCCGTCACACGCTGCTCGCAGGATCGGCCTCCGCCGCCTCGATGCTGAAGCGGCCTGAGAATCGGTAGCGGAGATACCGAAGCCTGTCTGAGAGGGTGTGCTTCCACCGGTGCGACCAGCGAGCTCGGCGGCCGATCTGTATCGTCTGCAGACGTGGATGGGGTGCGCGTGGCGTGGACTCTTCGAAGCGGCGGGAGAGGAGGACTCAGGTGAAGGTGTTGGTCACAGGTGCATCCGGGTTCGTGGGCGCTCGCGCTGTCGCGGCGATGCAAGCCGACGGCCATGAGGTCCGGGCGTTCGTCCGTTCTCCCGAAAAGCTGAGTCGTGCGCTGGCTCCCTTGGGCGCGGAGGTGTCCGACGTCCACACCGGTGATGTGACCGATCGGCGGGCAGTCGAGGAGGCCGTGGCGGGATGCGACGCCATAGTCCACACCGCCAACATCTACACCTACGACACCCGCCTCGCCGAGGAGATGTGGCGGGTCAACGTCGAAGGAACCAATGCCGTTCTCGAAGCCGGCCTCGCCGCCGGATGTGATCCGGTCGTCCACGTCTCGTCGATGGTCGCCCTCCTTCCATACGGGGGCCCGATTCCTTCCGATCCGAAGTTCATCGATGTGAAGAGCGGCGACCCCTACGTCGATTCGAAGAAGGCCGCCGAGGCGATCGCCCGGAAGCACCAGGAGGGAGACGAGCCCGTCGTGACCGTGTACCTGGGATCGGTGTGGGGCCCCCATGACCCCGGTGCGGGCGAGATGGTGAAGATCGCGCGTCTCTTCTTGAACTCGCCTGCTCCATTCGCTCTGCCCGGGCGGATCGGCATAGTCGACGCCGACGCCACCGGCCGCCTGCTCTCCGCCTTGCTCGCGCCTGGTCGCGGCCCGCGCCGGGCCGTCTTCGGAGGGCCCACCGTGAGCTGGAAAGGACTGGGCCAGATCGTGATAGGAGCTGCCGGGGCGAAAGCGCGCCCGTTTTTGCCCACGCCTTATCCCGTAGCAGCGTTGACGGGCCGCGTTGGTCAGGCGATCTCGCGGGTGATCGGTAAGGAGTTGCCCGTCCACGCCGGGGGACCTTGGGTCGTTCGCAACTGGCAGCCGAGCGACGACTCCGAAGCAGTCGCATTGATCGGATCAGTGCCGCCGCTGGAGGAGACCGTCACCAAGGCGACCCGATGGATGGTCGAAGCCGGGCTGGTGAAGGGCGGTCAGCCCGCCAGGTCGACCGGCTGAGGCTCGAAGCGTCTCGCCAGGTGCCAACCCAGGAGGCCCAGCGCCAGCCCCGCCAGGGCGAGGACCACGAGAGCGACCCGAGCGGCCGGGACGAGGGCGGTGACAGTGTCGCCGGTGGCGGCGATGCCGCTCAGACGATCGACCGCCTCGTCGTAGCGCTCGACGGTCGCCCTCACGTCCTCCAGGTCCGTCGCCACCTGGTCGACTTGTTCCGTCAGGAGGCGGGTATCGGTGGCACTGGTCCGCAGTTCTTCCGCTAGATCGATGAGGCTCTCGCCTTGGGCGCTGATCGTCTCCGGCAACCCCTCGAGCTGAGCTTGGACCTCACCGAAAGCTTCGTCGAGGGGTACCTGGGGCCGGTAGTCGATTCCGACGATGCTGAGGGTGCGCATGGTGTCGTCGATCACCTTGGCGGTGTCGATCAGAGCGGGAAGGGCGTCGCGCAGGGCGGTGAGGGCATCGGGGATCTGCGTGGTGGTGAGGTCGGCCACCTCGTCGAGGACGTCGGCCGCGCGGTCGGCAGAACCGGCGAGGCGCTGGGTCATTCCGCTGAGGGTGCCGAGGGCGATTCCCGCCTCCCCCAGCGTGGCGTCGACCGCCTCCAGCAGGTCCATGGACGGGGCGGCAGCGTCCTCCAGTTCGGGCGCAGCGGAGAACACCGACCGGACCACGTCGAGGGCGACCCAGCCGGCTACAGCCGAGGCCAGGGACACGACGGCGATGAGGGCGGCGCCGATCTTCAGGATGTGAGGTGTGGAGAGACGTTCCATCCATCTCCGGGGGAGCGACCTGGAAGCGAAGGCTACCCAGCACCGGTCATTCGAAAACGGCTTGGGTTTGGGCCGCGAGGTGGCGGGGAAGGTTGAGGACGCCTAAGGAAGGAATGAGGGGGTTTTGGAACACACCATTGACGCGTTCGGCGTCACCAAGATCTACGAGTCGAGCGGCGTCGGGGTACATGACATCGACCTGCACGTCCCGACGGGATCCATCGTTGGCTTGATCGGGCCCAGTGGCTCGGGCAAAACGACCACCGTTCGCCTCCTCACCGGACTGTTGTCACCAGACAGCGGGACGGTCGAGGTCTTCGGCATGGACCCAGCGACATTCGACGCGTCCACTCGGTCGCGCATCGGCTACTTGCCGCAGCAAGCCGCCATCTACCCGGCATTGACCGTGAGCGAGAACCTCGACTTCTTCGCTGCCATGCACGGCCTCCGCGGTCGTTACCGCCGAGAGCGACGCGAGATCGTGCTGGACTTCGTGGAGCTGGAGGAAGCGGCGTCACGCCGGGCTGACGAGCTCTCGGGCGGCATGCAGCGGCGTCTGGGCCTCGGCGCCGCCCTGATCCATCGACCCGAATTGCTGTTCCTGGACGAGCCGACGGCCGGGATCGACCCGATTCTCCGCGCCACGGTGTGGGAGACTCTCTCGAAGCTGCGAGAGGACGGTCGAACGCTCGTCCTCACCACCCAATACGTCTCCGAAGCCGCCTACTGCGACTTCGTCGCCGTGATCTCGGAGGGTCGGCTCGTCGAATGGGGGACCCCCGAGGACCTGCGCCGCCGAGCCTTCGGCGGCGAGATGGTCGATGTGGTGTTCGCTGACCGAGTGCCGTGGGATGTCGTGGACCGGCTCGCCGAAGCGGTCGGCGCTGAGCATGTCGAGAGCATCGGTAACCGCTCGGTCCGTATCACCGTCGAGGACGCCGGTTCGGCGATCCCGACCCTGGCGGCTGCTGCGGCCGATGCCGGCGCCGAGGTGACGGAGACGAACCAGGTCGTGCCCGAGTACGACGAGGTGTTCGTCCGCATCGTCGACCAGCACCGGGTGACGGAGCCAAGCCAATGAGGGCCCTTCTCACCGTGCTGGCCTTCGCCGGCAAAGAAATTCGCCAGGTGCTCCGACAGCCCAAGCTGATGGCTGTCCTGATCTTGGGCCCGTTTCTGATCCTGGGTCTCTTCGCTGCCGGGTTCCAGGCGACACCGCCTCCGTTGCGGACGCTCGTCGTGCTGCCGGAGGGCTCCGATCTCGAGTCGTCGATGCCCCAGATCGCCGAGCAGATCGGCTCTGAGATCGAACTCGTCGACACTCTCGCCGACACCGGCGAAGCCAGACAGCGCCTTCTCGATGGCGAAGTGGATCTGGTCGTCGAGGCTCCGGCGGATGCCGCCGAGACCGTGCGCAACGACGAGCACGCGACCGTGGTCGTATATCACAACCGTCTCGACCCGTTCGACCGGGCCTACATCACCGTGGCGGCCCAATCAGCTGTCGACGAGTTGAATCGTCTCGTCCTCGCCCGGGTGGCCGAAACCGCCCAGGCCCGGGCCGGTGAATACGAGGATGCCATCCCTGCCGCCCGCCAGAGCATGGGGACGATGGCCGAGGCGCTCCGCCAAGGTGATCGAGCCAGAGCCCAGGAGGCGCAGACGGAGGCAGTCGATTCGCTCACGCTCGCAGAACAGCAGTTGGGGCTGACCGCCGACTTCTTCACCGGCGTCGACGACAGCGCCGGCGCGGGGTCCGGCTCCCTCGGCGAGAGGGTCGGATCCAGCCGCAGCGACGTGGAAGCCATCGACTCGTCCGATCCCGCCGCCGCCGACCGCGCCGAGGAGATCGAAGGTGAACTCGCCGAGCTGGAATCCGCCATCACCGAATTCCGATCCGTTTCGCCTCAGGTTCTCGTCCAGCCCTTCGTCGCGGAGACGGAGCTCGCATCGGGAGTCGATGTCCCACTCACCGCCTACTACTCGCCGGGCGTCGTGGCGGTGCTCCTCCAACACGTGGTGCTGACGTTCGCTGCCCTGTCGGTGGTGGGCGAGAGGTCGACCGGCTCGACCGAGCTCTTCCGGGTCGGTCCGGTGCGGCTAGGCGAGTTCCTCGCCGGCAAGTTCTTGGGCTACGCAGTGCTCGGGGCGATCGTGGCCGCAGCTCTCATCGCCTTGGTGGTGTTCGTCTTCGGGACGCCGATGGCAGGCTCGTGGCTCTGGGTGGCCGCAGTCTTGGCACTCACGATGGCCGCGTCCTTGGGGCTCGGGTTCGTGATCGCCGCCGCCGCGAACAGCGACGCCCAGGCGGTGCAGTTGTCGATGATGGCCCTCTTGTTCACGATCTTTTTCAGCGGGATGGTCGTGTCGCTCAGCCGGCTCGCCGACGGTGTCCGCCAGATCGCCTATCTGGCACCTGCTACCGCCGGTACCAGCGCCCTCCAGGATGTGATGTTCCTCGGCAACGAGCCCAATCTCGTGTCGCTGGCCGTGCTCGGCGCCTACATCGTCGTGAGCTTCGGCGTTGCTTATGCCTGGTTGCGGCGGCGTCAGGTGGCTTGAGTCAGCTGCCGACAGGAACCCAGGACACGGCGACATCGATCGAGGTGGGCCCATTCGGCTCTGTCCGAAGGGCCTCCACCCGCCAGGCTTGGGCCGTCTCCGTAGGCAGTACCGGTAGCTTGCGGGGACAGCGGCGGGCGGCACCGTCGACTTCACAGTCGTGGAACGACCCCAGCACCTGATACCGCAGCCCGCTGGGAGGGACGATGAAGATCTCGATGTCGTCGGGCTGCTCGAGGGGAAGCTCGATCGAGATGTCGAGCGTGTGGCGCTTCGGGTCGAACGCCAGCAACTGGCCAGTGGCCTCGGTCGAGCCTGCCTCGAAGTGGAGTTGGGTCGCCGAGCTGCGCTCGCCGAGCGGGACTACGCTCACCGGCGCCGAACACGCCAGCGCCAGGAACGCGAGGGCCAGCGTGAGGCGTGACATCCCTCCACGCAGCCTACTCGCGAAGCGTTTCCTGGGTCGGTCAGACCCGAGTTCAGTTGTAGGTGTAGAAACCGCGTCCGCTCTTGCGGCCCAGCATCCCGGCCTCGACCATCCGGGTCAGAAGCGGGGGAGAGGAGTACAGCGGCTCCTTGTATTCCTCGAACAGGACGTCGGCGACGAGCTTCATCGTGTCCAGACCGATGAAGTCGCACAGCTCCAGCGGGCCCATCGGGTGGTTGGCGCCGAGCTTCATCCCGGCATCGATGTCCTCGGCCGAGGCGTGTCCGGCTTCGTACATACGGATGGCGCCGAGTAGGTACGGCACCAGGAGCAGGTTCACGATGAACCCGCCGCGGTCCCTCGCCCGGATCACGGTCTTCCCCAGTGTGTCGCGGGCGAAATCCTCCGCACGCTGTTCGACAGTGCCGTCGGAGAGGGGAGTGGTGACCAATTCCACCAACGCCATGACCGGGACAGGGTTGAAGAAATGCAGGCCGACCACATGGTCGGGCCGCGATGTCGCCGCCGCCAGCCGGGTGATGGGAATCGACGAGGTGTTGGAAGCCAAGATGGCGTCGGGATCGGTGACCGTGCTGTCGAGTTTCTGGAAGATCTCCCGCTTGAGCGACTCGTTCTCCGTCACCGCTTCGATGACGATCTGACGATCGGCCTGGTCGGCCCAATCGGTCGAGTAGGTGATGCGGGCGGCCGCGGCACTCGCCGCTTCTTCTTCGAGCTTCCCACGGGCGACGCCGCGATCGAGCGACTTCTCGACTCGTCCCCGAGCGGACTCCGCAGCCTCGGGTGACACTTCGTGGACGACCACCTCACATCCGGCGAGAGCGGCCACTTCGGCGATCCCGGCGCCCATCTGGCCGCCACCGATCACACCAACACGTTCCACCGGTACTCCTTCCTCGCTTGCGGCCCAGAGGGTCGCACACCCACTGGTCGGGTTCAAAAGCCCGCCCGCTCATGGCTGCAGAGCAAGGTCGCGCATCGGCTACCTTGCGGATGAAGCCAAGAGAAGGAGACGGAACATGGCTCTCGACAGCACCGCACGCGCCCACTGGGAAGGCGATCTCTTCTCCGGTTCCGGGACCGTTGCTCTCGACACCGGGGCGGCAGGGCCCCTCGAAGTCAACTGGCAAGCCCGCGCCGAGGAGCACGGTGGGATCACCAGCCCCGAGGAACTGATCGCCGCCGCCCACGCCACCTGCTACTCGATGGCCCTCTCCAACGTGTTGGCCAAAGCCGGCCATCCGCCCGCGAGCCTCGATGTCGAGGCGACGGCAACGTTCGTCCCCGGCACCGGCATCACCCAGATCGTCCTCCGACTCACCGCCGACGTCCCCGGCATCAGCCAGGAGGACTTCCAGGAGGCGGCCGAGAACGCCAAGGAGAACTGCCCGGTGTCGAAGGCGCTCAAGGGCAACGTGGACATCAGCCTGGAGGCAACGCTCCGCTGATCAGACGCCGGTCGTAGACGCCGGCGCCGCCCGAGGTCCGGCCCGCAGCCAGCAGGCGGCGAGGTGGCCTGCTGCGTCCGGCACCTCCATCAGTTGGGGGTCGTCGACGTTGCACAGCCCGTTCTGGGCGATGGGACATCTCGGATGGAAACGGCAACCCAAGGGCGGGTTCAGCGGCGAAGGAACCTCTCCTTCGAGGCGGATCCGGGTCCGCGGCCGTCCCGGGTCGGGGACGGGGATCGCCGACAGCAACGCTTCCGTGTACGGGTGGGCCGGCGTCTTGTAGATCGTCACGCAGTCGCTGACTTCGACGATGCGCCCCAAGTACATGACGGCGACCCGGTCGGACATGTGCTCGACCACGGCCAGATTGTGGGCGATGAAGATCATCGTGAGCCCGAGTTCGGCTTGGAGGTCCTTCAACAGGTTCAGCACCTGAGCCTGGACGGACACGTCCAGCGCCGACACCGGCTCGTCGGCGATGACGAGCTTGGGACGGAGGATGAGGGCGCGGGCGATCCCGATCCGCTGCCGCTGGCCTCCGGAGAACTCGTGCGGATAACGGTCGGCGTGAGAGGCCCGTAGCCCCACCAATTCCAACATCTCGTGAACCCGCCGCCGGCGCTCCTGTCGGTCTCCGATGCCGTGGATTCGCAAGCCCTCGGAGATCGAATTGCCGACGGGAGTGCGCGGATCGAGCGAGCTGTAGGGGTCCTGGAAGATGATCTGGACGTCTTGGTGGAACTTCTTGCGTTCGTCTCCTTCGAGGTGGGTGACGTCACGTCCCTCGAACTCGATCCGCCCGGAGGTGGGCTCCATGAGGCCGGCGATCATCCGGCCGAGCGTGGTCTTGCCACATCCGGATTCGCCCACGAGCCCGAGGGTCTCGCCGGGCATCACCTCGAGACTCACCCCGGCGACCGCCTCGACCTTGGCGACCGTGCGGCGCAGGATGCCACCTTTGATGGGGAACTCCTTGCGGACGTCCTGGAGCCGGAGCAGTGGTTCCATCATTCGGCTCCGGGTTCGTAGAGGAAGCACCGCACTCGGTGACCAGGGCCGATCTCGAGTAGCTGGGGCTCCCGCTCGGTGCAGGCCTTGAGGCCCGTTTCGACTCGGGCCTTGCACCTGTCGGCGAAGCGGCAGGCGGGTGGCGGGTCGATGAGCACGGGCACCGTTCCCGGTATGACCTCCAGCTTTTCTGCGAATGCCCCCAGTATCGGGATGGATCCGATGAGGCCTTGCGTGTATGGGTGAGCGGGCTCCCGGAACAGAGTGTGGACGTCGGCTTCCTCGACGATCTGGCCGCCGTACATCACGGAGACTCGATCGGCCATCTCCGCCACGACCCCCAGATCATGGGTGATGAGGATCACCGCCGTGTTCATCTCCTCCTTGAGGTCCGAGATCAGGTCGAGGATCTGGGCCTGGATCGTCACGTCGAGTGCCGTCGTCGGCTCGTCGGCGATGAGGAGGGCCGGCTCACAGGCGAGAGCCATGGCGATCATTACCCGCTGGGCCATGCCCCCGGAGAGCTCGTGGGGATAGGCGAGCGCCCGTCGCTTCGGGTCGGGGATCCCGACCTTGCGGAGGATCTCGATCACCTTCTCCTGGGCCATCCGCTCGTCCCAGTCCCGGTGCAGCTCGAAGACCTCGGCGATCTGGGCGCCGGCCCGCAGCACGGGATTCAGCGCCGACGTCGGCTGCTGGAAGATCATCGAGATCTGGTCGCCGCGGATGGACGTCAGTTCTTTCTGCGACATCTTCGTGAGCTCCCGACCGTTGAAACGCACCGAACCACTGACGATGCGGCCGGGATAGGGAAGGAGGTTGAGGATCGAGAGGGACGTGACCGACTTTCCCGAGCCTGACTCGCCCACGAGGCCGAGGACTTCGCCCCGGTCGACGTGGAAGTCGACCCCGTCGACTGCTCGCACCACTCCTTCGCGGGTGTAGAAGTAGGTGCGGAGGTCGGAGACCTCCAGGAGATGGTCGGTCTCGCTCGTGGCGGCGGGGGCGGGCTCGGGCAGCGGTTGAGTCATTCGTTCAAGCTCGGGTCGAGGGCATCACGGAGACCGTCTCCCAGCATGTTGAAGCCGAGGACCGTGATGACGATGGCGAGTCCGGGGAAGATCATCAGATGCGGGGCGGTGAAGATGCGGGCCGTCTCGTCGGCGAGCATGCGGCCCCACTCGGGAGTGGGCGGCTGGGCTCCGAGGCCGAGGAAGCCGAGGGCGGCGGCCTCGAGGATGGCCCCGGCGATGCCGAGCGTCCCCAGGACGACGAGAGGCGTGAGGGCGTTGGGTATGACTCGGGTGAAGAGTATCCGGGCCGGCGACGAGCCCAATGCCCGCGAGGCGGCTACGTAGTCGATCTCCTTCACCGACAGGACCGATGCCCGCATCACACGGGCATACTGCGGCAGGGTGACGATGGCGATCGCCAGCAGCGTGTTGCGGATGCCGGGTCCCAACACGAAGACGATTGCGATGGCGAGGATCAGAGATGGGAAGCCGAGGACGACGTCCATGATCCGCATGAGGACGTTGTCGAGCCACCCTCCCACGTAGCCGGCGATGGACCCGATGAGCGCTCCGACGATGATCGCCACGAGTACCGTCGTGAAGCCGAGGGGCAGACTGACCCGTGCCCCGTAGAGGACCCGGCTGTAGAGGTCGCGCACGTTTCCGTCGAGGCCGAACAGGTGCTGTTGTCCCTCGCAGCCCAGGACGTTGACGCACGGGGGCGCCCACCTGACGGCGTCGGGCTCGCCGATGAAGTCCTCGTACGGAGAGTAGGGGGCGATCACCGGGGCCAGCAGGGCGATGAGGATCATGAACCCGACGAGGACCAGGCCGGTGACGCCGATCTTTCGGCGGAAGAAGCGCCGGAGGGCGATCCGCCACACCGAACCGGTCTCCCGCAGCAGGGTCTGCGGTCCGTCGACGGCAGGAATTTCGAGCTCTGGTTCGCGCGAGGTCATTTCAGCCTCACCCGGGGATCGAGGTAGCCGTACGAGATGTCGACGATGAGGTTGATCACTACATAGGTAGCGGCGATCACCACGGTGAATGCCTGGACGATGGGGAAATCTCGGGTGCTGATCGACTCGTAGAGCGCGGTCCCGACTCCCGCCAGGCCGAAGACGGTTTCGGTGAGGACGGCCCCTCCCAGGAGGCCACCGAGTTGGAGGCCGATGACCGTGACGACCGGGAGCAGCGCGTTGCGCAGGGCATGACGGCGGACCACGAGCCGGTCACCGGCGCCCTTGGCTCGTGCCGTGCGGATGTAGTCCCGCTGCAATACGTCCAGTAGGGAGGAGCGGGTCATGCGGGCGATGATCGACATCGGGATGGTCGCCAGCGCGAGCGTCGGCAGGATCAAGTGTTTGATCGCTGCCCACAACTCCTCCCATTGCGCAGAGATGAGGGCGTTGACGATCTGCATCTTCGAGATGAAGAACGCCATGGAATAGACGAAGCCGCTTTCGCCCAGGTCGAGACCCCACACCTCCCAGAAGGGGTCGGGCCGCATCCCGGCCGGCAGACGGCCTGAGGCGGGCAAGGCGAAGGGAGTGTTGCCGAGCACGATGGCTCCGAAGTATGCGAGGAGCAGGCCCAGCCAGAAGACTGGCATCGAGACGCCGACGTTGGCCACGGCCATCGCTCCCACGTCGACGACGGTGTTGTGCCGGCGGGCGGCGACGATGCCCAACGGAATGCCGATGATCACCGCCACCGCGAGCGCCGAGATGGCGAGTTCGGCGGTCACGGGCAGGCGTTCCAGGAGGATCGTCGAAACCGGCCGGGAGAAGCGGATCGACTCGCCGAAGTCGCCGGAGACGATCCGCTGGGCGTAGATGCCGAGTTGGACCGGCAGCGGTTGGTCCAACCCGTTCGCACGGTTGAAGCGCTCACACGCCTCTGGCGTCGCCCGCTCGCCCAGCATCGCCGTGCACGGTTCGCCGGGAAGGAGGCGAACCAGGAGGAAGACCACGAGGAGCACTCCGGCGAGGACGGGAATGGCGACGAGGGTGCGACGGGCGATGTATCCGAGCATGGATCAGTCGGAAGGGTGGGGGTGGCTGGTTGGCAGCCACCCCCACACAGAACGGCGAAGTGGGATCAACCCTCTCCGCCGGCGTCTTCGGCGTTCATCAAGGCGCCCCACAGGTAGGCGAAGTACTCGAACCCGCCTGTGTTGCCCACGTGCAGAGGATGGGCGGCGTCGATGCCCACGGCGAACGACGTCACGACGTCGTTCGCGTCGAGGTCGGATCCGTCGTGGAACTTGACGCCCTGCCGGATGGCGCAGGTCCACACCGTGCCGTCCTCGTTCGGATCGCACGACTCGGCCAACGCCGGCACCGGATTGCCTTCGAGGTCGTAGTCATAGAGACCCTCGAGGACCTGCTCGCAAGCGGACAGCGACTCGCCGTCCGTCTCGTCGGCGCAGAACAGCGAGATCGGCTCAGCGTTCTGGACGAACACCAGCGTGTCGCCATCGGGCGTCATCGTGTGGAACTGAGGAGCACCGAACGGCGGAACCTGGGCGCCCTCGACCGTGGCCAGAGCAGCGTCGGCCGCGGCACCGTGGGCGACCGGGACCACCGGCACGTGCTCACGGAGCAGGTTGTTGGCCTGCTCGTAGATCGGAGCCGCCTCGGCCTCGTCCACGGTGGCAGCACCCTGGTCCAAGAGCTCCACCAACTCGGGGATGGTGTCGCCGAACTGCGGTCCGCGGAAGTGCGTGTCGAGGAAGTTCGTCACGTGCGGATAGTCGGCGCCCCAACCGAGCAGGTGGATGCCGTCCATGGCGCCGATCGAGGTCTGCTCGATGAAGGCGCCGGACTCGACCTCTTCGACCGTGGCGTTGATGCCCAGGTTCTCCCGCAGCTGGGTCGCGATCTCGGTCGCCACCGCGCCCGGTTCCGGCAAGTAGACGCGGAACACGTCGCGGTAGGTGATCCTGGTGTCGAACCCGTCCGGATAGCCCGCCTCAGCGAGCAGAGCCCGAGCCGCCTCGGGGTCGAACTCGTACCACGGTTCACCCTCACACCCGTTGGGGATGCTGCACGGGGTGAAGAAGTCGGCCACCTCGGACCCCAGCGGGTAGAAGTTGTCGACGATCCGCTGACGGTCGATACCCATTGCCACGGCCTGACGCACCCGCACGTCGTTGAACGGCTCGAAGGTGTTCGTCATGCCGATGTAGAAGATGTTGGGGTTGGGATCCTCCAACAGGACGAGGTTCTCGTCGTTCTGGATCGTCTCGTAGTCGCTGGCGGCCAGGTTCGTGATGTAGTGGGCGTTGCCCGACTGGAGCTCGAGGATGCGCGAGGTGCTCTCGGCGGCCCACCGGAAGACCAGCGTCTCGAACGGAGGCGGACCACCCCAGTAGTCGGGGTTGGCCGACATCACGATCTCCGAACCACGTTCCCAGGCGTCGAGCATGAACGGACCGGTGCCGATCGGGTTGTCGAGCGGCGATCCGCCTGTTGCCTCCAGGTGCTCGGCCGGCTGGATAGCGAACGGAACGAAGGCGAGCTTGGCAAGGAAGGCCGGGTCGGGCGAGCAGAGGGTGAACACGACCTCGTGTGTCCCCGTCGCCTCGATCGACTGGATCTTGCCTCCGTAGTCGCAGCTCTCCGCCGATACGGACGCCAAGTCGCCGCTCGGCGCGCTCGTATCCGAGGGTGCGGTGGTTTCGGTGGTTTCTGGCGGTGCGGTGGTCTCCGCCGGTGCCGAGGTTTCGGCTGGAGCCGACGTGTCGGCCGGCTCATCGGCCCCACATGCGGCGGCGACCATGGCGAGAATCGCCAGAATCACCACTCCTTTCAGCTTCTTCACTTGTCCTCCTGTTTGCTCGTCCCAGCGCGCACCGCAGTGGCGCTTGTAGAGACGGTACACGGACGAAATGAGGGTTGTCGCGATCAGCTACGGCCGAATCGGTCGAACGGTTCGTCGGCATCGACGTCGTGAGCTTCGGCCAACTCCTCGACTACGTCCAGGTCGAGCGACTTCGCGGGAGGCCATGGATCCTCCCTGTCGAGCCGCTCCGGCGCATCCCGCAGCGTCCATCGTTGGGGATCGGTGTCGTCCAGTTCTTCCCATGTGATGGGCATGGCGACCGGGGCGCCGGGGCGCGGACGCAGCGACCATGGGCACACGGTGGACTGGGCCCAGCGGTTGCGTAGCCAGTCCACGAACACCCGGCCTGCCCGATCCTTCTTCAGGAACTCGGTTGTCATCTCGTCCGGATGTCGAGCGGCGACGACACCTGCCAGGAGGCGCGCCACCTTTCCGATGGCCTCGTAGTCGTGCTCCTGCTCGATCAGAGCCACGACGTGATAGCCACTGGAGCCGGTGGTCATCACGCCGGGCGAGAGCCCGATGTCCTCCATCACCTTTCGAGCCGCCCGGGCCGCTTCCCGGGGCGGATCGCCACCCTTGGGCGGATCCAGGTCGAGGACCAGACGATCCGGTCGCAACAGATCGGGTGTCCGGGACGTCCAGATGTGGAAGGTGATCGTGTTCTGGTTCGCCAGGTAGACGAGGTCGTCGGGCGTGTCGCAGAGAGGGTGGATCGTCGTGCCGCCTTCCTTGGGCACCTCGACCCGCTCGATCGACTCAGGGAAGTACTTGGAGGCGTTCTTCTGCATGAAGCCGGGCTCGTCGATTCCGTTGGGGAACCTCTGGAGGGTGAGAGGGCGGCCGCGGAGATGAACGAGCATCGCCTCTGCCACGGTCCGGTAGTACTCGACCACTTCGCCTTTGGTGATCCCGTCAGCGGGGTAGAGCACCTTCTCCGGATGAGACACCTTCACCTGCCCATGTTGGCAGGTCGGGGATCACAGGAAACGGGCGAGGTACTGGCGCTTCTTGCCGACGCGGATGACGAGGGTGGTCGCCGTGGCCAGGTCCTTTGGGCCCACGACGCGGGTGGAGTCGGTTATCGGTTCGTCGTTGAGCCGGACGCCACCCTGCTCGACGAGGCGGCGCGCCTCGCTGTTGCTCTTGGACGCCCCGACGCGGGTCATCAGGTCCAAGAGCCCGATCCCGGCCTCGAGTTCCGAGCGGGGCAACTCGAGGGTGGGCGCCTGCTCGAAGGCCATCGTCAGGACCTCGTCGCTCAACTCCGAGACCGAGGCGTCACCGAACAGCACCGCAGTGGCCTGTTCGGCGGCCCGGAGGCCCTCTTCGCCATGGACGATGAGCGTCGTCTCCGCGGCCAGCCTCCGCTGGCCTATCCGGGATCCTGGGTCGTGGGCGTGGGCTTTCGCCACCTCCTCGACCTCCTCGAGCGGGAGGAAGGTGTACATCCGCAGGAACCGCTCGACGTCCCGGTCGTCGGTGTTCAGCCACCACTGGTAGTACTCGAAGGGGGATGTCAGGTCGGGGTCGAGCCAGGGCGCATTCCCCGCCGACTTCGAAAACTTTCTCCCGTCCGATCCCTCGACGAGCGGCCATGTGATGGCATGTACCTGCACGCCGTGGCGGCGCCGGATCAGGTCGACGCCCGAGAGGATGTTGCCCCACTGGTCGGAGCCGCCTCCCTGCAGCGTGCACCCGTAGGTCCGGTACAGGTAGTCGTAGTCCATCGCCTGGAGGAGCGTGTAGCTGAACTCCGTGTACGAGATGCCCTGCTCGCGGTCCTCCATCCGCCGCCTGATCGCCTCCCGTGAGATCAATTGGTTGACGGTGAAGTGCTTGCCGATGTCACGCAGGAACTCGAGGACCGTGACGTCCTTCGTCCATTCGTAGTTGTCGACGAGGATGGCCTCGGACATGTCGAGGACTCGCCCGAAATCGCGGCGGATGCCCGCGAGGTTCCTCTCGATCTCCTCCTCGTCCATCAGTTGGCGTTCCTCGTCGCGGAAGGAGGGGTCGCCGATGCGGCCGGTTGCTCCGCCGGCGAGGGCGATCGGGCGGTGCCCGGCGCGCTGGAGCCAGGCCATGGCCATCAGGCCGGCCAGGTTGCCCACATGCAACGACGGGGCGGTCGGGTCGAAACCGACGTAGAAGGTCCGGGTGCCCGACGTCAGGTGCTCGATGAGGCTTTCCTCGTCGGTGTGGTCGTGGAGCAGGCCCCTCTCTCGCAGGGTTTCGATGGGATTCGACATTCGCGACTCCACGGTAGTTGCCGAGGGAACAACCTCCGGACGGCCGGAGTTGAAGCGGGTGCCGAGCCAGCCGCTTACAGGGCTGGATGTACCCCGAGTACCCTTTGGCGGGAGCATGTACGACTTCCAGAAGATCGAAGCGAAGTGGCAGGAGCGCTGGGCGGAGTCCGGCGTTTTCGAGGTGGAAGCCGACCCGTCGCGCCCCAAGTTCTACAACCTGACGATGTACCCCTACCCGTCGGGGGCGCTCCATCAGGGGCACGTCCGCAACTACACCTATGGAGACCTGCTGACCCGCTACATGACGATGCGGGGATACAACGTGCTGTCTCCGATGGGGTGGGACAGCTTCGGTCTTCCCGCCGAGAACGCCGCCATCGCCACCGGCGTGCATCCCCGGATCAACACCGAGGCGCAGATAGCGCGCATGTCGGAGCAGATCCGGCGTCTGGGGGCGATGTACGACTGGCGGCGCGAGGTCGCTTCACACAAGCCCGATTACTACAAGTGGGACCAGTGGCTGTTCCTGAAGCTGTTCGAGCGCGGCCTGGCGTACAAGGCCGAGGCGCCGGTCAACTGGTGCCCCAACGACCAGACGGTCCTGGCCAACGAGCAGGTCGTAGATGGACGATGCGAGCGGTGCGGCCACGAGGTCATCCGCCGCAACCTGAGCCAGTGGTTCTTCAAGATCACGGATTACGCCGAGCGGCTGCTCGCAGATCTGGACCAGCTGGAGCACTGGCCGGAGCGGGTCCGCACCATGCAGCGCAACTGGATCGGCCGGTCCGAGGGCGCCCTGTTCACCATGCAGGTCGACGGCCTCGACGCCAGCTTCGACGTGTTCACGACCCGCCCGGACACGATCTTCGGAATGACCTTCGCCGTGCTGGCGCCCGAGCATCCGCTGGTCGAGCAGCTGGTGGCGGGCACCGAGTACGAAGCGGAGGTGCGTGCCTACCAGGAGAAGACGGCGAAGGAGAGCGAGATCGAGAGGATGGCGGAGGGCGAGAAGACCGGCGTCTTCACGGGCCGCTACGCCATCAACCCGGTCAACGACCGACGCGTCCCGATCTACATCGCCGACTACGTGCTGATGGGCTACGGGACCGGCGCCATCATGGCCGTGCCCGGCCAGGATCAGCGTGACTGGGACTTCGCCGAGAAGTACGGAATCGAGATCATCCGCACCATCGAGCCGCCCGCCGATTTCGACGGCGAGGCCTACATCGGCGAGGGCCGGGTCATCAACTCCGACTTCCTGGACGGCCTCGACATCGAGACCGCCAAGGACCGGATCATCGCCTGGCTCGAGGAGAAGGGAATCGGCCGCCGCCAGGTCCAGTACCGCCTGCGCGACTGGCTGATCAGTAGACAGCGCTATTGGGGCTGCCCGATCCCGATCGTGCACTGCCCCGACTGCGGCCAGGTGCCGGTGCCCGAGGACCAGTTGCCGGTCGAGTTGCCCGACGTAGAGGACTACGCGCCCAAGGGGCGTTCTCCGCTGGCGGCGCTGGACTCCTTCGTCAACACGACGTGTCCGAAGTGTGGCGGTCCCGCCCAGCGGGAAACCGACACGATGGACACGTTCGTCGACAGCTCCTGGTACTTCCTGCGGTTCACCGACGCCCGCAACGACGAGGCCATCTTCGACCCTGAGAAGGCGGCCTACTGGATGCCCGTCGACCAGTACATCGGCGGCATCGAGCACGCCGTCCTGCACCTGCTCTACTCGCGGTTCATCACCAAGGTCCTGTACGACATGGGCTTGTCGCCAGTAGAAGAGCCATTCGCCCGCCTGTTCACCCAGGGAATGATCCGGCTGGGCGGCGCCAAGATGTCGAAGTCGAAGGGCAACATCGTCGACCCGCTGGACCTGCTGGCGTCCCACGGCGCCGACGCCCTGCGGCTGTACCACCTGTTCATGGGCCCGCCCGCCGAGGACGCCGACTGGGACGAGCACGGCATCGACGGCACGTCCCGGTTCCTCGACCGGGTGTGGCGCTTGGTGACGGGCGAGTTCGGTGAGCCCACTGACCGGGAGGAGAACGAGTCGGATCGGGCGGTCATCGCTGAAACCCACCGGACGATCCAGAAGGTGAGCGAGGACATCGAGCGGTTCGCCTTCAACACGGCGGTCCCGGCTTTGATGACGCTGACCAACACGCTGGTCGACTACGTCCGTCAGGGCGCCCGACGCGAAACCCTGGATCACGCGATCGAGAAGCTGCTGATGCTCCTGTCGCCGATGGCGCCTCACATCTCCCACGAGTTGTGGGAGCGGACCGGCCACACCACCATGCTGGCCACCGAGCCCTGGCCCACGTACGACCCCGAGCTGGCCAAGGCCGAGGTGGTGACCATGGTGATCCAGGTCAACGGCAAGGTGAGGGACCGGATCGAGGTGGACGCCACGATCAGCGCCGAGGAAGCCGAGCGCCTGGCGCTCGAGTCCCAGCGAATCCAGGACTGGATCGGCGACGGCCAAGTGAAGAAGGTGATCAGCCGCCCGCCGCGGCTCGTGAACGTCGTCGTCGGGTGATCCGGGCCGCCGCCCTTCTCGGACCCTTCGACAGCGCCGAGGTCCGCCGCCTGCTCGCCCCGGTACGGCCCGAGGAAGTCGACATTCGGTTGCTGCCTCGATCCCTCCATCGGGTGTTCCCCTCGTGGGTAGCGGCTGTGACCATGCCATGGGCCGTGTACATCCGGCCGCAGGCGCTGACGAGCAGCGACGAAGCCATCGCCCGCCTGGTGGTCCACGAGCTGATCCATTGGCGTCAGTGGCGCACCCTCGGCGTGATCGGTTTCCTCAGCCGCTACCTGGCCGACTACGTGCGAGGGCGCATCGGCGGGCTGGACCACCGCCAGGCGTACCTCCGGATCGGGTTGGAGCAGGAGGCGGCCGACGCCGCCCGCCAGGTGTGAGCTCTAGTCGATCACGACGCCGTCGAGGTCGGGGGGCTCCGGGTACTCGAGGCCCAACCCCTCCATCACCCCGACCGTGATCTCGCCGATCGCCAGCTTGCGGTACCACTTCCGGTCTCCCGGGATCACATACCAGGGTGCGAACTCGGTCGATGTGCGGCTGAGCATCTCGGCGTAGGCCACCTGGTAGTCGTCCCACTTCTGTCGCGTGGAGAGGTCGCCGGGGTCGAACTTCCAACGCTTGTTCGGGTCGTCGAGACGGGCCTGGAGGCGCTCCGCCTGCTCTCCTTTGGAGATGTGGATGAAGAACTTCACGATCGTCGTGCCCTCATCGGAGAGCAACCGCTCGAACTCGACGATGTGGTCGTAACGCTTTCTCCACGCCTCCTCGGGGGCGAGCCCGTCGACCCGAACGACGAGAACATCCTCGTAGTGACTCCGATTGAAGATGACGATCTCCCCGTTGCCGGGCACGTGGGGATGCACCCGCCACAGGTAGTCGTGTGAGAGCTCCTTCTCGGTCGGCTTCTTGAACGAGGCCACCCTCACCCCTTGTGGGTTCATTCGCCCGAAGACATCCCGGATCGTCGAGTCCTTCCCGGCGGTGTCCATCGCCTGGAGAACGACGAGGAGGCGGTGGCCGGAGTCGGCGTAGAACAGCTCCTGCAGCTCGGATAGGCGCTCCGCCAGCTCCTCCACCCGGGCATTTCCCTCTGACTTGCCCTTGTCCCAGCCCACGTCGGAGCGAGTGGGCCACTCGGCGAGATCGACGGTCGTGCCGGGAGGGACGCGGAAGGATTCGAATGACATGGCCGAACCCTAACCAGAGGGGTCTGGTCGAGGCCGCTCCGCTTCGGTAGAAGAAGAACCGCAGCGCACGGCAGGGGGCCGATACCGAGGAGATCCATGGACCGGCGCTGGCTGCCGGCGGGAGTATTGGGAGTCGCCGCCGTCTTGGCAGGCATTTGGTGGGGGAGAGGGGTCGTGCCGACCCCGCAGCCGGACGTGCCCGCGGGCCCGGCACCGCCGGTGTCGTCGACAGCCGCAACGGACGTCATCGTCCACGTCGCCGGCTGGGTGCAAAAGCCCGGCCTCGTCAAAGTGCCAGAGGGCGCGAGAGTCGGCGATGTCCTTTCGGCCGCAGGCGGGGTGCGTCCCGGCGCATCGCTCGACGCAGTGAACCTGGCCCAACCCGTCGCCGACGGCCAACAGATCGTCGTGCCCGGCCCCGACGCCACGGCTGTCGCCGGATCGACGCCCGCCGACGACGGACTGGTCCACCTCAACACGGCCACGGCCGCCGACTTGGAGACCCTTCCGGGCGTGGGGCCAGTCCTCGCCGAGCGGATCGTCGCCCACCGGGATGCCCGCGGCGGCTTCGAACGTGTCGAAGACCTGCTCGAAGTGCCCGGAATCGGGGAGGCGAAGCTGGCCGACCTCAGGGATGACGTCGCGATTCCGTGACGCCCTCGGCCTGGATACCCGGACCCTGGCGGCGGTCGCCGTAGGTGCGGTCACCTGGGCCAGTGCTGCCGCCGCACGGTGGTGGGGAGGCGCCGCGCTCGTGGTCGCGCTGGCATGTGCCGCGGTGGCGATCGGAGCAATCGGCTGGCGGCCGCTGACGGCGGTTTGCGCCGTCGCCGCTCTCGCCGGATGGTGGTCAGGGCACGGCGCCACGGTTCGTCAGGAGGCGATCCTGGCGTACGAGACGCCGCCCGGGCAGGTCGCCATGCGGGTGCGCCTTCTCGGCGACCCGCGGCAAAGCGAATACGGGTGGTTCGCTTTGGCGGTACCGGACCCGCCGGAGCCCGGCCGGCCCCCGAAGATCCCGATGCTCATCACCTCGGGTGGTTCGCTGCCTGGAGTCGCCGGGGACCGGTTGACGATCGGCGGCCGGCGGACCGGCCGCCGGGGGACGGTCCGCGGCGATCCCTACTCGGGTGTGGTGCGCGTCGGTGAGGTAGCGGGAGTGGAGAGCCCGACGGCCTGGTGGTGGGTGGCCGGAAATGGCGCTCGGGCCCGCGTCCTCGACCGGCTCGAAGGCCGGGGCCCGGTGAGGGCCTTGCTCGCCGGCTTCCTCGTCGGCGAGACGACGGGGGTGCCCGAGGCCGACATGGAGGCTCTGAGACGAGCCGGTCTGGCCCACCTGGTCGCCGTATCGGGCTCCAACGTCTCGCTTTTCCTCACGATCACCGTCATCGCCCTTGGTCCCCTCGGCGCCGGGCCGCGGCGGAGGGCGGCTTTCGGTCTCGCGGCCCTGGTGGTCCTCGTCATCGCTACCCGCTGGGAGCCGTCCGTGATCCGGGCATCGATCATGGCCGCGCTCCTTTTGGGTGGGCGGGTGCTCGGCTGGGCGCTGACCACTCCGACGGCCTTGTCCGTCACCGTGACGCTGGTCGTTCTGACGTCCGGGGAGCTCGCCACCGAGGTCGGGTTCGCCATGTCGGTCCTCGCCACGGCGGGGGTGCTGGTGGGTGCGTCTTTCCGCCCGACGGCGCTTCCCCGGCCGATGGCGACGGTCCTGAGTGCCACATGCGGTGCCCAATTGGCGGTCGCACCCGTGGCCATCGCCACGTTCGGGACGATCCCCTTGTTGGCACCGCTCACGAACGTCGTTGCGATCCCGATCGTCTCGGCCGCCTCGGCGGTGGGCGGCCTCGGGGTCGCCCTGGCGGCTGAGCCGCTCGTCGACCTGGCGGCCGTCGGTGCCGGCACGGTGCTGGCGATTGCCCGGGTGGCTGCCTCGTGGCCCCAGGTGGGATGGGCTGGCCTGGCCTGTGCCGTCGTCGCAGTGACCCTCCTCCACACCCGATGGCGTCCAGCCGTTGCGGTCGCAGTCGCCTGTGCGGCCGCCTGGACAGTGTTGGCGCCCTCCGCGTCGTTGCCGCGACCGGGCGCCGTGTTCTTCGACGTCGGGCAGGGCGATGCCGTCCTCATCGTGTCGGGCGAAGGCCGCACGATGCTGGTCGACGGCGGCCCCGATCCCACCGTGCTGGACCGCAAGCTCGCCGCCTACGGAGTCGGGCGCCTCGATCTGGTCGTGCTCACCCACGTCCACGCCGACCATGCCACCGGCCTCGAGGCTGTGTTCGGGCGAAGACGAGTGGGAGAGGTGTGGCTACCGAGCCCCCCGCACGAGACATCCGCCTCGAAGCGTGTTGCCGACATGGTCCGCCGGCTCGGCATCCCCTGGCGGCACGCGCCGGTCGGCGAAATGCTGTCCTTCGATGACCTCGCGATCGAGGTGGTCGGGCCGCTACGGCGCTACGCCTCGCCCAACGACCAGTCAGTGGTCATGCGAGTCCACGGCCCGGACGGCACACGGGTGCTCCTCACCGGCGACATCGAAACCCACGCACAAGCCGACCTCGCCGGCCTCTCGGCGGAGGTGCTCAAGGTGCCTCACCAGGGAGCGGCCACCTCCGACCTGGATTGGCTCACATCCGTGGGTGCTCGACGGGCCATCATCTCCGTCGGGCCGAACGACTTCGGGCATCCAGCACCCGAGGTGATCGCGTCACTGGAGGCGGCCGGGGCAATGGTCCACCGCACCGATGAGGACGGCGATGCGGTCATCGACCTAGCTGCGGGTGGGGGGTGGGGTCCGGGTGGCGTGGATTCCACGATTGACGTTGAGGGCCCCACCGCCGAAACTCCGGTCCATGTTCCGCGGCGAGCTGAAGGCGGGTGAGCACCGCCTTTCCTTCGGCGACGTCACATACGTGATGGGCGTCATCAACCTGTCTCCCGAATCCAAGAACGCCCACACGGTGGCGGCGACTCCCGAGGAGGCGCTTTCCCTCGCCGACCGTTATCGGGCCTGGGGAGCAGATCTGGTCGAGGTGGGCGGGCAGTCGTCGCACTACGACAACCCAACGATCGAGGTCGACGAGGAGATCAAGCGTGTGGTTCCTGCGGTCGAATCGCTCGTGGCCGACGGGCACGTCGTCGCCGTCGACACCTGGAAACCCGCGGTGGCGGAGAAGGCCATCGAAGCCGGCGCCGCGATCATCAACGACACATCGGGCCTCCGGTCAGCCGATATGCGACACGTGCTGACAACCACCGAAGCGGCGGTGATCGCCGTGTATGTGGAGGGCGACGATCCGCATTCGGTCGGCGATCTGACGATCACACCCGACAAGACCCGGTCGTTGGTCGACTCCTTCCGAAGACTCATCGACGAGCTAGACCCATCACTGCGCTCGCGAGTTCTCGTCGACCCGGGGATCGCCATCAACTACCGCGGCGACTACCAGGCGTACACGAGATTCCAGCTCGACGTCATCCGCCAGAGCTCCCTGTTCACCTCGCTCGAGCGCCCGCTCGTCATCCCCATCCCCCGCAAGGCCGACATCCATTGGGTCAGCGCCTACATCACGTTGGCGCTGGAGTATGGAGCCGACATGATTCGGGTCCACGACGTGGCCGTCGCCGCCCGTCTCGTCCGCCTGTGGGAACGGGAAGTGGATCGTTGACCGACGTCGTCGAACTCAAACCGCTCGACAAGAGTGCGCTGACCGTGCGACGGCTCCGAGTGCTGATCGGCACCGGCGTGGTGTTCGTCGTGCTCGTGGCAGCCGTGCTCTTGTTGCTGACACTCCCGGACACTCCGACTTCGCTCTGGATCGGACCGGCTCTGGTGGTGGTCGTAGGGGCGGCGGCGTGGTGGTGGGAGGGAGTCGAATACTCCCGGTGGGCCTGGCGGCTGACACCTGATCTGTTCGAGGTGCGTCGGGGCGTCGTCTTTCGGAGGGTGAATCTCGTCCCCCGTAGCCGCATCCAGAACGTCACCACCAAGGCCGGGCCTCTACAGCGTCGCTTCGGGGTGCTGACGCTCGCCGTGCACACTGCCGGCACGAGGACGAAAAGCGTCGAGATCCTGGACATAGGCGCCGGACACGCCGAGGAGATCCGCCGGCAGCTGGGGTTGGCATGACGGACGGTCTCCACGAGGTGGCCCAAGATGCCGACGGCTGGCGGCGTCTCCATCCACTGACGATCCTCAAGGAGATCGGGTCTCTTGCCTGGGCGATAGTCGCCGCCTTCGTCCTCGACTTCGAGCCGATGGATCTGCCGGGCGACTGGGCGCAAGCCGATGCCGTGATCGCCGTGGCCGTTTTCGTCTACGCCATCGCCCGTTATGCCTTCACCGCCTACCGGGTCACCCCGACGTCGCTCGAGCTGCGCCGGGGCGTGATCGTGAAGTCCCTCCAGCAGATGCCCCGGGATCGGGTCCAGGCCGTGGCGACCAACGCCGGATTCGTCAGTCGCCTCTTCGGAGTCACCACCGTCGAAGTGTCGGCGGCCGATGCCGAAGACATCCAGTTGGGGTTCGTCTCCGAGGAGGACGCCGAGGCTCTGCGTCTCGTCCTCGAGCGCCAGGCCTTCGAACCCGAGGGCGAAGGGCACGCCGTCCAGCCCGGAGAGCCAGTGGCCACGCTGCCTGTTGGGCGTCTCATCGTCTACGTCGCCACCGACACCGTCCTGATCACCGGTCTTGCCGCCTTCGCACTGGGCATCGTCGCGGCCGCGCTCACCCGTCGGTTCTGGGCGCCACTGCCGGCGTTTGCGGCGATGGCGTGGCCCCTGGTCCGTGCTTTCGCCCTGGTCGGCTTTCGCTCGTGGATCGAGCAGGATCGCCTGCGCATCCAAGCCGGGATCCTGGGCCGCCGGCACACAGAATCTCCCCTCGATCGCATCCAACTGGTCCAGGTGAGGCAACCGCTCCTGCGTCGGATCTTCGGCTACGAAACCATCTCGATGGTCACAGGCGATATCGGAGTGTCGTCGGACAGCGTGCAACTCGCAGGGGCTGTCGCCCCTCTCGTGCCCGCCGGGTCGTGGAGGGGAATCGCCGAGACACTTCTCGGCCCGATCGCCCTCGCGGAAGACGGGCTCGAGCGCTCGTCGCCACTCACGGTCCGGCGGACGATCCTGCGCGGCCTCCTGGTACTGGTGCCTGGCATCGTTCTCGTCGGATGGGTGGGGCGGCGTCTCGGGCTGGGTGTGTGGCCGGCTGTTGCCCTGCTCCTGGTCGGGATCCCGGCGCTTGTCGTCTATTCCCGGGCCCGATGGGAGGTCTTGGGCTGGGCGGTCGATGAGCGTCATCTGATGCTCCGGAGGGGCGTGTTCGACCGCCGCCTGACGATCGTCCCTGTCCACAAGGTGCAGGACGTGATGGTGCGCGCCACCCCCTTCCAGCATCGGCTGGGCCTCGCCACCGTCGACGTGGACACCGCCGGCTTGTCCCTGTCAGGGAGTGTGTTGGCGGTCGACCTGCCCCTGGACCGGGCCCGATATCTGGCCGACCATCTGGCCGAGATCGCCGCCCGGATCGCCCTTCCCGACGGTGTGTGAGCGTCGACCCAGAGTTGGTGTAGGTTTCCGGCATGTCGCTCATCGCCGTAGCGGGTCCTCCCAGCCCTGGTCCGGGCGAGCGCGAGGGGATGCTCGAAGCGGCCCGGCAGGCACTCGTCGAGGAGGGGATAGCGGCTGCCGACATCGTTCGAATCGACGTGCCCGGTCGCGGCGCCGGCGAGGAAGGCGAAGGAACGCTGCGTGCCGAACTCGAGCCGGCGGTGCCGATCCTGCAGTCGGGTTCCCTGTTCGGCGGAAGGCAGGGACTGCTCGTGGTCGACGCCCAGAACCTGCAGGTAGCCGAGGCGGGCATCCTGGCCGAGCTGATCTCCCATCGGGACCCCGAGGCGGTCGCGGTGGCACTCGTTTCAGGCGGCAAACTCGCCAAGCCTCTCGCAGACGTGGTGAAGAACGGCGGGCGCACGATCACGGTCGCCAAGATGTGGGAGCGGCAAGCCGTGAAGTGGGTGGAGGAGGAGGTCGAAAAGCGCGAACTCGCCTTCGAGCCAGGGGCGGCCGAGGCGCTCGTCCAACGATTCGGGACCGACACCGCGGCGATGTCCCGCGCCCTCGATCAGCTTCGCGAGTTCCGGGGCAAGATCACACCGGGCCTGATCCTCGACTGGTTCAAGAACCGCCCCGACGAGCCGCTGTTCCTCTACATCGACGCGATCGAGAAGGGGCGCGCCGGCGAAGCGTTGCGGCGGTTGGGCGACTTCCTCACCCACGGCCACCCCTTGCAGGTGATCGGGGCGCTCGACAACGACCTGCGGCGCCGTGTGCTGGCCGCGGCCGCTCCGGACCTGCCGACACTGGCGGAGTGGATCGGGGCAAAGCCGTCGGATCGTCGGACGGAGCGGCTGTGGAACAGCCGGGGGAGGGTGGCCGACTCGGCCCTACGGCGCGCCCAGGAGGCGATCCTGCGGGCAGACCGCGTCCTGAAATCTCACCCCGAGGACAGCCACCGCGTGACCATGGAACGGCTCACGGTGGCGTTGTGCCGCTGGTACTCGTAGCCGTCAGGCCGCCGGCTTGGTGGCGTGGAGCCGGGCGGCGAGGCGGGCCTTCTTGCGAGCCGCAGTGTTGGGCTTGAGGACGCCCTTGGTCACAGCCTTGTCGATCTTCTTCTGGGCCTGCCGGAACAGCTCGTCGGTCGGCTCGCCCGCCTCGGCGGCGACCAGCACCTTCTTGATGGCGGTCTTCACCTCGGAACGGATCGACTTGTTGCGCAAACGCCGCTTCTCGTTCTGGCGGTTGCGCTTCATCTGTGACTTGATGTTGGCCATGTGGTCAGAAACCTCGTTGTACGTCGGCAGATCTCAAAGACTGGAAAGTGATCGCGCCGACGCAAGACGCGGCCGGCGGGAGACACCAAAGATAGCAGCCGAGCCGTTGCGGGTACAATGCGAAGGCTCGTTGTCCCCCCGGAGTCCGTGACACCTCAGGCGCGCATTCGCAACTTCTCGATCATCGCCCACATCGACCACGGCAAGTCGACTTTGGCCGACCGCCTGCTCGAGCGTACTGGCGCGATCTCCGAGCGGGAGATGCGTGATCAGGTCCTGGACTCGATGGATCTCGAGAGGGAACGTGGCATCACGATCAAGGCCCAGACGGTGCGGCTCGACTACCGGGCCGCCGACGGCCAGGACTACGTCCTCAACCTGATCGACACTCCCGGTCACGTCGACTTCTCCTACGAGGTGTCCCGCTCGCTAGCCGCCTGCGAGGGCGCGTTGCTCCTGGTCGACGCCGCCCAAGGTGTGCAGGCACAGACCCTCGCCAACGCCTACCTGGCGGTCGAAGGGGGCCTCGAGATCATCCCGGCCTTGAACAAGATCGATCTCCCGGCGGCCGACCCGGACCGGGTAGCGGAAGAGGTCGCCGGCGTGATCGGCGGCGAGCCCGAAGAGGTGCTCCTCCTGTCCGCCAAGACCGGCGAAGGAGTCGACGAGTTGCTCGAGCGGATCGTGTCCGACGTGCCCCCGCCCTCGGGGAACCCCGATGCGCCGCTTCGGGCCCTGGTCTTCGACTCGTATTACGACTCGTATCGGGGGGTGGTCTGCTACATCCGGGTGGTCGATGGGAGCTTGGCTGCCGGAGAACGCGTCAGGTTCATGGCGACCTCCGAGGAGCGCGACGCCGACGAGATCGGCTTCCTCACCCCCAAAGCGGTTCCCGCCGCGTCGCTCGGTCCGGGGGAGGTCGGATACCTGATCACCGGCGAGAAGGAGATCGACAAGATCAAGGTCGGCGACACGGTCACGACCGCCCGCCACGGTGCCACCGAACCGCTGCCGGGCTACGCCGAGCCGAAGCCGATGGTCTTCTCGGGGATATTCCCCACTGAAGGCGACGACTTCGAGGACCTGCGAGAGGCACTGGAGAAGCTGTCCTTGAACGATGCTTCGCTCGTCTGGGAGCCGGAGACCTCCAAGGCGCTCGGGTTCGGCTTCCGGTGCGGGTTCCTCGGGCTGCTCCACATGGAGATCGTGAGAGAGCGCCTGGAGCGCGAATACGGCCTCGACTTGGTGGCCACCGCCCCATCCGTGGCCTATCGGGTGACCACCACCGATGGTCAGGTGCTCGAGGTGCGGTCGCCCCATGACCTGCCCGACCCCGCCAAGATCGCCGAGATCGCCGAGCCCTACGTGCGGGCGATGATCCTCGCTCCCGCCGAATACGTCGGCACGATCATGGACTTGGCGCAGTCCCGTCGCGGCGAGATGGCGTCGATGAACTACGTCGGCACCGAGCGGGTCGAACTCGACTATCAGTTGCCGCTGGCCGAGGTCGTGTTCGACTTCTTCGATCAGCTCAAGTCCCGCACCCGGGGCTACGCCTCGCTCGACTACGAACCTTCCGGCTATCGGCCTGCGGACCTGGTCAAGGTGGATGTCCTGCTCAACGGCCAGCCCGTCGACGCGTTCTCGTCGATCGTGCATCGGGAGAAAGCCCACGACTACGGGCGGCGCATGGTGGAGCGCCTCCGCGAGCTGATCCCTCGCCAGCTGTTCGATGTGCCGATCCAGGCGGCGATCGGGGGCCGGATCATCGCCCGGGAGACGGTCAAGGCCCGGCGCAAGGACGTGCTCGCCAAGTGCTACGGCGGCGACGTGACCCGCAAGAAGAAGCTGCTGGAGCGCCAGAAGGAAGGCAAACGGCGGATGAAGATGGTCGGGTCCGTGGAGGTGCCGCAGGAGGCGTTCGTCGAGGCGCTGCGTGTCGATCAGTGACCTGACCGTTCGTCCCGACTCGCCGCAACTCGCCGATTCCGCCGCCGACGCCGCCACCGCCTACGTCCACGTCCCGTTCTGTGCCCGGGTCTGCCCCTATTGCGACTTCGCCGTCGTGGCGGGACGCGACGACCTGATGGATCGGTACGCCGACGCTGTCGTCACCGAGATCGGCATGGCGCCGCCGTGGCGGCGTCTCGACGCCCTCTACGTGGGTGGCGGCACTCCCAGCCGCTTCGGCAGCGGCCGCCTCGCCCGGGTCGTCGACGCCGTGCGGGGGCGTTTCGGCTTGGCGGATGGAGCGGAGGTGACGTTGGAGGCGAATCCCGAGGATTGGACGCCGCAGCTCGCCACCGCCCTGCTCGCCGCCGGCTTCACGCGAGTGTCATTCGGGGCGCAGTCTTTCTCGGACGCAGTGCTCCTCTCGCTGGGCCGGCGTCACCTCGCCCCCGACGTCGTCGCCGCCGTCGCAGTCGCGCGCCGCGAGGGTTTCCCGTCGATCAATGTCGACCTGATCTTCGGCACGCCGGGAGAGACGATCGATTCCTGGCGGGCGACCGTGGAGGCCGCTGTCGAGCTCGATGTAGACCACGTGTCGTGTTACGCCTTGACCGTGGAGAAGGGGACGCCGCTGAGTCGAGCGGTGGCGCAGGGGGCGCCGGCGCCCGACCCCGACCTCCAGGCCGACCAATACGAACTGGCGGCTGAGTTGCTGGCGGCCGCAGGGTACGTCCGCTACGAGGTCTCGAACTGGGCGCGGCCCGGGCACCCGTGCCTCTACAACCTGGTGGTTTGGGCCCAGGGGGAGTACGAGGCGTTCGGCAACGGCGCGCACGGGTTTCGCCGCGGCCGCCGGTTTCGCAACGTCCGCCGTGTCGACGCCTATCTGCAGAAGGTCGAGACGGGAGAGCTTCCGCGAGCGGGGGAGGAGGTCGTTTCCGGATGGGGAGCGGAGCTCGATCGCCTCTTCGTCGGCCTGCGCAGGGCCGCCGGGGTCGCCGACGGACCGGGCGTCGAGGCCTTCTTGGGGTCCGAGGACGGCCGACGCCTCCTGGACCTGGGGATCGTGGAACACATCGGGGGTCGCCTTCGTGTTGTCCGGCCGCTGCTGACGGACGCCGTGGAACGTGTCGTCCTGTCCTCGACCCCTGAAACCCGATGAGCCGGAGCCCGAACCCTCCCGGAGGCGGGCTACCCTGACATCATGTTGGAGGTCCGGCGCCAAGAGATCCTCCGCACCCTGGTCGAGGAGTACATAAAGACCGGCGAACCGGTCAGTTCGCGCACGATCGCCGAGGTGTCGAACCTCGGTGTCTCGACCGCCACGATCCGCAACGAACTGGCGGCGTTGGAGGCCGACGGGTACGTCGTCCAGCCCCACACCTCCGCCGGGCGCGTGCCGACCGCCACCGCCTACCGGTACTACGTCGACCACCTCGGCCCCTCCCGGCTGCGCAGCGCGACACAGGCGAAGATCGCCAGTTTCTTCGACTCGGTCCAGCTCGAGCTGACCAAGCTACTGAAGGCGACGAGTCGCCTCCTGGCCGACGTCACCCAGCTCCCCTCGGTGGTAGTGGCGCCCTCTGTCGTGGGCGAGCGCATCCGCGACGTCCACCTCGTTCATCTCACCCCGGAGGTGATCCTGACGATGGTCGTCAGCGAGAACGGCCGGGTGATCCAAGACAAGCTGCGCCTCGAGCAGCCCATCTCCGCCGATGAACTCGAGGAGGTGGAAGACGTGGTGACGGAGGCGGCGGTCGGGGCTCGCATCGGCTCCAAAGTCGAGCTCGCGCCCGAGCAGCGGGACGTGCTCACCAGCCGGATCCTCGAGGCCTCAGAAGCCGTCGTCCGTGTCGTCGAGAGGGCAGCCTCCAGCGGGTCCGACGTTTTCGTGGGTGGCACCCAACAGCTGGCCAGCGTCTGGGAGGATCTCTCAGAAGTGCAGCGAGTGCTGGAGGTCGTCGAGCGGGAAGCGATGATCCTCAACATCCTGGCCCGGGCCCCCGGCACCTCCGTGCTGATCGGGGCGGAGCTACCTGTCACGGATGTCGACATGGCCGTTGTCTCCGGCACGTACGACGCCGGGGCGGCGACCGGCCGTGTCGGCGTCATCGGCCCGATGCGGATGAACTACCGCCGGGTGATCTCCGCCGTGGAGGAAGTCTCGCGCGAGCTCGAGGACCGCATCCAGCAGTGATCACGTTCCCCACGAATCTCCCGGTCCCGTAACCTTTCGTCTGTGGCAGTCGACTACTACGAGGTGCTGGGCGTCTCTCGCGACGCCAGTCCCGAGGAGATCAAGAAGGCGTTCCGCCGGCTGGCGCGCCAGTGGCACCCCGACGCCAACAAGGAAGACCCCGAAGCCGAGGCGAAGTTCCGCCAGATCGCCGAGGCCTACGAGGTCCTGAGTGACCCAGAGAAGCGCCGTCGCTACGACCGTGGCGACACGATCGACATCGGCGACATCTTCGGAGGCGGCTTCGCCGGCCTCGACGACATCCTCCGGTCGGTCTTCGGCGAGGGATTCGGAGACCCATTCGGCTTCGGCTCCGCCACGCGTCGACAGACCCGCGGCCGCGACATCGTCACTCGCGTGGAGATCTCTCTCGAAGAAGCCGCCTTCGGGACCGAGACCCAGGTGGTCTTCCGGGCCGATCGCCGTTGCCCGGAGTGCGACGGCCAAGGCACCGCCCCCGGGACGAGCCGCATCACCTGCGCTACGTGCGGTGGAGCCGGACAGGTGCGCATGGCCCGCCGGTCGCTCCTCGGCACCATGATGTCGGTCGGCACCTGCCCCGACTGCCACGGCCTGGGCACTGTGGTGGAAAGTCCCTGCCCCAACTGCGCCGGTCGGGGCGTCGCCGAAGGCGAGCAGAAGGTGACGGTGGAGATCCCGGCCGGTGTCAGCACCGGCACCCGCCTGCGCCTCACGGGACGAGGCGAGCAGGCGCCCTACGGAGGCACCGCCGGAGACCTGTTCGTCGAAGTCGTCGTCGCCCCCGACGAGCGTTTCCGGAGAGACGGCGACGATCTCATCTATCACGCCCGGGTCGGACTCGCGGAGGCCGCGCTGGGCACCGAGGTGGAGGTGCCTCTCCTGGGCGGCGGGTCCGCAACCGTCGACATGCCGGCCGGCACACAGCCGGGCTGGGTCACCCGCATCCCCGGCGAAGGAATGGGCCGCCTGGGCAGCCGAGGACGCGGCGACATGGTCGTCGTGGCCGACGTGGTCGTGCCCGTCGACCTGACCGCGGAGGAAGAGGACCTGCTGCGGAGGTTCGCCGAGCTCCGCGGGGAGAAGCCCCGCCAGCCGAGTCGCTGGCGCCGAGCCCGGCGCTGATGGCCCGCCACGTTCCCCACGTCCTGGCCGCGGGCGGCTGGGACGGCCGCATTCTCCCGCTATCAGAGGACCAGGCCCACCACCTGCGTCGGGTGCTGCGTCTCGCCGACGGCGAGGAGGTGTCGTATACGGATGGGTCGGGCCGTCTCGGCGTCGGTCGCATGGTGGAGAATGGCGTCGAGCGAGGAGAGGAGTGGACGGTTCCGCGGCCGATCGATCTCACCGTGGCCGTGGCGCCGCCGAAGTCGAAGGACCGCGCCCGGTTCCTCGTGGAGAAGCTCGCCGAACTGGGAGTCGCCCGCCTTCTCTGGGTCAAGACCCGCTTCACCGAAGGCAAGCCGCCTGCGGCCGCCAAGGCGAGAGCGTGGGCGGTGGCCGCTCTGGAGCAGAGCCGGGGAGCGTGGCTCATGTCGATCGGAGAGAGCGACCTGGCCGACCTCGACTCCGACGGACTGGTGGTCGCCGACCCACATGGCGACGAGCCGCCTTCCCATGCGAAGACACTGCTCGTCGGTCCCGAAGGGGGTCTGCATCCCGCCGAGTTGCCGCCGGGCGCCGACACCGTGTCCCTGGGCAGCACGATCCTGCGGGTCGAGACGGCGGCGATCGTCGGCGCCGCCCTCCTCGGGCTGCCGACCAGACGTTGATCTACGATACTCGGCGTTGGTCGAGGTGCGTCCCCTTCCGAAATGAGGGGACCCGCTCCTACACTTGACCTGCTTCCGGCCTCATGGATCCCGGCGTGACCTCCAACACCATCGAATCGCACGTTCGCGTCCCCAGCAACCATCTCATGCTCGACCTCCTCGGCGAGGGGGACGCCCATCTGCGTCAACTCGAGGAGACGTTTCCCGACGTCCGCATCGTGGCGCGGGGCAACGAGATCACGCTTCTCGGCAAGGGCACGTCGGTCGAGGACGCCACCACGGTCCTCAACGAGCTGCTGCTTCTGATCCAGGAGGGCCAGCGTCTCGACTCCAGCCGCATCGCCCAGGTCGTGAACATGGTGCGGGACCAGGTCCCGAGCCCCTCCGGCGTCCTGAGCGACGGGCTGTCGGTCGGGCGGGGGAAGATGGTCCGGGCCAAGACGAAGGGCCAGCACGACTACATCGCCGCCATCCGGGAGAACACGGTCACGTTCGGTCTCGGTCCCGCCGGCACCGGCAAGACCTACCTGGCGATGGCGGCCGCCGTCGAGAGCCTCGTGTCGGGTGCCGTTCGTCGCATCGTGCTGACCCGCCCAGCGGTCGAGGCGGGCGAGCGGCTCGGGTTCCTACCCGGAGACCTCACGGCCAAGGTCGACCCCTATCTGCGGCCGCTGTACGACGCCCTGTGGGACATGCTCGGCCCCGACGAGACGTCCCGTCTGCTCGAACGGGGAACCATCGAGATCGCTCCGCTCGCTTATATGCGAGGACGGACGCTCAACGACTCGTTCGTGATCCTCGACGAGGCGCAGAACACGACGCCGGAGCAGATGAAGATGTTCCTCACCCGTCTGGGGTTCAACTCGAAGATGGTCGTCACCGGCGACACCACCCAGACCGACCTGCCCTCGCAGCAACAGTCGGGACTCAAGGTCGTGCGGAACATCCTCTCGGGCATAGACGGTGTGGCGTTCATCGAACTGACCAGCCGGGACGTGGTGCGACACCGGATCGTGGCGTCGATCGTCGAGGCGTATGAGAAGTACGAGCGGGAAACGGTCGACCGATGAAACGCCCGGGAGTTCTCCGGCTGGCCGTCTTCGTGGCCACCACTGTCGCCGCCTGGGGCATCCTCGCCTTCGGGGGATCCACCGAGGATCCTGACGCCCTCCAGCCGGGTGACGTCGCTGCCCGCGACTACTACGTGGTGCGGGAAGGGCGCGTACTCAACCAGGTCGCCTACGAGCAGGCCCAGGAGGCGGCCCGCGCCTCCGTCGACCCCGTCCTCGTGTCACGCCCCGAAACGGAAGACGCCGTCCTCGACCGCATCGACGCGTTCTTCGCCGACATCGACGCGGCCGTCCGGGGGGAATTGGCACAGACTCCTGCCACGACTGTGCCCGGCTTGGAACCCCCGGACACGACGACCACCACCGTTTCGACAGAGACGACCACGACCACCACCGTCTCGCAGGAAGAGACCGAGGAGCAGGGAGAGGGGGCCACCACGGACACGACCGTGCCCCCGACCACCATCCCCCAGGGTGAGGTCCTCGTCGAGGGTTTCGTGTTCATCGACGCCGACGGCGATGGGGTATACGACGAGGAGCTCCCCGAAGACGCCGGACCGAACGAGATCGCCGACGTGCCGCTGCCCGGCGTGGGCGTCACTCTGCAGTCATCGGGCCGGTCGAACGTGGTCGAGACCCGCTCCGACGGCACGTTCGGCGCCCCGGTCATAGAAGGCGAGATCAGGGTCACGCTGACGATCGACGAGCGGGACTTCCCCCAGTTCGAAATCTCGGCGGGCGAACTGACCCAGACGATCGAGTGCTTCGAGGACTGCGCCATCGACTTCGTGGGGCTGCAGCCGAAGATGGCCTCGGTCGAGGACGTGGTCGCCGCCTTGGGCCCTGACACCGTCGTCTCCGACGAGGCGATCGCCACGCTCGCCTCCATAGCCCGCGAGGACGTGGTTCGCACGGCGGCCGGAGGGCCCTCACATCTCGCCGTGGTGCAGCAGGCCGCCATCACCCATGCCCAGACCCTCTTCGGCCAGCGCGTTCTCGAGACCTCCGACGCCGGTATAGGCATCTCCTTGGAAGAGGCTCGCAATCGGGCTCTCGAGCAGCCGCCGCTCGTCTACTACACCGACACCAACTTCCGGGACGAGGCCGCCGGACGGGCGGCGGGCGACATCGTCGCCAATTTCATCCTCCCCAACTGGGAGATCGACGAAGAGGCCACCGAAGCTGCAGCCGAGGAGGCGGCCAACAGCGTCCCCCGCGAGGAGTACGAGGTGCTGTTCCGCGAGGGCGAGATCATCGCCGCCCAGGACACGCGCCTCACCCAGCTCCAGATCGATGCCATCCGCCAGACCGGAGGCTTGTTCGACCCCCTCCAGCGCGGGGGAGGCCTACTCGCCGTTCTCACCCTTCTCAGCGGGGTGCTGGCGCTCTACCTGAACCGCTTCCGACCCGAGTTCTGGGCCCGCCCCCGGATGGTCGCCCTCCTCGGGATCCTGATCGTGATGGCGGCCGCGGCGGTGCGGGGGACCACCCTCTTGGCCGAGTCCTCCAGTTGGTACATCCTGCCGGCGGTGGCCTTCGGGCTCATGACCTCCGTGCTCTTCGACTCGCGGATCGGCGTCCTCATGGCGCTTTCGATGGCGATACTCGCCGCCGTCGGCACCCGCGACCCGGGTGTGGCCGTGTACTCGCTGATGGCCACGATGGCTCCGATCCCGTTCGTCTCCTCCGTCTCGACACGGAGGGCTTTCCGCAACGCTGCCGTCTTCTCTGCCACGGCCGCCGCGGTGATGGCTGCTGGCACCTCGTGGTTCTTCCACGTCGGGCCGGAGGACGACACGATCCTCTCCGTCGGGACCGCGGCCGGCTGGGCGTTCGGAGTTTCCTTGGTGGCGGCCCTCGTAGGCCTCGCCTTGCTCCAGTTCTTCGAGTCGGCGTTCGACATCACCACCACGCTCGCCCTCCTGGACCTGACCGACCGCAACCACGAGGCGCTCCAGCTCCTCCAGGAGAAGGCCTTCGGGACCTTCAACCATTCGCTCATGGTCGGCACCCTGGCGGATGCCGCCGCGCGCGCCATCGGCGCCGACCCGCTACTGGCTCGGGCGTCGGCCTACTACCACGACCTCGGCAAGACCGAGAACCCCACGATGTTCATCGAGAACCAGTTCGGGATCGCCAATCCCCACGACGAGATGTCGCCGGAGGAGAGCGCCGAGGTGATTCGTCGGCACGTCACCGACGGCCTCAGGTTGGCGAAGAAGTACAAGATCCCCTCCGAGGTTTCTGAAGCGATCGTGAGCCACCACGGCGACGGGATCATGCGCTACTTCTACGAGAAGGCCCGCGAAGCCGACCCGGGCGTCGATCCCGACTTGTTCCGCCACGTCGGCCACAAGCCCCGCACGGCCGTCACCGCGATCGTCATGCTCGCCGACGCCCTGGAGGCGTCGTGCCGGGCGGTGTTCCAACACGAAGAGCCAACGCCGGACGCCATCGAGAAGGTCGTGAACCGGGTCATCGACGAGAAGATCAACGACGGGCAGTTGTCGGAGTCGCCGTTGACCCTCGCTCAGATAACTCAGATGCGAAAGGCCTTCCTCAGTTCACTGGTTGGGCACTACCATCAACGTATCGTCTACCCGAACTTCCCAGGTAGCTGACATCCCACATGGACGATCCTGCTAGTCGAAGACCCCGGGCCGGCGTAGGAGCCGGCACTCCGACCGCTTCCCTTGGCGATCCGCCATGAACGTATTCGTGGCGGACGAGCAATCCGAACCAGTCGAGGTCGCCTCGATTCGTGACCTGGTGGCGACGGTCCTCCAAGCGGAAGGTTGCCCACCTCAGACCGAGGTGTCGGTCATCTTCGTCGGCGACGAGGAGATGGCCGGGTACAACCGCCGCTTCCTCGATCGAAGCGGACCGACCGACGTCATCTCCCTTCCCATCGAGGAGCTCGAGCCCGGGCATCCACCCGGCAACTCCAACGGCGGCCCGCCGCCGATGCTCGGCGACGTCATCATATCCCCGGCCTACATACGGCGGCAGGCGGAAGAGCTGGGGGAGGACTTCGAAGACGAGCTCGCTCTCATGGTCGTCCACGGTGTCCTCCATCTGTTGGGTTATGACCACGACTCCACCGAAGACGCCGAGATGATGGAGAAACGAGAGGCGGAGATACTCCGCTCAGTCGGGAGAAGGCGCCGGTGAGCCCAGTCAGCGGACTGCTCGCTCTGGCCGCCTTGTTGGTGGCCGCGTGGATCCGCGCGGCCGGCACCGCCGTCAGCCAAATCCCCCGGGCCGACGCCCACCACGATGCCGCCGAAGGGAAGAGAGGGGCGCGCACAATCGCCTCCTTGCTCGAGGATCGGCCGCGTATCGCTCCTTCGGTGGGGATGATCTGCAGCGTTCTGCTGGTAGGGGCAACGGTGCTGGCCATGGCAGCGATGGACACCCCGCTCCCACCCATATCACTGGCGGGGCTGGTCGTGGTCGTGGTCGGAATCGGCGACGTCCTGCCCCGGATCCTCGGCTTCGTCCAGTCACGGCGGATCGCCTACGCATCCAGCCCACTCCTTCGCCTGGTGATGCGGGTCGGTGGCTGGGCGGCGGAGCGGCCGCCCGAGGACAACGGGAACGGCGCCGACAACGGCGAAGAGGAGGACGACGAGGGCGAGCTCGCCATGATCTCATCGGTGTTGCGTTTCTCCGACACCGTCGTGCGGGAGGTCATGACACCCCGCCTCGACATGATCACCATCGACGCCGATGCCGGAACCGAGGAGATGGCGGCGGCTGCCATCGAACACGGCTTCTCGCGGTTCCCGGTGACCGAAGGCGACGACGTGGTGGGTGTGCTCCTGGTCAAGGACCTCCTCTCCGGCCTCGTCGGCCGCACGGGGTCAGTGACCGCTCGGGCCCTGATGCGACCGGCCGTGTTCATCCCTGAGGTGAAGCCGATCTCCGAGCTGCTGACGGAGATGCGGGCCAACAAGACCCACATGTGCATCGTCGTCGACGAGTTCGGCGACATCGCCGGCTTGGTCACCATCGAGGACCTGCTCGAGGAACTGGTGGGTGAGATCTCCGATGAAACGGACGAAGAGGAGATCTGGGTCGAGCCGCTCGGCGAGGGCCAGTGGCGGGTCGACGCCCGGTTATCGGTGGAGGATCTCGCCCAACTCCTCCAGACCGAGCTCCCCGAAGGCGACTGGGACACCGTCGGCGGCCTGATCCTCGGGCTGGCCGAACGGGTTCCCGAGGAAGCCGAGTCGTTCGTGGTCGACTCCGCCCGCCTCCAGGTCACCCGTATGCAGGGGCGCCGGGTCGCCGAGGTGCTGGTGACTTCCATCTCAGCCGAAGAGGCAGGGGAATGAAGTCGGGATTCGTGGCGGTCGTCGGGCGACCCAACGTCGGAAAATCCACGCTGGTCAATCGCATCGTCGGCCACAAGGTGTCGATCATCTCCTCGCGTCCGCAGACCACCCGGTCCACGATCCGCGGTGTCCGCACCTACTTCGGTGCCGACGGTGAGCCCGAATGGCAGATGGTGCTGGTCGACACGCCCGGCCTGCATCGGCCCCGGACGGAGCTCGGCACCAGGCTCAACCGGCTCGTATACGGGTCCCTGGCCGAAGCCGACGCCGTCATCTTCGTGCTCGACGCCACGGGGCCGATCGGACCCGGAGACCGTCTGATCGCCGAGCGCCTCGAAGAAGCCGAGACGCCGGTCGTGGTGGCACTCAACAAGGTCGACGCCGCCTCCCGAGCCGAGGTGCTCAGCCAGCTCGCCGCGGCCGGCGAGTGGGCCTTCGGGGCCTACGTGCCGATCTCGGCGCTGGAGGGCGCCGGAGTCGACGAGTTGATCGGAGAGGTCGTTTCGCTGCTACCGGAAGGGCCGTTGTATTACCCGCCGGATCAATGGAGCGACCAGCCCGAATCGGTCGTCATCTCCGAGATCATCCGCGAGAAGTTCCTGGAGCGGCTCCGCGAGGAGCTGCCCCATTCTCTGCTCGTGCGGGTCGAAGACATCGAAGAGCGTGACGACGGGCTCCTCACCATCCACGCCGACGTGATCGTCGAACGGAAGAGCCAGAAGGGCATCGTGATAGGCAAGGGCGGCTCCCTCCTCAAGGTCGCCGGCTCCGAAGCCCGCGCCGAGCTGGAGGCCTTGTTCGGCACCAAGGTCAATCTGCAACTCCAGGTGACGGTGGAAAAGGACTGGCAGCGTCGGCCCGTGCTCCTCGATCGCCTGGGTTTCCAAGAAGTCAAAGGCGCATAAGCTGTCAGGCGTGAGCGTCGTTGCCGCCGCCACGAAGTTGGCCGACCTGGCAGCCGCGGACCGGCTAGCCGAGGCCAACCTCCTTCTCGCCCGCTTCCATCGTCCTGTCGACGAAACGGCAGTACTGGAGAGCATCTCGGGGCTCGCCCGCCGGGTGGAAGGCGACAACCACCTGGCCATTCGCCGGGTGATATCCATCGCCGAAGGCATCGGAGGCAACGTCGACGACTACCACAACCTCGACAACCACTTCCTCGACACGGTCTTGTCCACCCGCCGCGGCATACCCATCTCGCTTTCGGTGCTCTGGATCGAGGTCGGCCGCCGGGCCGGGATCGAGATGCAGGGAGTGGGTCTTCCGGGCCACTTCTTGGTGTATGCCGGGGGTCAGCTCGTCGACCCCTTCCACTATGGCGAAGCGATCGGCTTCGACGAGGCGGCGTCGCTCGTCGCCCACTCGCTCGGAGGGCCTCCACGAGCGGATCGCAGCTGGTTCGAGCCCGTCGACGGTCCGTACATAGTCCGCCGCATGCTCCGGAACCTCCAGCAGCTCTACGAACAGAGGGGCGAGCAGAAGCACCTCGAATGGGTGGCTGCCTGCCTCGAGGCCCTGACCCCGGCCTAGACCGTCCTCACTCAGGCGAGCCCGTCGACTCGCTCCGCCAGTTCCAGATCCTTTTCGGTCAAGCCCCCTTCGGAGTGGGTGGAGAGCCGCAGGGTGACTTTGTTCCAGCGGATGTCGATGTCGGGGTGGTGGAAGGCCTTCTCGGCGACGAGCGCCACCCGGGTGACGAATCCCATCGCCTCGACGAAGTCGGCGAACTCGAAGGTCCTGGTGATGGCGCCGCCGTCCCGGGACCAGTCGGCATGCCGGTCGAGGAAATCGGCCGCCTGGGCGTCGTCGATCAAAGCCATGGACCGATAATGCCACGATGCCAGAGCCACAGCCATCAGATCCGCCTTTCATCGCGGGGGAGGGGGAGATGCTCTCCGCCTTCCTCGACTTCTATCGCTCCGTGATGATCCGCAAGGTCGAGGGGGTCGACGACCAGAAGCTCCGCTGGTCGCCCGTGCCGACGGGGACGTCCCTCGGTGGTCTGATCAAGCACCTCGCCTATGTCGAGCGCCAATGGTTCCAGGAGACCTGGGCCGGACGCGACGTCGAGTATCCCTGGGGCGAGGACGACCCCGACGCCGAGTTCCGCGTCGGCCCGGACGACACGAAAGACGGCCTGATCGAGTTCTACCGGCAGGAATGCGCCATCTCCCGGGAGATCGCCGCAGCTGTCTCACCGGATGACACCGTGCCCACCGAGGAGGGCGCCCTCAGCATGCGCTGGATCCTGGTCCACATGATCGAAGAGACCGCCCGCCACTGCGGCCACGCCGACATCATCCGTGAGATGATCGACGGCTCAGTGGGCGACTGAAGCCGGGGCGGTCGAGCCGCGCACCACGAGCCGGGTCGGCAACAGGCGACGGGTCGGCGTCACTTCTCGCCCCTCCCGGATGTCGAGGAGCAAGCGCGCCGCCTCGCGGCCGACTTCGTACTGGGGAATCGTGACCGTGGTCAGCGGGGGATGGACCTGGTCCATGAACGGCATGTCGTTGTGGCCGACCACGGAGATCTCCCGGGGGCAGTCGATGCCCAGTGTCTGCAAGGTCTCGTAGACGCCGAGCGCGATCATGTCGTTACCGGCGAGGATCGCGGTCGGACGGTCCTCGCCGGAGAGCAGGTCCAAGGACGCCTTGCGACCGGCGGCGACGGTGAAGCCCTCTGTGTGAACCACGGTGCGGCGAACACCGGGTAAGAGACGCTCCCACATCTGCCGGAATGCCATCAGGCGGCGGACTGTCGTCGACAGATCGGTCGGGCCGGTCAGATAGGCGATGCGTCTGTGGCCAAGACCGACCAGGTGTTCGAGGGCCGCCTCCACGCCGGCCTCGTCGTCGCCCCCCACGAAGGGAAACGGGTGGTCGTCCGGCTCCCGGGTCACGAGGACGGTCGGGATGCCCGAATCGATCAGTGAGGCGACGGCTTCGCTCTGCCGGGCGGCGGTGGCGATGATCAGCCCCTCGCAGCGGCGGGCGCGCAACTCTTCGACCAGAGCTGTTTCTCGATCGGGCCGGTTGTCGGTGTCGGCGAGGAGGCAGCCCAGCCCGGCTTCCCACAGGGTCTCCTCGATGCCCCGCACGATCGGGGGCAGCACCGGGTTGAGTAGGTCGGGCACCACCACCCCCACGACCCCGGACCGGCGGGTCCGGAGGCTGCGGGCCGTCGGGTCGGGGCGGTAGCCCAGCCGGCGCGCCGCCTCCACCACCTTGCGGGTCGTCTCCTCGCTGATCCTTCCGGGGAGATCCGGATTGAGGGCGCGCGACGCCGTGGCGGGATGGACGCCGGCCAGCTCGGCCACGTCCCGCAGGGTGGGGGGCTTGACGGGGTCTTTCCGGCTCAGGTCCTCGCCCAGTAGTCCTCGGACGCTTTCGACGCCGCCAGCGCCTCGGGGGTCTCGAAGCCAGGTGCCAACGACGCCGAGGTCTCAGGCATGACCTCGTGGTGCTCGATGTTGAGCAACCGCAGCCAGCTCTGCTGGCCGAGCGTCAACCCGATCATGCACCCCAACTCGACCAGCTCCGGCTCCGTGAAGTGCTGGTACAGGCGGTCCCAGAAGGCGTCGTCGGTGTCGAGGCGCCAGGCGATCGCCTCGGCGTAGGCGAGGGCCGCCTTTTGGCGCTCGTCGTAGCGCTCCGACTTCTCGAAGTTGAGCAAGTCGTCGTACTTGGCTTCCTCCAGCCCTTTCGCCCGGGCTTTCTCGGAGCGCTGGTTGCCGCAGTACTCGCACTTGACCGTGCGGGATATGTAGACGCGGCACAACTCCTTGATCTCGTGGTCGACGATCCCGTTCCGGAACAGGTCGTTCCAGGCGTTGGCGAAGAACCAGAACGCCGCCGGGACGTGCGCCCTGATCGCCGAGCTCTCGGGCCGGGGGGTGCCCTCGCGGGCGCACCGCTCCATCTCGGCGCGCATCTCCGGCGTCATCTTCTCCAATGGGAAGTAGCTGATTCGCTGCTTCTCGCCCATCCACTCCTCCTGATACATCCTGCCTCCTCGCAGTTCCTGGCAATCGATTGCCAGTTGCGACCACCCTACGCCGCAATCCCCATCACGTCAAGAGCCCCGGACCACTCCTCCTGGCGCGATACGCTGAGGAATCCATGGCGATCCGCAGCGACCAGGGCATCGTGTTGCGCGGCTACCCCTTCGGCGAGGCCGATCGGGTGGTGGTGCTGCTGAGTCCGAACCGAGGAAAGCTGCGGACAGTCGCCAAAGGCGTGCGCAAGACGACCAGCCGATTCGGCGGCCGGCTCGAGCCGTTCACCCACGTCGACCTAGTCCTCTACGAAGGGAAGAACCTGGACACGATCACCCAGGTGTCGATCATCGAAGGCTTCCCGCGTCTGCGTGACGATCTCGACAGGGTGGTGGCCGCCGGGACCATGGTGGAAGCCGTCGACGCCGTAGCCCAGGAGGACGAGTCCTCGCTGCGCCTCTTCCTGCTGCTCCAGCGGGGTCTGCGCGCCCTCGATGCGGGGATCGTCGGCAACCACCTGATCACGTCGTTCCTGCTCAAGCTCGCCGGGGTGGTCGGGGTGGCCCCGGCGCTCGACTCATGTGCCGCCTGCGGCCGTCACGAGGACCTGGCCGTCTTCTCGTTCTCCAACGGCGGTGTGCTCTGCCAGCGCTGCCGCGGCGACCGCGGCGTGAAGTTGCGGCCCGGGCTCACCGACTACATGGCCGCCCTGGAGCGGGCGGAGTTCACCGAACTCCCCGAAGCCGAGCCGTCTCTGATGTCGGACGCGATGGGGGTGGCCCGCCGCTTCGTCGAATACCACCTGGATCGGTCCTTGACCTCGCTGGCGGTGCTGGGGTGACCCTCGACCTCTCGGGAATCGATCTCGAACGCGTCCCCCGGCATGTCGGGCTGATCCTCGACGGCAACGGGAGGTGGGCCAACGCCCGTGGCCTACCGAGGACCGCAGGACATCTCGCCGGTGAGGCAGCGCTCTTCGACACGGTCGAGGGCGCTCTCGAGCTGGGGATCGAGTGGCTCACCGCGTTCACGTTCTCGACCGAGAACTGGAGCCGGTCCCAAGAAGAGGTCGAGTTCCTGATGTGGTTCAACGAGGACCTGCTGCTCCGCCGCCGGGACGAGCTCCACGAGCAGGGAGTGCGGATGCTCTTTGCGGGGGACATGGACGACCCGCGGGTTCCCGACCGGAACCGCCGCCACATGGCCGAGGCAGAGGCCCTGACGGCGAACAACGACCGGCTCAATCTCGTGTTCGCCTTCAACTACGGCAGCCGCCGGGAGATCGCCCGGGCGGCTGCCACCATCGCCGCCGAGGCTGCCGCCGGCCGCCTCGACCCGAAGACCGTGAACGAGGAGACCGTCGCCGCTCACTTGTGGGTGCCGGACATGCCGGACGTCGACCTCGTCATCCGCTCCTCGGGGGAGCACCGGTTGTCCAACTTCCTCCTCTGGCAGTCGGCCTACGCCGAGTTCTGGTTCCCCGGGATCCTGTGGCCCGATTTCAACCGTCACCACCTCGTCGAGGCGGTCAGGGAGTACCAGGCCCGGGAGCGGCGGTTCGGGTCGGCGAGGGACGCCGTCGACGGCGTGTGAGGCTCAGTCGCCCGGCTTGACGAGGCCGCTCTCGTAGGCGGCGATGACGAGACCCGCCCGGTCGTGGACACCGAGCTTGGTCATGGTTCGATTGACGTGGGTCTTGACCGTCGCCGGACTCAGAAAGAGATCGTCGGCGATCTCGGTATTCGACTTGCCCGCGGCGACGAGAGCGAGGATCTCTTTTTCCCGCTCGGTCAGGCCGTCGAGGATCTCCGATCGGCCCGTATTGAGGCTGTCGGCGAAGGTCTCGAGCAGCCGGCGGGTCACGGTGGGAGCGAGGAGCGCTTCGCCGGCCGCCACCACCCGGATCGCCTTGCGCAGGTCGTCGGGCTCCACATCTTTGAGAAGGAAGCCGGCCGCCCCCACCTTCAAAGACTCGAAGATCAGCTCGTCGTCGTCGAAAGTCGTGAGCATGATCACCCGTGTGTTCGACAGGCCGGGGTCGGCCACGATGCGGCGGGTCGCCTCGATGCCGTCCATCTCCGGCATGCGGATGTCCATCAACACCACGTCCGGGCGCAGTCGACGCGCCTCGACGACCGCTTCGCGGCCGTCAGCGACCTCACCCACGACTTCCATGTCGTCGGTGCGGCGGATGAGCTGGGACAGCCCGGCACGAACCAGCGTCTGGTCGTCGACGATCAGGACTTTGATGCTCAACGTGGGATCCTCGCCGCCACTCTGAATCCGCCGCTCTCGAGAGGTCCGGCTTCCAGTCTGCCGCCCAGCGCTTCTGCTCGCTCCCGCATCCCTCGGATCCCGTGGCCCTCGACGAACCCGTCTCCTCCCTGGCCGTCGTCGGTGATCTCCACCGACACCTCGTCGGGGTCGTGGATGACCGATACCCTGGCCTTGGAGGCGCCCGAGTGACGGATGATGTTCGTCAGCGACTCTCGGACGATGGAGGCCACGACGATCTCGGTCTCCGGGCTGGCCGGATCGCCTTCCACTTCCAGGTCAACGTCGAGCCCGTGGATTCCCGACACGAGTGCTTCCAGGTCGGGCGGAGCCGGCGGCTGGGATCTGAGCTTTCCGACCGTCTCGCGCAATTGGGTGATGGCGTCGGAGGTGGCGTCGATGATCGCCCGGATCGAGCGGCGGGCCTCGTTTTTGTCGGTGTCGAGAACCTCTTCTGCGACCCGGGCCTGCACACCGATCCCGGCCAGCGAGTGGGCGACGATGTCGTGGATCTCGCGGGCGATGTGGAGCCGCTGCTCCGTGAGGCGGGTCCGGGCCTCGGCGTCGCGTTCGGCGGCCACTGCCCGCTCCCGTTCGCGGATCTCCCGTTCCAGCAGCCGGTGGTTGAGGATCATCGCCCCCGCCAGGATGACGGTCACGGCGACGAAGATCTCGGTGATCAGGTCGGAGATCGTGGCGAGGACCTCCGTTTCCGGTTCGAAGGCGAACCTCCACAAGGACGAGCCGGCTACGACGCCGCCCGCCGCCCAACTCGCCGCCTTCCACCGCCCTAGGAGAGCGGCGTTGAACAGGGCGGGAGCGACCGGCCAGGTGGCGCCGACCGCCCCGAATCCGTGGATGTAGTACACGATCAGGACGGCGAGGCTGGAGTACAGAACCAAAAGGGGATATCGCCTCCGCACCAGTAGCAATGCCCCCATGAGGATCATGAGCCCGTAGGCGCGCCAGTCGGGTGGCCGCGCTTCCGCTTCCCAGGGGGTGGCCACACGCAGGCACAGAGCGCCCGCCACGATGACCGCGGCGAGCGCATCTGTCAGCCAGCGACGGGCGGTGGCTCTCTCCACCATCGTCACGTTATTAGCTCTCGGATCCCTGGGATCAGGCGCTCCCCGCCTCCACCACGGTGATCGTTCCCGTCATGAACGGGTGTGGCGCGCAGTGGTAGTCGTACACGCCGGCCTCCTCGAACGTGTGGGTGAAGGTGCCCTCGGCCTGGAGCGGGCTCTCGAAGTCATCGAACACCACGTTGTGCTCCATCGGGGCGTCGTTCCACACCCAGGTGACCGTGGTCCCCTCCTCGATCGTGACTGTCCCGTTCTTGAACTCCATGTCCTCGATGGTGATGACCGGGTCCTCGACCGGGGTGCCGGCAGCTGCTTCCGGAGTGCCACGAGCGTCGGTGTCCACACAGGCGGTGAGGGCCACCAGTGCCGCGGCCGCAAATACAGCCAGTCTTCTCATTTCCTTCTCCTTTCACTTCTGCTTTGGACTCTTGGCGAGCAGCGCCATCGACAGGTATGTCCCGAAGAGCGCAATGCCGAGCGGGATGTGGATCTGGAGGAAGCGGGCGTAGCCCATTGCGATTTGGAGGTTGACGCCGAGGAAGGCCAGCACCGCCACACCCAGCACCCACCGCTTCGCCCTGGCAGCTCGAATCGCGAACACCGCGACGGCGATCGAAAGCACCGCCAGAGTCGGCATCGCGACGAGCGAATGGACGGCCAGCGCTCCGGACACTCCTTCGAGGTAGGTCCCGGCCGAAGCGCCCTGGACCAACACCAGGGCGGCCATGATCGCCGAGAGGACCCTCGTCACTCGCAGAGCGGTGGTGCCGGGAGCGGCCGCGAGTTGCCTGTCTCTGGTCTGTTCCATGCCCGGCAACGTACGGATGGACGTGCTCGGCGTCGTCCGCCACCCGAAGGCATGTGGCTACTCCGGCCGTGGTACGCGCCGAGGGTGAGTCTCAGGGTCGCGCTCGGGGGTCCCCCGGACGGTGACGATCCCCGGCCCTCCTACACTTGACCCTTCGAATCATGACTGCCTCTCTCGAAACCATCGCCAACCTCGCCAAACGCCGCGGCTTCGTGTTCCCCTCCTCGGAGATCTACGGGGGGATCCGCTCCGCCTACGACTACGGGCCGGTCGGCGTGCTCATGCTCCGCAACGTCAAGGACCAATGGTGGAAGTCCATGGTCCAGGCTCGAAGCGACGTCGTCGGCATCGACACGGCGATCATCCAGGCCCGGGCGGTGTGGAGAGCCTCCGGCCACGAGGCGGAGTTCACCGATCCCCTCGTCGAGTGCCGAAACTGCAACGTCCGCCACCGCTTCGACAAGCTCGAAGATCAGGACCAGTGCCCGAGTTGCGGGCAGCGCGGGACCTTCACCGAGGTGCGCAAGTTCAACTTGATGTTCAAGACCCACGCCGGGCCGGTGGAGTCCGACGACAACCTCGTCTACCTGCGGCCTGAGACCGCCCAGGGGATATTCATCAACTACGAGAACGTTCGGCGGACCAACCGCCTCAAGCTCCCCTTCGGCATCGCCCAGGTAGGAAAGTCTTTCCGCAACGAAATCACTCCCGGCCAGTTCGTGTTCCGGACGCGCGAGTTCGAGCAGATGGAAATGGAGTTCTTCTGCCATCCCGAGGAAGCATCCCGGTGGTTCGACTACTGGCAGGAGCAGAGGTTCAACTGGTACATGGATCTGGGCATGAGCCAGGAGAATCTGCGGATCCGGCCCCATGAGGCCGACGAGTTGTCGCACTACTCGGCCGGGACGGTCGACATCGAATATGCCTTCCCCTGGGGATGGGACGAGCTCGAGGGCATCGCCAACCGGACGGACTACGACCTGAAGGCCCACTCCGAGGCCTCCGGCGTCGACCTGCGCTACTTCGACCAGGAGACCAACGAGCGGTTCTTCCCCTACGTCATCGAACCCGCTGCCGGGGCGACGCGGACGATGTTCGCCTTCCTCATAGATGCCTATCACGAGGAGGAGGTGAGAGGCGAGCAGCGCGTGGTGCTGAAGCTCGATCCGCGGCTGGCGCCCTACCAAGTGGCAATCCTTCCGCTGTCGAAGAAGCCGGAACTCACCGAGCCCGCCGCGAAGATCGCCGACTCCCTGCGCAGCGAGTTCATGCTCGAGTACGACGAGACGCAGTCGATCGGCCGCCGCTATCGCCGCCAGGACGAGATCGGCACGCCGCTCTGTGTCACGTACGACTTCGACTCGATCGAAGACCACGCCGTGACCATCCGCCACCGCGACACGATGAAGCAGGAGCGCGTGTCGATCGACCGGCTGGCCGAGGCACTGCGGGCCGCCCTCAGCAGCTGACCTAGCGGCTGGCCCACCATGAAGAGGATCATCTGGGTCGATGACACAACGGTGGAAGGCACCGCCGAGACGACGTTCGACCGGAGCGACTTCGGCATCGGCATCCCCAACGTGCCGTCGGTGGCCGATGTGTCAGGGGAAGTGCTGATCGCCCTCGACGTCGTTGCCGTCCAGGCGTAGGCGGCCATCACCCCCCGGATCGTCCGGGTGGCTCCTTATCATCAGGGCGTGGTCTTCTCCCGTGACGACATCGACAAGGTCCGCCAGGCTACGGATCTGGTGGAGTTGTTCGCTGCCGTCACCAAGGTCAAGCGGTCGGGGCGCTCTTACATGGCGATCTGCCCCTTCCACCAGGAGAAATCCCCGTCGATGTCCATCGACCCGGCGAAAGGCGTCTACCACTGCTTCGGCTGCCAGAAGTCGGGCGACGTGTACACGTTCCTGCAGGAGACTCAGGGGCTCGACTTCAACGAGGCCGTCGAGGAGCTCGCCCGCCGTGCCGGCATCCACATCGAGTCGGACCCCGGAGCGGATCGACGCCGAGGTAGACGCAACGCCCTCCACGAAGCCGTTCGCCGGGCCATCGAGGTCTACCACCAGCGGCTCAAGGCTGCCCCTGACGCCGGGCCCGCTCGCAAGTACCTCCGCAGCAGGGGCTACGACGCCGATGTCGTCGACGAGTACAAGCTGGGTTACTCGCCCGACACCTGGGACACGCTCGTGAAGGAGTTGAGAGCGGGCGGGATCCCCGACCAGGTGATGATCGACGCCGGCTTGGCCCGGCGGGGGAGAGGGGGCCGCCTCTACGACTACTTCCGCGGCCGGGTGATGTTCCCCATCTACGACCTGAAAGGGGACCCGGTCGGCTTCGGGGCCCGTCTCCTCGCCGGGGAGGGCGCCAAGTACCTGAATTCGCCCGACTCGACGATCTACAACAAGTCCCGCTTGCTCTACGGCTTGGACAAAGCGCGCACGGCGATCGCCCGCAACGGCCGCTCAGTGGTGGTCGAGGGGTATACCGATGTGATCGCTCTCCACCGGGCGGGAGTGCCCGAAGCAGTGGCCACGTGCGGAACCGCCCTGACCGAGGAGCACTTCGACCTCCTTCGCCGATTCGCCGATCGGGTCGTGCTGGCATTCGATGCCGATGAGGCCGGCACCGAGGCGGCCCGCCGGACGTCTGAATTGGAGGCGCCGGTGCGATTGGATCTCGACATGCGTGTTGCCGTGATGCCCGACGGCGGCGATCCAGCCGACGTCGTGCAGGCGGGTCGTGTCGGAGAAGTCGTCGACGCCATCGAGAACGCCCGTCCGCTGCTCCAGTTCCGTCTGGAGCGTGAAGTCTCGGGTCTCGACCTGAGCGAGCCGGAAGCACGAGCCCGCGCGCTCCATTCGGCGGCCGCCCTGGTCGCCCGCATCGCCGACCCGATCGCCCGGCGTGAATACGAGCGCTTCGTGGCTCGCCTCGTGGGCGTCGACCTCGAGACCGTGGAGCGGGCAACCGGTGAGATTCGGCGCCCGGGTGGAGAGGATCGCCGGTCTGCTCGTCCCAGCACCCCCCGGCGCCGCCTCGAGTCCGACTTCTTGCGGGTGATGATCGCCAACCCGCCCGGCGCCGACGAGATCCGATCGGACCTCTTCCAGGAACCCGACTTGAGGCGGGCGGCCGAGGTACTGGAGGGTGCCCGTCGTCCGGACGGCGGAGGAGTGGACGTCGCCGCACTCGACATGCCTGATGACCTGCGCAGCCTGGTGCTGGCCCACGCCGTGGAGGGGGCTCCGGATTCCGCGTCTGAGCTCATCGCCAGGGCGAAGATGCTGCGGATCGACGCCGAGATCGATCGGCTGGAAGCCCTGGTGGCCGCCACCGACCCCTCGGACGAGGACTATTCACGTGCCTTCAATCGGTTGATAGCTTTGCAACGAGAGAAGCGCAG
>Ga0207873_1000342_pt1 | contig 51771 bp, 51 predicted proteins | sample BGWIniCompost_FD_187373 | JGI IMG/M metagenome (GOLD analysis project Ga0207873, IMG submission 187373) | Cellulose adapted compost microbial communities from Newby Island Compost Facility, Milpitas, CA, USA - BGW Initial Compost (SPAdes)... ...
TGAGCAGCAGCTTCTCCCCCGTGGGGTCGAAGATCGCTGCGCTGCAGCCGCAGCGCAGCCGGGCCTGCCTTCCGATGCGTTCTCCGTAAATTAATTTCGCCATCTCTGCTCCCCAGCACCAGCCGGCTCAGCTGCCGGACTCTGCGATCCGCATCACCGCTTCCATCCCCAGGAAATTCCCCAGGCGCTGCACCTCGTCTGTCAGAGCCGGAACCAGCTCTTCTGAAAGCGGTTCGAACGGCTCGATAACCACCTCAACCTGCCGGCGGCGGGGTTTCATGTTCCACGCACCGCGTACCACGCCGTCTACAAGCAGCGCTGTTAAAATCATGCCCCCGCCCGGATGAACTCGTTTCGCATACTGCGCCTCCAGGACCAGGCTGCGGTCTTTGTATCCGAGTAAATACAGGTCGAAGCGCGGCAGCAGCCGCACCACCGGAGCAGGCGGTTCAGGCTCATCCAGTCTGGATAACTGATTTTCCAGCAGGACGGCTTTCTGTCCGTTGAACGCTGCCTCGATACAATCCCGTTCCAGCGCCTGAAAGGCGCGGCGCGCTTCCGCCAGCGGCAGGCCAGACCAGTGGGCAAAGTCGGCAGCGCTGGCAGGAGCATAGGCGTTCAGGTAGCGCCGCGCAAGTTCAACCACAGCCTGCTCGCGCGGGCCCGGCCGCAGCAGTCCAGCCCACGTCTCCAGCCGTGTGTACGCGGCCTGGCCGTCCTGATCTGGAGCACAGCAGAGCATCCCTTCCAGCGCGGCGCGATAAACCAGATGCACCGGCGCCTGGCCTTCGTGCGGCAGTCCGGCCAGACGCAGCCGCTCCGCCAGCTCGCGGCGTGTCAGGGTTTCCTGCGTTTCCAGAGATTTTTCCAGCAGGCGCAGCCCGCTGTGCAGGCGGTCGTCATCCCATCCCAGCTGCTTGAGGCGCCGTTTCCCTTTGTGGATCAGGTCCGGCGCCAGCAGAGGCAGCAGCCAGGCGGCATCTGCGGCCGTGGCCAGGTGCAGAGTCCCGCGCAGCAGCCAGGTGCGCAGCAGCCGGCGCCCATCCTGCAGCGCCCGGTAGACCGCAGCCTGGTCGAAACCGCTCCCGCGCAAACCCACCCCGAGCACGGCCTGCGGCAGGTCCTGCGCCTGAACGGCCAGGAGTTCGCTCACCACCGCATCGGGGGTTTCTGGCGGCGATCCGTTTTCCGGCGTGACCAGCCTCTGGGAGAACTGGCGCAGCTTCAGCGCCTTGCTGACCGTAAGCGGGATGCTGTTCCTGTTCTTCACCCTTTTTCCACCCAGCTTATCAAAGGCATGCTAAAGAAAAAACTGCTCCAAGTTTACCTCAAACCGCATGCCTGTTCACCGCTCTACCGCTACCCGAAAAAAAGAGCCCCGGGCATCCGCCCGGGGCTCGCGCTGTGATGGGTCGTACTGGCCGGTTGAATGCCGGCTCAGGGCATCAGCTGCCCGCGAATGGCCCCGGCCGGGAAGTCCGGGTCGTGGACGTTCACGTAGTAGCCAGCAGGATTCGCCAGGATGTCTGCCACTAGAGCCGGATCGGCCGTAGTGCAGGCTGCTGAGGAGCCGGTCTCATCGGGGGGTTCCAGCGGAATGACAATGGCACCGGCGACGTCAGTGGTACCAACATGGATATGGGCTGCTGCAGCCGGTAGAATGATGTTCTGGGCGGTCAGGGCGTAGCAAACCTCACCGCTGGAGGGGTCGAGCAGCACCCGGGCGCTGCCGTAGCCGTCCGGGTCTCCCGGACCCGGCACCTCCGCCGCTCCGGTCATAATGGTCGTCAGTACGCCAGCCCCTGTATCCTCACCCCGGAAGATCTCGTAGACTGCTCCATTGCTCAGAGAGACCACATACAGGCTGCCGTTCGGACCGGTCTTGATATCGGTGACAATACCGAAGCCGGTGCCGATCAGGAAGGGTTCGCTCTCCTTGAGCGAGTTGAAGGTGTCGTTGTCGGCCACCCGGTCGGTGGTACCAGGCACATTGGTCTGGATCTGCCGCCGGTTCGGTGTCAGGTCAAAGTGGAAGAGCGGGCCGTCCAGCGGGATAGGCACCGAAAGCCCCATAAACATATCGCCAGCAAATTCGAGGCCCAGCGCCTCGCTCTTCACAAAGCCGAGGGCAGCTGGAGCAATAACGTACGCCCAGGCGTACTCCGGATCCGAGAACTGGGACCCGGGCAGGGCGGTCAGGCGCCGGCGGGCCTCATCGGCTGAATCAGCGATGTTCTCCGGCGGCCAGCGAAGCTGCTGCAGGTTCGGAAAGGCTTCGTTGTGCAGGGATGTGGTTTCGATTTCCTTGTATTCGCTCAGCCGCTCCAGCGGCCCCATAATCTGAATCCAGCCCGAGTTGTGGCCGGGGAATGCTCGGTTTAGCTCGTCAAAGGCATCCTCACCGTTCTCCGTGAACCACACATCGCCCGACACCGGATCAACATCCATACCGAAGCTGTTGCGCACACCGTAGGCGAAGGTCATCTGGATATTCTCGCCAATTTCACCGCCGAAGGCTGCACCAACGTCATAGAAGGGATTGTCTTCCGGAATAGTCCCGTCGCCGTTCAGGCGCAGGATCACCCCGGTGAAGTGAGCGTCATCCGGAAGCGGGCCGCCAAACTGGTCATCGGCCATCGGGCGCTCGTTGAAGAGATTCCGCTGGGCAAACGATGCGCCCACGGCGTCACCGCTGGATGTCAGCGGTGTGGTGGGGCCAAAGGGCAGATTCTGGAAACCGCTGCGCCGGCCGGTGTCTCCGGTGATGATGTACAGTTTTCCGTCCTGGCCAAAAGTGATCACCCCGCCGTCGTGGTTGCCGAGGACGGGCTGGTCCTCGTCTCCCTGACCGCGTGGAATGGGCGCGCTGTCGTTCTGGAAGGCGCGCAGTTTGACCAGGTTCAGATCCCAGGTCAGGCTGCTGCCGTCCCATATAAAGCGGTCCACCCGGTTTCCCAGCAGGGGGACTGACAGGGTATCGTCCGTGTCTTCTCCCAGGGTGGGCTCATCGGCACACTCGATCTCAACCGGAAAGTAGGGCGAATCAACTGGCGCCGTTGAACGGCAGGTCCAGAACAGATAGACGTAACCGTTGTTATCAAAATCGGGATCGATGGCAATCCCCAGCAGGCCGCGCTCTGAGGCAAAGTTCACCCCCAGGTCGAGAGCCGTTCCCACCACCGTCCCGTTCATTACGTGCTGGACCATGCCGGTATTCTTCTCCAGCACCAGAAACTCGTTCTCGTTCAGAAAACCCATAGTGGTCGGAGTGTTCAATCCTTCAACCACGGTGCGTACATCCAGCTGTGCGTCGAGCATCACCGGTCCGCCCGGCCCGTCCTGGGCCAGCGCCAGTCCAGGGATCAGCGCGATCACCATCGCCAGAGCCACCAGAAGTGCAGCCGCTCGATACACATGAACTTTTTGTTTTGACATCGTACATCCTCCCATCCTACCAATTCCACCTGTAACTGAAAAAATATAGCCGGTACACACGTTCAACCGGCAGACTGATCCATATGCATCAAGAACACGGCACCTCCTTTCTCCAGAAGCGGAAAACAGCGGTCGCCTGCAGCAGCGGCGGCCGAAAACATGCAGCCCCGACAGGTTGGGCTGCCGGGAAAGCAGTCCGTTACCGCATGCGGCGGCTGATAGGCAGTATGGCTGATTCGATAGAGAGATATGGGCGGGCTGTTAACTGGCGGCGGCGAAACATAAAGCAGCGCTTTGTGTTTGCCCGGGGATTTTCGATGCACACGACAGCCATTCGCACTCGAGCATCCTGCCCAGACATCTGGCTCCGGCATCGACCGTTTTTCCGGCTCACCTCCCTGTTTCAACCGGCTGCGAATGAATACGCAAGGGACGGCTCCCCTTACATACGATATTACGTCAATCATTCGAGTTCGGATTGCCCAAATCCGGAAAAGAACGCTAAGATCAGGTTAAATCATCCCTGAAATCACCCCTTCTCACCCCAGCCGCTGGCTGGTCGTGAGCGCGGCAGGCGCGGTACAATCTGTACCGGCTTATTCGGATACAATTTATACAATTCAGGAGGGAAATACTGCCGGGCGGCTTCCCATATTTCCGGTCCGGCTGCTTTTTGAGAAATTCATGATGTTCGGCCAGATCATTCCTCTCTTTTTCAGCCTGTTCTTTCTGCCTGGCTTTTTTATTCTCAGTCTCTGGAAGAGCAGTAACCGCAGCCGCTTCGAGTGGCTGCTGCGCGTGGTTAACGCTGCTGCTGTGGTCCTGTTTATCTTCATCATCGGGCCCTGGGACTGGTTCAGCTACTACCTGCGCTACCTGCTCCTGGTCTTACTCGCTGCCGCGGCGCTGGTTTCCTACCACAGCGCTCAGGGCCGCCCGTTTTTCCTGAACAGTCTGCGCGATACCCTGCGCAGCAGTTTCTTTGGCCTGCTCGAGGCTGTTGTCCTGCTTGGCCTGCTGATCTTCGTCCTGACCGGTCACTTTTATTTCGAAGAACCGGTTGAACTGGCGTTCCCGCTACAGGATGGGTTCTATTATGTAGGCCAGGGCGGTAACAATGTACTCGTGAACTATCACAACGTCAGCCGCGCACAGAAATATGCTCTCGATATCGTAGCCCTGAATGCGGCCGGCCTGCGCGCCCGGGGGTTTTATCCCGCGGAGCTGGAGCGCTACGTCATCTACGGCGCCCCCCTGTACAGCCCCTGTGATGGCGAAGTTGTGGCTGCGGTGGATGGACTGCCCGATCAGATCCCACCTGCGGCCGACAGCGAAAACGCAGCCGGCAACCATGTGGCGATCTCCTGCAAAGGCGTCATCGTGCTGCTGGCCCATCTGCAGCCCGGCAGTCTCCTCGTGCAGGCGGGAGACACGGTCACCACCGGCCAGCCCCTGGGACGGGTCGGAAATTCTGGAAACACCAGCGAACCTCATCTGCACATCCACGCCATAAAAGGCGGTGCCGGGGATGTGCTGGCGGGAGAAGGCGTGCCGGTGATCTTCGATAACCGCTTCCCGGTGAGAAACTCCGTCTTTATCCGCTAGAGCGTGCAGGTCCATTACCTGTTCAGGAAGGGCGAGATGAAAGATCAAATTTCTGCAGTCCCACAGGTTCAAACCACAAAGCCTCACTGGCGCTGGCCGCTGGTCATGGCTTTTATTCGTCTCCCCCTGGTCCTGGCAGGCAGCGCGATCGCCATCCTCGCCTATACGCAGGCAGGTCAGCCAGTCGGTCCGGCTGCCGGACTGGCCTGGTCGACGCTCACCCTGACCGTGATCAACCTGCTCTGTCTGGGTCTGCTCGCCTGGCGAGCGCGTGTCGAGGGCTTCAACCTGTGGGAGCCGGTCGGGTTCAGCGCGCAGCGGCTGCTGAGAGATCTGGGTTGGGGGCTTCTGTGGTCTTTTCTGCTGGGCGCCCTGCTGCTGGCCGGCATCTTCGCCGTCATGCTGGCCATCTATGGAGGAAGCGCGTTTGAGAGCTTTGAAGAGATGTTCGTGGGCGAGGCTGATTTTTCAATCGAGCTGCCAGCCTGGCTGGCTCTGGTCAGCGCGGTGGCCTTCCCCCTGCTGAACCCGCTGGTGGAAGAACTCCAGTACCGCGGCTATGCGCAGCCGCGCCTGATTGCCGCCTCTGGGAGCACCTGGGCCGGGATTCTGATCACCTCCGCCGGATTTGGGCTGCAGCATATGAGCTTCGCCGTCACCCTGCAGGCTGTGCTGGCATATGCCGTGGGCTTCTTCCTCTGGGGCCTGGGCGCCGGTTTCATCGCCCACCGCCATGGCCGCCTTGTGCCGCTCATTTTCGCCCATTTCATCAGCAATCTTTCCTTTGGGGTTATTCCTCTCATTTTCGTTCTGGGGGGCGCGTAAGAAAGCCGCAGCGGAAATAGAAATCCGGCGTTCAAAAAATCGTACGGGGGCATTTCCTGTCCTGCTAATAGGATATAATTCATCGACTATGTCCTTTATACAGCGCTGGCGCAGCACAGCATTCTTCACCCTCTGGGCCTTATATATTGCCCTCACCCCACCCGGCCTGCCCCCATGCTGGCTGCAGGCCGATCCCTGCCGCGAGCACATTCATTTCAGCGCCGCGCATGCCCGTTCACCGCATTCCCACGATTATCTTTTTGATCAAACCAGCAGCGAGCCTGTACCCTTACAGGCCGTGGTGTTACTGCCTGCCAGCGTGCTGCTGGCGGTGCTCTTCAATGTGCAGATCTTCCTTCCCTTTGTAGAATCCGGTCCTTTTTCCAGGGGCTGGCAGCAGCCTGTTGAACCTCCGCCTCCAAAGCGCTTCGCTCACATCTAATTCCTTCCACCCATCGTACATAAGAATAACTACCAGACAAGAAAGGAATGATCAATGAAATCCTGGCGGATTTTGCTGTTTGCCTTTGCATTACTGCTGATCGCTGCCCCTACCCTGTCTGCACGCGCACACGGACATGTCCAGGCAGGTGATTATGAACTCGTGATTGGTTTCCGTAATGAACCCGCCTATCAGGGCGAGCCGAACGGACTGGATCTGCGCGTCACACATGTCGCCAGCGGTGAAAGAATCACCGGCCTGGAGAGCACCCTGCGCGCGGAGATCATTTTCGGCGGACAGGTGAAAGAGCTTCCCCTGCAGCCCCGATTCGGCGAAGAAGGCGCCTACACTGCCGATTTTCTGCCCACCGAGGCCGGCGATTACACCTGGCATATCTTCGGAATGATCGCAGACACGCCGGTTGACGTCTCCATGACCAGCGGACCGGAAACCTTCAGCTCGATCCAGCCCAAATCGGTGGTCTCCTTCCCGGGTGCGGAGCCGTCCGGCAGCGAGCTGCTGGAAAGCAGCGCTTCCGCCGCCCGCATGGCCCAGATCGCCCTGCTGGTTGGAGGGCTCGGCCTGCTGTTGGGGCTGGCTGCGCTGCTGGTAGCTCTGCGCAGTCTGCGCCCTGCGCGGCAAAACCCGTCCTGAAACATACGACTACCCCGCTGGTCCTGCAGCCCGCGGGCCGTACCGGATCATGAATCCTTATACCAAAAGTCGATTTCGAAAGTGGCTGCGCGCAGTCACCGGGCTCCTCCTGTTCTGCTTCGCCCTGGCGCCCACTCTGCCGGTCAGGGCGCATGCCAGCCTGCTGCGTTCGATCCCTGAGACTGGAGCCGTACTCGACCAGGCACCCACTCAGGTACGGCTGGAATTCAGTGAGCCCCTGGACCCCGGTTTCACGCGCGCCCGGCTCGTGGACGCCCACAACCAGGTGGTGGTGGAAGGTCCCGGCCGTGTGGCAGAGGATGACCCTCTGGTGCTGCTGTTAGACCTTCCGGTGCTGCCCGCGGGCGCTTACAGTGTCATCTGGCAGGCTCGCTCCACCGTAGACGGGCATATCACCCAGGGGAGCGTCACCTTCGCCGTAGGCCGCGGCCAGGCTGTGGGTTCACTGCTGCCCCCGCCGGGCGCTCCCAGCCCGGCCCAGGCGCGCCCGCCCCTCCCCGACACCCTGCTGCGCGCCCTCAGTTATCTGTTCGCCGCACTGCTGGTGGGCAGTCTGACATTCGCTCTGCTGGTGTGGAGGCCGGTATTCCACAGTGAACAGGCGCCGCCAGCCGCTGCCGACCAGAGTCTGGCTCTGGTTCTTCGCCGGCTGGCGCTGACAGGCGCCCTGGGCTGGCTTCTGATCTCCGTATTGTTTATCATCTTCCAGGCCTGGCAGGCACGGCAGGGTCCCTTTGGTCAGTCTTTCCTCTCCGCCCTGCTCCAGCTTGTCAACCCGCACAATGCATCCATTTTTTACGCCCGCCTGCTGCTCCTGGGGCTGGTCCTGCCGCTTGCCCGCAGACTGTCTCCGCCGGGTGGCGGACCTGTGCGGCCGTGGATCGAGTGCGCGCTGTTTTCGCTTGGCGCGCTGCTTACCGTCAGCCTGAGCGGGCACAGCGCAGCCGCCGGCGCGGCCTGGGCCGTTTTACTCGACTGGCTGCACCTGGCGGCAATGGGTATCTGGCTGGGCGGCCTCCTGCCGCTGTTTTTTGCGCTGCGTACTCAGACCGTGCCCGCCTGGCGGCTGGTAGGTCGCTTTTCACTGATCGCCGTCTCCTGTGTGCTCGTCCTTGCCGCCAGCGGCCTGGGAAGCGCACTGCTGCATGTGGGCGGCGTTGATGCCCTGCAGGGCACGCTTTACGGCCGGACTCTCATCATTAAGCTGGGCATTTTCTCGCTGCTGATGGTTCTGGGCGCGCTCAACCTGCTGGTGCTGCGCCCGCGGCTGAAAGATCAACTGGAGAAAGCCGGCCGCTTCCTGCGGACCAGCATCCGTCTGGAGCTCGTTCTCGGCTTGCTGGTGCTGCTGGCCGCTGGTGTGCTCACCGGGGCAGCGCCGGCGCTGGAAGCGCTGAACGCCGAACGCCGTCTGGGTTATGTCGGCGCCTTCGAACAGGACAACGTACGCCTGAAGCTGTGGGTCGCTCCGGCCCGGGCCGGTGACAATGAGATCGCCGTAGATGTGCAGGGAGACACAGGCGGCCAGGGAGAAGTGATCCTGCGGTTGAGAATGCTCGACCATGAAATGGGGATCGCCGAGGTTCCCGCCCGGGCGGACACGGACGGCCGGTATCTCGCCCGCGGAAGCTACCTCTCCATGGCCGGGAACTGGCAGATCGAAGTCATTCTGCGCCGCCCCGGCCAGAATGACCTGCGGCAGACGTTTGACCTGCAGGTGCTGGCCAACCCGAATGAGTCCACCCGGCCCAATCCCGTGCCTGCCAGTGCTGCCTCTATACGCACGGGAGAGGCGCTTTACAGCCAGAACTGCGCGCCCTGTCACGGTGTGCAGGGCAAAGGGGATGGTCCCGCCGGCATGGCCCTGAACCCGCGGCCGGGCGACCTGACCGTCCATGCCGCCCCAGGCATCCACACCGACGGGCAGCTTTTTGAATGGATCTCCGGCGGATTTCCCGGCTCTGCCATGCCTGCCTTCGAAGAGCTGCTCACCGAAGAGGAGCGCTGGCATCTGGTTAATTACATCCGCTCACTAGCGGCCGCATCGATGGAGCCTTGATATGCCGCGTATCATCATCACTGCAGCACTTATCGTCCTTCTGCTGGCGTCCTGCACACCCACAAACCAGGGTGCAGCAAATTCTCAGGGGGATGCCCTCCCCTCGACCGGAGAAATCCCGCCCTCCCAGCCCCCCGGACTGAACCGGGGTCTGACCGGCCGGCTGGTTCTGATCCAGTACCATCCGGAAGGCAACCGGCTGCTGGAGCTCAACCTGACCAGCGGACAGGTGCAGGAGCTGTTCAAAGCCCCCAACCGGAGCTGGCTGTCTGAGGCTGTGGTCAGCCCCGCAGGAGACCAGATCCTGCTCACGTATGCCGCCCCACCTCCGGATAATACGCCCCAGTTCGGTTTCACCGATTTCTACCTGCTGACTTATCGCGGCGTCCGGACGCCGCGCCCCTTCCTGCTGCGCACGGAAGCGGAGGAATCATTTTTCCATCCGGCCTGGTCGCCCGATGGCCAATCCATCTACTACACGCGCCTCTACCGCCAGAACCCGGATGAACGCGTTCCCAGATATCAAAATGATATCGAACAGATAACTCTGAACGGAGATCGCAGGACCGTGCTCCCGCACGCGCTGTGGCCGGCGGTTTCGCCCGACGGGACAACAATTTCTTACCTCACCGCCGACGAGACCGGGCTGGGGAACGATCTGTATATCGCTTCCGCTGATGGCAGCAGCCCCACCCCCGTTCTTAAACCCGGCGCAGCCACACCAGTGGATGCCCATCTGTTCACCGCCGATGGGACCTCCTTGGTGTTCAGCATGGTCAATCCCCCGGAAGAGGCGCCGGCTTCCTGGATGCAGCGCTTTTTCGGCGTTCAAACCGTTCGCGCGCACAACGTGCCCTCCGACTGGTATTCCATGCCCATCCAGGGCGGTGAGCCGCAGCGGCTGACCAATCTGAACGACCTCAGCCTGTCTGGGGATATATCACCGGATGGAAAATATATGGCCTTTATCAGCGCAACCGGCCTGTATATGATGGATCTGGAAAGCGGCGAGGTCTTCCAGGTCTGGGCAGACATGATGGTCGGGACGGTGGACTGGATCCCCTGACGGTAACCGACCGCTGGTAAGCTCACGGAAATAAGGGGAAACCCGCAAGAACCACATAGGGTTTTCCCTTATTTCATCAGGAGATCTCCCTATTGTGCCTCCCGCCGCTCCCCTTTATAGTAATTCCGTACACCCCGCTTGACGATCACGAGAGCAGATGGGCTTAAGGCAGTGCAAGCTGGGATTGGATTCTGAATTGCTGGTTTACAGCAAAAGGAGGGAGGGACATGCGTAATATGAAGAGATGGCTGTGGATTACTGCTGTGCTTGCGCTGCTTCTGGCGGCCTGCTCGCCGGGCGACGGCCCTGTTCCCGGTACGGGTGGTGAGGGGACAGCCCTTCCCGGGGGGACAGATTCTGTACCATCCGAGGCCGTTCTTGCAGCCCAGACATGGCTGGCAGGCGAGCTCGGTGTTACCCCAGACCAGGTAGAGATCATAAACGCCCAGCAGCAGGACTGGGCTGATTCCTGCCTGGAGCTAGGTCAGGCTAATGAATCCTGTGCGGCAGTGATCACACCAGGATGGAGAATCACGTTTTCTGTTGACGGCGACGAGTACGAGGTGCGCACCGATGACACTGGAACGGTTTTCCGCAGCCCACAGCTCCTCGTACCAGCCAGCGGAACAGACCCGCTGGCTGGTACGCGCTGGGAGCTGGTAAGCTTCGGGCCGGAAGGAGCGGAAGAACCGGTGATCGAAGGTGCAGCGCCCATTCTCCAGTTTGAAGAAGGCGGACAGGCATTTGGAACCGGAGGATGCAACTCATTCAGCACATCCTATACCGCCGGTGACCAGCTCGCTTTCACAGCAATCGCCGCGACCCGGATGGCCTGTATGGAACCGGAAGGCGTCCAGGAGCAGGAACAACGCTTTTTCGAAGCTATGGAGGCAGCCGGGGAGTTCGAGCTGACCGACGATCAGCTGGTGATCCGCTACGACGACGGCATGGGTGTGCTCACCTTTAACCGGGTGGAGGAGGAGAGCGGTGTGAGCGATACGGAACTAACCGGTACCCAGTGGGTTCTGGAGAGCTTTGGTTCCGAGCAGGGTGAAGAACCCGTTGTTGGAGAGACTCCTCTCACGCTGAGGTTCAACCCCGACGGTCAGACAGGCGGTGAGGGGGGCTGCAACATCTTCGGCGGCACGTATGAAGTACAGGGCAGCCAGATTTCTTTCAGCCAGATGTTCAGCACCCTGCGTGCCTGCACAGATGATGCCGTCAACCAGCAGGAAACACGCTATCTGCAGGCTTTGCAGAACGCCACGGAGTATGAGCTCAGCGGCGACAGCCTGGTGATCCATTATGCCGGCGAGCAGGGAGAGGGCACCCTCAATTTCACCCCTCTCACAGAAGGTTCATAAGCGGTTCCCGTTGAGGGCCGGTGAACTTACAGGTAAATTGAGCGGAAAGGACCAGGATAAGATCATGAAGGGTAGTGAAGATGTCATGGAAGGGAAATGGAAGCAGCTGCGCGGCCGGGTCAAAGAGGCCTGGGGCGTGCTGACGGATGATGAAATCGACCAGATTGGCGGAAAACGCGACCGCCTGGTCGGTTTGCTGCAGGAGAGGTTAGGCTACACCCGCATGCAGGCGGATCGGGAGATCGACCGCCTGCTGGATGACCTGGACCGCAGCGCATGAGCAAACAGAAAGGCGGAGGGAGCAAAAACTCTCTCCGCCTTTCTGATTTTAACGCCGCTGACCGTGCCTGCCCTTGAAATTGTTACCCTCAGGGTCCGCCTTTACGCGGTCCGCGCAGCCCGCCGCAGGACAAGGGCGCCGATCAGAGCCAGTGCGCCAAAGCCGGCAGCCAGCATCAGAGGGAACAGCGCTGTCGAGCGGCCTGCGGATGGGTTGGTGTCCGCTAAGGATGGTCGACCGGCTGCGGGCATTCCCTTATCCGGCGGCGCCGGCGCGCTTGCCTCCTGCTGTGCAGGCATTTTGTCAACTTCCAGCGCTGCGGCCGGCACCAGGGTGACGTCGAAAGATGCGAGGATCTCCCGGAAGGCGGCCGCCGTGGAGGGATGCGCAGTGAGCCACTCGGCATTGATCTCCCGGTTTATTTCCGGATCAGGGCTGAACACCGTGCCAAACACCCGCTCCTGGTGAAAAATATCGTTCTCCCCGTCTGTCTGCGGGTAGTACTGCACCCGCATGTATTCTTCAGGGCCTTCCCCGATATCCATAAAGATTGTGATCTGGTAACCGGTCATGTTAGAGACATCTGGCGGTGTCTCCAGCATCGATCCGCGCGGAAAACCGATTTCCATTAGCGCCAGGTTTGCCGATAGGTCGTCGATGCGCAGCTCATCATCGATCCCGGGCCCGCGGATGATGATATGGGTGATCCCTTTCGCAAACACCAGTCCCGTTGGAATTACCAGCAGAAACAGGGCTGCCAGCACCGCCAGCCAGTAGAAACGCTTTTTTTCGTTAATCATCTTACCTCCTCGAACCTGACTACCTGTTACGCCGCATTCTGAAGGATATACACCGCCTGCTGGATTGGGGTTCCCAGAGATCTCCGCCCATTAAGGGCGGTCAAAAAAACCCCCTGTGCGGATCACAGAGGGTTATTGACTGGAAAGTGGTTTTAATATTCAGGGGATGTCCTTTTCGACATAAGGCAGGAAATAGGGCGTTGCGGTGACGAACGGAATTTGCGTCTCAGTCGGATCAGGAGGTGGATAGGGGTTGTAAGGGGTTGGAGTAGCGCATCGTCCCGGGCCAGGATAGGGACCGGGGTTACAGGTTGGCACCGGTCCACCGCCATTCTCGATTTTATTTAATAGAATTGGGATATAAATGTGGTAACCAATTTAAACAATTGAATAAGCAGTGAGCAGCAACACAGCAACAACAGCAATCACGACCATCGTCCTGCGTTTCATAAGTACCCTTTCTATGTAATTATGATGAAGTGAGTGGGCAGCATTATTATACAGCATTACCCTTTTGTTACATTTTGCAATGGACCACAGATAAATAACAAGACACCCCGCAGTTATGCGGGGTGTCTTGTTTACAAGGAAAACGGGGATTACAGCGGCGGGATGGAAACGACCAGGTCATAGCGCGTTGGTCCTTCCGGCCGGCCCCTGACGTGGATGTAATAATCCTGGGTGGCCGGCAGTTCACCGCTGAAGCGCGTTGCCTCGGCATGATCCGAAATCAGCACCGTACCATCCGCACCCCATATGGACAGGATCGCCTTTCCTTCAGCGAAGCCCAGTTCGACCGTCATGGTCTGCCCTTCCAGCGCCCGGATGACATAGAGGTCCGATTCAGAGGCCCCCAGGCGGCCGGTGACTTCAGCCGAGGTTGCTCCGCGCTCAAAGGATATGCGCTCCGGAACTGGCGTGGGCTGGCTGCCCGACAGCGGCGGGATGGAGACGACCAGGTCGTAGCGTGTCTCGCCGTCCGGGCGGCCCTTCAGCAGGATGTAATAATCCTGAGTGGAGGGCAGCACGCCGCTGAAGCGCGTGGCTTCGGCGTGATCCGACAGCAGCACCGTGCCGTCTGCGCCCCACACAGCCAGGATGGCTTTACCAACGCTGAACCCCAGTTCGACCGTCATGGTCTGCCCTTTCAGCGCCCGGATGACATACAGGTCTGATCCGGAAGCCCGCAGCCGGCCGCTCACTTCGGCAGACGTAGCGCCGGTCCGGAACGTGATGCGTTCCGGGGCGGGTGTGCTCTCGCCGCCCTGCAGCGGGGGAATGCTCACTGTCATGCGGTATTTGGTCTCTCCGTCTGGACGACCTTTGACGTGGATGTAGTAATCCTGTGTGGATGGAAGCTGCCCGCTGAAGCGGGAGGCTTCGGCATGGTCCGACATCAGCACCGTACCATCCGCGCCCCATACGGCCAGAATGGCCCGGCCTTCGTCGAACGACAGCTCAACCGTCATCGTCTGCCCCGCCAGCGCCCGTAATACGTATAGATCCGATCCGGATGCCGGCAGTTCACCCGATACCGCAGCGGAGGCAGCGCCGCTGGCAAAGTTGATGCGTTCGGCCTGAGGCGTAACAGCCGCGACTGTAGGCGTATTCTGAGCGGCCGGTGTCTCCGTTGGCGTGGTGGGATCGCTTAACCAGCGGAAGGTAGCTACAATCTCTTCAAAGATTTCCGATTCGGCCTCCTGGTCATATTCCGGAGGCGGAGTGGCCTGCAGTTCGGGCGTGAAAGAGTGCAGCACAAAGTCCATGCTGACGCAGCGCTCGTCCTGCTCGATCAGATAAGCCGTCCAGTCGTAGCGGTTTCCGGCAGCCGCCCCCTGACCGGTCTGGCGGGTGAAGGTGTAATCGCCGATCACCACCATCTCGGTTGGCACGGTTGCCGGATCATGCCCCTCCGCCAGCGGGCTGGTGCATGATTCTGCATTTTCTACGACAGAAATATCCAGGTATTTTTCGGTCAGGTTCGTGCCCGCAGTGAAGGGTAGATCGATGCGGGCAGTGGTCTCTGTCTGCTCGCGCAGTTCAGCATCCTGCGGGTATTGAACCTCGAAGCCAAAGCGCTCGCTGCGGCATACATCCCAGCTCTGCTCAGCCGCATCGACCACGCCGGAGCACAGCAGTTCAGCCGCCGGCGTTTCGTCCACCTCGCCGCCGGCGCGCTCAAAGCGCAGCACGCCCTGGCCGTTGTTGTACCAGATCGCCAGCCGGTCGCCGTCCAGTTCGAACTCAGACGCCGCCTCCAGGGCCTGGTAAAACAGCGCTTCCTGGTCCATCACCTCAGCCTGTGCACAGGCCATCATCGTGCTGATCACCGGCTCGAAGCGGATGGTGTTCCCATCCACCTGGAACAGCGAGCTGTATGAGTTACACCCGCCGCTCCCGACAGCCTGGCCATCGGAACGAAATTCAAGGGTAACCTCTGACCCCTCGACGACCGGTGACTCAGCACCCGGTTCGCCCAGCGCTGCAAGCAGCCAGCGAGTTCCTTCCAGTTCCACGATCGTTTCGGTCGCTTCGGGTGTCTGCTCAGGCGCTTCAGTTTCCGGCAGGACGGCCTCTGGCGTCGTGCCGGTCTGGGGGACGTCTGTGTTTGCTGCCGGTCCGGGCTGCGCTGAACAGGCTGCCAGCGCCAGCATCAGGACCAGCATCAGAGCTGCAATCAGCCGGAATTCCGACTTTAGCATCTTTTACCTCCTTAACTATTGGCTTTCCAAGCCGCCGGACCAATGCTCAGGGTTACGGCTGCGGAGAACAGCAGTCGATGACCACGGTGCAGTGAAGAGGCGGCTTTCTCGACACGCGATCAATCTTGGAACTACGCCACTCAGTTTTCGGTATGGTGTGGAGGAAACGGGGAAACGTCCGCCGGCAAAAGGTCTGCGGACTTCTGGTGCAGCGCAGTCCAGGGTCTCTGACCGCTTCCCGTTAATGACGAAGGGGCAGAGCAATTAGTTCCCGCCTGCTATGCTGGATTTTAACCCGGATTGGAGCGAATGGGTTGACCGGTGCAGGGGGCAGACTGCAGCTTCAATAATCCTGACCCTTGAAAAAAGGATATAAAGGTGTATAATTAGATAAATCTAAATTAATTTTTTGCATTATCGAACTTCCAGGAGGGTTATTGACGATGAACAGCGAATTATGGATCAGAGCCGCACTGGCCCTGTTTCTGGCAGCCGGCCTTTCAGTATCGATCACCTACCGGCACCTTGCCAACCGTGCAGGGGATCAAATCAACGAGGTTTCAGAGGAGGGCCGGCGCATCTTCCTGCTGCGCTCGTTCTTTGCGCTGGGAGGCTGGGGAGGAGCGCTCCTGTACCTTGTGCGGCCGGAATGGATGGCCTGGGCCCAGATCAGCCTGCCGGTCTGGCTGCGCTGGGCTGGGGTGGCGCTGACTGCGGCCTGTGTGCCGCTGATCTACTGGGTCTTCAGCAGCCTGGGGAAGAATGTAACCCGCACGGTAGCAATCCGCAAAGAGCATACGCTGGTGCGCCACGGGCCCTATCGCTACATCCGCCACCCGCTGTACGCCACCGGTTTTCTGCTCTTCCTGGGCTTCAGCCTGGCTGCTGCGAACCTGTTCCTTTTCCTGATGATGACCGGAGCCTTCCTGGTGCTGGACCGGCGTGCAGACCTGGAAGAAGCGCGCCTGATCGAGCGTTTCGGCAGTGAGTATGTGGACTATATGAAAGTCACCGGGCGCTATCTGCCCTGACCGCCAGATGGGCTGTCATCCTGCACCGCGTCCATCTGCGCCGGCCGGCTGCGCTGATTCCTGAACCCGGATCAATGACCGTGCTGAGAAGCTGGCAGCAGAAAAGTCACCTGTCGGTGACCCAGCTTCAAGCGCCCCGCTCGCCGGTAGTTCGCATTTTCTACGCGCGTTTCCCGGGTGGCTGCCAGGGCAACGACTGCCTGTGGAGACAGGACCGGGGCAAGATTGTCCAGCAGTCGAGTCACAGCCGCGTGGTCACCGCCTGCTGCCTGTTCCCCCAGCCAGGAGGATTTTATCCCGTAAGGGATATCACAGATGACCATATCGACCGGTTCCGCTCCCAGCCCGGCTGCGATGGCTCCCGGCTGCAGCGCGTCCGCCTGAAAATGACGCACCGGAATGCGATGCTGCCTCAAGTTCGCCTCCAGGCTGCCTTTCAAAACCCGGGCGCTTTCGAGGGCTGCGCGATGTGATGCTTTTCCATAGCGCGCGTACATTTCCTGTATTTCCAGGGTACGCTGCTCCAATCCCTCCATGCTGAGCAGGGACAGATTGCGTCTCGCGACGGACAGGGAATCGGGGTCGATATCGGAGGCGGTGATCGCCGCGATGTGATCCCATTCAAAATACGCCAGCACTGCCAGGTGATATGCGCCCCCGCAGCAGGGGTCATACAGGTGCACCGGTCCACCGGCGCCGTTCTTCCTGCGCAGTTCCATACAGCGCTCGAAGATCTCGATCCCCAGCCGGATGGGGAAAGCCGTGTGCCCGGGCAGGTTGTAAAACACTCTGCCGCTGGAATAATCCGTATAATCCTGCCGCTCCGTCGCAAATCGATAAGACACAGCTTTATCCCGTCAGATGATAGGCCGTGTACGGGCCGGTCGAAATAAAGCCCAGCTTTTTCGCCAGCCCCGCAGAGGGCGGGTTGGCCGCGTCCCAGCACGGCTCCAGTCCATTATCCAGGCAGTACAGCACCAGCGCCGCGGCTGCTGCCGTTGCCCACCCCTGCCGGAAGTAGCTGCGGTGGGTCTGGATCTCCACCTCCAGTTTTCCGCCGCCAATGGCCGCCGAGGAGGCGCCCGAAACGAAAAGGCCGTTGTAGCGGATGCCGAACCCAACGCCGCGGGCGATAAAGTCTTCATGAGAGGTGAAGTTGTACACCAGGGCGGGGTCGAGGTCGGCTGTAAACTGCGGGATGTCTTCCAGGCGCACACGGCGCAGTTCCGCTCCGGCCGGGATGCTGTTTACAAAGCCGCGCAGCCGCTCCCGGTCGAACGAGCCGGCCTGAAAGGCCTCGCGTGTGTAGGTCCGGTAGCGACCAGGGAAGTTTGTGCGGAAGGTCTGCTCCCAGGCAGACGTGGGCAGCAGCACGTGCTGGTCGGGCCTGAGCAGCCCGAATAATGCAGGCACACCCGGCGCATCCGGGCGTCCTGCAAACAGGCAGAAATCGATCATAGCCAGTGCTGCCTGGGGGTTCCCGGGGTTATCGACATAAACCCTGCCCATACCCCCCTCAACGGCGGCCGCCGCGCTGCCGTGCAGGTAGGGGTATTTTTCAAACAAAGGCTTTAACATCAGCCGCTCTTCACCCTGCAGTTCAACCGGCATCGTTATCCTCCTGAAGCAGTCCCACAGCTATCCCGGCTACTTTACCACATACGCACACCTGTATGGGAGATAACCAATCCAGGGAAAAACTCTGGCTTTTTCCAGAGGTACGAACCAGACCGGCGGAGTATAATTTGAGCAGCGGTTCGATCGCAAAGACCCGATTCTGCTGACATAAACAGGCGGCACGACCCGGCTTCTCGGTCTGACCGGGGGAAGGGCCGCCGAAATCAAGGAGGTCATATGAAACCACCGGCCGCCGGGGCCGAGGTTGAATCGCAGACCCGCCGTCTGAACACGCTGTTTCTCGCAGGGGGCGTGCTTTTTCTACTGCTTGCCAGCTTTTTCTTTTTTCATCTGCCCTGGGCGAAAACCCTGTGGCCCTGGACAGATGAGCGCCTGACCTTCACCTTTCTTGCCTCCCTGCTCACCGCAGTAGCCGCCACCCTGCTGTGGATCGGGATCACGGGCGAACATGGAGCCGTTGCCGGTGGGGCCATAAACCTGACCATCAGCGCGGCAGGCTCCGCGCTGTACCTCTTCTGGCTGTTTATCGAACGCCGCCAGCCTGCATTTTTCCTTCTGGCATTTATTCTGATCCTTTTATTCGTGATCAACGGCTGGATCTTCGAATGGGGCCGCCGCCGTCCCCTGCGCGATCGCAGCCCTCTCCCCCCGATGCTGCGCACGGGGCTCAGCGCTTCCGCGATTCTACTCCTGCTGGTTTCGTGTGCCCTGATCCTGCGCCTGCCTTTTGCATTCCCCTGGACTCTGGATCCCGATTCATCGGTTCTGTTCGGGCTGTTCCTCCTCGGCGGCGCGGGCTATTTTGCCTACACCCTGCGTTTCCCCCTGTGTTCCGTTGCACGCGGCCAGCTCGTTGGATTCCTGGCCTGTGATCTGGTGCTCATCGGCCCGCTCCTGGGGCATTTCACCAGCGTGCAGCCGGAGCACCGCCTGAGCCTGGTCATTTACACCATCCTGATGGTTCTCAGCGGGCTGCTGGCGGCATATTTCCTCTTCCTGCACCCTGCCACACGCATCCGGCTGCTGCAGAACCGGAGGCAGTCTTCGCTTGCAGAATAACGCTGTTCTCCCGGCACAAAGTATTTTTGTCCTGGTACACAGCGCCATCACCGGCCCGGGTATCTGGGAGCCCGCTGCAGATGCCCTTGAGCAGATGGGTTTTCAAACCCTGGTCCCCCACCTGCCTTATAACCTTGATCCACCACAGCCGTTCTGGGAAAATCACGCTGCCGCAGCCGCAGAAGCCCTGGCGCATGTTCCACCAGAAGCCCCCCTGTTTCTGACCGGGCACAGCGGCGCAGGTCTGCTGCTGCCCTGCATTCGCCAGCTTGTAGACCGTGCTGCGGCCGGATATATCTTCGTAGACTCCAGCCTGCCGGAGACAGGGGTCAGCCGGCTGGACCATCTCGAGGAAGAGCTTCCGGGCGGAGCAGAGCCTGTTTACAAAGCCCTGGAAGCCGGCGAACTGCTGCCCCGCTGGAGTGATGAAGATCTAAGCGCGGAGATCGGCGATGCCCGTCTGCGCCTGGCAGTCATCCAGGACTTACGCCCGCATCCCCTGTGCTATTACACGGAACCCATCCCGGTCTTCAACGGCTGGCCGGATGCCCCCTGCGCCTATCTGCATTTCTCCCGCAGTTCATCGTACGAAATCCCCAGTGCACGCGCCCGGCAGGCGGGCTTGCCTTTCTGCCGCCTGCCAGGAGGACATTTCCACCTGCTGGTCAACCCGCAGGAGACCGCCCGGACACTGGTGGAGCTGGCAGGGGAGCTGCTGTCCTCCGGAGCAGCTTCCACTCGCTAACTCAGCTTACCGTTGTGCAGCAGTTTCACAAAGGCCTGCACCACCGCCGGATCGAAGTGCTTGCCGCTCTCATCCAGGATGTACTGCAGCGCCTCTTCGGAGCTCCATGCCGGACGGTAGGGACGGTCGGAACACAGCGCGTCCCACACGTCGATGACCGCAAATATACGCGCCGACAGCGGTATCTCTTCCCCTTTCAAACCGCGCGGATATCCGCTGCCGTCCCATTTCTCATGATGACAGTAGGGAACATCCAGCGCCTTCTGCAGAAACGGGATTCCAGCCAGCATTTTGTAGGCGTAATCCGGGTGACGGCGCATGATCTCCCATTCTTCATCCGTCAGCTTTCCCGGTTTCAGCAGTATATTATCGGGCACGCCCATCTTGCCAATGTCATGCAGCAGGGTGCCCCGGTACAGGTGGACCAGATCCTCCCCCGAGACCCCCATCGCTTTCGCCAGTTCCAGCGTCATCTCCGTGACGCGCCGTGAGTGCCCTTCTGTCTCCTGGTCGCGCAGTTCAAGCGCTCGCGACCACCCCACCAGGGTCTCATCGTAGGCGGTCGCCAGTTCACGGCTGTAGCGCTGCAGGCTCTCGAACAGCTGGGCGTTTTCGATGGCGATCGCAGCCTGGCCGGCCAGTGCGTCCAGAAATTCCTTCCATTCCGGATCCTGCTTCAAAGGTGTGCGGTTGAACACACCGAGCACGCCTTTCACTTCATCTTTGGTCACCAGGGGCACGATAATCAGGGCTTCAAACCCTTCATTCAGGAACCAGGGGAAGTAACCCAGACGGTTCAGGATATCCCGATCTCCTCCGGCGCTGTTCTTGCGGAAGGCCGACAGGTTGTAAATGCACAACTCCCGGCTCTCGTAGGCAACCAGCCCGGAAAGCCCCTTTCCCACAGGCATGGCAGCTTTGCGGACATCTGGTGAACGGAATCCACGCTCGGCGGCCAGTTCAAGCCAGCCCCTGGCGCGGTCCACCAGCAGAACAGCACAGGCATCGACCTGCAGTTCGTTAATCACCTGATCGATAAACACCTCCAGAACCGCGGAGAGATCCCGATTGGTTGTGATGCTCAGGTCAATCTTTCGCAGTGCCGCCAGCCGGTGATACTGCTGTTGAATCTTCTGTTTGGCCTTCACACGCTGGGTGATATCGGTGATCATCCCTTCCAGCGCGAGCAGGTTCCCGGATTCATCGAAAACACCCCGGCCCTGCTCCCAGACCCATTTTTCATGTCCATCAGCGGTGTGAATACGGTATTCCACCTGATATGAGCTGCCCGATTTCAGTGCGCGCTGGATGTCCTCCCACACACGCTCCCGGTCATCGTCATGGATCAGGTCTGCGTACGTCAGCTCGGGATGGTCCAGCAGCGCTTCCGGATGATATTGAGTCAGCTCAAAGAAGCCTTCGCTGATGTACTCCATGGACCACTGCCGGTCGTTTTTGCAGCGGTAGACCGCTCCAGGCAGATTGCTGATCACCGAGGCCAGCCTGCGCTCGCTCTCCACAAGGGCATCTCTGGCTTCTTTTAGAGCGGTGATATCCTCCAGCAGCCCTTCGAAAAACAACAGATTGCCACCGGCATCGTAAACGGCCCGGCTGCTGTCGCGCACCCAGATGATCTTCCCGTCTTTGCGCTGCAGACGGGTCTCGAAACCGCGCCGCCAGCCGCTCTGTAAGACCTGGTCTTTCCATACCGCCCGGTCGGCTGGATTGGCGTATAAATTCAATGTGCTGCTGTTTTTCAGACTTTCGAGATCCTCATAACCCAAGATCTCGAGCAGCGCATCATTGGCGTCGATGAGCTGGCCCTGCGCGGTCGTGCGGTACAGCCCCACGCGGGCAATTGAAAACATGCTGTTGTACGTTCTCACCAGATCCCGCTCAGGGCTGCGAGTACGGGCACGCCAGATGGCTGACCGGGCAGCGGCCGCCAGGCTGCCGTTCTCCCGGGGGGATTTGAGCACGTAGTGATCCAGCCCCGCATGCATGGCTTCGATGGCCGCACTTTCATTCTCCGGAGCAGTGTAAAAAATCACCGCGCAGCCTGGCCAGCGCGAACGGACCGCTTCCAGGACCTCCTGCCCGCACGACCAGGACAGGCGGCTTTCACTGACCACCAGATCGAAACACTGCTCTTTCAGGATTTCATGAAACTGCTCAGATCCGTCCTTTACCTGTACGATATTTGCTCTGCTAAATGCCCGCTTCAGGGCACGCGCAGCTCGTTTACGGTCACCAGGACACTCATCGATAAGAAGTATTTTGATATCGTTAATCATTCGGTTTCCGTTTCTACACTTTCATCGACGTTAAATAGGGATACCTGCAGTCCCAGTCCAGTGGATAGAAATTAAAACCTGCCGATTCTAATCCGGTGCAATATTCATGCCTGGCTGATCATTTACGGAATTTCACTGGAATTTATGGATGTTTCTGTTGAGGCGGGAAGAGCAGGCGAAAACGTTCCAGCACCACCGGCATCTTTACAGAGGGCTGGCGGCCGATACGCCTGCAGGTCGCGCTGAAAAAGTCCCAGTGCACCCGGCGCCAGTAGTCCAGCGAGCGATCTCCTTCACCTTCATCATATGCAAAGCTGGGATCGACCTCATCAAATGCGCGCACGTTTACCTCGATGGTCTGGATGACACACAGCGGGGCTCCCGCTCCATCCAGCACAACACTGTAATCGCCGGGCTGCGGAAGCTCCTCTCCGTCCAGCTCGTACTCCCACAGCAGGCTTGCCGTCGCAGTTTTCACACCCCGGCGCACGAGGTCTCCCAGTCGATCCGCCATCTCGGACGTATCGCCGAATCCCCAGGCCTGATATGCGCCTTCAGCCGGGCGGTTTTCTTCCGGCAGCGTTTCACGGAACGCATTCCAGTAATGGTGTATGACAGCTTGGTTCTCCACGCAGGTTTTCTCCAACTTTTCTGCAGACAACTCAAACGCATACAGAGCCCAGGCATTATAATCTCATCAGTGTTATTTTGACCGCAGCCATAAGGGAGAATCGATGGCCGGCTATATTACTGAGCAAATCGTGAGAGAAACCTGGCAGCAAATGTCGCAGACCCCCATCGAAGAAGCGCCGCTGCTGGTAGAAGAGATGTCCGTCGACCAGCCTTACCTGATGGGCTTCCTCCTCTCTGCTGATGAAGAGCTGTTTAACCAGGACGAGCGCGAGACACTATTCTATATCGGTATGGTCATATGGCAGATCATGAAACGCGGCTCGAACCATCTGGGGAAAGTCTCGCGCCAGGATATTCAGACTGCACAAAAAGCGAACGACGATTTTCTCGAGCTGTTAATGGAAGACACCGAAGCGGATTTCAACAGCGCCACGCGCAGCATGCTCGATGATTATCCAGAGCCCGAAGTGCTGCGCTATATTGTGGAAGCGGTGACGGAAGTGAGTGATGACCCGCGCGAGCCTGGCTTTTCAGAGGAAAACGTGGGTATGGCTTTTCTGTTCCTGAAAACTGCCCTGGACGCGTTAATTAACAGCCAGCAGCCCGATGGCAGTACGGGAGCCGCTTCATGAACTGCCGCCCGGGCTGCGGAGCCTGCTGTATAGCCCCCTCCATATCCTCCCCCATCCCCGGTATGCCGGAGGGCAAACCGGCCGGGGTGCGCTGTGTTCAATTAACGGAAGACAACCGCTGCAAATTGTTCGGCCATCCGGATCGCCCCGCGGTCTGCAGTCACCTGAAGCCGGACTTAAGCATGTGCGGCGAAACGGCAGAACAGGCCTTCGCATATCTGACCAGCCTGGAGGCGTTCACCGCCGTCTCTCCGAAGAACCGGTCAGTCCAGCTCAATCGTGCGCAGCCAGCTTCCCAATGCATCACGTAAACAGGCGGCATATCTCCCTCGTTCCTCAGCCGGCATTAATGCGCGCTTCCCAAAAGTCTCGTAAAAATTATCCTCTGTATAGCGGGGGGTGAGGTGAATGTGATAATGCCAGACGTCCTGGTTGCCGGCCGGCTCATTGTGCTGTCTGGTGGATACCCCCTGACAGCCGAAGGCTGCCTTCATTGCCAGCGCCAGGGCCTGCAGGGTTTCATGCAGCGGCTGCGCCAGGCGCCCTGGTAAGTCGTATAAGTTCTCAAAATGCTCATTCGGTATCACGATGGTATTCCCCGGGTTGTTCGGCCACTGGTGAGAGCCGATAAAAGCGGTCACATCCCGGTCGCGGTAGACGACATCGTTTTCACTGGAATACACATGCTCATCATAAATCCCTCCTGCGATCCGGCAGAACGGACAGTTGTATCCCCGGGGTTCGTGGTTGTGCATAATGGCTCCTTCCTGCTTCCATCACAATATCATAATGATTTTTTCACAAATAAATGATATAATAAATTTGCTTCATCAACCCAAATTGATTTGCGCTCCAAAGGTCTGCCCTCGCGACAGAAAGGAAAGCCGGATCGAAGTGGGGTTATTTGGTTAGAGACCAGAAAGAAGAGAGAAAAAGTGAACATTTACGTTGGCAACCTGCCCTTCAGCGCGAGCGAAGACGATGTCAGGCAGGTATTCGAAGCATACGGTGAGGTTAGCTCTGTTACTCTGATTAAAGACAGAGAAACGGGCCGTATGCGCGGTTTCGGCTTTGTTGAAATGCCCGACGACGGGCACGCTCAGGACGCCATTCAGGCGCTGAACGGCAAAGATTTTATCGGCCGGGATCTGGTTGTCAATCAAGCCCGTCCGCGTGAAGAGCGCGGCGGGGGTGGTTTCTCGCGCGAACGGCGCTCCGGTGGCTACGGCGGCGGCCGGCAGGGCGGGTACGGCGGCGGAGACCGTCGCCGGAAGGATGGCGGCGGCAGGCGCAACGACTGGTAATCTAACATAACCCAACGAAAATCCCCAGGCATATCAAATTCCCTGGGGATTTTTTATTATCCACCAGACCGGATGCTGGCATTGATATCCGGTCGAATATTCCCCATCGAACTCAGGAACGCTCAGCCTCGCAGCCGTTCGCTTGATTCTCTTCTCCTGACCAGAATTGCCAGCAGCAGCGCAGCGCCCGTCAGCGGCCAGACCCACATTAAATCGCCTGGCCCGCCCGGGTCGTGCAGAGGCTCCGTCAGCCGAATGCGAACCAGGCGGTAGCCGCCGGTAGCATGTGACAGAGCGGAGTCGCTGATGTTGTGCGGGTTGATGCCGGCGGCACGGGCGGCAAACCCGGAGGCGATCAGCACCCGGCGCATCCAGGCAAGCCGCTCCGGGCTGTCCGAAATATCTTCGGCTGTGCCCGCATACCGGCCTTCCGGCAGCCAGACCTCCACCTGAGGGTTGGCGCACAGGTTGCGGTACCAGTCCGATCGCTCCCCAAAACCCGCGGTGCAGTAAACATCTCCATTGACACGCACATAATTCACCGGTGTCCGCCGTGTCTGCCCGCTCCGCCGCCCGGTGTGTACGAGGACCATGATCTGTCCCCCCACCTGCGGCCAGATGTTGACCAGCTTCCCCAGGCCCAGACGCCACATCACCAGCATGAAGCGGTTAAACAGCCTGAAACCCCGGCGAAGGCGATCCGCATCTTTGAGATCCGTTATCTCACCCCTTCCTTCAATTGAACAGCAATTGAACAGAAAAGAGAAAATCAGTGCAGGCTTTTCGAAACCGCGTGGGGATTGGAGGCGTGCACAGGCTGGCATTTGATGTACTGCCCACGAAGGTCCGCGAAGGCAATCTGGAACAGGTCATTCACCCCACGCAGGGCATCGCGCAGCAGGCGCACACGCCGCGTCTGCTGGTAATTCCAGGTGACGCGCACTTCTTTAATCCGGTAGCCCAGCCGCTGGGCGACAAACAGGAACTCCACGTCAAAACCGCTGGTGACGCTGGCGCCCTGGATCTCCCCCATTTTATCCGGATGGTAGAGGCGCAGATTTTCGAGCACATCGAGGGCAGCCGCACGCGTGAAGGCTTTGAAGCCGCACTGCGTATCCGTCAGGTACAGGCCGATGAGCAGGCTGCGCAGGACAATCTGACCCCAGCTGAGCAGGTAGCGGCCCAGCGGCGCGCCGGCCCGTACCAGTCCGCGGCTGCCGATGGAGATTTCCGCTCCGGCTTCCAGCGCGGCCAGCAGGCGCTCAGCCTCATAGATTGGGGTGGCCTGGTCCATATCGCTGAACAGGATGACCTCACCCTGAGCGGCGCGGATCCCTGCTGCGATGGCGGCCGCTTTTCCGGCGTGCGGGATGCTGAGCACCCGGTCGGCATCCCGCCTGGCGAGTGCAGCCGTGTCATCCTGGCTGCCGTCGTCCACAACGATCACCTCGACAGGGATCGTCTGATGGTGGAACCAGTCCACCACGGCCTTCAGCTTACCCGCCTGAATGGCCGCAGCCTCGTTATAAGCGGGAATGACGACAGAAAGGTCCTTCATTGTATTGAGTATAAGTCACTTAACGGGCGTTGACAACGGGGGACAGGCAGCACGGCAGCCGTCTTGCGAAAGTGAAAGGGTAATGTCCTGCATATCCGGCTAATCGTCGACAAATTCCACCTGCACCTCATCACAGTTGGGATACACCGCGACCAGCGTCTGCGCTTCAGCTTCAAATAGAGATCGGGCAGGCTGCGCCAGCGTGACAATGGGGGTGACATTGAGCTTCTGGCGGCGGCCTCTCTTTTCAGGACGCCATACCGCGGCGATCTCCCCATCCAGCAGCACGACGCCCGGGCGGCCCACCGTGCGCCAGATCGTGCGCTGCAGCTTTTTATCCGCCGCCAGCACCTGGCGATCGCGCTGCTGCATATACGGGTCGTGAGGGGGCAAAAAGCGCACGCCCTGCGGCTCATCCGGAGCATCCCAGTCCGGAAGATGTTCCGCATGCAGCCAGGCCCTGCGGCCTTCGAGATTGACTTCCACCAGTTCACCTTTGACCAGGTCCCAGGTTTCTTTCGCCTGCTGCAGTGCTGTCCCGGTCCAGGCGGCAAAATCCTGTGGAGTGGAGGGGCCGTAGCAGCGTAAATAACGCCTCAGGAGTTCTCTGCGCGCCTGGCGCAGGTCGAGGGCTGCCGGTGGACTGCCCAGCCACTGCTCGGTGAACACAAAGGAAGCTTCGTTGCCCCGCCGTGGTGCAAAGCAGATCACTCCCTGTAGGGCGACCGGCCGCAGTGCGAAGGAGACCAGCGCTTCACCCAATATCTGGTTTTCAGCGAACGGTGAGGGTCCCTGCCAGATTTTTTGCTGTTCGGCCGGCAGTTTGTGCAGGATGTGCTGCGCCAGCTCCTGATCCAGCTTCCATTTATTCGCCAGGATGCGCCCGTCGAGCACAACCCGCGCTGCCTCTGCCGTGAGCCGGACCAGTTCACCCACCGGCATCCCCAGCTCTTTCAACGGCTGTTCGCTGCCAATAATAAAAGTCTGCAGCGTACGGCTGTCGCCAGGCAGCAGGCCTGTGGTGAAAACGGCTGCGTCCCGGGTGGGGAAAATCGTTGGCGCCCCGCGCAGGCTCCAGGTCTGCAGCAGCGTTTTCCCCTCTTCCAGTGCCTGCTCTACGGCATCCCGGGTCAGACCCGACAGGCGTGCGTGCAGAGACAGCGCCGCCGCGCCGGGGGGAGTATTCTGCACCCCGCAGGCGCCGGCTGTCTGCAGCAGCTCCCCAGGCGGCAGCCGGTGAGACAGATGCTGGCCCTGCAGTCGAAAACGCACGATTTTACTGCGCATCTGCTCCGGAAGCAAAGGAAAGGCCTCCAGGGATTTCTTTCACCTGTATCCTGTCATCTTTAATATGTTTGCAGGTCAATTGTAACTTCAATACGTACATCCATTGTAAACCGTTCAATATTAAGTTACACTAAGGTGCGGTTATTCTACCCAGCCAGTTTTTTCGCAGTAACCTGTCCCGACTGTGATCTACGCGCTTCGCGAAGGGATACTTCGCTCGCAGCATCCAAGGCTGCGAGTCTTCCGGCTGGCAGTTAAGGACCATTTCATGGATTTTACTTTTACCCCTATCGGCGTGATCCATTCGCCGTTCCTGGATAAGAAAGATACACCCATCCAGCCGACCCGTTCTCGTGCAGCCGGTCAGGTGGAGGTATTTGAGGAATACGCGACCGGCCTGGAGGATCTGGAAGGCTTTTCGCACATTATTCTGCTGTACGTTTTCCACCGTTCCAGCGGCTTCCGTCTCAAGGTCCAGCCCTTTCTCGACAGCCGTCCCCACGGACTTTTTTCCACCCGCTATCCCTGCCGTCCAAATCCGATCGGGCTGTCGATCGTCCGCCTGGTGAACCGCCGGGGACGCTGGCTGGATATCGAAGGGGTGGATGTTCTGGACAGTACCCCACTGCTGGATATTAAACCTTATGTCCCTGAATTTGACATACGGACCGGTGCCCGTGCGGGATGGTTCGAAAACCGCTCCCAGGAGTGAGCTCTATGCAAACGATTTTACGCCGTATATGCCTGATCTTAATCGTCCTTGCTCTGATAACGATGCCGGGATCAATCACCCGGACCGCACAGGCCCAGCAGGCCGTGGTGCAGGTGGTGTTGTTTTATTCGCCCACCTGTCCTCACTGTCACGAGGTCATTCAGAACGTCCTCCCTCCCCTGGTGGAGGAATACGGCGAGCAGTTCGAGATCCTGGGAATTGATGTGACCACGGCAAAGGGTCGTGACCTGTTCCTGTCTGCTGGTGATCATTTCCATATCCCGGAAATGAATATGGCGGTGCCGATGATGATCGTCGGCGACCAGATTCTGCTGGGCTCCGCTGAAATCCCCGAAAAACTTCCCGGGCTGATCGACCGGCACCTTGCTCAGGGCGGCCTGAGCTGGCCGGCGATCCCGGGGCTGAAAGAAGCGCTGGCAGAGATCGAGGGTGACGGAAGCCAGGAGCTGGATACCGGACCGGCCGGCGTTCTACAGCGGTTTCAGCAGGATCTGGCCGGAAATACACTGGCGGTGATCGTGCTGGCCGGCATGCTGCTCTCGCTGGCCTGGGTCATCGTTTACCTGCGCCGTTCCCGGGATGCAGGAAATACAGGAGCCCTGCAGCGCTTCTCAGTTATCCTCATCCCCCTGCTTTGTGTGGCCGGAGCGGCGGTCGCCGGTTACCTGGCCTACGTCGAAACGGCACAGGTCGAGGCAGTGTGCGGGCCGGTGGGAGACTGCAATACCGTGCAGCAGAGCGAATACGCCCGGCTCTTCGGCCTGATCCCGGTGGGTGTCCTGGGTCTTTATGGTTACGCCGCGCTGTTCATCGCCTGGCTGTTCAGCTATTTCAGCCGCGGCGAGACTGCCGCGTTTGCCTCGCTGCTGGTCTTCATACTGGCGCTGGCAGGTACATTGTTCTCCATCTATCTGACCTTCCTGGAGCCGTTTGTGATCGGCGCCACCTGCATCTGGTGCCTGTCCTCGGCGGTGATCATGACTGCGCTGATGTGGTTGTCTGCGCCCGGCGCCCGCCCTGTGATCGAGCGCCTGATGAACCGCAGTCACCGGTCACCTTCTGCGCGCCGGACATAGACATAACCAGCGGCCTGTAGAATCAAAAAAGGTAAGGTGAAAATCGCCTTACCTTTTTTGATTTGGGGTTTTTGAGCCATCCCTTATCGGAAGATCATGAATGGAATCAGGCTGATGACTGCAGCGAGAGCCAGCCAGACATCCCAGCGCCCACTGCGCAGCGGCAGGCGGCGGCTGTGTTCGGGGTTGTAGGCCCGCGCCTCTGCGGCCAGAGCGATTTCCTCGCCGCGCCGCAGTGCATTGGTCAGCACGGTGAGCATAAACAACTGCAGTCCACGCCGGCGCTGGCTGCGCAGACCGCCGCGCATCTGTAAGCTGCGCCAGGTCGCGGCTGCCGAGCTGCGCAGCCCGGGGAGCAGGTTGACGGCTGTACCGATGGCAAACCCTAAACCGGGAAGACCAATGCGTTCGAACAGCCCGGCCACTTCGACCACATCAACCTTACTCGAGAACCCGTCGACAGCAACTAGGATCACCGCGGCTCGCACTACCATCACCAGGCCGCTGTGCAGGCCCTGGAGGGAAAAAGGGATTCCGGCGATCGTCTGGTCGGCTTCCCCGAACAGCAGAGCGTTCATCACCACCAGCAGGGTCAGCGGGACCACGCAGCGCAGCATGAGCAGCCGCCGCAGGGAGCGCGGGTAGCAGACCAGGGTCACCAGCAGGCACAAACCGGCGCCCAGGAAAATATTCTGTGGAGAGGCAAAGATCACCACGGCCAGCGACCAGAACAGTAGCGCCAGGTATCCGCCGGTGCCCAGCCCGCTTACGGTTTTAATATGCGCTCTGGTGAGGTGCAGATCGCGAGCCGAGATCATTGGATTACCTGAATCTCCACCAGCTGGCGAACGTTCAGCCGGCCTTCCTGGCCGGGCAGCACCATGCGAAACGCGCCGTCTTCGGCGGTCAGGCCGCCGTCCACCGTCGCGTACGCCACGATGGTATCCGCTTTGTTGGCCAGCTCGGGCTCATAATTGGCCGTGAAACCGTCGGAAGCAACCGCCTTCACGGCCTGAATCTGGGCCGGATCGAAACCGGCATCCCGCAACAGACTGCTCAGCTGCACACCGGTGTAGGTCACACCTTTGAACTCAGCCTGTGCCGCCTCCAGCGCCTGCAGGTCTTCCACACTGTAGGTTTTCTCCAGGTCTCCGCCTTTGACGGTAAGGACCGATGCAGCCGCCCCACTCTCCGGAACGCTGCTGCCTTCCGGGGGCGCCTGTGAACAGGCGCCCAGCAGGACTGCGATTACCAGTAAGAGGGTGCTGATTTTTTTCATTTATTTCTCCTTGTTTTTTTTATTCCGCTACTGTTTATAAGAATTTTGCATCATCAAATGTGAGCCTGCGAACCGGGTGCGCAGAGCCGAGCCGACGCCCCAGGCGATCCAGCCGGCCAGTATGCCGAGAATCAGATGGACGCCGGCCAGCCCGAGCACAATTGGCAGCCAGACCCCGCTGTCCAGACCGAACAGCCGCGCCCCACGATCTAGCAGGTCCAGCCAGATGACGAAAATGCCGCGTCCGTAAAGAATGGGATTGGTGATAAAGGGATGCAGCAGGGTGTATAGAACGCCCATACCGCCGGCCGCCAGCACCGCCGGCCGCGTTGGACGACGGAAGAGCGTCAGCACCAGCTCTGCAATCAGGGCTTCGCTGAGGATCCCTATCATGGGGGCAATGACCACACTGCCGATGCTGAACAGCTTCAGGATCGAAGCGATCACACCGGTGAAAAAGGTCGATCCCTTGCGCGGCAGGAAGATCCGCCCCGTTAATGCGATCGACAGCCCGATGGCAGCCATCAGGGTCCCGCTCATGGGGATATCCAGAACATGGAACAGAGAGCCCAGGCCGATCTCAACCACGCCCCACAGGGATCCGAAGACAGCCATGGTTACCAGTTCTCTCGTATTGAACTTCATACAACTACTCCTTCTACTTTCAAAGCCGGAAGCAGCCGGTCAATCAACATGCTGCGCCGTTCAGGCGCCCGTCCAGGGCAATGCGTCCATCCTGAATCAGCAGTACGCGCTGTACGTAGCGGTGGATCAGCTTGTAGTCATGGGTAATCAGCAGTATTGCGCTTCCCCGCCGGTTGTATTCCAGCAGGTACTCCATCATGCGCTCCAGATGGCCCCAGTCCTGACCCAGGGTGGGTTCATCCAGCACCAGCAGCCGGGGCCGCAGCGCCAGGCATGCCGCCAGCGCAATGCGCTGCTGCTGTCCAACGGAAACAGCGGTCGGATGCCGGTCGCGCAGGTGCATCAGGTCGGTATCATTGAGGAGCTGCTCGTGCTCAGCGGGATCAAATCGCTTGAAATTGCGCGGCCCAAAGGACACTTCCTCGTCCACAGAATCGGTAAATAACTGGTCGGCGGGGTTCTGAAACAGCATGCTGACATCCAGCCCCGGGCGGGGGCGGCTTCCGCCTGCGAAGCGTACGCTCCCGCTGGACGGCTTGAGAAGCCCTGAGGCAGTCAGCGCCAGTGTGGATTTTCCAGCGCCGTTCTCGCCCACCAGCGCAATAAATTCACCGGGGAATATGCTCAAATTAATATCGTGAAGTACCGGCGCTCTCCGGTCGTACCCGGCGGACACCTGCCTCAGCTCCAGCAGGGGCTGCTGACCGGACGGCGGCTCGCTGTGCTCGACAATCAGATCCTGCCAGGGGGTCTGTTTGTCCTCAAGCGGCCGGCGCAGACCCAGCCTTCTCAGCAGGCTGCGGTCTTCAAATACCGTATCCAGATCGCCCCGGGCAATAACGCTGCCAGCATCCATCACAATCACTCTATCGGCCAGACGGGCTGCAGCAGCAAGGCGATGCTCCACCAGCACGATGGTCATGCCCAGGCGGCGGCGCAGCTCCTGCAGGCTGGCGATTACCAGCGCAGTTCCCTCCACGTCCAGCGAGGCTGTCGGCTCGTCCAGCACCAGCACCTCAGGGCGCATGGCCAGCGCCGAGGCGATTGCCACACGCTGCTTCTGCCCGCCCGAAAGCTGTGCCGGGTTGCAGCCGGCCAGATCAGAGATTCCGACTGCACCCAGCGCCCATGCCACCCGCTCCTGGACTTCGTTTTCATCCAGTCCGAGATTGCGCGGTCCAAAGGCCACCTCATCGGCAACATGCAGGTGGAAGAGCTGGCTGGAAGGGTTCTGGAAAACGATTCCTACATGGCGGGTCACATCAGCGATGGGAGCCTGACGGGGATCCAGACCAGCGATCATAACTTCTCCGCTGCACTGCGCCGGGATGATCTGGGGGATCAGTCCGGTGAGCGCCCGGGCCAGCGTGCTCTTACCACAGCCTGAAGGGCCGGTCACCAGCAGGCACTCTCCCGCCTGCACATCCAGGTCCACATCGTGCAGGGCTGCCACCGGTCCGTATGAAACCGTCAGATTACGTACCCGGATCATGCCTCCGCCTCGCACGCTTCCAGGTCCACGCGCTGCGCCCACGGCCAGCGCCGTGCGGCCTGTGCATACAGTCCGGGGCGCACCGTCACCACGGCCAGGCGATCCCGGCATGCATCCAGGCGCTTTAAACCCGAAATCAGGCCCTGTCCACGCTCAAACTCGAGCGGGCCGGCCTCGTCGAAAATCAACAGGTCAAGGGGTCCGGTCTGAGCCAGTATGCTTTCACCCCAGGTAAGCACCTGCGGGTCGAGCAGCCAATCACCGGTTGCATACTTACCATTTTCCCGGGTCTCTGTCGATTCCTGCGGTAAGCGCCGCTCCGCCAGCCGGCGGCGTTCACCACTCTGGATATCCAGCAGGTCAATGGCGGTCTTGATACCTTCCTGAAATACCGCCAGCGAAAGCAGTCCCCCCACATGCAAACCGCGTGCCTGCGCAGTCTCGACCAGGCTGCGGCACCAGGTCGTTTTACCTGCACCGCTGCTTCCCACGAGAAGCAACAGCGATTTTTCCTGCTCAGGGGTAGAAAAAAAACTCGCCAGGAGAGATTCCGGCGAGCAAAAATCGTTTTGCAATGCCTTTTCTCCTTTCCAATTCCGTTCAGGCTCATCCTGGAACTTCGGGAGGCGAGAGCGTTTCCGCTTCAGGCCCTGGCCAGACCACACACCGCTGACCACGGCTGTGGCGGCCCTGTCTGCCAGGCCATGGCCTGCGCTTTAGGCCGGGCAGATCGGAGAGCTATTAATTTCTATTCAGTTGAATTTCGGAGCTGGTAATATTCTCGCTCCGATTATAGGCCTTTGTACTTTTCTTCACAACACCCAAAAGGGTGGCTTTTTCATACCCTTTTGGAGCATTTTGCCGACCGGAAGCGTCAGGCTCGCCATTATTGTGACCTCAGAACCCCGCAACTTCAACATGATATATGACCTCTTTTTTGCACCATTTGTCACATTATGGGTTCCTCTGCGAAAAGCCATCTGTATAATGATTTCAGAAACCGGCGCGATGTAAGACCACTGAAGGGACAATACCGGGGTGATGCTCATCTACTTCTTCAACGGCCTTTCATTCGGCGGTCTGGGGCTGGCTGCTTATCTGCAAATCCGCCAGGGGGGTAAGTTGCCGCTGAGCAAGCAGCTACCCTGGCTGGCAGCCTTTGGCTTTGCCTGCGGGGCAACGAGCTGGATTGACATGTTCCTGGCCAGCGGGAGTGAAGAAAACTATCTTCAGCTTCTGAAGAACCTGCGCCTGATCACGCAGCCGCTCAGCGGCCTGCTGCTGCTTCGCTTTGGATGGGGAATCCTGAAAGGTCTCACCCCGCTGCCCCCCTGGACGATTTTTATTCCGGGCGTATTGATTATGCCCATCTCATTCGCCGTCGCCTACGCGGCGACAACCTTTGTCACCCCTTCCCCGATTGACATCCCCATCGACATCTGGTCACGCTACCTGCTCTACCTGCCGGGCAGTATTATGGCCGGCATCGGTTTTTACCGCCAGAGGAATGTACAGCGCAGGCTGGGCCATTACGATGTATCCAATCTGCTGCTGGGGTCTGCAATTGGCTTTCTCTTCGAGGCCTTTGTCGTAGGTCTCATCGTACCGGCAGCGCCCCACGCACCGGCTTCTTATTACAACTATGATCGTGTGGTCATCAATCCTTTCAGCGGCGAGCTGGAAACGCCCACCGATGTCAACAGCATACTGCCGCCCTGGCTCGACTACGAGTATGTTCTCTCTGTCACAGGTCTGCCGATCCAGTTCTGGCGCATGCTGTCTTCTTTCGCGGTGACCTTCTTTGTTGTCCGGGGCCTGGGTGTGTTCGAGGCCACACGCCGCAGAGAACTGAGAGCCCTGCAGGAAGAGCGCGATCGCGCCCAGAGGAAGGCCTTCGAAGCGCAAATTGCTGCCCGGCAGGAGGCTGAAAGCTGGACTGATTTCCTGGTCGCGATCAACCAGCGCCTGACAAAGCTTGAAGAGGTGGACCAGATCCTGCTTGATATTTGCGAAAACGCGCGCCAGCTGCTGCGCTCCGATTTCGCCGGCCTGGCCGTGCTGGACCGCGACAGCTCAGACCTGTATCTTAAATGCTTCTCCAACTGGACTCAGAGCGAACTGGTCCCCTCTCCTCTGAAATTCAACAACCCCCTTCTGCAGAAGATCCTGCAGTCGAGGCAGTCTTACTGGACAAATGAAGGCGTAGATGGAGAGCCGCTGAAGGATATTTGTTACCCACCGGGCACCCCAGCACAAGCGGTGGCTGTGGTGCGCCTGGATTTTGATACCCACCCGGTGGGCGTACTCTGGATTGCACGGTTTGACCACCGCCCGTACACGGAGACCGATCTGGTCTGGCTGGAATGTGTGGCAGACCAGGTGGTCATCGCCATCCAGCATGGCCTGATGACCTCCCAGCTCCAGTCGCTGTCCATTACTGAAGAGAGAACACGCATTGCCCGGGAGATGCACGATGGCCTGGCACAGGTGCTCGGTTACCTGAACCTGCAGGTGCAGACACTGGAAGCCCTGCTCAATCAGGATAAACATGATGAGCTGCGCAGCGAGCTGGCCCAGATGCGCAAAGCCGTACGCCTGGCCCACGCCGACATCCGTGAAAACATCCTCAGCCTGCGCACCACCCTGGCTCACGAAGGCGGGTTGACGGCTGCCGTTGGGGAATATCTGGATGAGTTCGGCATACAGAACGGCATCGATGCCCGCTTTGAGAACCGGGTGACCGGCGAACTGGACCTATCATCTATCGCAGAGGTACAGCTTGTGTGCATCATGCAGGAAGCGCTGGCGAATGTGCGCAAACATGCCTGTGCCACCCGCGTGGATGTGCTGCTGGAGCGGGAAAACGAGGGCGAACAAAGCTGCATCGTCCTGCAGGTCCGTGATGATGGAGTTGGTTTTGTGCAGCGTGATTCGAAGCGCAGGTTCGGTCTGCAGACCATGCGCGAACGAGCGGAAAGCGTACAGGGCAGCCTGTGGATTGAATCCGCACCTGGAGCCGGTACAACCGTCATCTGTAAACTGCCCTGCCTGAAGGCTGAAAACTCAAAAAGATACAGCCGGGTGATTACAGCATAACAGGGGATGAGAACTCACTATGAATATGAATCTTCGTGAATGGGCACTGCCTGTTTACACCATTCTCATGCAGCTGTCTGTGGGAGTGCTCTTCCTGCTCTGGTTGATGCGCACCAGGAACCGCCGGGAGGTGGAAATTCAAATACTGGATCGCATCATTAACACCCCGCTGTCGATCATCGGATTTACCGTTTTTGTCTCCATTATCGGATCTCATTTCCATCTCAGCAGACCCTTACATTCTTTTCTGGCCGTGCTCAACTTTCGCCATTCCTGGCTGAGCCGCGAGATCGCTTTTACAGTCCTGTTCATTATTACCCTCTACATCCTGCTCTATCTGCAGGGAAGCCGCCCCGCTAACGAGCGGCTGCGCTCACTGCTGGGCTGGGTATCCATCTCCTTCGGGATGGCCACTATCTACTGCATGTCCAATATTTACCTGCTGCCAGCCCAGGCAGCCTGGGATACCGCTGCCACGGTAATTGCATTCTTTGCCACCACTTTCTTTTTAGGGGCCGTGGCAACCACTGCGATGCTGTTGATGGACCTCAAATATTGTGAGGTCTGGAAACCCGAGCAGGTGGCCGAACGCCAGCCGGTGGTGCGCAGGGCGTTATTCCGGCTGGTAACGATCGCCATCATCACACTGGTCGTGATTTACATCAACAGTTATATTCAGATCGCCCACCTGAGGGGCGGAGACCTCTCCGCACAGATGAGCATGCAGCTCCTGACGCAGCTTTACCAGCCGCTGTTCATCCTGCGGCTGCTGTCGCCGCTGGTGGGAATAACGCTGCTGGGCGTATCTACACTGCAGCTGCGCAGTCCCGGCAAGCAGCTGGGCGAACTGCTGGCGCCGGCTTACATCTCCTGCATCCTTGTCGCGGTGGGTGAAATCCTGGGCCGCTTTCTGTTTTACGCCACACATGTTCGCACTGGAATTTAGGTTGAGAGGATTAAGGATGAAGATACGGGTTGTGATTGCCGACGATCATAAACTCTTTCGCCAGGGCCTGATCAGCCTGATGCGGACGCGCGCAGATCTGGTTGAAGTGGTCGGTGAGGCCGAGACGGGGGATGAAGCCATTGCGCTGGCCGAAAAGCTCCGTCCCGATGTTATCTTGATGGACATTTACATGCCCCCGGGCGATGGCCTGCAGGCGGCCAGAGAGATCCGCCAGCGCTTTCCGGAGATCGCTGTTGTGATGCTGACATCTTCTGAACGCGATGAACACCTGTACGAAGCCGTGCAGCTCGGCGTATCTGGTTACCTGCTGAAAAGCCTGGATGCCGATGAGCTCTTTGACCTGCTCAAAGGCGTCGTTCAGGGTGAGATCGCCATGACGCGCTCCATGGCCACCCGGATCCTGAAAGGAGTTGCCCGCCGGCGCACCGATGAGGAAAGGGGCGAGGAGGCCCTCACCGAGCGTGAGCTGCTCGTCCTGCGCCTGGTCGCCAGCGGGGCAAGCAACCCGGAGATCGCCGAAGCGCTCACGATCTCGGTAAACACTGTCAAGAGCCACCTGAAAAACATCCTGGTCAAGCTGCAGCTCGAAAACCGCACGCAGGCCGCCACCTATGCCCTCAAGCGTGGTCTGGTTGCACCGGAGGACCAGTGAACCTGGTTCATGGGGTACTCAGACGAGGCGCGGGGCTTTTTGCCCGCGCCTTTTTTATCCGGCTTCGACAAATCACCCTACCGGGTGATTAAAGAGTACTCCACAGCAGGATGCACCACAAATGGGGTTGGGATATGCTTCAAATGCAAAAATAGCTTCAAATCCCAATCCTCAAAGCGGAGAGTGCATATCTGACAGATTATTGAAAGTGCAATACCAGAACCCGATTTTGCCTGCATAGCTGCAGGCCAGACCCGGAGGGGGGCCGCTAGAGCTATCGAAACGAAGTTGGAGGAAGAATCCATGAGTGAAAAAAATTTCCTCGCCAGAGCATTGAATGAGACCGTACTCACCCGGCGGAGCTTTTTGAAGTGGAGCGCTGCCCTGGGCGGTACCGCAGCTCTGGCCGGGGGCTTGAGCTATGGTTTGAAATCCATGGAAGCCGCCGCTCAGGAAGACGAAAGCGAAGGCGAATGGATTTCAGCAGCCTGCTGGCATAACTGCGGTGGTCGCTGCCCGAACTATGCGCTGGTAAAAGACGGTGTGGTGCTGCGCCAGAAATCTGACGACACCCACGAAGACAGCCCGGATTTCCCCCAGCAGCGCGGTTGTGCTCGCGGCCGCTCGCAGCGCAAGCAGGTCTTCGGCGCTGATCGCCTGAAGTACCCGATGAAGCGCAAGCACTGGGAGCCCGGCGGCGGCCGGAAAGAGCTGCGCGGTCAGGATGAATGGGTGCGCATCTCCTGGGACGAGGCACTCGATATCGTTGCTTCCGAAATCAAGCGCATCAAAGAGAAGTATGGCAACGAAGCCATCCTCTGCCCCGGCGGTGCTGAAATCCAGCGCACCCTGACCCTGTACGGTGGCTATGTTTCCACTTATGGCACCACTTCTGGCGGCACGCTGCACTCCAGCAAGACCAGCTGCCTGGGCTTCGGTGCATACAACAGCGTGATGATCAACGACCGCATGGACCACCGCAATGTGGACCTCTTCGTCCACTGGGGTGCAAACGGCGCCTCGAGCAGCGGCGGAAACCCGGTCTACAACTACCTGCAGAACAAAAAACAGGGTGCCCGTGTTATCTTCATCGATCCCTTCTACACGGACACGGCTCAGGTGTTGGCCGACGAGTGGATCCCCATTCGCCCCGCAACCGATCACGCCATGGTTCTGGGCATGGCCTACACCCTGATCACTGAAGATGATCCCGTCAACAATCCGCTGATCGACTGGGACTTCCTCAACCGCTGCACCATCGGGTTCGATGCCGATCACATGCCTGAAGGCGCAGATCCAAAGGACAATTTCAAGGACTATGTTTTAGGCACATACGACGGGGTACCCAAGACCCCTGAATGGGCATCGGAGATCTGCGGCGTTGATCCTGATCGCATCCGCTCCCTGGCAATCGAGATTGCCCGTACTCGTAATGTCGCTCTGTGTATGGCCAGCGCTACCGCCCGCGTCATGAACGCTGACTCGTGGCCCCAGATGTTCTTCACATTCGGCGCTATGACCGGTCATATCGGGCGCCCCGGCAGCTTCACCGGCGACAGCTACTACCACCAGAACTGGAGCGGCCTGCGCTGCGGTCCGCCGATCATCAAACCGGGCAGCAGCGGGGTGCCAAGCGTCGGCATGAACCCGCTCGAGGGCGAAAACGTCGATGTATGGACCGTTCTGCCGAAAGTCCCTGGCATCCGCCTCAACGACACCCAGATGTGGGACGCGGTCGTGACCGGGAAATACCTGGCGGGTAAGGATGACCTGCGCGATATCAACATCCAGTTGATCTATCACGGCGGCGGAGCAACCCTCCAGACGCGCGACGGCATGACGCGCGGCATCGAAGCCCACCGCAAAGTGGAATTCGTCGTCTCGCACTCCCAGATCCTGACCACGAATTCCAAGTATGCCGACATCGTCCTGCCCGTTACCACGGAATGGGAGCGCTACGGCACGATTACAGCTGCCAACCGCGAGATCGGTTTTGTGTGGGCCAGCCAGATTACTGAACCGCTCTACGAGGCAAAGGACGATATCTGGATCGCGGCAGAAATCGGTAAGCGCCTGGGGCTTGACCCGGATGTGATTAACCCGATCCCATTGAAGCAGCAGATCTTCAACCAGATCGCCGGAGCGGCCATTCTCAAGGGAGATGTCCCCTACTCGAAGTCCGAATACGAGCCGCTGGTGACGATCACGGAAGAAGACATCAAGGAAATGGGTGTAGAAGGGCAGCCTCAGCAGGGCCGCATCCCGTTGAAAGAGCTGAAGAAGCGCGGCTACTACCAGGTTCCGCGCTACCCGGGAGACAACTACGAGTACGTCGCGCTGATGGACTTCCGCGAAGACCCGGAGGCGAATCCGCTGCCAACCGACAGCGGCAAGATCGAAATCTACTGCAAGAAGCTGGCAGACGTTGTCGAATCTCGCGGCTGGTCGACCATCAAGCCCTACCCGGCCTACAACCCGGCCCAGGAAGGCTATGAGGCAACTTTTGCAGATTGGAAGAACAAGATTAAAGGTGAATTCCCGCTGCAAAACTACAACATTCACTACCCACGGCGCTCGCATTCCGTGTTCGATAACATTCAGCAGCTGCGCCGGGCCTTCCCTCACGAGTTCTTCATGAACCCCATCGACGCTGAGGCGCGGGGCATCAAGCATGGAGATATCGTCCAGATAACCAGCAAACACGGCACGGTGATTCGTCCGGTTTTCGTTACCTCACGCATCATGCCGGGTGTAGTGACCCTGCCGCACGGAGCCTGGGTTGAAATCGACGAGGCGACGGGCGTTGACAAGGCCGGAGCCGACAATATCCTGTGCGGCCCAGTTTCCACCGGTCAGGGGGTATCGGGTTGGAACAGCTGCATCGTAGAGGTCAAGAAGTATGAAGGGCCGATCCAGTTGGAACCCGATTACAAATGGCCGCAGAGAATCCCCCTGAAGGAGGCATAAGATGGCCAAGCAGTTAGGCTTTTACTTCGACTCCAGTATATGCGTCAACTGCAAGGTGTGCCAGGTAGCCTGCCAGGATAAAAACGACCTGCCCCCTCACCTGCGCTGGCGCCGGGTGCTGCAGTACGGCGGCGGAGATTGGCTGCCCCACCCCTCTCGCCCCGGGTTGTTTATTCCCAACCAGGTCTTCTCTTATGCAGTTTCGATTTCCTGCAATCACTGCGAGAAGCCGGCCTGTGTGGAAGTCTGCCCGACCGGGGCGATGACCAAGCGCTCCGATGGCATCGTGTTTGTCGATCAGAACAACTGCATCGGCTGCCGCTACTGCGAATGGGCATGCCCTTACAGCGCTCCGCAGTACAACGATATTGAGGGCGTAATGTCTAAGTGCAATTTCTGCATGGACCTCATCGATAAGGGCGAAAAACCCGCCTGCGTGAGTGCCTGCGTAATGCGCGCCCTCGATTTCGGAGACATCGAGGAGCTGCGCGCCAGATACGGAAACCTGGCCGCCATCGAACCGCTGCCCGATGCATCAATCACAAGTCCCGCACTGGTGATTACACCGCACAGGCACGCTCAGGCGAGCGGAAGCGGCACCGGACGGGTTCTGAACCTTCCCGAGGAGCTGTAAAATGGACACACGCGAATGGGCACTGGTCATCTTTACTATCCTGGCGCAGATGTCAGTCGGTGCGTTCGTCATCCTGGGCATCGTGCACTTCTTTGCCTCCCGCGAGGCCGGCCTGGAAGAAGCTGACCGCCTGAGCACCCGTGCACTGCTGGCCATCGGCCCAACCCTGGCTCTGGCCGGTGTGGCATCCTTCTTCCATCTGGGCAATCCAATCAATGCGCCCCAGGCCATCAATAACCTGGCCACATCCTGGATGAGCCGTGAGATCGTCCTGGTGATCGCCTTCTCCGGGTTGGGAGCGGTGTTCGCCTTCATGCAGTGGCGCAAGCTGGCATCTGCCGCGGTGCGCAGCACCCTGGCCGGGGTAACCGCAGTGGTGGGCCTGGCCATGGTCTACAGCATGTCCCAGATCTACATGCTCAAAACCATGCCTTCCTGGAACAGCCTGGCCACTCCGCTGCAGTTCTTCGTCACCACCTTCCTTCTCGGCTCGCTGGCGGTTGGGGCGGCCTTTGTGGCGAACTATGCTTACGTGAAGCGCCGTGAGCCGGCCTGCGCCGAGACGCAGTGCAGCCTGCTGCGCTCAAGCGTGCGCTGGATCGCTCTGGGATCCATCGTGCTGCTGGGCATCGAAATGATCGCCGTTCCGCTGCAGCTTGCCTTTCTGAGCGCCTCCGGCGTGCCGCAGGGCGCTGCCAGCGTGGCCCTGATGTATAACCGCTACGGTGTTCTGCTGGCTCTGCGCCTGGCGTTTGCCTTTGTCGGGGCCGGCATCTTCGCCCTGTTCCTGTACCGCAACTCGCTCACCGGCGGGCGCGAGCAGACCCTGGGTGCGCTGGTCTATGGCGCGTTCACCCTGGTGCTGGCTGCAGAGGTGTTGGGCCGCTTCATCTTCTACGCCACCCACATCAAGATCGGTATCTGACATTACATCGTAGTCCCACCTGCCCGGTAATAAAATGCCGGGCAGGTGAATTCGCTTCAGGTGGCTGAATCCAGCCGCGCCGGCCGGCCCAATCGCTAACTCAGAGAATGGTGTCGAGCCGGCGCAAACATTATCGTGACATTTATTATCAACAATAGGGATATTTTTCCCTGACGAATTTGACCTGACAGAGATATAAAAAGAATGTGGGTGATCAGCAAGTCCAGGAGATGATATGAACCTGTCGAACAACGGATCTTTTGATTGGACCGGTTACCTGGTCGGAGAGAAGCTTCTCCTCAGCCTGTTGAGCAAAATGATTTACACTGCTCCAGAGGCAGACTGGCTGCAGATGCTTGTAAGTGAAGACGTTTTCAGCGAAGCACCCATTGGGATGGAGCAGCCGGATATCCGGGAAGGGCTGGCATACCTTCAGGGATGGTCAGTAGCCTGTAAGCCCCAGCTTACAACTGAGCAGGTAGAAGAAATTCAGAGCGACCATCTAAAACTCTTTATCGGAGCCGGCAAGGTGCTGGCGCCCCCGTGGGGCTCCGTCTACCTCAGCGAAGAGCGCCTGCTCTTCCAGAAAGAGACTCTGGATGTGCGCCGCTGGTACCACCGCTACGGACTGCAGGCCGAACGCGAGCGCAACGAGCCGGACGATCACATCGCACTGGAACTGTCATTCCTGTCTCATCTGGCCGGTCTGGCGCTGGAAGCACTGGCGGCCGGCGATCCGCTCAGGTTTAATGAGCTCATTGGCGCCCAGAGCCGGTTCCTGGATGAACATCTGGGGAAATGGGCAGGGCGCTGGAGCAGCCTGGTCCTCAAACATGCCCGCAGCGACTTTTACCGCGGTGCCGCCCTGCTGGTTCGCGGCGCGGTCGCAGATCTCACTCAGGTGCTTAACACCACCAGTAAGGAGGGCCTGGAACAGTGAACTGGCTCGATGCAGCGGAAAAGCTGGCGGCGATTGACCGTTCTGAAGTTCGTTTCGATCCTCAGGCCTGCGTTCACAGCCAGAGCCGATCCGCTCAGTGCGATGCCTGTCGCGATCTGTGTCCACCGGATGCCATCCAACCCGGTACACCCCCACAGATGGATGCAGAGCGCTGCGAAAGCTGCCTGGCCTGCCTGACAGCCTGTCCCTATTCCGCATTCACTGCCGACGATTCCGTGCAGGCGCTGCTCACAAGCGCTGCACGGATCGAAACAAGTCGCCTGGAGATCATCTGCGGGCAGCACCCCGCTCCTCAGACCGGCCTGAGCGACGCCACCGCCGTGATGGTGCGCGGCTGCCTGGCAGGGCTGGGCGCCGGCGCGGTCCTGGCGCTGCTCTCCCTGGGCCTGAACGAAATTCACATTCGCGCTGAAGCCTGTGAAACCTGTAGCTGGTCCATCCTATTCCCCCGCCTGGCGGAACAGGTTCACATTGCCCAGACGATCAGCCATGCATGCACCACAGGCGGCATTGTTTTCCATACGCAGGACCCGTCAGACCTGGCAGAGAGACCGGTCTGGGACGCCCATAATCTGCCGCTCTCGCGCCGGGATCTTTTCCGCCTGGCTTCTCGCCAGGGTCAGGTCGCGGCGGCCCGCATGCTCTCACAGGGTACCCAGACTCGCCATGCACGGCCCAGCCGTGACCGCGCTCGTATGGCGGCTGCGGTGGAGCAGCTCAAAACCGGTGGGCTTTCCCCCGATGTGACCCTGGATCACCTGGGGTTTGCAGATCTCCAGATCTCTCCGGAGTGTTCCGCCTGCGCAGCCTGCACACGCGTCTGTCCCACCGGTGCGCTGCGTATGCATCAGGAAGTGGAGAGCTTCCAGATAACCTTCAACGCTGCCTGGTGCACCGGCTGTGGGTTATGCCGGGATGTATGTGCGATCGCTGCTGTTCAACTGAACTTCAATCCGCCGGTACAGGTCGTTTTCAGCGGAGAACGAGTCGCGGCATCTGGTGAGTTAATTCGCTGCGATCGCTGTAACGCTCTGACCGCTGTGCAGCCGGGGAAAAAACTCTGTCCGGCCTGTGAGTACCGCCGCAGTCATCCATTTGGCGCCAAACTTCCCCCAGGGCTTCAACAGAACTACCTGCTGGGAAAGAATAGAAAACAATGATCATCTCGGTCGAGAGACAAAACCTGCAGCAAATAAAAAATCGCAGTCTGGCGGCATATGCTCGACAGTACGTTGAGATTTATGAGGACTTCATCCAGCGAGTAAAGCAGGCTGGGCTGGAGTTTTCTCAGCAGGACGAAAGACCCGCAGCCCGGGAACGGATCGAGGCGCTGGGGCAGCAGGGCGTGCAGGTGCGCAATGATGATAAGAGTCTCTTTATCAACCGCATTTCGCCTGCCTGTGAAGCCTGCAGGACCGGAATTGGCTGTGCGACCTTTTACATCTCCCTGCAGTGCCACCGTTCCTGCTATTACTGCTTCAACCCCAACCAGGATGGTTACACCGGAGCCCTGCAGCGCCAGCGGGATGTCACCGGCGAACTTCAAGAAATCCAGGCGCGCAAACTGAAGATCAGGCACCTGGCCCTGACCGGGGGCGAACCCCTGCTTCACAAAGACGAGGCGGTAAAATTCTTCGATTATGCGAAGCGGAAATTTCCCCAAACCTACAAGCGCCTGTATACATCCGGGGATCATTTGAACCCCCAGATCCTCAGCGAACTGAAGGACGCCGGCCTGGAGGAAATTCGCCTGAGCATCCGCATGCACGACCTGGAAAAGGGACAACGGCATACCTTTGATCGCCTGGCTCTTGCCCGTGAATACATACCAGTGGTGATGGTGGAAATGCCGGTGCTGCCGGGCACGCTGGAGGCGATGAAGGAGGTGCTGCTGGAGCTTGACCGCCTGGAGATTTTCGGCATCAACCTGCTGGAATTCTGTTTTCCCCTGCAGAACGCAGAGGAATACCGCCGGCGCGGCTTCCTGTTGAAATACCCACCTTACCGGATCCTCTACGACTACTGGTATGCCGGTGGTTTACCGGTCGCCGGAAGCGAGCTGGTCTGTCTGGATCTGCTTTCCTTTGCCATTGAGCAGAACTTGAAAATCGGTGTGCATTACTGCTCTCTGGAAAATAAACACACCGGACAGCTCTACCAGCAGAATGCACGCCAGCCGCTGGCCAGCACCGCCTATTTTTCTGAAAAAGATTACCTGATTAAGACAGCGAAAGTGTTTGGGACCGATCAGGAGAAGGTTCTGCGCGCTTTTCGCCGCATGGGGTTCAGCCAGTACACCATAAACCGGCGCTTCAATTATCTTGAATTCCCGGTAGGTTTGATACCGGCTCTGAAAAACCTGTCCGTCGAAATCGGCATATCATCATCGGTCTTCGAGTACCGGGATGGAGAGCGCTATCTGCGAGAACTGAAGCTTGACCTGACCACCCCCCAGCAGTTTGATCTGACCCACGATTTATAACAAAAGCAACGTTTCCAGGTAAGGAGATTTGAAATGCCATTCAACATTGGAACCACCGAACTGATAATCCTGCTCATCATCGTTATCCTGCTCTTCGGAGTTGGGCGCATCAGCAAGATCGCCGGCGAGATGGGTAAAGGAATTGCCGAGTTCCGCAAAGGCCTGTCAGCCGCTGGCGATGACAAAGACAGCGAGAAGGTCTGATCCAGCGTGGAAACCAGAAGTACTGCCCGCAGAAAACACTCCCTGCAGGAGTTAACCCGAGCGTTTGGCCGCGCCCACCGCACCGCAAGCCAGCAGATGGAATCATCCATGCCGCTGCTGATGCATCTGGAGGAGCTGCGCAGACGACTGTTCCGGGCGCTGGCTGCTCTGGTCATCTGCACCCTGGCAAGCTTTCTTTTTGCCGATAAGGTAATCGGGTTTCTATCCATACCGCTGGGCGGTAAAGGGGCCCTGGTTTCGATTGAAGTCACCGAGAACGTAGCCATCTTCATGCGGGTGTCGCTGCTCAGCGGCGTGGTGCTGGGAATGCCGGTGGTGGTCTACGAAGCACTGAGCTTCCTGATGCCCGGTCTAAAAGAGAATGAACGCAAATGGCTGCTGGCCGGTGTCGGGTTGGCCTCCCTGCTGTTTGTCTGTGGAGTGGCCTTTACATGGTTTGTTCTGATCCCGCAGGCCATACCGTTCCTGGTCAATTTCCTGGGGATCACTACACAGATCCGCCCGGCAAATTACTTCGAGTTCATCACCAGACTGATGTTCTGGATCGGCGTGAGCTTTGAAATGCCGCTGGTGGTGTTTGTGCTCGCCAGGTTGAAATTTGTCACCGCCCGCCAGCTCCTGAACGGATGGCGCTATGCAGTGGTGGCGATTGCGATCGCCGCTGCAGGAATCACCCCCACCGTAGACCCAGTCAACATGGGTCTGGTGATGCTGCCGCTGGGTTCACTCTATCTGATCAGCATCGTGATGGCGGCTGTAGCAAACAGGGATTGATATGGAAATCTTTGGCTTTGGTACAACGGAAGTCCTGGTGATTGCCCTGCTGGCGGTGGTGGTCCTCGGCCCCGAACGGATGGTCCGGGTGATGCGCGAGATAGGCAAGTTCATTCGCAACCTGAAAGCCTATTTCAGCACCCTGTCAGACGAGTTGAAGTCCGAACTGGACCTGATGGATGAGTTGAAAGAAATCAACAAATTGAAACAGGATCTGGACCGTGAGATGAAGTCCTGAACCCTGCCTGCTGGCTGCTGTTTACTCGCACCATGGAAAACATAAACGGCGCCCGTGGTATTCAATAGGCGCCGTTTTATATTTTCAGTCGAGCCTCTGTACAGGGTATTACCCCTGAAGAATACTCTGCAGATGCTTCCTCAGGTTCTCGCAGGGGATGTCTTTCAGGATCAAACCCTTTGCTCCACTGTTCAGGGCATGATCTTTAAATTCCTTATTTTCCGACAGAGTCATCAGCACAATTTTTGTCTCGGGAAGCTCATGCAGGATCTGGCGCGCGGCGTCGAGTCCGTTGATGCCAGGCAGATCGATCTCCATCAGGATCATTTGCGGACAATATTCCCGGGCCATCTCGATAGCCTGCTGGCCATCGGCGGCAGTTCCAACAACCTGGAAGTTTTTCCAGCCGTTGATAATGCTGCTCAGACCCTCGCGGAATAGGATGTGATCGTCAACAATGAGAAGTCTGTTCATCACACCTACTATAATGGCAGAGTGACCTCTCTGAAAGGTAATATTTGGCCTCTTAAGCAATGATCTTTTACAGGTATTCACGGGTCACCCGAACCATTTTCAGTCTAAGCAAGAATTGCAAAAATGGTACAAAGAACTCAGGCTTTCCCAGTTTCAAGAGAATATAACGCGAATCTGCTGAAGTGTCCCAAATTTATACAATAACTTTACACACAATTTACTCTCCCTTTACTCTACCTCCTTCTGAAGTGAATACAATCGAATCGACTCCCTGAACTCGTCCACCGGGCCAGGTGGGAGCCTGGTGGTGTTGATCATATTCCGGATGGAGCGCTATGGAACGTCAACTGGTTGTTTTTGAACTCGGTAATGAACATTATGGGGTGGATATCGTCGCCGTAGAGAGCATTATTAAGATGCAGCCCATCACGGCCGTTCCCCATGCCCGCGACTTTGTGGAAGGTGTGACGAACCTGCGCGGAACCGTGCTGCCGGTGATCGATCTGCGCAAGCGTTTTGGTATCGAGACCCGCGAAGCAGACAGAAATACGCGTATTATCGTGGTATCGCTCAACGATATTAAGGTGGGCATGATCGTTGACAGCGTATCGGAGGTCCTGCGGATCGCAGAGGAAGCCGTCGAACCCGCGCCCCCGATCGTGCTCTCTGTGGACAGCACGTTTATCACGGGGATTGCGAAAGTGGATGAGCGCCTGATCATCCTGCTGGATCTGGGGAAAGTGCTCTCGATTGAAGAACAGAAAGAACTGGCAGCTGCTGCTTATTAAAAGCCACCGCAATATCTGCTGCAAAAAACAGGAAAATCAAATCTGGCAGCGCGGAGATCCGGTCTCCAGCGCTGCTTTTTTTCCTGCAGGCTTACTGGTTTTCCAACAGACCGCAGCTGAACCCATCACCACCTGATTCCGGAAAGAGCGCGGCATCGCACGGCGCTGCGTTGTGATCCACTCCGGGCAGCTGTGAAGAGATTTCCGCTGCTGCTCTCTGCGCGCCTTTCCCTCCGGTGCATGATGGACGGTATCAAAGTGAGTGAGCCCTATTAAAACTATACGAAATCCTGCCCTTATGAGCCCTGTGCAGGGATTGTTCGTACCCACCACTTGACCATACAACATCACCATAACAGATTGTTCACCGGGATTTAAACAGAACATCACCTGAAAAGCGATCCCGTTCTTTACAATCGACGCGCAGTCTGTGCGAATCATGGAATTTCAGAAGGAGTCGGGATGACCGTTCGAAAGGGTGGATTTCTGCGCGCGATCCTGGTGATCGTCCTGATGTCATTTTCGCCTGTCTTATTATCTGCAGGCTCAGCCGCGCCGCTGCTGTATACGGGCTGCGGCGGACCTGCCCCCGCCCCAATCAATGCAGCTTTCGACCAGGAGTTGATCGATCTGGTAAATGCCGAGCGCCAGAAACAGGGGCTGCCGCCGCTAAAATACTCCCCCCAACTTGCCGAAGCCGCTCGCTACCATGCAGCCGATATGCAGCAGGACGGCTATTTTGAGCACGAAACGCTCGACCGAGTTAACAACCAGACCGTGTACGTCTGCAAATTTAGTGACAGACTGAGTTACTACTACAACTGGGAATATGCCGGGGAGAATATCGCTATGGGATATACCTCGCCGGAAGCGGTGATGAAAGGCTGGATGGAGAGCCCCGGTCACCGGGCTAACATTCTTTCCGATAAAGCCCGGGAAATCGGCGTGGGGTACTGGAAGTCAGGCCGCTCCGCGGCTTACTGGGTGCAGGATTTTGGCCGCAGCCCGGGGGTGTACCCCCTGGTCATCAACCGGGAGGCGGCTTCCACCGGTTCTCCTCAGGTATCCCTATATATTTATGGTACATGGGACGAGATGCGCCTGCGTAACGACGGGGGAAACTGGACTAAATGGCAGCCGTTTCAAAATGAAGTGAGCTGGACTCTGAACCAAAACCCAGGTCTGCGCACAGTCTATGTCGAAATGCGTTCAGCGAGGCAGACAGCCGCAGCCAGCGACAGCATCGAAATGACCGGTTCTTCGATCACATCTCCGGCCCTTGGCGGCCTGCCGGAAAGCGTTCGCTTCACATACAGCAAAGCCACCGGGCTGCTCTGGCCCCCGCAAGTGACGCTGGCGCCGGTAGATGCGCAGAACGGTATGCCGCTGTCCTGGACGCTGTCAGCCTCAGGCAGCTGGTTTTCGGTTAACCCCGCACAGGGCGCCTCACCGCAGACCTTCACCATCACGCCGGATGACTACCAGAGTCTCTCTCCGGGAATCCATACCGGAAGCGTGACCGTTACAGTAACCTCCCCAGCGGATGTGAGCGGTTCGCCATGGGTGATCCAGCTTGAGCTGCTGGTCACCGAGGATCCTCTGACGCCCACCTACCTGCCGCTGCTGGTGCGCTGAAACCCTGTTTACCGCCTGCTGGTATTCGGGCCGCCCTGGTTCCATATGAATAACCGGGTTCCTGCCTGGCAGGCCGTCGGTTTCTAACCGCCCTGCAGGTGCACAGAGCAGCGGCATGGCATACGAAGCCTGACAGGCATGCCAGGGGCCGGCTGCAGTCGAAGCGGCCTGCAGGGCGGAACAAGCTGAGGCCAATTTGTTTTTTCTTCCCCTCTACGATCGCAAGTGTCAGACCTGCCGGGCATGAGCAGCACGTCTATGTCCATGCCGCGCAGACTGCCTGGCGGCCCAGTGAAAGGCGCCTGCAGTCATAGCAGCGTCAATCGATTAAACTCGAGTGCCTGCCGGACAAGCTCGTAGATCACCTGGTCCTCAGGATCCCGGTTTTCCCGCAGGCTCTCCAGATCCTGCGGGCCGACCCAGCGGTATTCGCTGAAGCGCTCTTTCTCAATCTCCGCCCGGGTCAGGTCGCCGTCTACCTCCACCACAAAATCGAATTCGCGCACCCGGCTCTCGCCCCAATCATCCTTCCAGTCGAAGGGTTCCATTGCACCCAGCACCCGGCGCAGCTTCCATCCGGTTTCCTCCCGAATCTCACGCTGCAGGGCGTCAAACAGCGTCTCTCCAGGCTCCACATGCCCGCCGGCAATATCCCAGCAGCCCGGGAACAGCTTTCGACCGGCAACACGGCGCATGACAAAAACCCGTCCGAGCGGATCGCTTATCAGCCCGCCGACCACACACACCCGACCTTCCTTTTCCGCCTGGGCCTGCGCCTGTATCCAGATCTGTGGATCATCGTGAAACTCGATAAGCAAACTCCACCTCCCGTCCGTACGATTGCCCGGAGGCCAATTATGGCATAAAAACAGGGACACAGCGGTTCTCTGGCTGTGTCCCCGGGGCGTAGCGGCCCTGTGGAATTAGTTGCAGGAATCGATGAACCCCTCGGATGTCAGGAACTCACAGGCAACGTCGACCGGTTCCTTGCCATCAATATCAACGCTTTTGTTCATAGCAGCCATTTTCTCGGTGGTCAGGCTGGCGGAAACGGGGTTGAGCACGTCGGCGATCTGGGGATTCCGTTCCAGCACTTCGGCACGCACAACGGGTGAGGGGTTGTAGACCGGGAAGAAGCTTTTGTCATCCTCCAGGTTGACGAATCCGAAGTCCACGATGCGGCCATCGGTGGCGAAGCCCATCGCAGTGGTGCACTGGCCATCCCGGAGGGCCATATAGGTCAGGCCCGAATCCATCAACACCACCTGGTCTTCATTGAATTTAAATCCGTACAGGGCTTCCACCCCTTTGAACCCGTCAGGCCGGGCGTAGAACTCCTGGTTGGTGCACAGGCTGGCGTCGCCGCCGCCGTTGATGTAATCAGCCAGGTCGGAAATCGACTTAATCCCCAGTTCTTCTGCAGTGCTCTGCTTCATCATCAGGGTGTAGGTGTTGTTGAAGGGGCCATAATCCAGCCATACCAGGCCGTTTCCTTCATCCTCGGCTTTCACCTTTTCATATGCTTCCTGGGAATCGGTGATCGGTTCTTCGTGCCCCAGATGTGCCAGCCAGGCGGTGCCGGTGTACTCCCAGTACAGGTCGATGTCGCCGTTCAACAACGCCTCACGAACGATCGATGAGCCGCCCAGGCCGGTCCGGTCTTCTACCGTAAAGCCCGCATCCTGCAGCGCCAGAATAGCGATTTTGCCCAGGATCTGCTGCTCGGTGAATTCTTTCGACCCGACCACGATGACATCACCGGAACCCGCTGCAGGCGCTTCGGGTTCCTGCCCTCCGGCAGCATCTGTCGGGGCTGCGGCTGGTCCTCCGCAGGCAGCCAGCAGCACCGTCACCAGCAGGATCAATGCGGTCATGAAGTGGACTTTCTTAAACAAGATGCACTCCTTTCTTTGAATAACTGAACCGGATAACGCTCAGGGCATCCGCCTGCAGCGGCGGAAAGATCACGGATAGACCAAAATTGAGTACCCGTGTAACCCCCAGAATAATGGCCAGAAAAGCCTCAGGCGAGCCGCCGCCGGCTTGCCATCAGGTGATTCTGGATCTTCCCCAACAGCCAGTCACCCAGCACTGCAATGGTTGCTGTGATCACCGCCCCTACCAGCACCATACTTTCACGGCGCAGCGCGATGCCGGTGACGATGAAGTTGCCCAATCCACCGGCTCCAATAAAAGCCCCCATTGCAGCCGTGCCCACGTTGATCACCGTCGCCGTACGTACACCAGCAAAGATCACAGGAAACGCAAGCGGCAGTTCGATCTTGAGCAGAATC
>Ga0207873_1000343_pt1 | contig 51732 bp, 42 predicted proteins | sample BGWIniCompost_FD_187373 | JGI IMG/M metagenome (GOLD analysis project Ga0207873, IMG submission 187373) | Cellulose adapted compost microbial communities from Newby Island Compost Facility, Milpitas, CA, USA - BGW Initial Compost (SPAdes)... ...
CGGCATCAAGACCGCGCAGGTCCTGCTCACCCTCGACGACAGCGAAAGCCGTAAGCGGTATCTGAACGCGACGCGCACGTTGCTGACGCTGATCAGGCACCGCGTCGTGCCGGTCGTGAACGAGAACGATACCGTCGCGACGCAGGAGCTCCGCTACGGCGACAACGACCGGCTCGCCGCGCGCGTCGCGCAGATGGTGAGCGCCGAGTGCCTCGTGATCCTTTCGGATATCGACGGGCTGTATACGGCGAACCCCCGGGCGAACGCCGAGGCCCGGCACATCCCCGAGGTCACGAGCCTGACGCCGGAGCTGTTCGCGATGGCCGGAGGGCCGGGCTCGAGCCACGGGTCGGGCGGCATGCGCACGAAGCTCGAGGCCGCGCGTATCGCGATGGGGGCGGGATGCCGCATGGCGATCACGAGCGGACGCGTGCTGCGTCCGCTCGACGCGCTGAAACGCGGCGCCCGCGCGACGTGGTTCCTGCCGAGCGCATCGCCCACCGCCGCCCGCAAGCAGTGGATCGCCGGCACGTTGATGCCGAAGGGGGCGATCCGCGTCGACGAGGGCGCGGAGCGCGCGCTCGCGGCCGGGCGGAGCCTCCTGCCCGCCGGCGTGGTCGCGGTCGAGGGCGAGTTCGAGCGCGGCGACGCGGTCAGAGTGCTCGCGCGCGACGGCGCCGAGCTCGGACGCGGCATCATCGGCTACTCGGCCGACGAGAGCCGCGCGATCGCGGGCCGCAAGTCGGCCGACATCGAATCGGTGTTGGGTTATCGCGGTCGGGATGAGATGATCCACCGTGACGACCTGGTGCTGACGTACGAGAGAGGCTTGCGATGAGCACGGCGGAGCGCGAAGTGGCGAGCGGACTTCTCGAGCGGATGCGCGCGCTCGGGCGCGCGGCGAGGGCGGCGTGCGACGAGCTCGGGCGGGTATCGGCGGAGGCGAGGACGAAGGCCCTCGTCGCGGCGGCCGCCGAGCTGCGCAAATCCCGCGCCGAGATCCTCGAAGCGAACCGCGTGGATGTCGCCGAGGCGAAAACCCGAGGCCTGTCGGCCGCGATGGTCGACCGCCTCGCGCTCGACGAGAAGCGCATCGAGGCGATGGCCGCGGGCGTCGACGCGATCGCGGCGCTCCCCGATCCGATCGGCCGCGTCATCGCCGAATGGGAGCGGCCGAACGGGCTCAAGATCCAGCGCGTGCGCGTGCCGCTCGGCGTGATCGGCATCATCTACGAGAGCCGGCCGAACGTCACGGCCGATGCCGCGGCGCTGTGCGTGCGAAGCGGCAACGCCGTGATCCTGCGCGGCGGAAGCGAGGCGGCGCGCTCGAACGCCGCGATCCACGCGTGTCTCGGCCGCGCGCTGGCCGCGAGCGGCCTGCCCGAGACGGCCGTGCAGCGCGTGCCGACGCAGGACCGCGAGGCCGTCGGCATCCTGCTGCGCGAGATGACGGAGTATCTCGATGTCGTCGTGCCGCGCGGCGGCAAGAATCTGATCGAGCGCGTGCAGAGGGACGCGCGCGTGCCGGTGATCGGCCACCTCGAAGGCATCTGCCACACGTACGTGCACCGTGCGGCCGATCTCGACATGGCGCGCCGCGTCGTATTGAACGCGAAGATGCGCCGCACCGGCATCTGCGGCGCGACCGAGACGCTCTTGATCGACCGCGACTGCGTCGCGACGCATTTGCCCGCGATCGCCGCGGATCTGATCGCGGCCGGCTGCGAGGTGCGCGCCGACGCCGACGCGCTGCCGCATGCGTCGGGCGCGAAGCCGGCTTCGCCCGACGATTTCGGCAAGGAATTCCTCGACGCGATCATCGCGGTCAAGGTCGTCGACGGCCTCGACGCGGCGTTGGAGCACATTCGCCGGTACGGCTCGGGCCATACCGAGGCGATCATCACCGACGATGCGGACGCGGCCGAGCGCTTCCTGCGCGAGCTCGACAGCGCGATCCTGCTGCACAACGCGTCGACGCAGTTCGCCGACGGCGGGGAGTTCGGCATGGGGGCCGAGATCGGCATCGCGACCGGCAGGATCCACGCCCGCGGCCCGGTCGGCGCCGAGGAGCTCACGAGCTACAAGTACGTCGTCCGCGGCAGCGGTCAAACGCGCCCGTAACGCGCCGAGCGGGTCTTACGCCATTGCCGGCGTGAAAGGGGATTCGACCTCATTCTTCCCGACGCGGTCGACATCGTCGTCATCGGCGCCGGCATCAACGGCGCGGGTCTCGCGCGGTACGCATCGCGCGCCGGTTACTCCGTGCTCGTCGTCGAGCAGGACGACGTCGCGAGCGGCACGACGTCGGCGTCGACGCGGCTGATCCACGGCGGTCTACGTTATCTCGAGCACGGCGAGCTCGGTCTCGTGCGCGAGTCGCTGCGCGAGCGCGAGGCGCTCTTGACGATCGCACCGCATCTCGTCGAGCCGTTGCGGCTGTATCTCCCGATCTATCGCGGTGCCCGCCGTCCGCGCTGGCAGATCCGCCTCGGCATGGCCATCTACGATCTCCTGTCTTGGGGAAAATCCCTGCCGAGGCATCGGATGCTGTCGCGTGACGCGCTGCTCGAGCGGCTGCCGGGCCTCGCCGCGGAGGGCTTGGTCGGCGGCGCGTGCTACTTCGACGCGCAGGTCGCGTTCCCGGAGCGGCTCGTCGTCGAGAATCTGCTCGACGCCGCCGCGCACGGAGCCGCGGTGATGACGCATACGAAGGCGACTCGCATCGTCGTCGAAGCCGGTCGCGTCACGGGGGTCGAGTGGCGCGAAGCTCGCGGCGCGACCGGACGGGTCTCGGCGCGCTGCGTCATCAATGCGGCAGGCCCGTGGCTCGATCGCGTGGCCGCGTCCGTGACCGGCGCACCGCCGCCCGTCGCGCTCGTCGACGGCACGAAAGGCAGTCATCTCGTCGTCGCGCCGTTTCCCGGTGCGCCGACCTCGGCGGCCGTCTATGCCGAGGCCGCGAGCGACGGTCGCCCGTTCTTCGTCGTGCCGTGGAACGGCCTTTACCTGATCGGGACGACGGACCTGCGCTATGCCGGCGATCCCGGCGAGGCCGCGATCGACGACGCCGAGCTCGCCTATCTGGTTTCCGAGACCGAGCGCCTGTTCCCCTGTTGCGGCGGGATCGCCGAGCGCGTGCTCTACACGCAGGCCGGCGTGCGCGCGCTGCCCCGCACGCCGAACGCTGCGCCGGGCGCGATCACGCGGCGCCACGTGATCCAAGCGCATCGCGAGGCGCGGGGGGTGTACTCGATCGTCGGCGGCAAGCTGACGACGTACCGCTCGCTCGCCGCGCAGGTGCTCGCGCGGCTTGCGCGCGACGGGTTCGCGCCGGCCTCAACCATTGCCGTCGGGCGCGAGCGCGGCGACGAGCGTCTGCCGGGCGCGATCGCGGGCCGAGAGCGCGATGCGCTCCAAGCCGAGCTCATTGGCGCGTTCGGCGCGCCTTGTGCGCACCGCCTGGTTTGGACGTACGGCCGAATCGCGGAGCGCCTGCTCAGCGACGCGGCTGCGCGGCCCGAGCTCGCGCTGCCCGCCGCGCCGGGCTCGGCCTTGCTTCGCGTCGAGCTCGTCCACGCGCTCGAGTCCGAATGGGCGGTTTCGCTGATCGATCTGCTTCAGCGCCGCGTGATGCTCGGTCTCGGCGCCGATTTCGGGCTCGATGCCGCGCGCGCGGCGGCACGGGCGCTCGTCGAGCTCGGCGTGTGGGACGCGGCGCGAGCGGCGGATGAGCTCGCCGCGTATCGCCGCCACGCCGAGGCGCACCGCGCGGCGGCGGTGCTCTCGGCCGCTACGCGGGCGGATGCCATCTGAAGAGACGGCCTCGGCAAGAATCGGAGTCGGGACCGTCTCGAGGAGAAGATCAAGGATCGATCGGCTCGAAGATCAGCGTCGGCCGATCGCCGGGCCGCGAATACAGATGCTCGCTTTGCATGTCACGCAATGCGCGATCGCGCGCCTTCGCGGTCGGGTACCAATGCACGCGTTCCCAATCCGTGCCGAGCACCGACGCGAACGAGTCGCGCGGCGACAGCCTCACGCGGATGCCGTACGGCCGCGGCGTTCTGAGATCCTGATTCAGGTTGTGCTCGTGGCAGATATCCATGTCGGTCGACTCGAACCCGGAACGAACGGGACGCGCATGATAGCAGACGCGGGATGCGGTTCGCGGCGTCACGCCGCATCCTGCCGCTCGCGCGGCCCGACGCGCTCGGGCCAGCCGAGCAGCACGCGCGTCACGAACCGGTACGGCGGCTTGACGAGCAGCGTCCACAGCATCGCGAGCGGTCCGCGGCGCGCCAGCACGGCGCGCTGTCGCGCGGTCAGGCGCTCCGGCAGATACGTCCGCTTGTGCTTCAGCAAATGACGCAGGTCCTCGTAAGCGAGCGCGCGGAACACGCGGCCGCGACGGCGGCTCGTCATCGCCACCTGAAAATCGACGAGCGCGGCCTCGCCGTCCGGCGTGCACAGCCAGTTCGCTTCTTTCGCGGCGTCGTTGTGGGCGATCCCGCGTCGGTGCAGCGCCGCGAGCAATCTCAGCGCGGAACGAAAGTATTCCGGCGATCTCGGAACGGCCTCGTACATCGGCAACCCTTCGATATAGCCGCGCAGCACGGAGCGGCCGTCGAACCCGATGAGCCGCGGGACGCCGCGGAGCCCGTCCGCGGCTCGAAGCGCGGCGGCCTCGCGCCGCGCGAGACGGCGAGCGAGCGGACGCAGCCATGCTCGGGCGGCCGCGGTGTCGCGCTCGACGCACAAACCCTTTACGCACGCCGGGTGCGGGTGTTGCACGATGCGCACCTCTCCGAGCGCGTCCTTTTTCAACGGACGAATCATCGGCGCGCGTCCTCGGGCTCGCGTTGCTGACCTTTCCGGCGCGCTCCTACAATCGCGCCGTTGTGCCTAAGGTAGCTCAGGGCGGAGACTTTTTCGTCGTCGGGGGGCCGGTTCAACCGGACCGTCCGTGCTACGTCGAGCGCTCCGCGGACGCGGAGCTCGCGCGCGGCATCGCCGAGCAGCGCTTCTGCTACGTGCTCGCCGCCCGCTCGACCGGCAAGACGAGCCTCATTGCGCGAGCGATTCGCGACCTGCGTCGTGCCGGTCAGCTCGCGGCCGTCGTCGACTTGAGTCAGATCGGCGTGAGCGGCGAGCGCGGCGATGCGGCGCGCTGGTACTACGGCATCGCGTATCGCGTGCTGCGCGAGCTCAGGCTCAAGGTCGATCTGCAAGGCTGGTGGCAGGAGAAGAGCGCGCTTACGGGCGAGCTCAGGCTCGCGGAATTTTTCGCGGACGTCGTGCTGGCGCACACGTCGGTGCCGGTCACCGTATTCATCGACGAGATCGAGCGCACGCTGTCGCTGCCTTTCGCGAGGGAGCTCTTCGCGACGATCCACGCGTGCTACGCGCGCCGCGTCAGCGAGCCCGAGTACGCGCGTCTCAATTTCGTCGTGCTCGGCGTCGCTTCGCCGGACATGCTGTGCCAGGATCCGGGCGTCTCGCCGTTCATCGACGGGCTCGCGATCGAGCCGAAGGATTTCACGCTCGAGCAGAGCATGAAGCTCGCGGCTGGTTTCGGCGCCGATGCCGACGACCGCCGCGAGCTCATGACGCGCATACACGCGTGGTCCGGCGGGCAACCGTATCTCACGCAACGCATCGCCCGCGCCGTCGCGCGCAAGGGCGGCAGGCTCGACGACGTCGACAGGGTCGTGCGGGAGCTCTTTCTCGCGCCGGGGGCGGCGGAAAAAGATCCGTACTTGAACCGCATTCGGCACAAGCTCGCGCAGCGAGGCGGGGCTCAGCGGCAAGCGCTCGTGTTGCTCGGCAAGATTGCGCGCGGCATGCCCGTCCCGGACGACCCGTCGTCGCCGGGGCGCGAGCTCCTTCGACTCGCCGGCGTCACGGTCACCGGCAACGACGGTCGGCTCCATTACCGCAATCGCATCCTCCGAGCCGTCTTCGACGACGGCTGGATCGCGTCGGTTCGGCCGTTCGATTGGCGCGGCGCGGCCGCCGTCGCGGCGCTGATCGCGCTCGCCGTTGCCGTGCCCCTCTGGTACAGCCAGATCCTGCCGCGCCCGTACATCCGCACGCTTTCGGTCGTCACGCAGGATTACGCCGTCGCGGAGGACGCGTACGAGAAGCTGCGCCGACTGCCAGGCTTCGCGGGCATGGCGGACCGGCTCCTTGCGGAAGCGATGGCGCGGAGGAGCCGCGAGGCTTCGAGCTACGCCGAGATGCTCGCGGCCGATCAGGTCTTGCGCGAGGTGCTCGAGCAAGCGCCGCTCGCCGACGAGCTTCAGGCCGAATACTGGCTGAGACGAGCGAGCGTGGCGATGCACGAAGAGCGCCGCGACGAGGCGCTCGTGATGACGACCCGTGCCGCCGTCGCCGGCGACGGCGAAGCCAAGCGTCTCGCCGCGGAGCTCGTCGGCGACGACTATCCCCGGCTCGTCGGCACGTACAGGTTCGCCGAAGCGCCGGCGGCCTGGGCCGTCGACTTCGACGCCGGCGAGCTCGCCGTCGTCGACAAGGCGAACCGCGCGCAGCGCGTGCCGACGCGCGGGCATGGGCCACTGGCCGCGCCCTCCGTTCGGCTCACGTCGATGCAACACGTGCCCGTGCAGCGCGAGATCGGCGTCGCCGAAGGCGGCGACGCCGAGGGGCTCCGTCTCCGCGTGAACGTGCGCCACGATCGGCCGGACGACCTCCTCTTCTCGTTGATCGCGCCGAGCGGTAGCGAAGCGCGTTTCGGGCTGGACGGGCCGATCGCGCCGGACGGCAGGTACGAGCTCGCGGCCGACGAAGGTCCGCTGGCCGCGCTCGCCGGCGAACGCCGCGCAGGCGCGTGGCGGCTCGCGGTCGTCGACCGCCGTTCGGGTGCGGCGGGCACGCTGATCGACTGGAGCCTGTCGTTCGCGGGCTCCGAGCGCGCTTGGCGCGATGCCCCGGAGCGCGGGCTCGCGATTCCGGATCCGGTCTCGACCGGCCAGGTCGACGTCGTGCTCGGCGGCAACGGGCGAATCGCTGCGGTCTTCCCGTCGCGGGTGGGCGTCGTCGGCGCGCTGTCGATCTGGGACCTCGCCGACGGGCGTCTGCTCCATCGCCTCGATCTCGACGGCCGGCCCGATCTCGTCGCGTTCGATGCCGACGGCTCGCGGCTGATCGTCCAGGTCGGCGATGTCGTTTCGTTGTGGAATGTCGAGAGCGGGGAGCGGATCGGCGAGATCGAGGCCGAGACGGCGCTCCTGCTGCGTCCGGCCCTGAGCGTCGACGGGCGTTTCCTCGCGGTGGTCGACGAGCGAGCGAACGACCCTCCGCGGCTTCGTCTCGTGCGCACGCACGACGGCGCCGTGATCGCGCAAGCCGACGCGGCGCGTAGCGTCACGGATTGGGTGGTCGGCCCCGATGCGAGATATGCGGCGACGATCGGCCCGGAGCCGCGCGTCGTCACTGTGCAGGATCCGCGCCTCGGCAAGACGATTCGCGAGCTGAAGCACGAGCGCGACGTGCGGCGTTTGATCGCGGCGCCGGCCGGCGATCTGTTGCTGAGCGTCGACGATCTCGGCGACGTGCGCGCGTGGCGCGTGCGGGGCGCCGCTTCGCGAGGCGACGAAAGCTTCCGGATCGGCACGACGGTCGACGCCGAAAGCGTGAGTGTCTCGGCCGATGGCGCGCTCGTCGCGTTCGCCGCGCGGCGGGGCGAGGTGATCGTGCGCGCGATCGCCGGCGACGCCGAGCCGATCGTGCTGCGCCCCGGACCGACCGCGACGCCGGCCGCAACCGCGCTCGCGCCGGACGGCAGCGCGCTCGTGACCGCGGCCGACGGCCGTTTTCGCTTGTGGCGCGTCGACCTCGAGCCTTCCGCCGCCCCTCCGGATGCGAATCTCTCGGCGCTCGCGCTCGATACGAGCGGCGGCATCGTCGCGCTCGGCTATCGAGAGGGGCACGTGCGCGTGCGCAGCGCGAGCGAGGTCGGGCGGCCCGAGCCGCGGCGCGACGCGATCGACTACATCGGCCATCGCGGACGCGTCAGCGCGCTCGCGATTCACGCGGCGCGCGGGCTGATCGCGAGCGGCGGCTCGAACGGCGTCGTGCGGCTCTGGGATCTCGCGACCGTGTCGCCGTCGGAGCATTTCATGCGCCATCCGGCAGGGCCCGTGCGAGCGATCGCGATCAGCCCGAACGGCCGCTGGGTCGCGAGCGCCGCGGAGTATTTCGCGCGGGTTTTCCGCACGAGCGATGGCGAGCTGGCGGGCGAGCTCACGGTCAACGGCACGGCGCAGAGCGTCGCGTTCTCGCACGACTCGTCTCGCTGGGCGGTCGGCGACAGCGCCGGCAACGTGTTCGTGACGATCGTCGGCGACGCGGCGCCGCTCGGCTCGGTGCGCGCGCAAGGTCCGGTGACGGCCGTCGCTTTCTCGCCGGACGGCGCGGTTTTCGCGAGCGGGGACGAGAGAGGCCACGTCGAGCTGTGGGATGCCTCGACGTTCTCGCCGATCGGCCCGCGTCACGCGCTTCCGCACGCGGTGCGCTGGATCGCCTTCGTCGGCTCGGCGTCCGAGCTCTTGATCCAGACCGATGCTTGGCTGCATCGCGCGGTCGTCGACCGCGGTCGCACGCGCGTCGTCGCGAGCCGCTTGCTGCCGGCCGGCATCGCGGCGGGCGGCGCGATCTTCGACGACCAAGGCTTGCGCGTGCGGCTCGTCGAAGGCCTCGCGGGCGGGTCGCTTGCATTGCACGACGTCCCGCTCGACGCGCCGGCCGTACCGCCGTTGCCCGACGTTTCACCGCTATTGACGCGCGACTGGTCCGCCGCGCTCGGGCTCGTGATCGGCGCGGACGGAGAGCTCGCCGAGGTCCTGCGCTGAAGCAGCGCGCCGACGGCGAGCATCGCGCGGCTCCATAACCGAAAACTGTGAACGACTAACGAGTGCTCGCCGCGTGCAAACCGCTATGCTCGCGCGGTGTCGTGAGCATCGATCATCGCCGCGCTGCCATGCGCTCAGGATCACCGACAAGAGCTTCGTTCCGCGCCTCGATGCTTGCCGCGCTCGCCGCCGCGTGCGTTGCGGGATGCAAGGGGCCCGAGCCTCGTAGCTACGAGTATTTCCTCGAGGACAAGATCGCACGCGATGGCGTGCTGGCGCGCTGCGACGCCGATCCCGCCGCCGCGCGCACCGATATCGAATGCGCGAACGCGTTGCGTGCCGCGTTGACGATCCAGCTCCAGGAGGAACGCGCGCGCCGCGAGGCGCTCGAGCGCGAGTCCGCAGAGCGGATCGAGGCGCTGAGACGCCAGTACGAAGCCGAGCGGCAGGCGCGGGAAGCGGCCGCGGCCGCGGCGGCCCAAGCCGCGGAGCGGGCGCTCTATCCGGAGGAATTCTTCGAGACCGTACCGCTCGACGGAGAGAACGTCGGCGACGCCGAGCCGAGCGATGACGGGCAGCCCGTCGGAGCCGACGGGGACCTCACCGACGACGGGCATCTCGTCGAGCGGGCCGTCGACGCGAGCGACACGGAACGCGCGAGCCCTTTCTGAGGCTCGTCGTCTGCCGCGACGCGTGGACGAGGCGGCGCGTCGATCGCGCCGCTCGCTCCGTCAAGGAGCGCCTTCGAGCGGAAACGTTCGGGCTTCTTCCGTCGATTCCATCGGCGCGGAGCTCGGGTCGCGCGCCGGCGCGCCCGGCGGTCGCGGCGGTGTCGCCGCGCGCTCGAGCGCCGCGAGAAAACGCCGCGCGGCCTGCGGCGTCGCGTTCGTCGGGGCTTCGAACGCATTCGCGCCGCTCGCGGCGTAGAAGCGCGCCGTGCCCTGCTCGTCGACGTCGAGTCTGGCGCCTTCGAAAACCGCGCCCGCGAACAGCCCGCGGCTCCTGATATACGCGTACACCTCGGCGCGCCCGGTCAACGCCGTCGTCGTGTGCCGCCCGACGGGACCCGAGACCGTCGCGACATCGCTGCCGAGCGTGAACTTGCCGTCCTCGATGTTGCGCACGGAGCGCTCGTTCGCGAAGACGAGCACGACGTCGGCGGATTCGAAGCCGATCTGCCCGCCGATGCTGCCGCCGGTCAGCGTGATGAACGCGGGATTCGCGAAGCGGCCGTCGGCCGTGCGCACGGTGAGCACGCCTCGGCCGCGGCGCGCGCCGAGCAGCAGGCCGCCGCGGAGCACGTTCGGGATCACGGCGATGCCGTGCGCGCGGCGCAGCAGGTCGATCGGAATGCCGCCGACCTCGTCGGCCGCGAGCTCGGCGAGGAGGGTCTCCGCGCGCGCGAGCCGCTCGGTGTCGTCGGTCGCGGCGCGCGCCGGTACGGAAGCGACGAGGCTTGCGGCCGCGACCAGCGCGGCCGCGAAGCGGACGGGACTCGTCGTTCGACCGGCCGCGCGGCGCGGACCGGTCGGCGAACGGAATGGACGCGCGAAGATCGTGCGCATTCGGAATGCTCCCGGATCGAATTTGCCGGGATGTTAACTCAGGTTCGCGGCTCGGCGTTCCGAGTCGGCTTCGCGTTCGCCGCCGGACCGCCGCCGCACGAGCCCGGCGCCCCAAGGCAACGGGCAGCCGAGCGCGGCCGCGATCACGCGCAGCAGCTCGAGCTCCTCGAGCCCGATGCGCGTGTCGTGGCGAATCGCCGCGAGCACGGCGTCGAGCACCTTGCGTTTGTCGCGCGGCCCGAGCGCCGCGAGGCGCGCGAGGGGGGCGTCGAGACGCGATGCATCGCGCAGCGATTCGATGCGGTCGGCGGGCATGGGCAGATTGCCGATACGCGCGGCGCCCGCGCGATAGGCCGCCATCGCGGCGTCGGCGTCGTCATGACCGTACGCGGCAACGACGGCGAGGAGCGTCGCGCACGCGGCCTGCGTCGAGAGCTTCGGCGTCGTGGGAGCCGCGCGCCGGCCGGGAAACGCCGCGAGCTGCGCGGCGAGCATGCGAAGGAGGAGATGATCGAACAGCCGCGGCCGCGGATTCAGCGCAGCGATCTTGCCGGCGAGCTCGAAAAGATATTCGAGCTCGCTCGGCGGCCGCTGCTTGAGCGCCGGCAGCGCGAGCTCGAGCAACGGCAAACGCAACGTGGGATCGAGCCGCTCGAGCTCGGCGCGGAGCGCTTCGCAGCGCGCCGCTCGGCGTGCACCGAGCTGCGCTTCGAGCAGGCCGCGCTGCGCGGCGAGCACGACGGGATCCGCGGAGAGCGCCAGCGCGAGCACGAGCAGGAGGCTCGATTCGCGTGAATGCGCCGCATCGTAGATCTCGGCGGGCAAATCTTCGCGGAGCGCCGCGCCGAGCTCGGGCGAGCCGAGCTCGCCCGCGTGCTCGAGCGGGGAACCGTCGGCCACCATCGTGTCGTCGGCGAGCTGCCGCAGCGAAAGGGCGAGAGTCGGCGCTTGCTCGTGGCTCGACGCGGACGTTCCGGCGGGCGTCGTTCGCGGCGCGTGCGCGGCGTCGAGCGCGACCCTGAGGCGGACGAGCTCCTTCGGATCGAAATGGGGCTCGAGCGCGCGGATGCGCTCGACGAGCGGCGGATGCGTCGCGAACAATCCGCCGAGACCGCGTCGGCGGTGCTCGAAGAGCATGTGCGCGATTTCTTCGCTGTCGGCCCAAGTGAGGCGGGAGCCTATCGCGGCGATCTTCTTCAGCGCGGCGGCGAGGCTCGACGGATCGCGGGTGAACTGCACCGCGGACGCGTCGGCGAGCCGCTCGCGTTCCCGCGACACGGCCGCCTTGATGAGCCGGCTCGCGAGGAGCCCGATCGAGCCGATCAGGTAGAGCGCGAGACCGAACAGCATCACGGGCAGGTCGCCCGAGCGGCCCCGGCTCCGGCGGCCGGGCGACGGGCGCATCAGCGCGCGGCCGAGCAGCGACAGCACGAGGATGCCGAACGAGAAGCCGATCAGCCGGTGATTGAGGCGCATATCGCCGTTCAAGATGTGGCCCACCTCGTGCGCGATCACGCCTTGCAGCTCGGCGCGGTCGAGCTGCTCGAGCGCGCCGCGCGTCACGGCGATCGCGGCATCGCTGGGAGAGAGGCCGGCGGCGAAGGCGTTGATGCCGTGCTCGCGCTCGAGCACGAAGACGTCCGGCATCGGTAAGCCGGACGCGATCGCCATTTCCTCGACGACATTGAGCAAGCGCTTGCGCGCGAAGTCGGTGGTGTCGGACGACACCTCGCTGCCGCCGAGCATGCGCGCGACTTCCGCCCCGCCGTCGGAGAGCGTCACGGCGCGGTACACGCTCGCGAGCGTCATCACGGCGAGCGTGGCGAGCGCGACCGCGGAGAGCAGGCCCGCGTGAGCGGCGGCCCATTCGCCGAAGCTCTGCTCGAACGACGATTGGTCCGCCATGTAGAACCGGACGACGAACGCGACGAGCGCGGTCGTCGCGAGGGCGACGGCCGCGAACGACAGCGCGAATGCGACGACGAGAAACCGAGTCGTGCGGCGCGCGCGCTCTTGGCGTTCGAAGAAATCCAACTCAGCCGAACGAGACCGCCGGGACGGTGCGTTTCTCGGCGGTCTCGATCTCGAGGAACTCCGCGGTCTCGAAACGGAATCGCCGAGCGATGAGGTTCGCGGGGAAGCTCTCGCACGCGGTGTTGTACGCCATGACGGCGTCGTTGAACGATTGGCGTGCGAACGCGACGCGGTTCTCCGTCGCGATGAGCTCTTCCTGAAGGTGCAGCATGTTCTGGTTCGCCTTGAGATCCGGATAGTTCTCGACGAGCGCGAACAGGCGGCCGAGCGCGCCGACGACGGTGCTTTCGGCCTCGCCGAGGGCGCGGATCGCGTTCGGGTCCGACGGATCCCGAGCGGCTTCTTGGAGCTTGGACGCGGCGGCGTTGCGCGCCGCGACGACGGCCTCGAGCGTATTCCGCTCGTGGCTCATGTACCCTTTCACCGCTTCGACGAGGTTCGGAATGAGGTCATAGCGGCGCGTGAGCTGCACGTCGATTTGCGAGAACGCATTCCGAACTCGGTTGCGCAGCCCGACGAGCCTGTTGTAAATCGCAATGCCCCACACGACGAGAGCCGCCGCGATGGCCAGCAGAATCAATAGCTCCATGAGCGTCCTCCCCGAGCGCGCGACGTGCTCGAGCATACGCAACTTCCGCCGTCCGTCACAACGACCGGAATCACGCTCGCTCGCGACGCGGCTCGGCGCGTTCCTCGCGGCACTCGTCTTCGCGATGCCGGCGGTCGCGCGGGCCGAATGGGTCGGCGAGGCGATCGACCTGATGGGCACGCGGGTCTCGGTCGAGCTTTGGCACGACGATGCGGCCGCGGGGCGCGCGCTCGTCGAGGCCGTGCTCGACGAGTATCGGCGCATCGACCGCGAGATGAGCACGTACAAGCCGGAGAGCCCGATATCGCGAGTCAATGCCGAGGCGGCGTCGCAGCCGGTTCCGGTCTCGCGGGAGCTGCTCGATCTGGTCGGCCGCGCGCTCGAGCTCTCGGACCTGAGCGGCGGGGCATTCGATATCACCTACGATAGCGTCGGCTTCCTCTACGACTTCAGGGCGCGGCGCCGTCCGAGCGACGAGGAGATCGGCTCGCGGCTTTCGGCCATCGACTGGCGGCACGTGGTCCTCGATCGCGACGCGTCCACGATCCGCTTCTCGCAGCCCGGCGTGCGGATCAATCTCGGCGGCATCGCGAAGGGCTATGCCGTCGAGCGGGGCGCGGCGATCCTGCGCGAGCACGGCGTTCGGCACGCGGTGCTGAACGCCGGCGGCGACACGCGAGTCGTCGGCGACCGGCGCGGGCAGCCGTGGATCGTCGGCATTCGTCATCCACGGCTCGACGACGAGATCGTCACGCGCTTGCCGCTCGTCGACGAGGCGGTATCGACGTCCGGGGATTACGAGCGCTATTTCGAGGAGGACGGCCGCCGTTACCACCACATCCTGAACCCGGCCACCGGGCGGCCGACCGAAGGCGTGCTGAGCGTCACGGTCATCGGGCCGGACGCGACGATGACGGACGGGCTGTCGACGACGCTGTTCGTGCTCGGCGTCGAAGAAGGCCTCGAGCTGATCGAGCGCCTGCCGGGCTACGAGGCGGTCATCGTCACGGCCGACGGGAAGCTCTCGTACTCGAGCGGTCTCGCGCCGCCGTCCGGAGAGTGAACGGGACGCGACGTTCGCGTCACGCGCGCCGCAAGAACGGCGTGACGTTCGTCGGCGCCGCCTCTTCCGCGAAGAACCGTCTCATCTTGAGCGCCGCTTTGAGCTTCGCGGCGCGGACGTAGCCCTCGTAGAGCATGTCCTTGATGATCTCGACGAGGACCGCGGCCTCGTCGGCGCTGATCTCCGCGGCTCCGTCCTCGGCGCCGAACAGGATCGTCTCGATGCGGCGCGTCGTGCCCGCGTCGAGCTCGGCGACCGTGACCGCGCCCTGAAACAGCTCGTGGCAGAAAAGTTTGCCGTTGCGGCCGCGTTCACGCGCTATCGCTTTCAGCGTCGCGCGGCACATCGCGGCGAATGCGTTATAGCAGTCGGCCGAGTAGCAATCGAGCGTCTCGCGAAAGATCCGGGCGATCGGCGCCGGCAGGTGGCGAAGCGGGAAACGAATGCGTGCCCGCTCGACCTCGACGAGCGTCGACGACAGCTCGATCCGCTCGTCGGTGACGTTCCTGACCGAAACGCGAACGAAACGCGGCTCGTTGCACGCCGCGCAGCGGAACACGACTCCGGTGCGCGACGGTCTCGCGCGCGCGAGCTCCTCGAACGATGGCGTCGCGACCGGCAGCAGCCGGGCGTCTACGCCGCAGTGAGGACAGGTTCGGGAGGTCGGTTCCGCCAGCTCGAAGTTATTGTCTTTATTAACATAATTGGCCAAGGCGCACCTCCGCTCGGAGTCTACTCCGAATGCTCGAGAAGCGGAACCTGTGCGGCCGCTACCCGGGGGCGCACGGCCCATGGACGGCCATTCGACTCGGCGCTATTGTCGAGATGGTTCTGTTCTCGAGGAGAACTTCGATGTGTCGGTCGATTCTGTTCTGCGGGGTCGCCGTCGCATGTCTCGTCGCGGGATGCGCCGCCGTGCCCGGCGGCGATTCGTCGGCGAAAGGGGCCGAAGCTCCCGATCCCGAGCCGTCCGTGACGAACGAGGCCGTCGAGCCGGCGCTCGTCATGAATGCGGAAGACAACCGTCCCGGCAGCCGCGTCAAGTGCCGCGAGATGCTGTATTTCGGCTCGAACGTCATCGTCACGCGCTGCATGTCGCTCGACGCGTGGGAGCGTTACGAGAAGATGGAGATGGAGCGAGCTCAGGCCATCGTGCGCTCGATGCAAGGGAGCGCGTACTCGAACTGGTGAGGCGTGCCTCGCGGCCTGGGGCGCGAAACCGCGGCCGCGGTTTCGCGCCGGCCGGCGGCTACTGCGCGAGTCGCTTGTAACGGATGCGATGAGGCTGCGCGGCGTCCTCACCCTTGCGCCGCTTCAGGTCCTCGGCATAGTCCGCGTAGTTCCCCTGGAAGAAGACGACCTGGCTGTCGCCCTCGAACGCGAGGATGTGCGTCGCGATCCGGTCGAGGAACCAGCGATCGTGCGAGATCACGACCGCGCAGCCCGGGAAGTTCAGCAGCGCTTCCTCGAGGGCGCGCAGCGTCTCGACGTCGAGGTCGTTCGTCGGCTCGTCGAGCAGCAGCACGTTGCCCCCCGAGCGAAGGAGCTTCGCGAGATGGACGCGGTTGCGCTCGCCGCCGGAGAGTAATCCGACCTTCTTCTGCTGATCCGTGCCCTTGAAGTTGAATCGGCCGACGTACGCGCGGGACGGCGTCTCGTAGTTCCCGACGCGCAGGATGTCCTGCCCGTCGCTGATCTCTTCCCAGACCGTTTTCTCGTTGTCGAGCGCGTCGCGCGACTGGTCGACGTAAGCGAGCTTCACCGTTTCGCCGATGCGGATCGTGCCGCTGTCCGGTTTCTCCTGTCCCGTGATGATCTTGAACAGCGTCGACTTGCCGGCGCCGTTCGGCCCGATCACGCCGACGATGCCGCCCGGCGGCAGGCTGAACGACAGATTCTCGAACAGCACGCGGTCGCCGAATGCCTTCGACAACCCTTCGGCCTCGATGACGAGATCGCCGAGCCGTGGGCCGGGCGGGATATAGATCTCGTTCGTCTCGTTGCGCGCCTGGTACTCCTTCGAGTTGAGCTCCTCGAAGCGGGCGAGACGCGCCTTGGCCTTGGCCTGCCGCGCCTTCGGGTTCGAGCGTACCCACTCGAGCTCCTGCTTGATCGCGCGCTGACGCGCCTGCTCCTGCTTCTCCTCGATCGCGAGACGCTGTTCCTTCTGCTCGAGCCACGAGCTGTAGTTGCCCTGCCAAGGAATGCCGTAGCCGCGGTCGAGCTCGAGGATCCAGCCGGCGGCGTTGTCGAGGAAATAGCGGTCGTGCGTGACGGCGACGACCGTGCCGGGATACTCGGTCAAGTAGCGCTCGAGCCACGCGACGGACTCGGCGTCGAGATGGTTCGTCGGCTCGTCGAGCAGCAGCATGTCGGGGCGCGACAACAAGAGCCGACAGAGCGCGACGCGGCGCCGCTCACCGCCCGAGAGGTGCTTCACGAGCGCGTCCCACGGCGGAAGCCGGAGCGCGTCCGCCGCGATCTCGAGCTGCCGCTCGATCTCCCAGCCGCCGACCGCGTCGATCTTGTCCTGCAGCTTCCCTTGCTCCTCGAGCAGCGCGTTCATCTCGTCGTCGCTCATCGGCTCGGCGAACTTGTCGCTGATCTCGTTGAAGCGCTGGATCAGCGCGAGCGTGTCGGCGACGCCTTCCTCGACGATTTGCCGGACGGTCTTCTCCGGATCGAGCTCGGGTTCTTGCGCGAGATAACCGATCTTGATGCCGGGCTGCGGGCGCGCCTCGCCGTCGTATTCCTTGTCGACGCCGGCCATGATGCGCAGCAGCGTCGACTTGCCGGCGCCGTTCAGACCGAGCACGCCGATCTTCGCGCCGGGGAAGAAGCTCAGGCTGATGTCGCGAAGGATGTACCGCTTGGGCGGCACGACCTTCGACAGACGGTTCGTGGTATAGATGTACTGTGCCATGCGAAATCTTCGAAATCTCTCGGAGACGCGGGGCGGGGGCTGCGATTATCGGCAAACGCCGCATAAACGCAAATCGGCACGTCGTCGAGGCTTTCCGCCGTGCCGCGATCCCCGCGCGTCGGCCCCGATTCGTGGAGGGTTTAAGAGTCGATTTCGGCGTTTTGGTTCATCCCTGCGGCACCGGGATGCGTCGGCCGCGCCGATGAGCGGTATGACACGATGATCGTCATCACGGGCCCGGAGATCGCCGCGTACGGATTCCCCGAAGGGCACCCGTTCGGCCCCGACCGGCACGATGCCTTCGTCGCCGAGCTCGAGCGCTCGGCGGCCGCGAGCCGCGTCGAGCGCCGCCGTGCGCCGCCGGCGAGCCGCGAGGAGATCGAATGGTTTCATGCGCCCGAGTACGTCGATCGCGTGATCGAGCTCTCGGAGCGCGGCCGCGGCTACCTCGATCACGGCGACACGCCGGCGTTTCCCGGCGTGTACGAGGCCGCGGCGCACGTCGTCGGCGGCACGCTCGCGGCGCTCGCCGCCGTCGTCTCGGAGGGCCGTCCGGCGTTCATTCCGATCGGGGGGCTGCATCATGCGTCGCGGCGCGGCGCCGCGGGCTTCTGCGTCTTCAACGACTGCGGCATCGCGATCGAGGCCGCGCGCCGCGTGCACGGCATTCGCCGCGTCGCTTACGTCGACATCGACGCCCATCACGGCGACGGCGTGTTCTACGGCTTCGAGGACGATCCGGACGTGCTGTTCGCCGATCTGCACGAGGACGGCCGATTCCTTTACCCGGGGACGGGCAGCCGATCCGAAACCGGGCGCGGGCCGGCCGAAGGCACGAAGCTCAACATCCCGCTGCCGCCGGGCGCGAACGACGCGCATTTCCTCGAAGCCTGGGAAGAGGTCGAGGCTTACCTCGAGCGCGGCAAGCCCGAGCTCGTGCTGTTTCAGTGCGGCGCCGACTCGCTCGCGGGCGATCCGATCACGCATCTCCAGTTCTCCGAGGAGGCGCATGCGCACGCCGCGAAGCGCCTCCGCGAGATCGCGGAGCGCCATGCGCAAGGCCGCCTGCTAGCCATGGGCGGCGGCGGTTACAATCGCCGCAACCTGGCGCGCGCGTGGACGCGCGTCGTGGAAGCGCTGGTGTAGGCACGGGAAAGCCGGGACGGACCGTTCTCTTCGCAACGGAGCCGATCCGTTTCCCCGACCTTGGTTCGGTCCGATGCACTGCCCGTTCTGCAATCATGCCGACACGAAGGTGATCGACTCGCGGCTCGCCGGCGAGGGGCGGCAGGTGCGGCGCCGACGTGAGTGCCTGAAATGCCAGGAACGCTTCACGACGTTCGAGACGCCCGAGCTCGTGATGCCGCACGTGACGAAGCGGGACGGGCGCCGCGAGCCGTTCGACGAGGAGAAGCTGCGCGCCGGCATGCTCGCCGCCTTGCAGAAGCGCCCGGTGAAGACCGAGGACGTCGAGGCGAGCATCGAGCGGATTCGGCATCGGCTGCAGACGATGGGCGAGCGGGACGTGCCGAGCCGCCGCATCGGCGACATGGTCATGGAGGAGCTCAGGCGTCTCGACGAGGTCGCGTACGTGCGTTTCGCATCGATTTACCGAAGCTTCCAGGACGTGACCGAGTTCCAGGAAGAGATCCAGCGGCTGCGCGCGCAGCCTCACAAGAGCCGCGAGCAGATGTCGCTGCTGCCGGAAGACGACGAGCCGTGAGCCGCGGCGACGACCACGCGTTCATGGCGCGGGCCCTCAGGCTCGCGGAGCGCGCCGTCGGCACGACTGCGCCGAATCCGTCCGTCGGCTGCGTGCTCGCGCGCGACGGGCGCGTCGTCGGCGAAGGGTTCACGCAGCCGCCGGGCGGCCCGCATGCCGAGATCGTCGCGCTCGCGGCCGCGGGCGACGCGGCCCGCGGCGCCACCGCCTACGTCACGCTCGAGCCGTGCAATCACACGGGGCGCACCGGGCCGTGCACCGAGGCGCTGATCGACGCCGGCATTGCGCGCGTCGTGTGCGCCGCGCTCGATCCGAATCCGATCGCGCAGGGCGGTATCGACCGGCTGCGCGAAGCGGGCATCGAGGTGCACGTCGGCGTGCTCGAGGCGCAGGCGAGGGCCGTGAATCGCGGGTTCTTCGCGAGGCTGACGCGCGGCCGGCCGTTCGTCACGAGCAAGCTCGCGGCAAGCCTCGACGGCCGAACGGCGCTCGCGAACGGCGAGAGCCGCTGGATCACCGGGGCCGATGCGCGGCGCGACGTGCATCGCTTTCGGGCCCGCTCGGCGGCGATCCTGACCGGCGTCGGCACGGTGCTCGCGGACGATCCGGAGCTCACGGCCCGGCTCGACGCAGGCACGCGCACCCCGTTGCGCGTGATCGTCGACAGCCGGCTGCGCACGCCGCCGACGGCGCGCGTGCTCGCGTCGCCGGGCGACGTCGTGCTGTTCACGACCGCGAGCGAGTCGGCCGTGCGCGCTTTCACTCCCGCGCAAGCGGAGCCGGGACGCATTCGTATCGAGCGCGTCGGCGGCGACGAGCGGTGCGACCTCGTCGAGGTCTTCCGGCGGCTCGGGGCGCTCGGCGTCAACGACGTCTGGGTCGAGGCCGGGCCCGAGCTCAACGGCGCGTTGCTCGACCGCGGGCTGATCGACGAGCTCGTGCTCTATCTCGCGCCGCAGCTTCTCGGCGACGGCGCGCGCGGGCTGTTCGCGTTCGGGCCGCTCGAGTCGCTCGCCGACCGCGTGGAGCTCGAGCTCGACGACGTTCGCCGCGTCGGGGCGGACTTGCGTATCATCGCGCGGCCGCGCGTTTCGTCCGCGCGCTGTTGAGGGGCGCACGCGATGTTCTCCGGGATCATCAAGGCCGTCGGCCGATTGCTCGAAAGCGTGCCGACGGGCGGCGACCGCCGCGTCGTGGTCGGTTTCCCCGCGGGGGCGATCGAGCGTCCCGAGCTCGGCGCGAGCATCGCCGTGAACGGCGTCTGCCTCACCGTCGTCGACGCGGCCGACGATCGCTTCTCGGCGGACGTCTCGAGCGAGACGCTCGCGCGGACGACGCTCGCGGCGCTCGCGCCCGGGGAGCCCTTGAACCTCGAGCCCGCGCTTCGCGTCGGCGATCCGCTCGACGGCCATCTCGTGAGCGGTCACGTCGACGGCATCGGCCGCGTCGTCTCGGTCGCACCCGCGGCGCGCTCGCTCGCGATCTCGATCGAGCTGCCGCCCGAGCTCGCGCGCTACGTCGCGCGGAAAGGCTCGGTCGCGGTCGACGGCGTGAGCCTTACGGTCAACGCGATCTCGGGGCATACCTTCGACGTGAACATCGTGCCGCATACCCGGGACGCGACGATCATCGGCCGCTACCGCGTCGGCACGGCGGTCAACATCGAAGTCGACATGCTCGCCCGCTACGTCGAGCGCATGCTCGACGGCCGCGCTACCACGTAGCGCGTATCCGGCTCCCGGCGCGAGGCCAAGCGCGTCGGACCTTTTCGAGGTAGGCTTTCCGTTTCGACGATCCGAGCGATCCATGACGACACGAGATACCGAGCACCGTTCGCCCTTCGACAGCGTCGAGGACATCATCGACGCCGTGCGGCGCGGCGAGATGGTCGTGATCCTCGACGACGAGGATCGCGAGAACGAGGGCGATCTCGTGATGGCCGCGACGAAGGTTCGCCCGGAGGACATCAATTTCATGGCGCGCTACGCGCGAGGTCTGATCTGCCTGACGCTGACGCGCCAGCGGTGCGAGCAGCTGCGCCTGCCGCTGATGGTGAACAGCACGGACGAGCGGCGCACGACGAATTTCACGGTATCGATCGAAGCGGCCGAGGGCGTGACGACCGGCATCTCGGCGCACGACCGCGCGCGCACGATCCGGGCCGCGGTCGCGCCGAACGCGCGTCCCGAGGATCTCGTCCAGCCGGGGCATATCTTCCCGCTCATGGCGCAGCCCGGCGGCGTGTTGACGCGCGCGGGGCATACGGAGGCGGGCTGCGACCTCGCGCGCCTCGCCGGGCTCGAGCCCGCGGCGGTCATCGTCGAGATCCTGAACGAGGACGGCACGATGGCTCGGCGCGAGCAGCTGATCGAGTTCGCGCGCCGCCACGGCTTGCGCATCGGCACGATAGCCGACCTGATCAAGTATCGGCTCGAGAAGGAGGAGTCGGTCGAGGCGATCTCGGAGCTTGTGGTGCAAACCGAGTTCGGTCCGTTTCGAATGGTCTGCTTCGAGGATCACGTGAATCGGACCGTGCACCTTGCGCTCGTCCGCGGCGAGATCGATCCCGAGACGCCGACGCTCGTTCGCGTGCATCGGCAGGAAACGTTGTCGGACGTGATCGGCGTCCGCGATGAGCGTCTCGGCTGGCCGCTGCGCGACGCGATGCGGCGCGTCGCCGAGAACGGTCACGGCGTCGTGGTCGTGCTTCGGCAGGAAGAGTCCGCGCGGGACCTCATGCGCGTCGTCAAGGCGCTCGGCGAGGAGTCCGGCGACCTTCCGCGGCGGCGCGAGCGGACGATGGACCTGAGGACGATCGGCACCGGCGCACAGGTGCTGCGCGCGCTCGGCGTGAGGCGCATGCGCGTTTTGTCCGCGCCGAAGCACATGCACGGGCTTTCCGGCTTCGGCCTGGAGGTCGTCGAGTACGTGGACGAGGCGAAGAATCGAGGCGGACAGGATGGATGAGCGGATCAGGGTCGTCGAAGGGCACTACAACGCGCGGGGCTTGCGTTTCGGCATCGTCGCGTCGCGCTTCAACGAGTTCATCGTCGAGCGTCTGCTCGACGGGGCCGTCGCGACGCTGATCAAGCACGGCGCCGAGCCCGGCGATATCGAGGTCGTGCGCGTGCCCGGCGCGTTCGAGATCCCGCTCGCGCTGAAGCGCATGGCGGCGAGCCGCAAGCACGACGCGCTGATCGCGCTCGGCTGCGTGATCCGCGGCGCGACGGCGCATTTCGATTACGTCGCAGGCGAGGCCGCTTCCGGCATCGGGCGCGTCGCGCTCGAGCACGAGATTCCGATCGGATTCGGTCTGCTCACGGTCGACACGATCGAGCAGGCGGTCGAGAGGGCCGGCACGAAGGGCGGCAACAAGGGCGCGGACGCCGCATTGACGGCGATCGAGATGGCGTCGCTGTGCCGCCGCATGGAGCAGTGACGAGATGGCGTCTTCGCGCGAGCCGCTCTCGGCCGAGATTCCCGGCACGGGGGGCCTGCAGGTCGCGACGCGATGCCGTCGCGCGGGGAGCTGAGCGTTGACATCGCAGGGACGCGGAGCGCGCAGCAGGCACCGGGCGCGCGAGCTGCTCGTCAAGGCGCTTTATCAGTGGCAGATCGCCGGGCACGACCTCGCGGAGCTCGAGCGGCAGTTCTCGGAGCTGCCCGAGTTCACGAAGATCGACAAGAGCTATTTTCGCGAGCTGCTCGACAAGGCCGTCTCCGAGGCCGACGATTTCGACCGCGCGATCGCGAAATACGCCGCGCGCTCGCTCGAGCAGCTCGACGCGGTCGGCCGTGCGATCCTGCTGATGGCGCTCGCCGAGCTCCGCTATCGGCCGGACGTCCCGACCAAGGTCGTGATCAACGAGGCCGTCGAGCTCGCGAAGCGTTACGGCGCCGCGGAAAGCTATCGGTTCGTGAACGCAGTGCTCGACAGGGCCGCGCGATCCGAAGGCTTTCGCGGCGCGGAGAGCGGTTCCGGAGACGGTGCCCGTTGACGATGACGAGAAGCGCAGGCGACGCACGGCAACGCCGCGGCGCGCGATCGAGATGAACGAGTTCGAGATCATCCGCCGCTACTTCACGCGGGCGACGGACGATCGCGCGGTCGAGATCGGCGTCGGTGACGACGCGGCCGTGCTCCGGCCCGACGGGCGCATCGTCGTCACGATCGATACGCTCGTGTCCGACGTGCACTTTCCCGCCGATGCGCCGCCGGACGCCGTCGGCCACCGCGCGCTCGCGGTGAGCCTGAGCGACATCGCCGCGATGGGCGCGCGCCCGCGCTGGTGCACGCTCGCGCTGACGATGCCCGGGGCCGATTCCGACTGGCTCGAAGCGTTCGCGTCGGGATTCTACGCGCTCGCCGGCCGCTTCGGCGTCTCGCTCGTCGGCGGCAACCTGACGCATGGGCCGCTCACGGTCAGCGTCGAGGCGATCGGCACGCTTCCCGCCGAGGCCGCGCCGTTGACGCGCGGCGGCGGCCGGCCCGGCGACGACGTCTACGTGACCGGCACGCTCGGCGATGCCGCGGCCGGGCTCGCATGCCTGAAGTCGCGCGGCGAAACGTCGGCGCAAGCCGACGTCGGCGCGCTCGCGCGCGGGCTCGTCACGCGTTACTTGAAGCCGACGCCGCGCGTCGAGGCGGGGCACGCACTCTCCGGCATCGCGAGCGCGGCGATCGATATCTCCGACGGTCTGGCCGCGGACCTCGGCCACCTCTGCCGCTCGAGCCGCTGCGGCGCGGAGATCGACGTGGACCTGTTACCGTGCTCCGAAGCGCTGCGCAGCCTGTTCTCGGTGAGCGACGTGCTGCGCTTCGCGCTCGGCGGCGGAGACGACTACGAGCTCTGCTTCACGGCGCCGCCGAGCGCGGCGGAACGGGTCGCGGCGGCCCTCGGCGCGACGGGAACGCCGTTCCGGCGCATCGGAACGCTGACCGAGAAGCCCGAGATCGTCTTTCTACGCGGCACCGAGCGCGTCGAGCCGCCCGTGCCCGGGTATCTGCACTTCGCATGAGCCGGGTCACCCGCATTCGGCCGACGCTCGCCGATCCGGTCCAGCTCGTCGCGACCGGTTTCGGGGCGGGTCTCGCGCCGCGCGCTCCCGGCACGGTCGGCTCGCTCGTCGCGCTCGTGCCGGCGTGGTTGCTGCTCGACCTGCCGCTCTGGATCCGCGCCGCAGTCGTCGCCGCGCTGTTCGCCGCGGGCGTCCTCATTTGCGGCGAAAGTGCGAAGCGACTCGCGACCCACGACCATCCGTCCGTGGTATTCGACGAGATCGTGGGCCTGCTCGCGGCGACGCTGGTTCTTCAGGGAAACCCGCTGTGGCTCGTTCCGGCGTTCCTGTTGTTCCGCCTCTTCGATATTTGGAAACCCTGGCCCATCCGCGATGTGGATCACAGACTCGCCGGCGGGCTCGGAATTATGCTCGACGACCTGATGGCGGGCGCATATGCCGCGCTGGGTCTGGTGGCACTGCGTTTCGTGCCGGCCTTGGTCGCTCAATAGTTTTCTGTTCACTGAGTATGGTGCAGGCACAAGTCGCCCGCGGTGCGGGTAAGCGCGAGAGCTCGCGTATACCCGAGCGGATCGGCAAATACCTCGTGATCAACGAGGTCGGACAAGGCAGCACGGGCCGCGTCTTCCTGTCGCACGATCCGTACTACGGGCGTGACGTCGCGATCAAGCTCTATAACCTCGAGAGCGAGGAGGACGAGCAGAAAGCCCGACTCACGCGGAAGATGTTCTTCAACGAGGCGCAGATGGTCGGGCGCCTCCAGCATCCGAATATCCTGCCGATCTACGACGCGGGCGAGGAGAACGGCGCCTATTACGTCGTCACCGAGCACGTGCACGGCGCGCGGACGCTCGCCGCGTATTGCAAGCCCGACAACCTGCTGCCGATAGAGGACGTCGTCGAGATCATCTTCAAGTGCGCGAAGGCGCTGCACTACGCGCACAACCGCGGCGTCATCCACCGCGACATCAAGCCGAGCAACATCATGCTCACGCTCGACAACGACGTCCGCATCATCGATTTCGGCATCGCGATCGTGAAGGACTCGAACGTCTCGAGGATCGAGGGGATCGCGGGCTCGCCGAGCTACATGTCGCCCGAGCAGGTGCAGTCGGCGGAGATCACTCCGCGCTCGGACATCTATTCGCTCGGCGCGGTCATGTACGAGCTCTTGACCGGCTATCGGCCGTTCCGCGCGAACAATCTGAGCCGGCTGCTGCATCAGATCGTCTACGCGACGCCGCCGCCGCTCCACACGCTTCGGCCCGAGATCTCCGAGGAGATCGAGGACGTGGTCTCAACGGCGCTCCGAAAGGAGCCCGAGAACCGATTCCAGACCGGCCTCGAGTTCGCGGCGGCGCTGACGCGGGTCTTCCATACGCTGCGCGCGCAGTCGGACCGCATCGACAAGCAGGCGCAATTCGAGCAGCTGCGCAAGCTGCGCTTCTTCCACGAGTTCTCGCACTCGGAGATCTGGGAGGTGCTGCGCGCGAGCGAATGGCGCGACTACGCCGACGGCGACGAGATCATCCGCGAGGGCGAGCTCGACGACCGCTTCTACATCATCGTCTCGGGGCAGGTGTCGGTGCGCTCCGGAAGGCGCGAGGTCGGCATCCTCGCAGAGGGTGACTGCTTCGGCGAGACGAGCTACGTGCGCGGCGCGCGCCGCACGGCGACGATCGTCGCCCAAGGTCCGGTCACGCTGATGCGGGTCAGCTCGACCCTGCTCGAGCAGGCGTCCTCGGCGTGCCAGCTCCGATTCAACAAGGTCTTCCTGCGCGCGCTCATCGAGCGGCTGCATCGTGCCGCGACGACGCCCACTTGACGGCGCGGTGCTCGAAGGCGTTGGGGCCCCGTTCGACTCCGCCGGAGGCGGATTCGCCGAGCGTCAGGCATCGTCGCCGTTCGGCGGCGCCTCGAACGGCTCGGGCTCGGCGTTCTCGGTCTTCTTCAGCAGGATCTCGACCTTCTGCTCGGCGTCCTTCAGGGCTTCCTGACACTCGCGCGTGAGCTTCACGCCGCGCTCGAATTCCTTGAGCGCGTCCTCGAGCGACAATTCGCCGCTTTCGAGCCGCTCGACGACCGCCTCGAGCTCCTCCAGGCTCTTCTCGACGCTGCCGAGGCTCTTGTCTTCCAAGCTCATCTCCAGTCGAATGCGTGGTTGCGGTCGGCGCACCGTACAAAGCCGCGTCGCGATGGTCAAACGCTTTACGCGCTTCGGTCGACCCCGTGCGCTCGGTTGACACTTCGGCGAGCGAGCACTACCTTATCGGATCGGCTTAGACTTAGTCTAAATCGGCCCGGCAGGGCGCTTCGCAACGGCTGGGCTGCTCGAGTCGGCTCACAACGCAACTCATCGAGTCAGGAGGAGTTTTCGATGGAACTGAAAGGCAGCAAGACCGAACAGAATCTGAAGGAAGCGTTCGCCGGCGAGTCCCAGGCAAACCGCCGCTACCTGTATTTTGCCCAGAAGGCCGACGTCGAAGGCTATAACGACGTCGCCGCGGTGTTCCGCTCGACGGCCGAAGGCGAGACCGGGCACGCGCACGGCCATCTCGAATACCTCGAGGCGGTCGGCGATCCGGCGACCGGCCTGCCGATCGGCTCGACGGCCAACAACCTGAAGGCGGCGATCGCCGGTGAGACGTACGAGTACACGGATATGTATCCCGGCATGGCGAAGACGGCCCGCGAGGAGGGCTTCGACGAGATCGCTGACTGGTTCGAGACGCTCGCGAAGGCCGAGCGCTCGCACGCGAACCGCTTCCAGAAGGCGCTCGACGCGCTCGACGCCTGAGTCGGAGCGATCGGAGCGCCGGGACCGGGCGAAGCCCGGTCCTCGTCTCCGCGTGCAGTCGCGGCGGCCACGGCGCGCGATGCCGTGCCGCCGCGCGCGCTTTCCCGCATCGTCCGCCTTGAGTCACGGGGGCCGGGATCGATGCCGGCCCGAAAGGAGCCACGTCGCCGATGAGCGAGATCAAGCCGCCCGCCCACGAGGACAATCCAACTGCAAGCCGCGAGGGCGTCCGCGAAGGCAGCCTGGACGCGCCGATGCGCTATCCGCTCGCATGGCGCGCGCCGGAGTTCACCGACGACGAGGCGCTCTATGCCGAGATGCAGCGGATCTTCGATATCTGCCATGGCTGCCGGCGCTGCTTCAGCCTGTGCAACGCGTTCCCGACGCTGTTCGACGCGATCGACGAGTCCGACACGGGCGAGATCGATGCGGTACCGCGCGAGGCGTACTGGAAGGTCGTCGACCACTGCTACCTGTGCGACATGTGCTACATGACGAAATGTCCGTACGTGCCGCCGCACGAGTGGAACGTCGACTTTCCGCACCTGATGCTGCGAGCGAAATACAAGCGCTTGAAGGACGGCGCGAAGGTTTCGTTCCGCGACCGCATGCTCGCCTCGACGGATCTCGTCGGGAGTCTCGCGGGCATCCCCGTCGTCGCCGAGACGGTCAACGCGGTGAACGGGACGAAGTGGGGCCGTAAGCTCCTCGAGTCGACGCTCGGCGTCGATGCGGAAGCGCCGGTGCCGAAGTACGCGTCGAAGAGCGCACGCAGACGGCTGAAGGACAAGGTCGGCCGCAAGGACGTCGCCGCGGAGCCGGCGGGCGAGACGCGCGGCAAGGTGCTCGTGTTCACGACGTGCTACGGCAATCGCAACAAGCCGTCGATCGTCGAGGATCTCGTCGCCGTGTTCGAGCACAACGGCATCCCCACCGCGCTGCCGACGAAGGAGCGCTGCTGCGGCATGCCGAAATTCGAGATGGGCGATCTCGAGTCCGTCGAGAAGCTCAAGGAGACGAATATCCCGGAGCTCTACCGCTGGGTGCAGGACGGCTGGGATCTGACGTCGCCGATTCCGTCGTGCGTGCTGATGTTCAAGCAGGAACTGCCGCTGATGTTCCCGGACGACGAGCAGGTCATCGCCGTGCGCGACGCGTTCTACGATCCGTTCGAATATCTGATGATCCGCCACCGGCACGGCAAGCTGCGCACCGATTTCAAGCAGCCGCTCGGCAAGATCGCGTATCAGGTGCCGTGCCATCAGCGCGTGCAGAACATCGGGTTGAAGACTCGAGACCTGCTGCAGCTCGTGCCCGAGACCAAGGTGCAGGCGATCGAGCGCTGCTCCGGGCACGACGGCACGTACGCGGTCAAGAAGGAGTACGCGGCGACGTCGCGCAAGATCGGCCGGCCCGTTGCGCGGCAGGTCGACAACGCCAAAGCCGACCACTTCACGAGCGATTGCCCGATGGCCGCTGAGCAGATCGCGTCGCTCAGCGAGGCCGCGAAGGCGACGAGCCCGCTCGAGCTGCTGCGCCGCGCTTACGGGATCTAGGCATGGGCAGCGGCACGGGCGCGCCGAACGGCGCAAAACCGTAGACTCGAACGATCGGGCGGCCAGAGAAAGCTCAGAGGTCACGCCATGGAAGCATTGAAGGTCAGCGATCTCTATAGCCTCGAGCAGTATCACAAGGTGCGGAAGGACTTTCGCGCGAAGGTGCTCGAGCACAAGAAGCGCCGGAAATTGCCGCTCGGCCCGAACGCGACGTTCCACTTCGAGGATCGGCTGACGATGCAGTATCAGGTTCAGGAGATGCTGCGCATCGAGCGGATCTTCGAGGAGGAGGCGATCAAGGACGAACTCGACGCGTACAACCCGCTGATCCCGGACGGCAGCAACTTCAAGGCGACGTTCATGCTCGAGTTCCCGGACGTCGAGGAGCGGCGCCGGCAGCTCGCGCGCCTCATCGGCATCGAGGATCATCTTTATCTCGAGGTCGAAGGCGCGGGCCGCGTCGTCGGCATCGCCGACGAGGATCTCGAGCGAAGCGCGGAAGACAAGACGTCGTCCGTTCACTTCGTGCGCTTCGAGCTCACGCCGGAGATGAAGCAGGCCGTGAAGGACGGCGCGACGTTCAAGTTCGGCTGCACGCATCCGGAATACGTTCACGAGAGCGTCGTCCCGCCCGACGTCGCGGAAGCGCTGCGGAAAGACCTCGACTGAAGGTTCCGCCGCGCACCGTCTCCGGCGCTAATCCCGCATTCGGGACGGCACGCTTCGATACCGGCACGTCCCCGCCGCTCGCGACGGTTGCGCGCTAAAGAAACCCGCGTTCGGTCAGTCGCTTAGGGGCGATCGGCGATCTGGCACGACCCGTGCGTGCCAAGAAGAAAAACCGTCCGCGGGAGACGCCATGACCGGGTTTCGCCAAGCCGTCCGCCGCCTGCTGCGCACGCCGGGCTTCACGCTGACGAGCGTGCTCACCCTCGCGATCGGCATCGGTGCGACGATCGCGATCTTCGCCGTCGTGAACGGCGTGCTGATCAAGCCGTTGCCGTTTCCGGACTCGGAGCGGCTCGTCGCGCTGACACATGGCTCGGAGGAGGATCCGGACGCCGACCTGCCGGCCTCCACGGCGATCTACTTCACGTACCGCGAGCATAGCCGCGCGTTCGAGTCCGTCGCCCTTTGGTTGGCCGATACCGCGAACGTGACCGCGCCCGGCGACCCGGAGGAGGTGCACGCGCTGATCGTCACGTTCGAGTTCTTTCCGACGCTCGGCGTCTTCCCGGCGCTCGGCCGCGCGTTCGTCGAAGAGGACGATCGCCTCGACTCGATGCCGACGGTGATCCTCGGGCACGGCTATTGGCAACGCCGCTTCGGCGGTGCCGAGGACGTGCTCGGGCAGGACCTCGTCGTCGACGGCGTCGTGCACCGGATCATCGGCATCCTGCCGAGAGATTTCCGCTTCCTGCAACGCCCCGCGGACATCGTCTTGCCCATGCGGCCGATCCGAGCGCTCTCGTTCGTCGGGCCCCTCGGCGAGAACGGGATCGCGCGCCTCAAGAACGGGTTCACGCTCGACGACGCGAACGCCGACGTCGGGCGAATGATTCCGCTCGTCAAAGAGACCTTCTCGCCCGTTCCGGGGATAGACCCAGAGGTGTTCGAGGGCACGTGGCTCTTGCCGAACGTCAAGCCGCTCAAGGCGACGTTCGTCGGGGATCTCGACGACGTGTTGCTCGTCCTGCTCGGCACGATCGGCCTGCTCCTCGCCGTCGCGTGCGCGAACGTCGCGAACCTCGAGCTCGTTCGTGCGGAAAGGCGCGCGCAGGATCTCGCGATCGAGGCCGCGCTCGGCGCGACGCGCACGCAGCTCGCGCTCTCGATCTTGCGCGAGAGCGTCGTCGTCGGTCTCACAGGCGGCGCGGTCGGCCTCGGATTCGCCGCGCTCGCGCTGCCGGTGCTGCTCGCCATGGCCGGCGACGAGCTGCCGGCGGTGCTGACGGTGACGATCGACCGGACGGTCATCGCGGCCGCCGTCGCCGTCTCGCTCGCGGCCGGCATCGTATTCGGCGCGGTGCCGGCGCTTCGCTATGCCGGCTCGCGCCCGGCCGGCGCGCTTCGTGTCGACAGACGTCGTCACAGCATGAGCCGCGAGCGCCATCGCTTGCATCGCGGTCTGATCGCGGCTCAGGTCGCGCTCGCGCTGATGCTGCTCGTCGCGGCCGGCCTGATGATGCGTTCGCTCGCGTCGCTGCTCGACGTCGATCCCGGATTCGTCGCGCCGGACGAAGTGCAAACCTTCACCGTCTCGCTGCCGCAGGGCTCCGTGCCGGACTTCCAAACCGTGATCCGCATGTTCAATCGAATGCAGGACGCGATCGCGTCGCTCGCCGGCGTCGAATCCGTCGGCTTTGGGACGCGGATACCGCTCGCGGAGCCGGGGCCGAGCGCCGGTTTTCTCGTCGAAGGCTCCGAGGACCCGGACCCGCCGGAGAGCGAGTTCCGGGTCGTATCGCCGGGTTTCCTCGAGACGCTCGGGACGCCGGTCATCGCCGGCCGCACGTTCGAGTGGGCCGACCATCTCGAGCCGCGGCCGGTCGCGATCGTGTCGGCCGGTTTCGCGCGGCGGGAATGGGGGTCGCCGGAGGCGGCGATCGGCAAGCGGCTGAGCATGGTCCCGTCCGGGCCGTGGCGCGAGGTGATCGGCGTCGTCGGCGACATCCGGCACGAAAGCCTCGACGGCGACGTGCCTTCGTCGGTGTATCTGACGCTCGGTGAGAATTGGGCGCCGTACATGAGCCGGACGGTCGCGTTCGCCATCCGCAGCGAGCGCGTCGGCACGGCGGGCTTTCTCCAGGAGCTATACCAGGCGATCTGGTCGGTCGATCCGAGCGTGCCGCTCGGAAACATCGCCACGCTCGGCGATATCTATACGCGGGCGACCGCGCGAGCGGCATTGATCCTCGTGCTCGTCGCGATCGCGGGCGGCATGGCGCTCGTCCTCGGCCTCGTCGGCATCTACGGCGTGATCGGCTACATGCTCGCGCAGCGCACGCACGAGATCGGCATCCGGATGGCGCTCGGCGCCGAGCACGCGGCGTTGCGGCGCATGCTGCTCCGGCAGATCTCGTGGCCCGTTTTCGTGGGCGTGGCGCTGGGGCTCGCCGGGGCCGTGGGTCTGTCGCGGCTCATCGAGTCGCTGCTGTTCGGGGTGCATGCGCTCGATCCGCAGAGCTATGTGCTCGCGACGCTCGTTCTCGTCGCGACCGCGGCCGTGGCGGCCTATCTGCCTGCGCGGCGCGTCGCCGGTATCGATCCGGCCGGGGCGTTACGCGCGGAGTGAGCGATCGGCGGCGCTCGCCGCTCTCGGCCGCTCGGGAGCCGTATCGGTAAACCGTCATTGAAGCCGCTTCGAGCCGCGGGCATCGTGCCGCCGCTTGGTTTCACCACGCGGCTTCTTCAGTGCTCTTCGAGTTGAACAGGCGCCCATCGGCTCGGGTCGGCGTTCGTGAATCGGTGTGGCGACGATGAGCGTGCGCCGTTTCGACGTCGTCGTGATCGGCGCGGGCCCCGCGGGCCTCGCGTTCGCGTTGTCTCTCGCGCCGACGGGGCTCGCCGTCGCGATCGTCGAGCGGCAGCCGCGCGAGCGCCTCGCGCGGCCCGCGTTCGACGGCCGCGAGATCGCGCTGACGCATGCGTCCATCGAGCGGCTGCGCGAGCTCGGCGCGTGGGAGCGCATTCCAGAAGAGGAGATCTCGCCGCTCGTCTCGGCGCGCGTGCTGAACGGCGCGTCCGCGCATTTCCTCGATCTGCCCGGCGGCCGCGCGGGACTCGGCCGCTTCGTATCGAACCACGTGATTCGCCGAGCCCTGTTCGAGCGCGTCGTCGACGAGCCGGGGATTACGCTGATCACCGAGCAGCAGGTCGTCGCGATTCGTCCCGGCGAGCGCGCGACCGAGGTCGAGCTCGAGGGCGGGGAGCGCTCGAGCGCGCGGCTCGTCGTCGCCGCGGACAGCCGATTCTCCGCGACGCGCGCCGCGATGGGCATCGCGACGCACGTTCGCGATTTCGGCCGGACCATGTGCGTCTTTCGCGTCGACTGCGACCGGCCGCACGACGGCATCGCGTACGAGTGGTTCGATTATCGGCAGACGATCGCGCTGCTGCCGCTGAACGGCAATCGGCGCTCGGTCGTGCTGACGTTGCCGAATGCCGAGATGCGGCGGCTGCTCGCGCTCGACGACGCGGCGTTCGACCGCGACATCGAACGGCGCCTCGCGCCGCGCGGCAAGATGCGGCGCATCAGCGAGCGGTTCAGCTATCCCGTCGTGACCGTCTATCCGAGCCGCTTCGCGGCCGACCGCTACGCGCTGATCGGCGATGCCGCGGTCGGCATGCATCCGGTCACCGCGCACGGCTTCAACTTCGGGTTGCTGGCCGCAGCGACGCTCGCACGCGAGGTCGCCGCGGCGGCGGCGCGGCGCGAGGATATCGGGTCTCCCGAAGTGCTCGGCCGCTACGAGCGACGCCACAGGCTCGCGACGCTCCCCCTTTATCTCGCGACGAACGGCATCGTCGAGCTCTACACGAACGACGCGCCGCCGATGCGCGCCGCGCGCGAGATCCTGATCCGCGTCGCCGATCGCGCCGCGCCGTTCAAGGCGCTTCTCACCAACGCGCTGACCCGAGGCGCCCGCGCGTGACTCGACGTCGCGCGGCTCCGGTCGTGCGGGCAGGCCCTGGGCAGCCCGCGCCCGGCGGCAACGACCGGAGGGCGTCGGAGTTCTTTACAACCGTCGGCCCTTCGGCTCGGTCATGGGCGCATATCCGATTGAATATACGAGGCTTTTTTGTTAGGCCCGAATATTGCATCCATAGCTGCGACAAGGTTTCGCCTCGGAAACGTTCAGGGGAGGCCGTGGTGAAAAAGATCCTTTGCGGTTTGCTGCTGTCGGGCTTCGCATTCTCGGCGCATGCCGTGCCGATACCGTTCGAATTCGTCGGCGGCAGCCTCTCGGCGACCGGGACGTTTGCGCTCGGCGAGTACAACCCGAATTCGGGTTATGCATTGCTCGACGAGGGCCAGAGCCAGAGTTTCGTCTTCGGATCCGTCGAAGTCTTGGGTTTCGGGCACGGAGAGTTGACCCTCACGGTCAACTTCGTCAATCCGACCGAAGTCGGCGTCGGTGTCCACGGCCCGTACTCGGTGGTCGCGACGATCCTCTTCAACGGGGGCGAGTGGAGCGGAGGATCGACCGACTTCAGCTACACGTACAACGGCTACTCGGGCACCGCGAGGCTGACGTTCGACCCGATCCAGGAGAGCTGCTACCTCTGCTGGCCCAAGTTCGATTTCGTCGGCACGATCACGAACCTCGGGTCGTCGAGCTTGCCTTCTCTTCCCGTGCCGGAACCGGCTACGCTCAGCCTGCTCGGGCTGGGTTTGATCGGCACGGGCGCGGCACTGCGTAGACGCGGCAGCCGCTAAGCCGCGCGACGGCGTTCCGCGCGCGCCTGTCGAATCCCGATGAAGGGGCCCGCAATCGGGCCCCTTCGTATTTTCTTGCCCGCCAGCCTGCGCTCGGACGAGAGAGGCGTTTCGAGCTCCGAGTCGGCGGCGACCCGCTCGAATCGGCCCGTGCTCGGCGATGCCGACCCGCGATACAATCCGCGCGCGCATTCAGTCATCCCCGGCTCGCGGGAGGCCCAACCGAATTTCATGAGCAAGAGCTATCGCGCTGCCGACATCGAGGTGTTGAGCGGCCTCGAGCCCGTGCGACGCCGCCCGGGCATGTATACCGATACGACTCGGCCGAACCACCTCGCGCACGAGGTCATCGACAACAGCGTCGACGAGGCGATCGCCGGTTACGCGAAACGGATCGAGGTCAACGTCTACGCGGACGGCTCGCTCGAGGTCATCGACGACGGGCGCGGCATGCCCGTCGACATCCATCCGCAGGAGAAGATTCCGGGCGTCGAGCTGATCCTCACGAGACTGCACGCGGGCGGCAAGTTCTCGAACAAGAACTATCGCTTCTCCGGCGGCCTGCACGGCGTCGGCGTGTCGGTCGTGAACGCGCTGTCGAAGCACCTCGAGGTGTGGATCCGGCGCGACGGCAAGGAATACAACATGAGCTTCGCGGGCGGCCGGCGCCGCGGCGCGCTCGAGGTCGTCGGCAAGGTCGCGAAGAATCAGACCGGAACGACGATCCGTTTCTGGCCGGACGCGAAGTACTTCGATAACCCGACGTTCTCGGTCACGCGCCTGAAGCACGTGCTGCGCGCGAAGGCCGTGCTGTGCCCCGGGCTCGAGGTCGTGCTGAACGTCGAGAAGCCCGAGGAGCACCATCGCTGGCTGTACACCGCCGGGCTCGAGCAGTACCTGAGGGAATGCCTCGAAGGCGCGGAATGGCGCCCGGCCGAGCCCTTCTCGGGCAGCCTCGAAGGCAAGCGCGAGGCCGTCGAGTGGGCCGTCGTGTGGCGGACCGACGGCGAGCCGCCGATCGGCGAGAGCTACGTCAATCTCGTGCCGACGCTGCAAGGCGGCACGCACGTCAACGGCCTCCGCGCGGGTTTGACCGAGGCGCTGCGCGAGTATTGCGAGTTCCGCGACCTGCTGCCGCGCGGCGTTCGGCTCACGCCCGAGGACGTGTGGGAAGGCGTGAGCTACGTGCTCTCGGTGAAGATGGAGGATCCGCAGTTCGCCGGTCAGACGAAAGAACGGCTGAACTCGCGCGAGATCGCGTCCTTCGTCGCGGGCGTCGTCAAGGACAGCTTCGCGCTATGGCTGAATCAGCATCCCGAGAGCGGCGACGAGATCGCGCAGCTCGCGATCGCGAACGCGCAGCAGCGGATGAGGACCGCGAAGAAGGTCGTCAGGAAGCGCGTCGTCGCGGGGCCCGCGCTGCCCGGCAAGCTCGCGGACTGCACGTCGCAGGATCCGCATCGCTCCGAGCTGTTCCTCGTCGAGGGCGATTCGGCGGGCGGCTCGGCGAAACAGGCGCGCGACCGCGAGACGCAGGCCGTGATGCCGCTGCGCGGCAAGATCCTGAACACGTGGGAGGTCGACGCCGCGGAGCTGCTCGCTTCGCAAGAAGTGCACGACATCGCCGTCGCGCTCGGCGTCGATCCGGGCTCGGACAAGCTCGACGGTCTCAGGTACCACAAGGTCTGCATCCTCGCCGATGCGGACTCGGACGGCTTGCACATCGCGACGCTGCTCTGCGCGCTGTTCCTGAAGCATTTCCGGCCGCTCGTCGAGGCCGGGCACGTGTACGTGGCGATGCCGCCGCTCTATCGGATCGACGTCGGCAAGGACGTCTACTACGCGCTCGACGATGCCGAGCGCGACCTGATCCTCGACCGCATCGAGGCCGAGCACAAGAAGGGCAAGGTGTCGGTCACGCGATTCAAGGGGCTCGGCGAGATGGATCCGGCGCAGCTCCGCGAGACCACGATGGCGCCCGACACGCGCAGGCTCGTTCAGCTCACGGTCGACGGCAACGACAACGCGAACGAGATCCTAGACATGCTGCTCGCGAAGAAGCGCGCCGCGGATCGGCGCGAGTGGCTGCAGCAGAAGGGCAACCTCGCCGATATCACTGTCTGAGCGCGGCGAGAATGCGGGCGGCGCGTCGTCGCGGCGTGCGGGAAACGCGAGCCGCGACAGGCGAGCCCACGCGTCCGCTCCGCGGACGAATCTCGACTCTCCGCGCCGATTCTCCGCGAGGCGTCGCTCGCCGGCCGCGCGATCATTCGTCGCCGGCGCCCGCGCCCGCTACACTGTCCGTCTCGAGAGACCTGCTGATGGGTACGACGATGGAAACCTGGCCCAGGCGCCATCGGATCACGGTCGACGACTATCACCGTATGGCCGAGGTCGGCCTGCTCGCGCCGGATGCGCGGGTCGAGCTGATCGACGGAGAGATCTTCGAGATGGCGCCGATCGGCAAGGAGCATAACAGCGTCGTCGATCAGCTCACTCGCCTGTTCGTGCGGGCCGTCGGCGACGCGATCGTTCGCGTGCAGGGCTCGATCCGGCTCGGCACGACGTCCGAGCCGCAGCCCGATCTCGTGCTGCTCCGGCCGAGCGCGGATTTCTACCGCAGCCGTTTCGCGACGGCGGCCGACGCGCTGCTCGTCGTCGAGGTCAGCGATACCACGCTCCGCTACGACCGGGACGTCAAGGTGCCGCTCTATGCGCGCCACGGCGTGCTCGAAGTCTGGATCGTGGATCTCTCGAACGAGCGGCTGTTGGTCTTCGAGGAACCCGAAGGCGGCGACTACCGGCGTCGCGACGTCGTCGAGCGGCCCTCGCGCATGAGCATCGCGGCGCTCCCGCGCGTCGACGTGGATCTTTCCGCGCTGTTCGACTGATTGTACGCTGCGCTGCCGTGCGGCGGACGCGCCGCGCGTACCGGCGCGCATGCCAACCGATTCCGGATAACGCTTCCGAGCGATTCATGAGAGAGCAGGAACTCAATTTCGAAGGCATCGAGCGGCTCCCGCTCGCCGTCTTCACCGAGAAGGCGTACCTCGATTACTCGATGTACGTGATCCTCGATCGCGCGCTGCCGCAGATCGGCGACGGGCTCAAGCCCGTGCAGCGGCGCATCGTCTACGCGATGAGCGATCTGGGGCTCTCGGCGAGCGCGAAGCCGAAGAAGGCCGCGCGCACGGTCGGCGACGTGCTCGGCAAATTCCATCCGCACGGCGACGCCGCGTGCTACGAGGCGATGGTGCACATGGCCCAGCCGTTCTCGTACCGCTATCCGCTGATTGACGGGCACGGCAACTGGGGCTCGCAGGACGACCCGAAGTCGTTCGCCGCGATGCGTTATACCGAGGCGCGCCTCACGAGGTACTCGCAGATTCTGCTCGACGAGCTCGATCAGGGCACGGTCGATTGGGTGCCGAACTTCGACGGCACGCTCGAAGAGCCGTCGATCCTGCCGGCGCAGCTGCCGAATCTCCTGCTGAACGGCGCAAGCGGTATCGCGGTCGGCATGGCGACCGATATCCCGCCGCACAACCTGCGCGAGGTCGCCAAAGCGCTGATCCTGCTGCTCGACGATCCGAACGCGACGCTCGGGCAGATCATGAAGCACATCAAGGGGCCGGATTTCCCGACCGGCGGCGAGCTCGTGTCGCCGCGCGAGGACATCGTCGCGATCTACAAGCGAGGGACGGGCACGCTTCGGCTGCGCGCGAAGTGGGAGCAGGAGAACGGCGATATCGTGATTCGCGAGCTGCCGTACCAGACGTCCGGCGCGAAGGTGCTCGAGCAGATCGCGGCGCAGATGCGCGCGAAGAAGCTGCCGATGGTCGAGGACCTGCGCGACGAGTCGGATCACGAAAGCCCGACGCGCCTCGTGCTCACGCCGAAGAGCGGCAAGGTCGACGTCGAGGCGCTGATGAATCACCTGTTCGCGACGACCGATCTCGAGCGCACGGTGCGCGTGAATCTGAACGTGATCGGGCTCGACGGGCGGCCGCGCGTCTACGATCTGAAGTCGCTGCTCAACGAGTGGCTGTCGTTCCGGACCGAGACGGTCAAGCGGCGGCTCAATCACCGGCTCGAGCGCGTCACGCGGCGTCTGCACATCCTCGACGGCCTCCTGATCGCCTACCTCAACATCGACGAGGTGATCCGCATCATCCGCACCGAGGACGAGCCGAAGCCGGTGCTGATGAAGCGCTTCAAGCTCACCGACGTGCAGGCCGAGGCGATTCTCGAGCTCAAGCTCCGTCATCTCGCGAAGCTCGAGGAGATGAAGATCCGCGGCGAGCAAAAGGAGCTCGCCGCCGAGAAAGCCGATCTCGAGGCGACGCTGAAATCGAAGGCTAAGCTCACGAAGCTGATGCAGTCCGAGATCGAAGCGCTCGCCGAGAAGCACGGCGACGCGCGCAGGACGAAGATCATCGAGCGCGCGCCGGCTCAGGCACTCGCGGAATCCGAGCTCGTCCCGTCCGAGCCCGTGACGGTGATTTTGTCCGAGCGCGGCTGGGCGCGCGCCGCGAAAGGTCACGACGTCGATCCCGAGGCGCTGTCGTATCGGGCGGGAGACCGCTTCCTCGCCGCGGCGCACGGCCGCAGCACGCAGCTCGCCGTGTTCGTCGACAGCACGGGACGCGCCTACAGCGTGAGCGCGCATCAGCTGCCGTCGGCGCGGGGACAGGGCGAGCCGTTGTCCGGATACTTCAATCCGCCCGACGGTTCGACCTGGCGCGCGGTGCTGACCGGAGCGCCGGAGGACAAATGGGTGGTCGCGTCATCCGCCGGCTACGGCTTCATCGTGAAGCTCGAGGATCTCTACTCGCGCAACAAATCCGGCAAGGCCGTGCTCAAGGTGCCGGAAGGCGCGTCGGTCGTTCCGGCGGCGCCGCTCGTCCCCGACGCCGAGTGGATCGCGGCGGTGTCGAGCGACGGGCGGCTGCTGATCTTCCCGCTCGAGGAATTGCCGGAGCTGCCGCGCGGCAAGGGCGTGAAGATCCTCGGGCTGCCGACCAAGGAGCGCGTCGAGCTCGCGGCGGTGGCGGCGTTCGCCGAAGGGCAGAGCCTCAAGCTTCGCTGCGGCGACCGTCACATGACGCTGAAGCCCGACGACCAGAACCACTACCTCGGCGAACGCGGGCGGCGCGGCGTGGCCCTGCCGAACAAGTATCGCAAGGTCACGCGAATCATCGTCGAATAGCGCCGGCGCGGTCTGCCCCTCGCACACCAGGGGCAGACCCGTTCGCGTGCTTCAGCTCGGCTCTTCGAGGACGACCTCGGCCTCTTGCAGGTAGTGACCCTGCATGTAGGCGGCGCCGAGCTGGAAGAGCACGGCCATCGTGTTCGCGTCCTCGACGCGCTCGGCGATCGTCTGCACCTTGCGCTTCTCGGCCGCTTTGATCAGATTCCGCACCTTCTCCTGCTGCTGCGGGTTCGTCGCGAGACCCTGCATCAGCGAGCCGTCGATCTTCACGTACTGCATCGGAGTCTGACTCAGCACGCGCAGCGGATCGCGTCCGATGCCGAAATGCTCGACGGCGAACAGAAAGCCCGCGGCGCGGAGCTGCTCGGACAGCGCGCGCGTCTGCTTCAGGTACTGCATGACGTCCTCCTCCGCGACCTGGAAGCAGATTCGGCCTTCGCCGATACCGGTGCCGTGCGTGAGCTTCCTCACCCAATCGACGAGCGTCTCGTCGAGCACGGACTCGTGCGACAGCTTCACGAACAGCACGTCCGGATTCTGCTGCCGACAGAAGTCGACGGCCGCCGCGATGACCCACCGGTCGATCGCACGCAACAGCTTGTTGCGCCGTGCGGCCGGCATGAAATCCGTCGCGGACACGTCGTCGCCCTGCTGATCGATCATCCGCAGCAGGGTGTCGTACATCACCTTGCGCTCGCCCGACAGGCTCGCGATCGGCAGATGCGAGAGCTTGAATCGGTTCTCGACGAGCGCGGACTTGATTTGGCTGACCCAGAGCTGATCGAAGCGCTGGATTCGCGTGCTCGCGTCGGACGTCTCCTCGAGCACGACCTGATTGCCGCCGCGCTGACGTCCGCGCTGGTTCGCCTTCTCCGCGTCCGTGATCAGCGTCTCGAAACGCTCGGTCATCGGCCCGGCCTCGGCGATGCCGATCGTGCAGGTCACGGAAAGCGTGTGGTCGCCGACCTCGAAGATATGGTCGGCGATCCTCTGCAGCACGTGCTCGGCCCACGCCTCGACGTCGCGCAGCGTGCCGCGCTCGAGCAGTATCGTGAACACGTTGCCGCCGAAGCGTCCGCAAAGATCCCTCGCGCTCAGCGTTCCGCGGAGGATCTCGGCGATGCCGGCGAGCAGATCCTCGCTCGCGAGCGGGCCGATCTCGGCGGCGATGTCGCCGAACTTGTCCGGACGGACGTACGCGAGCGCGCGCACGCCGGTTCGCGGGTTCGTCTCGAGCCGCTTCATCATGAGCTCGAGGAACCGGCGGCGATGGTAGAAGCCCGTCGTCTGGTCCTGGTGCACGGTCCGCTCGACGAGCTCCTCCGGCGGCGCGGACGGCCCCTGGGCCTCGCGCGGCACCGTGAGCTTCACGGCCGGCTCGCCGTCGTAAGACGTCTGCTCGAACAGCAGCGAGAGCTCGGACGACGATCCGTCGCCGTGCGTCCCGATGACCTTCAGCGGCTCGCCGGTCCACTGGCCCTTCGTGGATGCCACGATCGCGCCCTTCAGCGCCGCGTGGCTCGACGGATCGAACAGATCCATCAGAGGAGAGTTCAGCGCCTCGTCGACCGTTTTTCCGAAGAGCTCCGCCCACGCCTGATTGGCCTCGACGATGATGCCTTCCTGAACGTACGCGATCGCGTCCGCGGCGCCGTCGAGGAACGACTTGAGCTGACGCTTGTACTGCGTCGCCGACTGCAGCGTCGTGTTGAGCGCTTGCTCGAGCCGATACGCGCGGAGCTCGCGCGCGGCGACGGCGACGAGCCGTTCGCGGCAGCCCATCGACACGAGATCCTGCGCGCCGTCCGCGAGCGCCTGACTGATCGCGGTCTCGTCCACGCGGGCGCGCAGCACGAGCAGCGGCACGTTGTTCTCGGCCCGCTTGCGCAGCTTCGCGATCTCGCCGACCGGGGTCTGGAAGCGGTCCGCGCAATACCAGAGGAGCTGCGGCCGGGTCGACCGTATCGCCGCTTCGAGCTCGTCGAGCCGCTTGACCCAGTGACAACGTGCCGGATAGCCCGCGTCTCGCAGCGTCTTGTTGATCAGCTCGACATCGTCTTCGGCCGTCGTGGCGACGATGAGGGGAACCGGCGCTTGGGGCATTTAGACGAAAAGCCTCTGATCGTTATGCTTGTCGCCGCGCGATTCGCGGCCGCGGCATTCTAACACCCGGTTCTCCGCGGCTCCGTGCAGGGATCACACCGCGTCCGCCGCCGCGACGAACGAGCGAACGCACGCGTCGGTACGTTTTGTTCAATGGCACGGACGTCGGCTAGAGGAGTCGGCTAGAGGATCGGCGTCTTGCTCGCGCGTCCGGGAATCTCGCGAACGAGCCGCGGCACGAGATATCCCGGGAGCCTTTCGAGCAGCTCGGCGTGCAGCGCACGCGCGCGGCTCGCGTCGACGTCGAAATGCGCGGCGCCCGCGACGGGATCGAGCAAATGCAGGTAGTAAGGCAGCACGCCGCAATCGAATAGACGCTCGCAGAGCTCGGCGAGCGTATCGGCATCGTCGTTGACGCCGGCGAGCAGCACCGCCTGATTCAGCAGCTGCACGCCGGTCGCGCGCAACGCGGCGAGCGCAGCCGCGACGGACGCGTCGATCTCGCGCGGATGATTCGAATGCAGCACGATCACCCGCACGAGCGGATGCCGCTCGAGGACGCGGATCAGCCCCGCATCGACTCGATCCGGCAAGACGATCGGGAAACGCGTGTGGATACGCACTCGCTTCAGCGCGCGTAGTGCGCCGAGCCGGCCGAGCAACGCGTCGAGCTTGCGGTCGCTCAAGGAGAGCGGGTCGCCGCCCGAGAGGATCACCTCCTCCGTGCCGTCGGCGTCGAGCGCGGCGAGCGCCGCTTCGAAGGCGCCGCGCGCCGCGACCTGCTCCGAATAGGGGAAAGACCTTCGGAAGCAGTAGCGGCAATGCACCGGACAAGCGCCCGTCGTGACGAGCAGCGAACGGCCGCGATACTTGCGTACGAGGCCGCCTTCCGCGAAGTGGGCGGCCTCGGCGAGCGGGTCCGCCGTGTAGCCCGGCACGTCAACGGCTTCGAGCGCGGTCGGGAGAATCTGCAGCAGCAGCGGATCGCGGGGATCGCCCTTCCTCATCCGCGCGACGAACGCGCGCGGCACGAGCAACGGGAAGTCCGCGGCGGCGTCCGCGTGCCGGATCGCGTCGGCCGGCAGGTCGAGGAGCGAGGCGAGCTCGACGACGTCGCGTATCGCGTCCCTGAGCTGATCCTGCCAGCGGCTTCGGCGCGGCTCCGAGGTGGAAGGGAATGTCGTCATGCTATTCGTCCGGACGGGCGAGGCGGTATCATTTGCCGTCGCCGCTCTGCGCGCCGACGCATGCCAAAGCGCCCTGTCGGGCCGACGTGCGCGGCCCCGGCGCATGACCGGCCGCGATTTCGCACCGCTGCGGGCCTCGGGTCCGCGCGCTCGCCGCCGATCCTTCAACTGAGCAATCGAGCAAGAGATTCAATGGCAAGTTATAGCACCAACGAGTTTCGCGCGGGCTTGAAGATCCTGATCGACGGCGACCCGTGCGTCATCATCGAGAACGAGTTCGTCAAGCCCGGCAAGGGGCAGGCGTTCAACCGCGTCAAGATCCGCAACCTGAAGACAGGACGCGTGATCGACAAGACGTTCAAGTCCGGCGATTCGGTCGAAGCCGCGGACGTCGTCGATCAGGACATGCAGTATCTCTACACCGACGGCGAGTTCTGGCACTTCATGGTGCCCGATACGTTCGAGCAGTATGCCGCGCCGAAGGAGGCCGTCGCCGAGGCCGAGCAGTGGCTCAAGGAACAGGACGTCTGCCAAGTCACGTTGTGGAACAACGTGCCGCTCCTCGTGACGCCGCCGAACTTTGTCGAGCTCAAGATCGTCGAGACGGATCCGGGCGTGCGCGGCGACACGGCGCAAGGCGGCACGAAGCCCGCGAAGCTCGAGACCGGCGCGGTGGTTCGCGTGCCGCTCTTCATCGAGGAAGGCGAGGTCGTCAAGGTCGATACGCGCACCGGCGAGTACGTGTCCCGCGTGAAGTAACACCGTCGGGCGCCGTGCGGCGCCTGCCGCGATCCCGCGCACTGCTTGGCGGCTCGCCGCGGGCGCCGTACGTGCGCATATCCCCCTTCGACGGACCGCCGTGAAGCCGTCCATGACGGCTGCGGGCGCGGCATCCATGCGGCTCACGCTCCGTCGAAGGGGGATGTGCACTACTCGTGCGCGAACGAAACCGTCTCCGCGACGGACGACAAGCCGAGCGCGACCGCGACCAACCGATCGAAGCCGAGCGCGACGCCCGCGCATTCGGGCAGGCCGCGCTCGAGCGCGTCGAGGAACGCTTCGTCGATCGGCCGCACGGGCAGGCCGCGGCGGCGGCGCTCGGCCTGGTCCGCTTCGAAGCGTCTCCGCTGCTCCGCCGCGTCGGTGAGCTCGGCGAAGGCATTCGCGAGTTCGACCGTGCCTGCGAAGAGCTCGAAGCGCGCCGCGACCGCCGGATCCCCGGGCTTGATGCGCGCGAGCGCCGCCTGGCTCGCCGGATAGTCGTAGACGAAGGTCCACGCGTCGCGCGGCCAAGCCGGCGCCACCGCAGCGACGAACGCGAGATCGAGCAGAGCATCGTCGTCGAGGCCCGGCGGCACGTCGATGCCGCGGGCCGCGAGCCGCTGCTCCACGTCCCGCGGACGGGTCAGAGGATCGACGCCGAGCGCGTCGAGGAACGCGTCCCGATACGTGACCCGCCGCGCGGGCCACCGCGCGGGCTCGCCGCCCGAGACGGCGCGCACGAACGCCTCGACCTCGTCCATCAACGCCTCGTCGTCGAAGCCGAGCCGGTACCACTCGACGAGCGTGAATTCCGGCTGGTGCCAGCGGCCGATCTCGCCGTCGCGGAATACGCGGCAGATCTGATAGACGTCGCCGACGCCGTCGGCCAGCAGGCGCTTCATCGCGAATTCCGGAGACGTATGTAAATAATGCGTGCCGCCGACGCTCGCGACTTCCGCCGCGACGCTGTCGAGCGCGGGGTCGCTCGGCGCGGCCGGCGACAGCGCGGGCGTCTCGACCTCGAGCACGCCGCGCTCGGCGAAAAATCTCCGGGCACGGGCGAGCATCTCCGCGCGGACGCGCAGCGTCTCGGGGGCCGCGCCGCGCACCAGGCTCACGGCACCTCTCGAATGCGGCCGATCGCGCGGCCGAGCTCGAGCTTCTCGCCCGAGCGGAGCTCCGCGGCCCATTCGACGCGCCCTTCCGGGAACAGCAGGACCACCGTGGAGCCGAGATTGAAGCGGCCGATCTCGGCGCCCTTCGCGAGCACGAGCGACTCTGGCCAGTAGCGCGGTGCGCCGCTTTCGATCTCGCCGCGGCTCACGGTGCTGATGCTCGAGACGTTCAGCGCGCCGACGAGCACGAGCACCATGGGGCCGTAGGCCGTGTCGAACCAGCACACGACGCGCTCGTTGCGGCAAAAGAGCCGACGAATCCCGCAAGTCGTCGCGGCGTTCACGCTGAACCGTCGCCCCGGCACGTAGCGCGTCGCCGTCAACGTGCCGGCGAGCGGCATGTGCACGCGGTGATAGTCGTACGGCGCGAGATAGATCGTGGCGTACGCGCCGTTCTCGAACGCGCGGCTATCCACCGGGCCCTCGCCGATCAGCTCTTCGAGCGCGTACGCGAAACCCTTCGCTTGCAACAGCGTTCCCGAGCGCGCGTAGCCGAATTCGGTGAGACGGCCGTCGACCGGCGACACGATCGTCGTCTCGCCCGGCGCGATCTTCCGCGCGCCGGGCTTGAGCGGCCGCGTGAAGAACGCGTTGAAGGTCGGATAGGCCGTCGGGTCCGGCTCGGCGGCTTCGGCGAGATCGACGCCGTAGTGCCGCGCGAACCAGCGCGACAGCGGGTTCTTGATCCAACGCGCTTCGCTGCGCGCGATCTTGTAGACGGCGCGGCTTACGAGCGCCTGCGGCAGGACGTGCTGCAGCCAGACGAACGGAGAGGGCATGCTCAGGGCGCGGGCTGCGCTTCGGCGCTCGTCGGCCCGCGCTCGAGATAGGCGTTCCGGACCGCGAGGTAATCGGACGCGATCGCCGACGGCTTGTTGGGCGGGCTCGAGATGGCGAGCACTTCCGCGCGCGGCCCGACGAAGAACACGACGCCGGAATGCACGACGTTGTACTGCTCGCCGTGATGCTCGTGCTTCTCGACGTGCACGCCGAGCGCGCGCAGCAGCGGCTCGAGGCGCTCGTCGGGGCCGGTCACGCCCTCGAACGACGGATCGAATCCGGAAAGGTAGGCTCGGATGCGCTCGGGCGTGTCGCGGAAAGGATCGACGCTGACGAATACCACGGTCGGCACCGCGTCGGGCGCCTCGGTCTCGATCCGCTCGACGGCCGACGCGAGCACCTGCAGCGTGATCGGGCAGACGTCCGGGCAGTTCGTGAAGCCGAAGAAGACGAGGCTGAAACGGTCCGCGAACGACGCCTTCGTGAAAGGCCGGCCGTCGACGTCCGTGAGCTCGAAGTCCGGCAGCGGACGCGGCGGGGTATAGACGGTCGCGTTCTCGGTTTCGATCGCAGCGGCGGTGTCGGCGGCGTTTCCGGGCGCGCGCTCCGGCCTCGGGATCGCGAGCATCAGCGCGACGAGCACGACGAGCGCGACGACGAGCACTCTCAGCATCGGTCCGATCATGCGCGGATTATCTCACACGGTTATCATGCGCGGCCCATGCACAGCGCGCGGCCGATGACACGTGAAGCCTTGCAAGCGGCGCTCGAGCGCGCCGACGACCACGAAGAGTGGGTGCGCGTGCTCGCGGACTATTTCGACGCGGCGGGGCTCTTCTACGGGCACGGCACCGATAACGCCGGCGACGAGGCCTTCTGGCTGATCCGGCATCTCCAGGGCTGGCGCGAAGGCGCGTTCGAGGCGAAGCCCGACGCGTCGCTCGCGGGCACCGCAGCCGAGATCGCCGAGCGGCGCGCCACGCTGCGCAAGCCCCTCGCGTATCTCCTCGGCGAGGCGTGGTTCGCCGGGCTGCCGTTCCACGTCGACGAGAACGTGCTCATCCCGCGCTCGCCGCTCGCGGAAGTCATCGAGGGGTGCTTCGCGCCGTGGGTCGCGATCGAGCCCGGCGTGCGCATCCTCGACGTCGGTACCGGCAGCGGATGCCTCGCGATCGCCGCCGCCGTGCATTGCGACGGAGTGATCGTCGATGCGACCGACGTCTCGAAGGCGGCGCTTGCGATCGCTCGACGAAACGTCGAGCGGCACGGCGTCGCGGACCGCGTGCGGCTGATCGAGGCCGATCTCTTCCCCAGCGCTCGCGAGCGGTATCGCGTTATCATGTCGAACCCGCCGTACGTGCCGGCACGGCAGCTCGAATCGCTGCCGCCCGAGTATCGCCACGAGCCCGCGCTCGCGCTGGTCGGCGGCGAGACCGGAGTCGAGCCCGCGGAGCGGCTGCTCGAAGCCGCGGGCGACTGGCTCGAGCCCGGCGGCATCCTGCTCGTCGAGGTCGGCGCCGAGGCGGAACCGTTGATCGAAAGGCATCCCCGCTTGCCGTTCACATGGCTCGAGCTCGAGCGCGGCGGCGAGGGCGTCTTCGTCGTCACGGCCGAGCAACTCGCCGAGTACCGCGAGCGCTCGCGCTAGCCGAGACGGAGACGAGGCTCGGGCACGGAGAAGACATGGCGGGCGACACGTTCGGCAAGGCGTTCACGGTCACGACCTTCGGCGAAAGCCACGGGCCGGCGCTCGGTTGCATCGTCGACGGCTGTCCGCCCGGTCTGCCGTTGACCGAGGAGGACATTCAAAAGGATCTCGATCGGCGGCGTCCCGGGCAATCGCGCTTCGTCACGCAGCGTCGCGAGCCGGACCGCGTCCGTATCCTCTCGGGCGTGTTCGAAGGCAAAACGACCGGCACGGCGATCGGCCTGTTGATCGAGAACGTCGACCAGCGCTCGTACGATTACGAGAAGATCAAGGACCGCTACCGTCCGGGCCACGCGGATTACACCTACGACAAGAAGTACGGGTTCAGAGATTATCGCGGCGGCGGACGGGCCTCCGCCCGCGAGACCGCGATGCGGGTCGCGGCCGGCGCGATCGCGCGGAAATACCTGCTCGAGCGCGTCGGTATTCGCATTCGCGGTTATCTCGCCGAGCTCGGTCCGATCCAGCTCGACCCGGTGGATCTCGATGCCGTCGATACGAACCCGTTCTTCTGCCCGGATCCATCGAAGGTCGAAGAGCTCGAGGCGTTCATGATCCAGCTGCGCCGCGAAGGCGACTCCATCGGCGCACGGATCAACGTGGTCGCGACCGGCGTCCCGCCGGGACTCGGCGAGCCGGTCTTCGACAAGCTCGACGCCGAGATCGCGCGCGCGATGATGAGCATCAACGCCGTGAAGGGCGTCGAGATCGGCGACGGCTTCCGCTGCATCCGCCAGCGCGGCAGCGAGCACCGCGACGAGATCACGCCGGAAGGCTTCACGAAGAATTCGGCAGGGGGAATACTCGGCGGAATATCGAGCGGACAAGATATTCTCGTCAGTATCGCGCTGAAACCGACGTCGAGCATCCAGGTGCCGGGGCGTACGATCGACGTTCACGGCAACCCGGTCGAGATCGTCACGACGGGCCGGCACGATCCATGCGTCGGGCTCCGGGCCACGCCGATCGCCGAGGCGATGCTCGCGCTCACGCTGATGGATCACTACTTGAGGCACCGCGGCCAGGTCGGCTGATATCGCGGGATCGGCTCCGGCCGGGCGGAAAGGCTCGAGATCGGGGGCTTTCGGAGAGCCGAACGACCCCGGTCGAAGGATACAAACTCGAACGGAAGTCACAGTCCGTTGCCGGCGCAAATTGTTAAATTCCGCGCCATCGCCGTCGGGTCGCACGGAGCTTCGTGCGTCCGCGTCGGCGTTTGAGTCATCGAGGATGGCCCAAGAGGACGAGGAGACCCGCGCGACGACATCGCGCCGCTCGGGGGTTGGGTGAACAGCGTTATGTCATGTATCTTCCGAGCGCGGGCCCGTGGGGGGATCGGCCGCGTAGCGCAAGGTCCGCGATCGGTTCGCGAAGGCTGCGAGGAGTTTCCATGAAGTCACTGCCACAGTGGAGCGCCCCGTTGTTGCTGGCAACGCCGCTCGGCGCGTGGGCGCTCGGGCTCGGCGACATCGAGCTCAAGTCGGCTCTCAACCAGCCACTTCGGGCCGAGATCGAGCTGTTGTCCGTGACGCCGGAAGAGCTCGACGGGCTCAGGGTCGCTCTCGCAAGCCGCGAAACCTTCGAGCGCTTCAACCTCGATCGTCCGGCGTGGCTCAGCGATCTGCGCTTCGACGTTCGCCCGGCCGGTGCCGGCCGCTACGTCGTCACGGTCACGTCGCGCCAGCCGGTGACCGACCCGTTCTTGACGATGCTGGTCGAGGCCACGTGGCCGCGCGGTCGCTTGCTGCGCGAATACACCGTGCTGCTCGACCCGCCGATCTTCTCGCCCGACATCGGTGCCGAGCCGCCGATCCGCCAGGCCGAGGCCGGCAGCTCCGCGTCGTCCGCCGGCGGCGCGGTCGCGCGGCAGCCCGAGCCGAGGACCGCGTCGACTCCGAGCGCGGGCGCACCGAGCGTCGCGAGGACGCCGACCGAAGACCGCCTCGTTGGCGACCGCTACGGGCCGGTCGAGTCCGCCGAGACGCTGTGGAGCATCGCGACGCGGCTTCGTCCGAGCGGCGTGACCGTGAACCAGATGATGGTCGCGCTCTACGAGGCGAACCCGAGCGCGTTCGACGGCAACATGAACCTGCTGCTGCGCGGCGCGACACTGGTGGTCCCGAGCCGTGACGCCCTGCTCGCGCGGTCGGCGGCCGAGGCGACCGCGATGGTCCGTAGCCACGAAGACGCGTGGAGAGGCGGCGCCGAGGCAGCGGGGACGGCCGTCGCGGCGGCTTCGACGTCGCAGCCGGGAAGTCAGCAAGGTCGCCTGCGTCTGATCCCTCCGTCCACGGAGAGCGTCAGCGGCGCGGGCTCCGCCACGAGCGCCGCGGGCGACGGCGGCGCGAGCGCCGACGAGGTTGCACGGCTCGAGAGCGAGGTCGCGCGGCTGACCGCGGAGCTCGAGCAGAGTCGTCGGCTCCTCGAGCTGCGTAACGCCGAGCTCGAAGCGCTGCAGGCGCGGCTCGCGGACGGCGGTGCGGTGCCCGAGCCCGCGGAAGAGGCGGCACGGCCCGCCGTTGCCGCCGGCGTCGACCTCGAGTCGGAGCAGATCTTCGTCGACGAGGAGCCGGTCGATTCGCCGGTCGATTCGCCGGTCGAGGAAGCGACTGTCGACGAAGAGCAGGCGGCGATCGACGAGAGCATCGAGAACGCGGCCACCGACGAGCCTGCTGCGGTCGAAACCGCGCCCGTCGAGGCGCCCGCGGCGGCTCCCGTCGCCGCTCCGCCGCGTCCGACCGAGGAGCCTTCGCTGCTGTCGCGCATTCTCGGCGTGCTGTCGAGCCCGTTCGTGCTGATCGGAGTCGGCATCGGCGCCGTGCTGCTTACGGCGGTGTGGTATCTGCGGAACCGCCGTGAGGACATCGAGGACGTCACGGGCCGTTGGGAAGCGCTGGAAGCCGAGCTCAACGACGAGAGCGGCGACACGACGAGCGACCTCAAGGCGCTCGACGAGGGTGCCTCCGTCGCCGGGCCCGTTGCCGCGACGGCGGCCGCGGCGGCGGGCAAGGCCGCGACGGCAGCCGCTCGCGAAGAGCCGGCGGCCCCGAATATCGACGATTCGATCTCGTCGCAGACGGTCATCAATCTCGACCAGGGAGACGTGCTCGCCGAGGCCGATTTCCACATGGCGTACGGCTTGTACGATCAGGCCGCCGAGCTCGTGCAAAAGGCGCTCGAGAACGAGCCGCATCGCCGCGACCTGCGCGTGAAGCTGCTCGAGGTCTACTTCGTCTGGGGCAACAAGGAGGCGTTCCGCGAAGCGGCGCAAGCGTTCAAGGACGAGATCGGCGCGACCCCGGACAGCGATTGGGACAAGGTCCTGATCATGGGCAAGCAGATCTGCCCCGGCGATCCGCTATTCGCCGAATCCGCGTCGGCGGCCGACGAGGTCGACGTTGCGCTCGACGCCGACGGCATGCGGCTCGACTTCGCGTTCGACGACAAGACCTCGGCCAGCAGCGTGCTCCCGGAGCTCGACTTCGACCTCGCCGCGACGGGCCAGCGCGAGACGATGGACTTCGAAGACGATGCCGAGTCGTCGAGCGACCGATCGAGCGATGACGGCGCGCTTTCCGAAGAGGACATGCTCGCGATCGGCGCGCGCACGGCCGCGGGCATCGAAGCGGCGCTGTTCGCGGACTCGGACGACGGCGAAGAGGCCGATACGCGCGAGACGGCGACGGCGTCGGGTTTCGATGACGATGACTTGGCCGCGCTCACCGACGAGACGGACGTGGCTATCGGCGATTCGTCTCCGACGCAGGAGACGCCGACGATCGAGTCCGAGACGACCGGTTTCGGCGACGACTGGGCCAAAGCGCTCGGCCTCGACGATGGCGAGGAGACCGGCACGCCGACCGCTCTGGTGGACGCCGACGCGGACGGCTCGTCGGACGACGCATTCGCGCCGACCATCGAGACGCCGACGGTCGAGACCGCGAGCGCATGGGCGGATTCCGACTCGCCGACGATGGAAAGCCCGTGGCTCTACGGCGACGGCTCCGACGCGGTCGACTCGGATTCGCCGACGATGGAGTCGCCGTGGGTGCAAGCCCAATCGCCGTGGCCGAGCGACAGCGAGGCGCCGACCGTCGAGACGCCGGCGCTCGGATCGGAAAGCGGGAGCACGGAGCTTCTGCGTGCGCCGAGCGGCGAGACGACCGCGATTCCGAGCCTCGAGCAGACGGACATGCATTCGTCGCCGAGCGAGTACACCGAGGAAATCGATCTCGAGGATCTCGGTCTCACGGTCGAGGATCTGTCCGGGCTTCCGGACGATCTCGGCACGCTCCCCGATGCCGACCTCGGGCTCGGCGATACGCGCGAGCAGCCGAAGCTCGACGACGACCTGCTCGCGGCGTCGGGCATCACGGAAGTCGCCGAGGACGAAGCGATCGAGGATATCGGCACGGCCGTGCTCGGCGATCGCGACGCGACGATGCTCGCGCCGATCGACGATGAGTTCGGCCGGGGGACCGCGGTGCTCGAGCGCGACGGCGGGCTCTCGGGCAATACGGCGCTCTTGAACGCGCTCGAAGGCGACGCGACCGAGACGGCTCCGACGGATACCGGTCTCGATCTCGATCTCGACGACCTTTCCGCCGCGTTCGCCGGCGGCGATACGGTCGAGCAGCCGCGGTCGACGGTCGAGAGCGAGCTCTTCGAGGACGGCGGCGCGACGCCGGTCGAGTTCGATGTCGGCTACGAGACGATCGGCAGCGACGATCCGACCGGCACCGAGGATCTCGGCGCGCTCGATCCGCACACGATGACCGAGATCGGCACGAAGCTCGACCTCGCGCGCGCCTATATCGATATGGGCGATCCGGACGGGGCCCGAAGCATTCTCGAGGAGGTTCTCCAGGAGGGAGACGCCGGGCAACGCCGTGAGGCGCAAGGTCTGATCGACGCGCTGTCGAGCTGACGCGGAACGGTAGCGGCGGCGAGCCCGGCAGTCACGCGGGCCGCCGCCGCATTCTTTGACGCGACCTCGAGCCCTCGATCTGCAGCCCGAGCCGCAAAGGAGCCGAAGGCGCCTGACGCGCCGAAGACATGCCGAAAATCGCGATCGGGATCGAGTACGACGGCACGGCACTGTCCGGTTGGCAGGCGCAGCCCGGCCAGCGCAGCGTGCAGCAGGCGCTCGCGCAGGCGCTCTCCCGCGTCGCCGACGAGCCGGTCGAGGTGGTCGGCGCCGGCCGAACCGATGCCGGCGTGCACGCG